>Ga0302275_10004470_pt1 | contig 13799 bp, 13 predicted proteins | sample III_Bog_N2_2_FD_200229 | JGI IMG/M metagenome (GOLD analysis project Ga0302275, IMG submission 200229) | Peat permafrost microbial communities from Stordalen Mire near Abisko, Sweden - III_Bog_N2_2 | ecosystem: Environmental > Terrestrial > Soil > Wetlands > Peat | place: Sweden: Abisko...
TTCGCCTTGCCGCCATTTTCTGTCTCGCACTGATACCGTCGCTTGCGAGCGCGGACGTCACGCTGCTGTATCGCGTGGAGATGAAGCTCAATCCCGATGTGCCGCCGGCCTTCGCGCAGGCGATTAATAACACGCTGGCGGCCATGGCGAGTTCGGAAAGGCTTGTGCTGATCAAGGACGGCAAGTCTTATACGCGGATGGGGGCGATCACCGCAATCTCGGATACCCCGCACGGGAGAATTACGCTTCTCGATCCCGCCACCAAACACTATGCGGATCAATCCATCGCCGAATTCGTGGACGAGATGGCCAAGTCGTTGCAAAAGACGCAGCAGGGGGGAACCCCCGCGGCGCAGGCGGCACTTGCTTCGATGAAGGTGGATGCTTCCGGCCGGGTCACAGGCCGCACGCAGACGATCCAGGGCATCCAGGCGGAAGAGCATGAGGCCACCGTTTCCTTGAGTTCCACGGCTATACCCGGGCAGCCGGCAGTGACGGTGATGAAGATGACGATGGCGTTCTGGATCGCGACGCCCCTGGAGGTTACGCGCAACGCGGCGCTGCGGGAGTATGCGAGTGCGACGGTCCCTGCCGCAGGCGGGCTGGATACGACCAATGCAATTCAGAAACTCCTGACACAGTTTCCCCAGCTGGGAGATGGCTTGTCCTCGCTTTTGAAGGAGGTGAGCGGGGCCGGAGCGGTGCAACTGCGAATGAGCATGCGGTTGTCTATGCCGATTCTGAGCGTGCTCGCTTCCGCACAGGGGAATCCAATGGGTAAGTTCGATCCGGACGCGTATCTGATCGACGTGAACGATGAGTTGGTGGAGCTCTCCACCGCGACGGTTGCGAGTTCGATGTTCGCCATTCCGGAGGGTTATACGGCCGCTCCGCTCGCCGAGATCATGGCTGCGGCGAGGCCGAAGGTACCGGTGGCGCCGGCTGCGACGGCTCCGATTAGAGGCGCTCTCCCTCAGGCCCCGCCGGTGGCACCACCGATTACGGCCCTGCCCGATCAGGCTCCGCCGCCACCTCCGGCGGCACCGGGCCGAGGGGCTGGGCTCGTCACGCGACCGTCCCTGGTGCAGAGGGTAGATCCTATATACACGGAAGAAGCTCGCGCAGGCAAGGTAGAAGGCGCGGTAATGCTGTCGATAGTGGTAGGCACAGATGGTAGGGCGGGAAGCATCACAGTCACCCGTTCACTCGGCTTCGGTCTGGACCAGAAGGCGATCGAGGCAGTGCAGCAGTGGGTATTCAAGCCAGGCGAGAAGAACGGCGTTCCGGTGAACACGCGCGCCGCAGTTGAGGTGAATTTCCGATTACTCGCAAAGCCGCCCGCGGCGCCTGCCTCAGCGCCGCCGCAGTAGGACACGCCTAATTCCAACGCAGCAGAAAACGGTTCTCGCGGAACGTGCGGCTCATCGTGCTGCAGACACCCGTCCATGCCGGGAACGATTCGGACAAACCTTCAAACAGCTGCCTCTTGGCCTTGTTGTCCACATGCTGGCTGGCGCGTTCGTACAACGACTGGCCGATTTGGTCGTACCAGCCAACATTGTGCCGGCGTGTCATCTGATCGCGGAAGAAGCCGGCGAATAACAGTACCTGGGAACCTCCGATCTCCAGCATGTCGGGGTCGCCTGCCGTGGTTGTCTGGAGGATGAAGGTATCAAACACCTCCGACAGGTTAGACAGCGACGGCATGGATGACGCGTCGTAGCGGGAGGTTTGCGCATAGTGCGCGAGGATGCTGGCGACGTAAAACATCTCGTCTTCTTTATATCTGCGCGCTCCAACGGTCTCGCGCAGATTCTCGGCGAAAAAGTTCAGGGCAGTGCCGGAGTCAACAGCGATAAGTTCCTGGAAAAGGCTATCCATGAATGCTCCTTACCCGAGAGAATACCAGCCCGCGCGTGAAACGCAAAATCAATCAATTTAATGGCCCCTATAGGGTGCGCAACGGTAACTTCGGTTTGGTGGCGCATGTGGGGTGGTCGTGGCGCGGCGGAATCGGCCATAATCTATACATGTCAGCTTCCGGCCAGCCCATCGTTCAGGTCGACGCATTCACGGCGACCCCATTCCGCGGAAACCCCGCTGCTGTGTGCGTCCTGAAGACCGCACGCGAGGAAAAGTGGATGCGGAATGTCGCCAGGGAGATGAATCTCTCGGAGACGGCGTTTCTGGTACCCGATGCGACGGATCATGGTGCCTACCAGCTTCGGTGGTTTACACCCACCGTTGAAATCGATCTCTGCGGCCATGCGACGCTGGCCTGCGCGCACGTGCTCTGGGACGAGGGCCATCTCGCACCCCACGTAACCGCGCGGTTTCACACCAGGAGCGGCTTGCTTACGTGCACGCGGCTCGGGCACTGGATCGAGATGGATTTTCCGGCTACCTTCGTGGAGCCTGCGGAGCCTCCGGCACAACTCGCCGAGGCGCTGGGAGCCGAGTTCCGATTTGTGGGACGCAGCAAGTTCGACTATCTGGTTGAGATAGCCGATGACGAGACGGTGCGGGGGCTGAACCCGAACCATCATCTGTTGCGGCAACTGCCGGTTCGCGGCGTGATCGCGACTGCGCTGGCGGATTCGGCTCACTCGCACGACTACACGTTTGTATCGCGTTTCTTCGCACCCGGGTCCGGCATTGATGAAGACCCGGTCACGGGTTCGGCGCATTGCGCATTGGCGCCCTATTGGGCAAAGAAGACCGGCAAGCATGAAATGATCGGCTACCAGGCTTCGCCGCGGGGAGGCATTGTGCGAGTCCGGCCTCAGGAAGATCGGGTTTTCCTCGCGGGCCAGGTGGTGACTGTGCTGCGCGGAGAGTTGACGGCCGAATGAAGTTCCGGTTTCCGCAGCTTCCCGAAGCTATGTACGATCCGGAGCCGCCGCCGATTCTTGGCACATGGCGAAATGTGTACGTTACCGCGATCGCGTGGCTGGCGTTTCTGATCGTGGTCTTATACGGATTCACACGGTACTTTTCATGAGCGACATTTCATGAGCACGATTGACTGGATCGTGATGGTCCTCACGATGATCGCGATTCCGTCGTTCGGGCTGTGGCGTGGCCGCCGCAACCGGCGGAATATCAACGACTACCTGCTTGCCAGCAAGAGCATGCCCTGGTATGCGATGGGACTTTCGATCATGGCCACGCAGGCGAGCGCGATCACGTTCATCGCGACTACCGGGCAGGCATACGTGGACGGCATGCGTTTTGTGCAGTTCTATTTCGGACTGCCGATCGCGATGGTGATTCTTGCGGCGACCGCGGTGCCGATATTTCAAAAGTCGGGTGTCTACACGGCATACGAATACCTGGAGCGGCGTTTCGACGCCAAGACGCGCGCGTTGACGTCGGTGGTGTTTCTGGTTTCGCGCGGAATGGCGGCGGGGATTGCGATTTACGCGCCGGCGATTGTGATGAGTTCCATCTTCGGCTGGCCGGATCGGATAACGACGCTGATTATCGGGCTGGTCTGTGTGATTTATACGACGACGGGCGGCATTCCGGCTGTGACCTGGTCAGACGTGCTGCAAATGAGCGTGATTTTTTCCGGCCTGATCCTGGCCCTGATCACGGTTGTTTCATTGATGCCGCACGGTGTGGGCTTTGGCGACGCGGTTTATCTGGCGGGCGCGGTGGGCAAGCTCAACGTTGTGGACCTGAAGCTCGACTGGAATAACCGGTACAACGTCTGGAGCGGATTGTTTGGCGGGACGTTCCTGTTTCTCGGCTATTTCGGTTGCGATCAGTCCCAGGTGCAGCGCTACCTGACGGGGAAGTCCGTGGCGCAGAGCCGCCTTAGTCTTTTGTTCAACGCAATGGCGAAGGTGCCGATGCAGTTCTTCATTCTCTTTGTCGGGGCCATGGTGTTCGTGTTTTACCTGTTCAACCAGCCGCCCCTGCTGTTCCAGAAGGATGCGATGACGGCGTTGGCGAAGCAGCCGGGCTACACGCAGATCCAGGCGCAGTTCGACGACGCTTTTGTAAAGCGCCAGGATGCCGCGCAATCGCTGAGCGCGGCTCGCAAAGCGGGGGATCAGGGGGCGTTGGCGACCGCCGTAGCAGGCTACCGCACCGCTCAAAACGGCGCGGATGCAGCGCGCGCCGCCGGGATTCGCCTGTACCAGAAGACACAAGGGCAGGGCGCGTTCAGCGACACGAACTACATTTTCCTCTCGTTTGTAACGAAGTATTTTCCAGTTGGCTTTGTGGGGCTGGTCATCGCGGTAATCTTCACTGCAGCGATGTCGTCCAGTTCCGGCGAACTGAATTCGCTGGCCACGGTCAGCGTGATGGATATCTACCGGCGACACTTCCGGCCGCATGCCACGGACCGCCATTACCTGATCGCCTCGCGCGTATTTACCGCTCTCTGGGGAACGTGGGCGGTGGCCTTTGCGCAGTATGCCAGGCATCTGGGATCGCTGGTGGAAGCGGTCAATCAGGTGGGATCCTTTTTCTATCCGGTGATGCTGGGGACGTTTACCCTGGGCTTCTTTTTCAAGCAGGTGAAGGGAGGCGCGGCCTTTTGGGCCTTGCTGATCGGGGAGGCGACCATTGTGGGCTGCGCTATATTTACTAAAATTGCGTTTCTCTGGTATAACGTGATCGGTGCAGTGGTCGTAGTGCTTTTCGGAATCCTCATTTCGAAGCTGACGCGACACCACCCAACCAACGAAACCGATGTCGTCCGGCAATAACAGCACGCGCCGCAATGGGTGGTCCCGATCCGCCGGGGCTCGCTACGGGCTGGCAATTGCTGTCACAGCGGCAGCATACATGCTGCGTTTCGCGGCCATGCGACTGACCGGGCAACAGATATCACTGCCGGCGTTCGGCATTACCGCCATAGTGGTCTGCGGATGGTACAGCGGTGCGGGACCCGCTGTGCTGGCGTCGATCCTGACGACGGCCTGGTACATTGCCGACTCTCAAGGCAGCGAGAGCAGCATGTGGATTTACGTCGCGGTTTATTTACTCGAGGCGGCAGCGGTTTGCGCCTGCAGCCGGTACCTGCATGCCGAAGCCCGCAAGGCTGCACAAGGCGAGGACTGGCGGCGGCACCTTGTGGAGACGGCGGCCGAGGGTATCTGGACTGTCGACAGTGGAGGCGTGATCCGCTACGCCAATCCGCGGATGGCTGAAATTCTTGGTTTTACCGCCGACGACTTACTCGGGCGTAACGTGGAAGAGTTTCTGTTTCCGGCCGACATTCCGGGGGAACGAATCCGATTTCAAAACCGTCACCAGATCGCGAGGGAACAGTTCGACCGGAGACTAAGGCGGGCCGATGGCTCGGAAGTCTGGATGCTGGCCTGCTCCAGTCTTTTCCGCCATGATGGGAAGGATCCCGGTCTGTTGACCATGATGACCGATATCACGGAGCGCAGGAAGGCGGAACATGCGTTGCGCCAATCGGAAAGAAAATTCCGCGAGCTGTTCGAGAATATCCGGGAGGGCGTTTACCAGACGGCGCCCGATGGCAGGATCCTTGCGGCCAATCCGGAGCTGCTGCGGATGCTCGGATTTTCGGACCGCGCCGAACTGGACGTACCGGGTGTAGTGCGCGACACGTTCATCGATCCGGAACTCCATAAACAATTACGCGAGAGGCTGGAGCGCGATGGCAGCTATGCCAACGTGGAGTTTCCCCTTCGTACGCGGGACCTCAGGAGCATTACCGTGCGGGAGAATGCCCGCGTGGTGCGCGACGAACGCGGCGACGTGCTCTATTACGAAGGAACGCTGACGGACATTACGGAGCAGATTAAGCTCGAAAAGCAACTGCGGCAGGCTCAGAAGGCGGAAGCCATGGGTCGTCTGGCCGGAGGGATCGCGCAGGATTTTCGCGCTATCGGAATGGGCGCGATGAAGGAACTGCAACAGGCGCTCGACGGACTTCCGGCGGATAGTCCGGCGCGGCACCGGCTCCAAAGCGTCGCACAGTCGCTCGAAGGGGCAGCGGGACTGACGCGCCAGATTCTTGAGTTCAGCCGGAATCAGGCCCGGGACCATGAAATCACGGACATCAACGGTGTAGTGCGTGGCCTGGATCCGTTTATACGGGTGGACGCTGCGACCGAGATCGCCCTGGAGTTCTCGCTCTGCCCCGAGCCTGCACCTGTCCGGGCGGATTCGGGTCACCTCTCGCATATTCTGTCCCACTGGGCGATTCCGGCGGCGGGACGCGAATCAGCGGGACGGAAGATTGAGGTTTCCACCAGCATCGAGGCGTCGGGACCCGAGGGGAATGCCGGGCCATTCGTTTGCATCACGGTCTGTGCTGCAAAGGGAAATACGGGAAAGGGGGTATGGAACTTGTCGCCGTCAGCGGGAGGAAGAGAAGTCGGTCACGAACGTCCCGATCCCGCTTCCGCCCGGACAAGTGCGGACGGGGCCGATCCGGATGGGACGCATGTTCTCGCCCCGGACACAGCGCCGGTCGGCACGGGAACCGCGCAGGCCATACTGGCGCAGTATGGGGGAGCGGTCACGAGCTCGAATTCCGGCGGGGTCTTTCGGTGTTCGCTGTTCCTTCCGCTGGCGTTCGGAGTCGATCGGTCAATACTTTCGGCCGGGACTCCGTCCCATTCGGTATTGCTGGTCGAAGAGGAGCCGTTGGTTCGGGAACTGAGCCGGGACATGCTGGAGAGGCAGGGGTTTCGGGTCCTGACGGCTGGCAATGCAGCCGAAGCGCGGCGCATTGCAAATGGTCCGGCGAAGATCGATGTCCTGATTATCGACTGGACTGCGGGCGGAAGACACCATGCGGAACTGGTAAGACTGCTGCGGGAACTGCGCCCGGAATTGCGCGTGCTGTTTGTTGCCGGGTACGCCGACAGTTCGCTCGATTCAGTTCGGGCACCGGACGGAACTGCAATCCTGCAGAAACCGTTCTCGGGGGAGTCGCTGGCCCGCAGGGTAAGGCAATTGCTGGAAGGACCCCGCAAGGGGAAGTCCGCCAGCTCCCTGAACTAATTCCCCGACCGGGGGCATGTGAGAGTGTTGGTAGGCGCGGCAGGATTCGAACCTGCGACCACCGGCTTAGAAGGCCGGTGCTCTATCCAACTGAGCTACGCGCCCGTCTGTTGTTGGTCCGTCGGTATTCCGATTGTAGCGCGTGGGCCGGAAGCTGCCGGCTGGCTTGCCTTTCTCTGTGCGGAGTTTGCATCCCTCTGCAGTCTTGCGAGGAAGGCTTCCGCTGCAAATGCTTCCGTCTCCCTTGCCAGTGCCTGGGACCAGAGGGTCTTCTCGTCGCGTTTCAGGTTTTCCAGGACGCGCACTTTCTGGTGGGCCTCCACCATGGTCTTCGTCCGAACCGCCAATTCCCTGCGTAATTCCTGCGACTGCGCTTCCAGTGCCCGAATGCGGCGGCGGCAGCGCTCGAGATATGCGTTCCAGGAATGAAACGCCACTGCCCCTGCGGCAGCGAGCTGGGTGGATCCCGAACGTAGTGCCGTGTGGGTCGCCATCAGTTCCCTCTGAATTGCGGCCAGCTGGGCGGAGGTGCGGGATACGTTCTCCTCTTCCAGCCGGAGTTGAGTAGTTCGCCAGCGCAGCGCCGGGTCGAGACGACAGTGAAATGCTTTCATGACGACGTTCTCATTTGGGGGAACTAACAACATGCCGCAGCCGCGTCTGAATGCGGCGCCGGGACCGAAGAGTCTTCACAGCGCGCGACTCATACCATTGCCGCCAGTGTTTCGAGACGCCTTGCGGTTTCCTCCGCGCTTGTGGCATCCATGGGACCCTGGCGGAGAAACTTCATAATCTCGTCGCGCGAACGAATCGCTGTATCGAGCCGTGCATTCGAGCCCGAGACGTACGCGCCCAGATTGATGAGGTCTTCCGACTGGCGATAGAGGGCCAGTGCTTCGCGAATTCTGCGCGCGGATTCCGACTCATCCCGCGTCGCCAATTTGGATTGCAGCCGGCTTACGGAATCCAGCACCTGAATTGCGGGGTAGTGTCCCGCAGAGCCGAGATCCCGGGAAAGGGTGATGTGTCCGTCCAGAATCGCGCGGACCGCGTCGCAAATCGGCTCGTTGAAGTCGTCGCCCTCCACGAGGACGGTGAAGAATGCCGTGATTGAACCTACTCTGAAATTACCCGCTCGCTCGCAGATTTTCGGCAGCAGACTGAACACGGATGGAGTGTACCCCTTTTGGCTGGGCGGCTCGCCGGCCGCCAGGCCAATCTCGCGTTGCGCCATGGCGAGGCGGGTGATGGAATCCATAACCAGCAGGACATCTTCACCCTGGTCGCGAAAGTATTCGGCAACAGCCAGGGCCACAAAGCAAGCCCGAACGCGCAGTGCCGCGGGCCGGTCCGATGTCGCTACGATTACCACCGATCGGCGCATTCCCTCAGGTCCGAGATCGTGTTCCAGAAACTCGCGAACTTCCCGATTCCGTTCGCCTATGAGCGCAATCACATTCACTCCGGCGGAACTGGACCGGGCCATCGAACCGAGCAGAGTGCTCTTCCCTACCCCGCTGCCGCCGAAGATTCCCACGCGCTGACCCTTGCCGCACGGCAGCAGCCCATCGATAACGCGAATGCCGGTAATCAGCTTCTCATCGATGTGTTCGCGTTCCAGGGGATTGGGCGGTGCCGCTTGAAGCGGCCGGGATTCGCGCATCGGGATGTGAGGCCCCCCGTCCATCGGCGCTCCGAATCCATCGAGAACCCGACCCAACAGTTGAGGCGATACATCCACCGTGCTCTCCCCGCCCCGCGCCACGATGGTGTCCCCCAGGCTCAACCCGTCTGTTTCTTCAAGAGGCATCGACAATACCCGCCCGTCGCGAAAACCGACAACCTGAGTGCGGATGGCTTTCCCGGAACGTGTTCGTATCTCGCAAAAGTCACCGATGGAACTGGACGGTCCCAGCGATTCCACCAGCAGACCAACCAACTCCACGACTTCACCCGACACGCAGATGGGATTGGCCCGGGCAACGACGGCGGAGAACTCGCGAAAATCAAGATCGGGTTCGGTAGTGTGGGTCATTCGGGGATTCATTTTGCTCCGCTGTCAGGAATTGCTCAGCCTGTCGGTAAGCCCGCGACTGATTTCGCCAAGCTGGCTGTCGATCGAAGCGTCGATGGCGCCGTCGGAGCACCGAACCAGGAACGTGCCCTGAGCGCAGGAAGGATCGGCATGAATCTGGACTTTGGCAGCGCTGGCCGCGGGAAGAGAGTCCCTGACCGCGTCGGCGAACTGCGGGTGGATGGTCAATTGCCAGGCTTCCGTTCGGGAAAGCCGGTCGAAGGCCACTCTTGCCAGCGCGTTGAGCGCGTTCCGATCGGTGCTCAGTTCGCGATGAAGAATGCGTTTGGCTATCTGCAGAGACAACTCCACAGCGTCCTTCTCGGCGCGGCGGCGAAGTTCGGGCCGGAGGCTAACCACTTCAGCAATCGAGACATTCATGCGTTCGAGAATGGGAGCGATTGCGGCCTGGGTGTCCTGCTCACCCTCACGGCGACCGGCTTCGAACGCATCTCTCCTGGCCGCGGCCAAACCATCCTCCAGCGCCTGAATTCTGGCGAGCAGGATCGATTCGTTCTCGCCGCCGCCGGGTTGCCGGCGTGTCTGGCCGTCGCCCTTCAGACCGGAAAAAGGCGTGGGTAGGCGTAGGTCGTTTACGGCTGGCGCCGCAGTGCCGAATGCCATCGCCGAGGCCCGCCCCGCCCGATCTCCCTTCAGCACCTTAGACAACATATTGTTCGGCGCCTCCACCCTTCAATGAAATGACGCCTTCCGCATCCAGTTGCCGGACGATGCCGATGATCTGCTGCTGGGCGCCTTCCACTTCCTTGATCTTGACGGGCCCCATCGAGTCGATATCGTCCCGCAACATCTCGACTGCGCGCGGTGACATCGTCGAGAAGAAATGTTCCTTGAGTTTGCTGCTGGTGCCCTTCAGGGCGGTGGTCAGGATTTTGCGGTCGACGCGCGACAGGATCTCCTTGAGCTGATTGGCATCGATATTCAACAGATCCTCAAAAACAAACATCAGTTGGCGAATCGTCTCCACCAGGTTGGGGTTCTGCCCTTCGATGACGTCCAGAATTTCCTTGCTGCTCCCGGCGTCGAGCTGATTGAAGATCTCCGAAACGGCTCTTACCCCGCCATAAGATTCGCGACTGAACTGGCCAATTACCTGAAGCTTCTCACCGATCACTTTCGCAATCTTGTTGACGATTTCGGGGGTAATCTGGTCCAGATTCGCCATTCTCAGGGCTACATCCGGCCGTAGTTCCGGTGGCAGCGAAGAAAGCAACGAGGCCGCGGAAGAAGCGTTCAAATGCGAAAGCACGAGCGCGATGGTCTGCGGATGTTCATTGTGAATAAATCGGGCGAGTTGCTGCGGATCCGCCTTCTGCAGCACGTCCAGATGCACATACTCGCCCCCCATCATCATGATCAGGCGGTCCACGATCTTCTTGCCCGCTTCGGGCCCGAATGCGGTGGTCAGCATCTTCTTGGCATAGTCGATGCCGCCGCGCACGGCGAAATCGTGCGCCATGCTCATCTGGTAGAACTCTTCCAGAGTCGCCTCCGCCTGGTCCGACGTCAGCGAATCGATTCGCGTAATTTCACGCGCCACCTGCTGAACTTCGGCCTCACTGAGTTCGCGAAGGATTGACGCGCTAAGATCGTCGCCCAGCAGGAGCAACAGCGTTGCCGCTTTGCGGATTCCGGTGGTCTCCCCGGAAGCGGGTGCCGGCGCGGGTGTCATGATCGTTTTCCTCCATCAACCAGCCACGCACGCAACACTCCGGCTGCGACCGCCGGATCCTTTTGCGTGGTATCGCGTACGTGACGAATCAAGACTTCGGTTGCCTTTGTCGCCACAGGAAGCTTGATACGGCTCATGATTTCCGATTCCAGCCGGGCCTGCTCCGCTTCGCCTTCCTTGATCTGGCGCTCGATGTCGTCGGCGGTAGCCAGCTTAGGCGCCGTGTCACCCGGTGCCTCCATTCCGCCCGCAATTGCCGCCGCAGCGGCATCCGCTGCGGCGGCTACCGGCGTCTTGCGCTTCAGCATTACGAACACCGCGCCTGCAACCAGCAGAATGACGACTAACGCGCCACCACCCAGAATTGTCATTTGTTGCTTATCGGCCAGGAGCGACTTCGGCCTGGACGGAGGTAAGGGGGCCATCGGCGGTTCCGCATTGGTTGTGCCCTCAAACGTCAGAGTCTCGACAACGATCTGATCCCCTCGCTGCTCGTTGAAGCCGACGATGCCCGCAACAACGTCGTGTACCGCCTTCATGAGTTCGGGCGAGGGCGCGATGTCAATCCTTTTTGCTTTGGGGCCCGCACCTTCCCATCGGACGGTATGGTCGACGAGGACCACGGTGGATATTTTACGGACCGTGCCTTTGGGGTTGACGATGTGCCGCAAGGTTCGACTGGGCTGGTACGCGATATTCTCAGTTCTTCTCGTAATGCCTGAAGTCGCTCCGGCTGGCCGGGGAGGAGGAGACGGCAGATTTGAAGCGGTGCCGGGAGTGCCCCCCGCGATTCCCGTACCGGTAGATTCTTCGGTGATCTGCGATGTCAGAGTTGCGGCCTTCGCGGAATCGTATATTTCGTCGCTTTGATCCACCGCGGTAAAGTCGCAATCGATATTGACGCCGGCTCGGAATTTTCCTGCACCCAGTACCGGTTCGAGCGCGTTTCCAAGTTTCGCCTGAAGCCCGGCTTCCAGTTGTTCCCGGTAGTCGAGATTCACTTCCGCAGCTTTCGCATCCCCGTCGGTGGCCCGTGGGCGATTCAACAGACGCCCGGTGTCGTCGATGATCGAGACTGCTTCGGGCCCGAGACCATCCACTGCGCTTGCCACCAGATTCGCGATGGCATTGACGCTCGACTGTTGAATTCGCGCGGCGTTCCTCAACTTCAGAACGACGGTAGCCTTTGCCGGTTGCCGGGAATCGAGGAAAACCGATTCCTTGCCCGCCGTGATGTGGATTCTTGCCTGGTCTACCTCTGACAAAGTGGCAACCGTACGTTCCAATTCGCCTTCCAGAGCCCTCTGATAGTTAACCTGTTCGGTGAAGTCGCTCGCGCCCAGGTTCGTCCGGTCGAATAACTCGAATCCGATCCGGCCCGATCTTGGCATTCCCGATCCGGCTAACGCGAGGCGTGCTTCGGCCAACCTGTCGGATGGGACCATCACGGCAGCGCCGGTCTCATCGAGGCGGTATTCGATACCCGCTTCCTTTATCTTTTGTGTTACCGCTGATGCGTCTTCCGGTGTCAGGGAAGAATAGAGAGTCCGAAAATCCGCGTCATGCCTCCAGCGGACCACACCGACGCCGAGGGCCGCAAGGATCACGGGCACCAGCACCAGCGAGATGCGCTGCCCCATGCTGAGCGAATTCCAGAGTCGCGTGAGCTGATTCATGCCTTTGTGAGTAATTCCGCTCTAAGCGATTACATCGGCATTTTCATGATTTCCTGATACGCCGAGACGAACTTATTCCGCACTTGCTGAAATAATTCGAGCGACAACTCGGCGCTCTGGGCCGCCAGCGCAACGGTGTGGACGTCTCCATTGCCGTGGACCAGCAGGTCGGAAGCTGCCACCTGCGCCTGCGATTGCGTGGTTTCCACGTTGGCGATGGCTGCTCCAATCGCATCGGCAAATCCACCGCCGCCCGACCCACGCGTGGCAACGGAGGCCGATTCCATTCCCGGAGCCGGGATCGACTGAAGCAGTACATTCATTTGAACAGCTCCAGAGACCGGCCAATCATGTCTTTCACGGTGGAAATCGCAGCCACATTGGCCTCATACCCGCGATATGCTCCCATGAGATCTACCATTTCCCCTGCCGGGTCAATTTTGGGAAATGCGACATAACCATCCTCATCGGCCTCGGGACTTCCGGGCAAGTAGCGGCGCTCAGGGTCGCTTTGATCGACCGAGATGCTGGAAACCATCACTCCCTGCGATCCGCCCGTGGCAATTTCGGCCAGAGTGCCCGCAAAGGAACCTGGCACCGGCGCCGTACTGAAGACAGCGTCCTTTCGGCGATAAGGTCCCCCAGCCGGGGTGTTCGTCGTATCGGCGTTGGCCAGGTTTTCCGAAATGATTTCCGCCCGGATCCGCTGCGCTTCAAGTCCGGATGCGCTTACCGCAATAGCGCCGAAGAGACTCACGAGGACCGCCCTTCTTCGATAGCTGAGCGTATACCTTTAATCCTGCTCTTAAGGAGCTGAGTCGCAAGATTGAAACGAATATCGTTCTCCGCCAGTAACCGCGACTCTCGATCGATGCTGACGTTGTTGCCGTCGTTACGAGTGGCGAGGCCAGCCGCGCTCTCATCAACCTGTTGCACTACCGGAGTCAGCGATGACCCGCTGAACCGGGAGAGTACCGAACTAAAGTCTCCCGGCATTTCCACATCGCGCGTCTTGTACCCGGGCGTATCGGCATTTGCAATGTTAGAGGCCACAACCTCCTGGCGTCTTGCCAGGTAGGTCAGATAGGCGCCAAAATCCATACCGCCGCTCACCAGAGACATGCCCATCCCGGTGCAACCAGACGGCCATGGGTAACTCATTGAGAATGCGGCGAGAACCTGCGCGCCAGCTGTCAATAATTTGTCGGTTCGCCATATCCCTGGCGTTCCGGAACCGTTCGCGACCTGGCGAAACTGGCAGCGGCGTTCAGGCGCACCCACGAAGCGGCAAGCCCGGAGCGGGCCACGCGGGCCGCCACAAGCACACCCTGAAGCCGCCTGAGACGTTCGCGAAGGC
>Ga0302275_10004474_pt1 | contig 13796 bp, 10 predicted proteins | sample III_Bog_N2_2_FD_200229 | JGI IMG/M metagenome (GOLD analysis project Ga0302275, IMG submission 200229) | Peat permafrost microbial communities from Stordalen Mire near Abisko, Sweden - III_Bog_N2_2 | ecosystem: Environmental > Terrestrial > Soil > Wetlands > Peat | place: Sweden: Abisko...
GCTCGTCCCCGAACGATGACCGGAACTGCTGCACCGTCATCATCCGGCCACGCTTCGTAGCTGTTCTTTTTGCCATGACACTATAATATCGCCATTTATTCGCCTGAGCAAGATTGATATTCATCTTTCGGAATTGGTGTAGACCGAGAGCACGATGCTAAGTATCTTTTTCATCAAGAAAAAGATACTTAGCACGCCGCTTAAAAAGTCTATATGTATTCCGAAAATGCTCTAGTAGCCAATACCCATGCGTGCCGGACGAGCCTGTCTCCGCCCTTGCCGCCGGCGCGAGCCGGCCTCGGGAAATCGTGAAAGAAACCATGTGACAGCCAGGAGATCCGCGCTGCCGCCGGGGCTCAGGTTTCTTTCGATCAGGTCGCGGTCAAAGTCGAGCATGAGAGCCTCAAAGTGGAGGGATCGAACGCCGCCAGCCTCGATGAGCCTCCTGGCCCATACCTGCACATGAGCCAGTCCCTCAAGGCCGCCCCTGTGGACCAGATTCGTGTCGTGGTTCACGGCCAGCAGGTGGAGCAGAGCCTCGTGGAGGGCTTCCTCTTCTCCGCCTCCGAGAGCCATGATTCGTGCAAAGGCAGGTAGCCCGTGCTCCCGAACCGTTTTGAAGCCGGAGGCGGCTTCGCCCCGGACTCCCGTCAGGCCATGCGCCTGAAACAGCTTCTCTCCGGCCGTGCGCGGCAACGCGATTCTCAGGAGTTCGGCTTCCACGAGGCCTGAACATATCCGGGCCACTTCCGCGCACAGGCGCTCCCTGTCGGGAAGGCCGTTTCCACAATCCAGGCGTCCCGCTGCCGCGCAGAGAAGGCCCATGGAAAAAATGCTGCCCTTGTGCGTATTCACGTTGCCGGTGGCCCGGAACATGGCGCTTTCGCAGGCGAGGCCCGCCGGACGAAGCCGCGTTAACACGGCTTCTGGTGCCAGATCCCGCGTGCAGGCGCCTATCCGGTAAAAGACGGGAAACCACGGAGCGATGGCCTTGATACTGGCATGGAACGTCGTCCGATTCATGTCCCGGTGCGCGCCGCTGTTGTTGCCGTCCACCAGTCCGGGCTTGGGCGTCAGTTCCACTTCCTTCAGAAGCGCCTGGCAGACAAGCGCGCCCACCTCATCCGCCTCGTCTTCGCGGCATTCCAGCGGAGCCCGTCGCTCGACGGGCTCAACCGCCTCAAGGCTCGCTGTAGCCATGAATGATCTCCTCGATGGCGTTCTGAAGTTCCTGAAGAGAATGAGACCTGGAACGGCCGCAGGCGTGTGCCTCTTCATCGCAGAGCAGGCAGCGCCGGGCCGGCACTCCCAGAGCCTTGCGAGAGATTGCCCCCAGTCTCGGGTCGATCACGTCCAGGTCCCAGAGGCGGCCGAGCGCGTGCTCTTCCTCCAGCCTCGTCATGGCCTGCTTCAGTTCAAGCGCTCCGGCGTCCACCACGAGAAGCGCTTCGGGTCCCGTCGGGTCCAGCCGTACTTCCCTCTTCAGCACCGGCCAACTCCGTTCCGCCATCAGGGAATCCAGAGCCCGCAGCGCATGAGTCATGACCTTACGCGCGGAAGCGGAATCCTTCACCGGTCCTGGGTTCACCAGAGTGACGGAAACGACGGGCCGGCCGAAAGCCTCCACGGCATCGCGCTGAAGGCCAACGCGGCGCTCACGATTCCGCAGAATCTCTTGCAGCGTTACTTCGGCCGTCTCTGCTGTCACGGCTTCACCTGCCTGACGACGTCGATGACGCTTCCGTCCCGGTAGTGAATGATGCCCACAATCCGGTCGAGAAATTCGATAGGCTCCGGTTCTCCTGTGAGCTCGATGGCGCGTTCATACAGTTCGCGGATGCTCATCACCGGCAGTCCGGCCGCGCGCAGGCGTTCCTCCACTTCGGGGCGGTTGGGATTCACCGCGATGCCGTGGTCCGTCACCAGCACTCCGATGCACTCCCCCGGCGTCACCAGCGTCGTCACCTGCTTGACGACCGTTGGGATGCGTCCGCGGATCAGCGGCTCAACCACAATGGGCAGGTTGGCGCCCGCGGCCACATCGCAGTGCCCGCCTGAAGCCCCCATCATCAGCCCGTCCGAGCCGGTGATGACGTTCACGTTGAAGTCCAGGTCCACTTCCAGCGCGCCCAGAATCACCACGTCCAGGCGGTCGCAGTATGCGCCCTTTGAATCGGGATTGACGTACTCGTTGGTCGAGATCTCAATGTGATTGGGAGAACTGGCGAGCGATTCAGCCGCGACGGCATCGAAGCTCTGCGTGTCCACAACCTTGCCGATCAGTCCCTTCCTGAGCAGATCCACGATGCCGCTGGTGATGCCGCCCAGCGCAAAACTGGCCGTGATCCCCTTGCGGCGCATGCGCTCCTCCAGAAAGCGCGTGGCGGCCGTGGCTGCTCCTCCAGAGCCGGTCTGGAGTGAAAATCCCTGTTCGAAGTACCCGCAATGCTCGATGACATCCGCCGCCAGGCGGGCAATCAGCAGGTCGCGGGGATTCTTGGTAATGCGCGCGGCTCCCACGCTGATCTTTGCGGGGTCGCCCACCTCGTTGACCTTGACGATCCAGTCCACCTGGTCCTGAGAGATGCTGATGGGCGTGTTGGGGAAGGGCAGAATCTCTTCCGTCAGAAGAATCACCTTCCGGGCAAACTGCGCATCCACCATGGCATACCCCAGCGAACCGCAGTGCGACCGGCCGCAGATGCCGTTGGCGTTGCCGAAGGCGTCACAGCCCGGAACGCCCAGGAAAGCCACGTCCAGCTTCAGTTCTCCCGACTGGATCAGGTGAACCCGGCCTCCATGCGAGTGAATGTGAACTGGCTCTTCCATCAGGCCATTCGAAATTTCCTTGGCCAGTTCCCCGCGCATCCCCGAGGTGTAGATCCTGGTGATGACGCCCTCCTTGATGTGCCGGATCAAGGGAGTGTTGCAGCTCATCAACGAACTGGAAGCCAGCGTAAGATTCTTGAAACCCATGCGCGCCAGTACGCCCACCACGTAATTGATGGTCTTGTCTCCCTCGCGAAAGGCGTGATGGAAAGAGATGGTCTGCCCATCCTGCAGTCCTGACCGGCGCACCGCCTCTTCAAGCGAGTCAACCACCTTGCGCGTGAGTTTTCCCGGCCCCTTCAGGTACGGCGTGTGGGCCGCAAAGTTCTGGAAACGCTCCAGCCCTTCCAGACAGGGGTCTTGCAAAGAAAGGGTGCGCTGATTGTTATTCATCAAAATGCCTTTCTGACGCGTGCCGAGTTACATCACTCAATCAAGCAATTTCTTATCAGGTCTCTGACCGCTTGAAGTTGTGTCATTCTCCGTGCCCCGTCATCCTGAGCGAGCGTAGCGAGTCGAAGGACCTGCGGTTGTTCTTCGTTGGCGAAAGGGTGGGAGACCACAAAACTCAAGGTACGAAATCATCCGGTCAGATCCCTATGCATGTCCGAACGTCAAGCCCGCCAGCGCCAAAATTCGCTGTGCGTTCATGACCACGGGCGGATCGATCATCTTTCCATTCAGCGAGACGACGCCCAGCCCTTCGCGCTCCGCGTTCTTCGCGGCATTCACAATCTGCTCCGCCTTGTGCACTTCCTCCTCGGTGGGCGCATAGGCCTTGTGCAGCAGCTCAATCTGCCGCGGATTGATAAGAGACTTGCCGTTGAAGCCCAGGCGCTTGGCAACCTCCACTTCCTTCAGGAAGCCTTCGTCGTCGTTCACGTCGGAAAACACCACGTCGAAGGCGTCGATCTTCGCGGCGCGCGCGGCGTGCAGAACGGCGCAGCGGGCATAGAAAATCTCGCTGCCGTCTCCCCGCTGGGTCTGCATGTCCACCACATAGTCGAAGCCCGCCAGAGCAATCGAATCCATGCGCGGACTGGCGGTGGCGATGGCCACGGCGTTCACCACGCCTGAGGCGCTTTCAATGGCGGCCATCAGGCGCGTGGAGCCCAGTTCCCGTCCGCACTCCTGCTCGATGCGCTCCACTTCGCGCTCCAGCTTCTGAATATCCGCTGCGCAGTCGGTCTTGGGCAGGCGAATGATTTCCGCGCCGCCCCGGACAGCCGCCTCCAGGTCCTTCAGGCCATACGGCGTGTCCAGCGGATTGATGCGCACGACCGTTTCAATCTCTTTGTATGCGGGCAGTTGCAGCGCGTGGTAAACCAGCAGGCGGGCCGAATCCTTTTCGCCGAGCGCCACCGCGTCTTCCAGATCGAACATGATCGAGTCGGGCCGGTACACAAAGGCCGTGCTCAGCATGGCTGCGTTGGACCCTGGGATAAACAACATGCTGCGCCGGGGCTTCTTCATCACAAAGCCCTCCAGTCCAGATCCTCGCATTCAGCTCCCCGCAGCACCGCGGCTTCCACTCGCGCGCGGATGGCGCAGTCCAGAGCGCCCTTGTCCTCGACCACGATCTTGCCCTGAGTTACCCCCATCTGCTTCAGCGTCTCGCCAACGACCTCCCGGATGCGCGCGCCGAACTGGCGCATCACTTCGCTGTAGATGCTTACCTGCAGCCCTCCAAAAGGCAAGACCTTCACCAGCAGATCATTGGACTCCAATGTCCCGCACATGGCTTCCTTTGTGATCTTCATTCAATCCACCTCGATGATTCAGGCCGCGCGATGGCCGGCCTGCAGTAGAGTACGGAAAGCGTAGATGGCGCGCAGGCGCGAGAGAGTCGTCGCAGGCGTCAGAGCAGTCATCGCCGCAAAGTCGTCCTTGGCCAGCAGCCGCCTCACCTCGCTGGCCGATACGGCGCGGCCCTCCACTTCCAGGCGCGGAATCTCCACCACATGAATCGGCGCTGCCTCCATGGATGCGCTCTCCAGCCACTCGAACATGTCTTCGTTGTACTTGCGGGTCACGAGGCAGAAGGGCTCGCTGCCGACGAAGCGATGCGTGATGCCCAGCGCCGGGGCAATGTACCTGCGGAAGATCAGCAGGTCGATGGCCGTGCCGCACGTTTCCACCTCGTGGCTGTCCTTGATGAAGTAGCTGGGGAAGGTGGCCTTCGAGATCAGGTATTTGGAGCCGCCATGCACCGTCAGCCGGTCCATTCCGGCCAGGCCCGCGCGCACCATATCCAGGCGATCTGCGTAGCGAATGGTCGATGCGTCCTCCGCAACCACAAAAACATGCAGCCAGTCGCACTCCCTCAGAGCCCGGCGAACCAGATCGAGATGGCCCAGCGTGAAGGGGTTCGCATTCAGAACCACGCACCCGATCCGCTGCCCCTGCTGGCGAAAGGCCCGCAAGCTCTCGCAATAATCCCGTATGCCCACCGGCGTATTCTCCATCAGGCAGGCGTGGCCCGGAACCTCGACGATCTGGTGAAAGCCGCAGCCCTCGAACAGCGGCGCCCTGTCCGGCTTTGTGTAAAGGAAGAGATGGCTCTGGCCGCGCTTCATGGCCAGGCGCTGAACCTCGTCCATCAGCTTCACGGCCAGCGACGAGCCTCGCCGCTCCTTCGCGATGGCGACGCATTTCACCACGCCATCCGCCAGTCCGGCGCAGCCCACGATCTTCTTCCGGTCGCGGGCAACCACGAACACTTGAATGTCCGCCTCCATCTCCAGACCGCTGGCGCGTAGCAGACGGTTCACTTCAGCCGCGCCGCGCTTGTCTTCGCGGGGATTCAGCGTCTCGATGTTCAATTCCTCGTTCATGGCTTCTCTTCCTGAACACTCTCCCCAGACGATCCGTAAACCGAACTGCCTGGAACTCAACTTAACTCAACCCATCCCAACCCAACTCAACTCGGGGCATTTTCACTGGTAATTAAGCTCCGTGCCCCATCCATTTCACGTTCCTTGTGAAATGGGTGGGAAACCACGAACCCACCCCCACAGCAACCGTGAAAATGAACCTACCCCACCCGCGCCTTCAACCTCTCGGCCACGGCTGCAAGGAAGGCGTCAGTGCTCTGGTGCGCCTCTGGTTTCGGCGTCACCAGCGCCATCAGATCCTTCGTGATAATGCCCGCCTCAATGCAGTCGATGACCGACTGCTCCACGGCGTCTGCGAAAGCCGTCACCTCCGGCGTTCCATCCAGCTCTCCGCGTTTGCGCAGCGCGCCGCTCCAGGCAAAAATCGAGGCCACCGGATTGGTGCTCGTCGGATTTCCCTTCAAATGCTCGTAGTAGTGGCGGCGCACCGTGCCGTGCGCGGCTTCGTACTCGAATTTGCCGTCCGGCGAAACGAGCACGGAGGTCATCATCCCCAGGCTGCCAAAGCCGGAGGCGACCATGTCGGACATTACGTCGCCGTCGTAGTTCATGCAGGCCCACAGAATCCCGCCGGGGTGCTTCATGACCTGCGCCACGGCGTCATCGATCAGCAGGTACCGGTAAACGACGCCGGCCTTGGCCAGGTCGCCTTTGCGCGCCTCGATCTCTTCGGCGAAAAGATCCTTGAAGCGGGCGTGATAGCGCTTGCTGATCGTGTCCTTGGCGCCGAACCAGAGATCCATCTTTTCGGAAACCGCAAAATTGATGCACGCTTTGGCAAAGGACCGTATCGAGGCGTCCGTATTGTGCATGCCCATCACCACGCCGCCGCCCTTGAAATCCTTGATCAGCAGCCTGACCTGCTCGCCCTCCGCCGGGGTGTACACCAGCTCCGCCCGCCCCGGCCCAGGAACCACAAAGTCCACCGCCTTGTAGATGTCGCCGTAGGCGTGGCGTCCGATGACGATCGGCTTCTTCCAGCTCGACACGGCCGGCGTAATGTTTTTCACCGTGATCGGCTTGCGGAAGACCGTGCCGTCCAGAATGCTGCGGATTGTCCCGTTCGGAGATGGCCAGGCCTTTTTGAGCTTGTACTCCTCGATTCGTCCCTGGTCGGGCGTAATGGTGGCGCACTTCACGCCCACGCCAAATTCCTGAATGGCTTCTGCGGCTTCCACGGTGACCTTATCGTCGGTGGCGTCGCGATTCGTAACGCCCAGGTCGAAATAGCGCAGATCAATCTCCAGATAGGGAAGAATCAGCGATTCCTTGATCTTGGCCCACATGATGCGGGTCATCTCGTCGCCATCCATCTCGACAAGGGGGGTCTTAACGTGAATCCTGCTCATGCTTGCTGCTCCTGGGTCGAAGAACTTGGAACCGGATTGGTGAAGTTGAGAAGTCCGCCCGCCAGCAGAATCTTGCGCTGGCGCTCGGAGAGGTTATAGGTGCAGGGCACGGGCGGCTGGCCCGGAATCTGAAGCAGAATCGGCTGCCCCTGCTCCAGGCGCTTGCGCCAGTCAGGGGCTTCCACGGCCGCGCCTGCGTCGATTCGGTCATAGTCCCTTATATCGGCAAAAACGAGGGGCAGTATGCCAAAATTCACCAGATTGGCCGCGTGAATCCGCTCGAAGGATTTTGCGGCGACCGCCTTCACGCCCAGGTACATCGGGCACATGGCGGCGTGTTCGCGGCTGGAACCCTGGCCGTAGGATTCGCCGGCGACAATCACGTTATGGATGCCTTTGTCCCGGTTTTCCAGGCAGCGCGCCGGAAAGCCTGCGTCCACCGGCTCGAAGACGAACTGGGCGTACTTGGGCACATTGGAGCGGTATTTGAGACGCGCTCCGGCCGGCATGATGTGGTCGGTCGTGATCTTGTCGCCAACCTTGATGCTCACCACGCCTTTCAGCGCTTCAGGCATGGGCTTGTTGCTCGGCGGCGCGCCAATATTCGGTCCCCGGAAGATCGCCGCCTTCCGCCCTTCGGGATGCGGAAAAATAAACATCGAGTCGTCAATCGTGAAGGCTTCAGGCTCCGGAATCTCGGGGCAGGCAACGCCAGCGGCGAGCGGGTCCACGATGACTCCATCCAGCGCCGACAGGGCTGCCACTTCCGGGCTTACCAGGTAAACCTGCGCGTCCTTGGTCCCGCTGCGGCCTTCAAAGTTGCGGTTCGAGGTGCGCAGCGAAACGCCGCCGCTCGTGGGCGAAAAGTGGTTGCCGATGCAGAAGCCGCAGGCGCTTTCCAGAATGCGCGCGCCGGCATCCAGCAGGTTGCCGAGGCTTCCGTCCCGCGCCAGCATCTGCAGCACCTGGCGCGAACCCGGCGCAATGCCCAGGCCCAGGTCCTCGTTCACGTGCCCGCCCTTCAGAATCGCCGCCGTCGTCCGCAAATCCTTCAGGGAGCTGTTGGTGCAGGAGCCGATGCACACCTGATCCACCTTCATCCCCGCCAGCTCACTCACGGCTTTTACATTGCCAGGGCTGTGAGGAGCTGCGGCCAAAGGCTCGATTTTGTCCAAATCCACGTCAAAAATGTGGTCGTAGACGGCCCCTTTTTCCGCCTTGACTTCCACCCAGTCCTGCTCCCGCTGCTGAGCCCGGAAAAACGCGCGCGTGACCTCATCCGAGGGGAAGATCGAGGTTGTCACGCCCATCTCCGCGCCCATATTGGTGATCGTCGCCCGCTGCGGCACCGAAAGCGTGGCCACGCCCGGACCGCCGTATTCCAGAACCACGCCCACGTTGCCCTTGGTGGTCAGCAGGCTGAGCATGTGCAGCACGACGTCCTTGGCTGTCACCCACGGACGCAGTTTCCCTTTGAGATGAACAAGTTGCACCTTGGGGGCAATCAGGTAGAAGTTTCCGCCGCCCATGGCCACAGCCACATCCAGCCCCCCAGCCCCAATGGCGATCTGGCCCAGGCCGCCGCCCGTCGGCGTATGGCTGTCAGAGCCGAGCAGCGTCGTCCCGGGCTTGCCGAATCGCTCCAGGTGGACCTGGTGGCAAATGCCGTTGCCCGGCCGCGAAAAAACGAGGCCGTAATGCTCGGCAATCGTCTGCAAATAGCGATGGTCGTCGGCGTTCTCGAAGCCCACCTGCACCGTGTTGTGGTCCACATACGAGACTGACAAATCCGTATGAATCGCCGGCAGGCCCATGGCTTCGAACTGAAGGTAAGCCATGGTTCCCGTGGCGTCCTGGGTCAAAGTCTGATCGATGCGGATGCCTATCTCCTTGCCGGCTTCATACTCGCCCTCGCGCAGGTGGCTCCTCAGAATCTTCTCGACAATGTTCAGTGGCATCGGCTCTCCTCGATCTCTTCTGCTTCAGCGCCCCTGGCGGAAAGCTTCATCCGCGCGGACCGGAAAAACGCAGCGTTTCCGGGACAGCGGCAAACAGACACCCTGCGGTTTGTCGCCGGCATTGGAAAAACGCGCTGCTGGACTTGGTAAGCACGCGGGTAAAGTGCAATCGACGTGCCAAATGAATCTCGAAGTGGAAAAACCCGGCCGAATGCCGGATTCCCAGCATTTTCTGGCTTTTGTGAGCAGGAACCGGCCTGCGAAAAGGATTTTGAACTCCATGATTAGGTTAAATAGGTTCCTTTGATGACCTATTTGATAACCATTTTATGAACTGACGCCCCTGCGTGGAAAGCTCCGTGCCCTTTCGCCCCACGCCGGATCGCGCGAGTCCCAGTCTGTCCAGCAATTGCAGCACCCCTCTCACCTCGGCTTCGCTCAGGGGGCGTTCCCGGTTCTTGAGGGCGTTCTTGATGCTGATGCGTCCGGCCTTGCCTCCGTTTCCGGCAAACTGGTCCAGGACGGTCAGCACATCCAGGGCTCGCTCCAGGCCGCACCGCTCCCGCAGGATTTTCTCCTCCGCCTCGAAGCTCTCCGTCCGGCCCACCAGATAAGCTGGCAGAGCCTGGACCGTCACCGGATCGACCGCCATCAAGCTGATGTGGATGGCCACATTTCCCAGTTCCCGGATGTTTCCCGGCCAGCTATAGCGCAGCAGCAGGTTCCGCGCCTCCGGAGTAAATTTCAGATGTGCCTGATTCTGCTCGGCCAGAAAGTGCTCCAGCAGAAGAAAAATGTCCTCCGGCCGCTCCCTCAGCGGCGGAACAAACAACGACAGCGCGTTGAGCCGATAGTAGAGATCTTCCCGGAACTGCCCGGCCCTCATGCGTTCCTGCAGGTTGCGGTTCGTGGCTGCAATGACCCGGATGTTCACCTGGGTCCATTTGGTCGATCCCACCCGCATGATCTGCCGCTCTTGGAGCACACGCAGCAGTTTTCCCTGCAGCATCGGCGGCATATCGCCGATCTCGTCCAGAAAGACAGTGCCGTTGTTGGCCTGCTCGAAGAGCCCCTCTTTGCCCTCCTTGAGCGCGCCTGTGAAAGAGCCCCCGGCGTACCCGAACAGTTCGCTCTCCAGCAGGTTTTCCGGCACGGCCGCGCAGTTGACCGCCATGAAGGGCTGCTTCGACCGGACCGAGGCATTGTGAATGGACTGGGCCAGCAGTTCCTTGCCCGTGCCGCTTTCGCCCATGATCAGCACTGAGAACTCCGACCCCGCGATCCGCCGCGCCAGTTCGACGCATTCCTCCATCTGGCGGGAATGGAAGAGCACATCCGAAAAGGAGTAGCGGGTCGTCAATCCGCGCTCCCTGAGCTTGCGGCTCAGGTTCTGTTCCAGTTGTCGGATGTAGGTTACTTCCTGAAAATTGAAATAGCTGCCCCGGCGCTCGCCAAAGTACTCAATGTCCTGGCGATTGACAATCAGCGAACGCCCCTTGGTTTCGACCAGCCACTCGTGATTCTGGTCCTGGGCAAGAATCTCCTGGATTTCGGGCTCGAAAATCTCCAGGCCGCAGCCGGTGATCTTCTCTCCCAGATTCAGCATCTCCGCCAGAGCCTGGTTATGCAGCGTGACCTTTCCCTGGCTGTCGAGCAGCAGGATGCCCTCGTGCGCCAGGTTGATCACCGTGTCCAACTCAAGGTTGCGCTTGAAAAGCTCCTTGTACTGGTAGTTGACTCCCGTGTCCAGATTTACGTTGCTTTGGGAATAGCGCAGCAGACGCTGGTCCAGGGAGTGGTCCACGATGCGCAGCCGGTTGATGATTTCGATGAAGGTGGAAATGTCGATGCGCCGCTGCCCGATGTCGATGACGGTCGAAATCGAGGCAGGCACCAGCTTCCGCTCGCCGGGCGTAATGGCGATGTGAATCTCCGAGTAGTCCATGCCCTCCTCATAAGGGATGAACTGCAGGTGGTTGGCCTCGATCTGCTGCATCAGGGCCACAGTCTCCATGGTGGTTTCGGGCAGGTTGTTCACCACCAGCACACGTGTGCCTGGCGGAATGGCAAAGATCCGATAGGCGTCGTTCTCCCGGATCGTTCGCTGCACCACCAGAATCCGCCGGGCCTCGGTCACATGGCTCTGCATTTCCAGAGCCTTGCTTTGCGTGGTCACCAGGATCACGTCGGCATCGATGACTTCATCGGGCTTCAGCCGCTCGAACAAGTAGCTCGAAATCTCCGCCCGTCCGCTGAACATTTCCCTCAGATCGCCGTTCAGAACATCCCCTAGCTGGGAATTCCGTCCATCGGTAATCAGGGCGATCCTTTTCATAACGCCTCTATCAGTTCTCATCCGCGCGCCCAGCCAGCAAGCCAGCGCGCGTTTCGTAGGCAATCCAAATCCAGTTGTATCACTCCATTCCACCCTCCGTGTGCAGCAAAGTGCGATTCTTGCCGCCACAAAAAACTTCTTTAGGGGGCCTCTGATCGAGTTGATGTTTTGAAAGGGCACGACTTCAGTCGTGCCGTAAGTCATTGGAAATAAATGGCGGGCTTTAGCCCCTGAGGGAATGTTCGATGTGGAATAGGAAATAATCCGAGGTTTCTCATCTTCTTGAATCGCAGCTCATTGCCAACTCTATTGTGGGATTCGCTCCGGCACGTCCTGGTGCAAGTCAGCTTTGCCGGCCTCACGCGCAGCCGTTTCCGCCTTCAGCGGCAGCGATACTTCCATGGCTCCTGTGCGGTCGGTCACCGTATCTCGAATCACCATTCGGAGAGATGCCGCGCCGGGGGGCACATCCAGTTCCTGCTCGGCGTGAAATAAAACCCCCAGCTTTCCACTCGCATCCGGTTCCGGCGACGCCACTCCGTCGTTCAAAATTCCATTCAGCAGCCGTCCATCGGTGTCATACGCCGCCACGGCGAACTCCAGCACTGGCGGAGAGCTTTTGCGCCTGGCCGCCGCCTTCAGTTGCGAGTCGAAAACGCCATACTGAATCCGATAGGTTTGCAGTTTCACCGGCGCGAGCGGCTTGGGCGCCCGGTTCTTGCGGCGCGTGCGGAAGAAGGCCGGCGAGTCTTCCAGCGCGCGCATCTGTTCCTCGGTGGCCATGTGCGCCGCGCCCTCTGGCGTCAGATGCGCGCTGAACAGCAAATCGTGCATCATCGGCGCGCCGTGTTCCATGCTGGCAAACAGTGTGTCGCTTCTTCCAGCCGCCTCGGGCGCAGCGTAGTAGAACCTGCGATAACTCAGTTCGTAATCGCCCTTCCTGGCCAGCGTGACCTCGATGTGCCGCTCCAAACCGTCATATTTCCGGTTCGACGGCGAATAACTCAGGGAATAAAAACTTGCTCCATGCGTCACCGCCTGATCCATCAACGCGCGCGGGCGATTGTTGCCGTGATAAGCGTGTCCGCCCGTGGCCTTGGCAATGTCATCCTCATCCTGAAACTCGCCGAGGGCGCTTCCCAGCACTCCACGCACGTCCACCGGGTAGATCGCAATCTGGCTCTTCAGCAGCGCATCGTAGGTGTGCTTTATAGCGTCGTTTTGCAAAATCAGCGGGTCGGTGATGTATTCGCCTGATGGTCCAACGGGAATCGGAAACCCGCCCGAAAGCCAGATCAGGTTCTTCCGTCCCGGAAAGCCGCTCAGATAGTCCGCAATCAGATTCAGGTTCCACAGGGCCTTGCCTGTTTCCCCTGCTCCGTACTCTCCCGGCCCATACGCGTCCGCGCCTCCCAGGAAAACCTTGGGAATGTGCGGGCCGGGTCCCTGGGAAAGGATAGCTTCCCGCAGGCGAGCCCGGTCGCTGGTGAAGCCTTGAATCAGGTGCAATCGGGTAGTGTTCGCGAACAGGGCAAACCGGGTTCCCGGCGGCGCTTTGTCCACAAAGTCCAGTAACTGCCCATGGAAGCTCTGTTGGTCGTCACGGAGCGTGTTGAGCACGTCGTAATAAAGCACATAAAGCGGTCCCTGCTCCGGTTCGCCGGGCACGTTGACATAGGTATTTGCAGGCAGAGACGGCAGCTTCGGTGGAATATAAGATGGCGCGGAGCCATCCTCGTACTCGAAGGTCTGTATCCGCTGTTTCTTTCCATCCTCCTTCACCGTGAAGTCGTCCTTCTTGAGGCCGCGCACCGGATTGCCCTGCCTGTCCGTGACCACCACGTCCAGCGGAACGCGGCTCACCTCCAGCCGCAGCACCAGCTCCTGCGACGGTGCCGCTGATTCCTTTTGGCTGGCTGATGGCGTCGAACCTGACTCGCTTGCTTCGAATCCTGACGCGGCACAGGCAGGAAGCAGAACCATAAAGACCGTTAGAAAAGCCGTTCGGAGTCGAAACATGATTCCTCTGTGCTGATTTGGCTCGCTACTTCAACACTGTATCCTTGACGGTCCGAATTATAACCTCGTTGTAGTCCTTGCTGCTCTGTCAGGATCATGTGCTCACATCTGAATCGACCTCTGATACTCCCATCGAGGCACAGGTTGTGCATTGCCTGAAACCTCGCGGCAGTTCTCCTCAGCTCGACATTCATTTTGGGGATTTCCGGCTCGACAGAAAAAAAGATTCTGCGGCGGGCCGAGGATCGTGAAATCGAAAACAGCTCGCCGCAGAGTTTCAACAGGTGAGCCTCTTGCAGTGTGCCAGGAAAGCGCGTAAGCGCAATGCTGTATCTGAGATGGTGGTAGGTCCACCGGAGTCGGCCTACAGGGGCTGATTTCAAACTGCCGCATGCGGCTGAGCTGGTGATGG
>Ga0302275_10004477_pt1 | contig 13793 bp, 10 predicted proteins | sample III_Bog_N2_2_FD_200229 | JGI IMG/M metagenome (GOLD analysis project Ga0302275, IMG submission 200229) | Peat permafrost microbial communities from Stordalen Mire near Abisko, Sweden - III_Bog_N2_2 | ecosystem: Environmental > Terrestrial > Soil > Wetlands > Peat | place: Sweden: Abisko...
ACCGGGGCGGTGGTCACGATCCAGTGGGCGGCGGCGCCGTCCTTGTAACGGCCGACTTCCTCGGTGCGGTGGCATTTCCCGGTTTCGAAGGTCTGGGCCACCGGGCAGGGATCGCAGCGCACGTCGCGGTTTTTATACGCCTTGTAGCAGTAGTCGCCGACCTTGGCGGCGAACTTCTCGGCAAAGGTGCGGTTGAAACGCACCAGCCGGTAGTTGCGGTCTTGAACCGTGACCAGGCAGGGCACGCCCTCGAAGAGATTGCGGTAGAGGTTTTTTTGCAGGATGAGCTGGTCGTTCTTGGTGATCAGATCCGAGCCCATCTGGTTGATGGCCTTGGACAGCGTGCCGATCTCATCCACGCTCGCCGGCGTCTGTTGGGACGGCTTCTCGCCCTTGGAGAGCAGTTTCGCCTGAGCGATGATGCGGTTGATCGGCGTCTTGATGAGCACGTAGATGAGCACGAGCAAGGTCAAAAAAGTGGTCACGAACAAGATGGCCGCCAGATAGACGGATTTCTCCTTGAATTGCACGATCAGCGAGTCGGAGTCCGAAAGCGAGAAGGCGATGTCGAGCTCGCCCAGGATTTTTTCCTCGGCCCGGTGGAAATGGCAGGAGGTGTTCAGGTAACAGCTTTCCTCGTTGAGGATCGGACTGATCAGGCGCAGGACGTGTTCGCCCTCGACCAGGTTGTCGCCGTAGATCCGCCCGGACAAGGCCGGCCGCAGGCTCGGCGGGGAATTGCGGTGGCAGGCCTGGCACATGGGGTCGGACACGTCCAGCGTCCGGCCTTCTTCCTCGGCGGCGCTGGCGAACATGACTTGGCCCTGTTTATTGAAGATGCGGATGCCGCGGATCTCGCTTAGGCGGCCGTAGTTGCGGATGATGGCCAGGATGTCCTCGCGCGAGTTGAGCATCATGGCGTAGTTGAGGCCGAGCCGCACGGTGTTGCCGACCCGGTCCACCTCCCGGACCATGTTTTCGCGGGCGAAACGCTCCTGTTCGCCGACATAGTAGCCGGCCCAGACGAAGATGCAGCCGAAGAGCACCGCCGCCACCGGAATGACGATCTTGACGAGCAGCCGCGAGCGCAGCGTATCCAGGAGCCTTTTCACGTTGCAAGGGGTTTGGCGGCCGGCCGGCGCGGCAGCACGACGGTGATGGTCGAACCCTCGCCGGGGGCCGAGTCCACCAGGATATGCCCGCCGTGGCGGCGCACGGCCTGATTGGAGATGAAAAGGCCAAGCCCGGTGCCCTTGGATCCCTTGGAGGAGAAAAACAGGCTGAACATCTTCTCGCGCGTGTCCTGGTCCATGCCCACGCCGTTGTCCTTGATGACGAAGACGATGTCTTCGCCCTGGGCGGTCGCGGAAAAGACGATCTCGTGCTCGGCCTTGGAGCGGTCTTCGGCGCAGGCGTCCACGGAATTCTCCAAAAAATTGACCAGGGCCGGGGCCAGGCTCGCTTCGTCGAACTCGGCCTCGCCAAGCGACGCGTCGCAGCGCGTGAGCAGACGCACACCCTTTTGCTGGGCCTTGGGTTCGACCACGGCGGCCACCTCGGCGGCGAACTTGGCCGCGTCGACCGAGGCCAGCTCGGGCTCTCTCGACTTGGCGTAGTAGAGGATGTCCAGGATCATCTTGCGGATCCTGGCGATCTTGTCCGAGACGATGGCCCAGCCCTCGCTCACCTTGTCCTGGTCGCCGCGCCGCAGGCCGGAATTGACCTTGAACACGCCGCCGTCGAGCGCGGTCAAAAGCCCCTTGACGCCGTGGGACATGCTGCCGAGCATCAGCCCGAGCGAGGCCAGGTGATCCTGCAGGGCGCGGATCTCGGTGATGTCGGTGGCGATCTCCAGGACCTGCTCTATTTCCCCGGATTCGCCTTCGATCGGGGCGGTCTGGATGAGCACGTTGTGCTGCGCGCCGGCGCGGGTGGTGACCACGGACTCGAACTGGCGCGGGGCGCCGTCGGCCAGGGTGCCCTCGGCCGGGCAATGCTCGCAGGGTTCACCGCGGTGGGCGAAGAGTTCATGGCAGCGCCCGCTTCGCGGTTCGCCGAAATCGGCCCGGTAGCGGCGATTGGCTTCGACCAGGTTCAAATCCTTGTCCAGCACCGAAATATAGCCCGGCACGGCGTCGAACAGGCGCTGGAATTTTTCCCTGACCGCCCGCAGTTCCTCCTGGACCCGGTTGACCTCGGTGACGTCCACGGAAATTTCGATGACCAGTTCCACCTCGTGGTCCTGGTTGTAGATCGGGGCGGTGTGCACGATCACCGGGATGGGCTGGCCGTCCGCGCCCAAAAGAACTTCGTTGCTGCGCTGGCCCTTGCCCTCGCTGATGGTCTTGACCACCGGGCAGGCGTTGCCGCTGCTGACGCGGCCCAGGTAAACCTCCCAGGAATTATGCCCGATCATGTCGCCCAGGCGCTCGCGGTGGAGCTGGTTGGCGGCCACGATTTCCAGGTAGCGGTTGTGGATGGCGATGAAACAGGGCAGTTCGTTGAAATAGCTCGGTCCCTCGGCAAACGAGGAGACCAGGGAGCGCATGGCTTCGCTCAAGCTTTCCACGGCCTGGCCCACGGCGATCTGGCGTTCGAGCTCGACGAGTTTGGCCGATTTTTCCTTGACGATGCGCTCCAGGTTCTCGGTGTGTTCGCGGATCTGGCGGCGCATGGAGATGCGTTCGCTCGCGCGCCGCAGGGCATTGACCAAAAGCTCGTCGCGCACGGGTTTGGTGATGAAATCCAAGGCCTCGAATTTCAGGCTTTTGATGGCCAGGTTCATGTCGCCGTGGCCGGAAATCATGATCACTTCGGTGTCGGGATCTTTTTCCTTGAGCCGGCGCAGAAGTTCCACGCCGTCCATGCCCGGCATCTTGATGTCCGTGAGCACGATGCCGGGGGAGTTCGCTTCGAAGACGGCCAGGGCCTCTTCGCCGCCCGAGGCGGTGAGAACCGGGTAGCCGAGATCGGCCAGGGACAGGCTCATGATCTCCCGGATCGCCTCTTCGTCGTCGACCAGCAGCACTGTCTCTTTCATGAACGTCCCTCATGTCCCGGCCCGGGGCGGGGCGGTCCGCCGAAAGCGGGGGAGGCTCCCGCCTCCCCCGGCGCGGCCGTTCGCGGCGTTATTCGGCGAGCATTTCCTTGATCAGGCCAAGGGTTTTTTCCGGATCGATGGGCTTGGTGAGCACGGGCACGTTCTTGGTCAGAACCGGGGGCCTGGGTCCCACGCCGCTGATCACGATGACCGGAATCTCGTGCAGTTCCGGCTCTTTGCGCAGTTTGACGTAGAACTGGGTGCCGCCCCGGTTGGGCATGTCCATATCGAGCGTGATCAGGTCGGGTTTGTGGATCTGGCACTGGGTGATGCCTTCCACGCCGTCGCCGGCGGTGATGGCGGTGTACCCGGCATCCTCGAACACTTCCTTGAAATAGCTGAGTATTTCAGGATCGTCGTCGATGATAAGTATTTTTTTCGGCATAACGTCCCCTGTTTGGTCTTGGATCGGTTTGTTACCCCTTGAGTCCGCCGAGGGCCTTGGTCAATTCCAGGGCCACGCCCAGGCCTTCCTTGAACTTGGGATCACCCATGGCCGAAAACATGCCCATGGCCCCGACCGGCTTGGCCTTGGACAGGTCCACCGAGGCGGGAAGATCCATGAGCTTGTCGAGCAAGGACATGAATTCCGGATTGGCCATTTTCTTGAGCATGCCGACGAGATGGACGAAGGTGTCGCCCATGGCTTCGATGTCGGCCGCGCCGTAGTTGGCGGCGACCTTGGCGCGTACGTCGAGCATGGCCTCATAGGTGCGGAAGACGCCCTTCTGTTCGAGCGTGCCCAGGTAGAAGATCAGGTTGTGCACCATGGACTTGGCCATCGGTTCGACGGTTTCCCACAGCTCGAGCGCGTCTTCGAGCATGTCCAGGGCCTCGGCCAGGTTCTTCATGTTGCGTAAAAAGCGCTTGATGAGCAAAAAGACGTCCTCGAGCGCAAATCCGGATTCGATCTTGCCCAGTTCCTTGAGCAGGAGCTGAAAGCCGCTTTTGAGCAGGGGATTGAAATCGTCGACGAGCTCGTTCCAAGTCTCCCTGATTTCGCGGACCTGCGCCAACTCGGCTTCGATCCGGCCGAGTTTTTCCAGTATGAGTTCCTCGTTGGTCATTGTTGCCTCCCCTAGATGCTGCAAGCGCCCATGCGTTTCTTCCCGGCCATGAACATCTGGGGCTCCAGGGGCAGCTCCTTGCCTTTAAGCATCAGGTTGAAATAGACCCACTTGAACATCATTTTGCCCACGTAGTTGCCAAAGCTTTCTTCGAGCAGCATGAGCGGACCTAGGCCCGGGAAGGGATATTTTCCCGGCAGCGGCTCGATCTTGTAGTTGAAATCGATGAGCACGGCCTTTTCATAGCCCGAGACGATAAAGCAGGTGGAATGCCCGTCGAAATCGGGCAGGGGCGCCAGACCGTCGATCTCGCGCAAGAGGTTTTCCACCACGATGTCGCTTTGGTAGTGGGCCACGCTGCCGGCCTTGGAGGTCGGCACGTTGGTGGCGTCGCCGATGACGTACATGTTCTCGTACTGTTTGGAGCGCAGCGTGTAGAGGTCGGTATCGAGATAGCACATGGCGTCGCCGATCTCGCTGTCCTCGATGACCTTGGAGCCGAAGTTCGGCGGAATGGTCACGAGCAGGTCGTAATCCACCTCTTCGCCCTTGTGCGACTCGATGGTCTTCTTGTCCGCGTTGACCTGGGCGATCTCGAAGTTGGGCGTGATCTTGATGTTCTTTTCATCGCACATCTTGCCCAGGATCTCGGCCGAAACCGGTTTGGTGAACGCCCCGGAAAGCGGCGTGACCAGCTCGACCTCCACGTTGCAGCGGGAATCGTTCATCATGAAGAACCAGTCGGCCATGAACACGAATTCCAGCGGCGCGACCGGGCACTTGATGGGCATTTCGGCGATGTTGAGCACCACCTTGCCCTTGTTGAAGTGCTTGAGTTTCTTGGCCAAGGCCACCGCCCCGTCCGGGGTGTAGAAGGTGTGCACGTTGCCTTTCCAGTCGTCCTGCATGCCGTCGATTTCCTCGGGCACGATGCGGCAGCCCGTGGCCATCACGATCCAGTCGTAGTCGTACTTGCCGCCGGAGCAGGTGACGACCTTGCCCACGGGATCGACGTTGACGATTTCGTCCTGGACGAAATCCACGCCCGGAGGCGTGAAATCCGCCTGGGGTTTGACACAGTCCTTGATGTCGTAAATCCCGAACGGAACGAAGAGCCAACCGGCCTGGTAGTGGTGCTGCCAGGAACGGTCGATGACCGTGATCTGCCATTCCTTCTCGTCGAGTTTTTTGCGGATCTTGGTGGCCACCATGACGCCGCCGGCCCCGGAACCTAGAATCAGAAGCTTTTTCATGCCCGGATTACTCCCTGTTAGCTGGTTTATTCCTGGTCTTTGCCTCTCGCCCGGCGCGCGCGACGCCGGACATCCAAAATCATACCTTTTTGGTAGAGCAAGAGCCGGGCCATTCCGGCCACGGCCTAAAATCAGCACTATTTCAGTATGTTATGGTTTCGCGAGGATTTTATGCCCGGGCCGGGTGCAACCTTGGTTGCGCCCAGCCCCACGGGGTTTCCGGGCGCGGGGCGCGCGAGAGACCGAGGCGCGGCAAAAAGCCGCCCGGGGCGGCCTTTTTCGCGGTCGTCCCGAGCAGACGCTCGGGAATGTCAATGGACATTGACGCCGCAACCGTGGTTGCCGTGGGTGTCCTGGAGGATGCGTCGGGGCGCGGGGATCAGGCCGTTGGCCCGCGTTTGCGGGTCAGCAGGCGTTTGTTCAAGGCTTGGCGGGAGATGCCCAGAATGCGCGCGGCCAGGCTCTGGTTGCCGCCCGCCCGGGCCAGGGCCTGGTCGATGAGTTCTTCCTCGGCCTGGCGCAGGGTGGGCAGGCCGTCGCGCGGCCCCCCGGACCGGTCGGACCGGTCGGACCGGCCGGACCGGCCGAACGCGCCGGACGCGCCGGACGCGCCGGACGCGCCGGACGCGCCGGACGCGCCGGACGCGCCGGACGCGCCGGACGCGGCGCTGGCCGCCATCCAGGCACGAAAGACGTCCGTGCCCAGCGGACCCGGACCGGACCTGGCCACGGCGTCGAAGACCATGGCTTTGAGCTCCCGGACGTTGCCGGGAAAATCGTAGGCCGTCAGAAGCGCGACCACGTCGCCGGGCGCGGCCGAGGCTTGCCTGCCGAACTCGGCCGAGGCCAGGGCCAGGTAATGCTCGGTCAGGGGGGCGACGTCCGCCGGGCGCTCGCGCAGGCTGGGCAGGTGGATATGGTGGGTGCGCAGGCGGTAGAAAAGGTCGCGCCGGAAGCTCTTCGGGTCGAGCAGCTCTTCCAGCGGCCGGTTGGTGGCCACGATCACCCGGGCGTCGGTTGTCCTGCTCTCGTCCGCGCCCACGGGGAAGTATTCGCGCTCGTCGAGCAGGCGCAAGAGCTTGAGCTGGGAGACGAGGCTTAGGTCCCCTATTTCGTCCAGAAAAAGGCTCCCGCCGGCGGCCTTGCCGATCAGCCCCTCGCGCCTGGCCTCCGCGCCGGTGAAGGCTCCCCGGCGGTGGCCGAACAGGGTGTCGGCGAAGACCGCGTCGTCGAGCCCGGCGGCGTTCACGGCCACGAACGGCGCGTCCCCGCGCGAGACGTGGTGGATGGCGCGGGCGACCATTTCCTTGCCCACGCCGGTCTCGCCGGTGATCAGGACCGGCTCGCGGCTGGCGGCGATGGCGGCGATATAGCGGCAGACCGCGCTCATCTGTTCGCTGGCGTGGACGATGTGCACAAACGCCCCGGGCACGGCGGCGTTTTCCGTGGTGCCGGCCTGGGCCAGCCGCAGATAGCCGCGCCGCAAGGCCAGGGCCGAATCGACCGCGTGCATGAACCTGGCCGGGTCCACGGGTTTGACCAGGTAGTCGGTGGACCCGGCGCGCAGGCAGCGCACGGCCGTCTCCACCTCGTTTTCGCCGGTGACCACGATCACCGGGGCGTCCGGACGGGCGGCCCGGATGAGCGCGAGCAGCTCCTCGCCGCCCAGATGCGGCATGCACAGGTCGAGCACGGTCAGGCTGATGTCGTTGGTCTTGATGAATTCGGCGGCCCGGCGAGGGTCCTGGCAACGCACGGCGCCCGGATGGCCGTTGTAGCGCAGGGTGAGCTCGTAGCTCTGCAGAGCCTGCTCCTCGTCGTCCACGAGCAGGATCGGGGCTTCGTTCGCTTGCTGGCGCGGCATGCGCTGGTCCTCGCCTCTCATCGCGCCGCCGGCAGCACGATCCGGGCCCGGGTTCCCTCGCCCGGGACCGAGTCGAGTTCCAGCCTGCCGCCGTGTTCCTTGAGAATTTTCAGGGAGATGGGCAGCCCGAGCCCGGTGCCGCCCTTGCCCGCGCGGGTCGAGAAGAAGGGGTCCGTCACCCGGGGCAGGTCCTCGGGCCGGATGCCCGCGCCCTCGTCGCGCACCGTCATCCGGACGGTGTCGCCGAGCTGGTCGCAGTCGGTTGTGATTTCGATGGCCCGGGAGGGGTTTTCCAGGGCCAGGCAGGCGTTCTGGATGAGGTTCAAGACCACCTGCTCCAGGCGCTGGGAGATGCCTTTGACCAAGGGCAGGTCCTCGCCGTAGCGTACGCTCAAATTATTGGTGTGGGTCCGGATGGTCTTGCCCAGGAGCAGGACCGCCGAGGCCACGATCTCGTTCACCGCGATCAGGGTGTGGCTGCCGCCGTCGGTCAGCCCGGCGTATTCCTTGAGCTCGCCGACGATGTTCTTGATGCGCGAGGCGCCCTCGGCGATGCCGCCGAGCAGCCCGCGCACGTCGGCGTCCACCTGGTCCAGGCTCACGCCGCCCAGCTCCGCCGGTCCGGCCGCCCGCCGCAAAACCGGCAGGACCTTGTCCCAGATGGTGGCCAGCAGCGGCGCGTTGAGCATGATGAAATTGTTGGGATTATTCACCTCGTGGGCCACGCCCGAGACCAGGGTGCCAAGCGACACCAGCCGGCCGGCCTGGAAAACCCGTTCCTCGGCGATCTTGTGTTCCGAGATGTCCACGCCCACGGCCTGGTAGTCCTTGATGTGGCCGGTGCGGTAAAAAAAACCCTGGAAAGTCCACTTGATCCAGAGCGTCCTGCCGTCCGGCCAGGCCAGGCGCTGCTCCATTTCGGCCACCGGGGTCTCCCGCGTGACCGCTTCCAGCGTGCTCACGAACCGGGCGCGGTCCTCGGGGCGGATCAGATTCAGGAAATTGCGGCCGGCCACTTCGCGCCGGGAGCGGCCGAAACATTTGCAAAAGGAGGCGTTGGCGTAGAGCAGGCTCAAGTCCGGCAAAAAACGGCAAAGCGGTTCGGCGCGCAACTCCACGAACCCCCGGTAGAGCTTGTGCCGGTTGACCAGTTGGTCGATGAGCTCGCGGTAGCGGGTGATGTCGTCCACCACCAGGCGCTGGCCCGGCTCGCCGCCGGGAAGCCGCGCCAGGGAAAGATGCACCCGGAACCAGGCCAGGGAGCCGTCGGTTCTGGCCACGAATTTCTCGACGCCCGGAAATTTGGCGGTCAAGGCCCCGGGCCCGTCGCCGGCCTCGCCGGCCTCACCGGCCACGTCCGCCGGGAAAGACGGCGGCGACGGGGCAAGCGCGGGGACGGGAGAAACGGGGGAGCTGGGAGCGTCCAGGCGAAACAGGGCCGAGACGTCGGGAAACCGCAGTCGGGACGGATTGTGGCCGGCGGCGGCGACGATGGAGCAAAAGGCCCTGTTGGCGTAAAAGAGAGCGCCGTCCCGGCAAAACACCGCCAGCCCCACGGGCAGGTCCTCGTAGGCCTCGGCCAAGACGTCCAGCGCCTCGTTGCGGGCCGCATCCCTCGCCAGGCTGAATGCGGCGGCGGCCTGATTCATGGCGTTTCGCCTTTTCCCGGGCGTCCGGCCGCGCGGGCAAGACTGCCCGCCGGTCATCCGGGACCGAGCCGCCTCGCGGCGGCCGATGCGATAAAAAAATTCGCCTCCGGTTAGGGATTTTTTCCGAGCCGTCTGGCGGGAATTAAATCATACCTGTCCGGGGTGATATAAATTTATACCAAGGGGGCAGGGTTTGCAATAAAATTGTGCGCGTCCGGCGTCCCCGCCTTTCGGGAGGGAGCGCGGGGCGAACCAGGCGGGCGCGGCGATCGGAATGAAAAGACCAGGGGGGCGCAAGCGACACGGCCGGGCGGCCACAACCGGTTACAGGTCGGCGATCAGGCGGTCGATGCCCTCGATGCGCCCGTACGCCTCGCCGTAGGCCCCGACCAGGGTCTTGAGGTAGCTGTAGTTGCGTTGGATGAAATAGTAATCCACGGCGTGGGTGTCCATGTATTCCAGGATGCCGTCGATGCCGAAGCTTTCGGGGGAAGGGATTTTGCGCCGCTTGCGGGAGCAGAAATCCGCCAGCCAGCGCCGAGTCTCGCCGTCAATGTTCGGCAAGGTCTGTTTTTTGATGGCTTCAATGTCCATATCGCGCCCGTCGCCGTCCCGCTCGATGAAATCAGGGACGCAGTCTGTTCGCCTTGATAAGCGTTTGGGCTTGTTCGGTCAATTCGCCGCGAACCGGCCGGAAAATCGGACAAGCCGGGGCGCGGTGTTGCTTTTTGGATTCACTCGGGTAAAATGTTTCCGCCCTGCTCGCCGGAAGCGCCTGTGCACCGGATTTGAGCGCCGACACATGCAAACGGCCCGGTATGATACGATCAAAAACCGATTATCTTGCCTGCCTGGACGCCGACCGCGAGGCCAACGGACGATCCGCGCCCTGCCTTTTGAAGAAAATTTCCCGGATATTGCTGCATCCTCTCGTGTGCCAGGACCGGATATGGCAATTCATCCGTTTGTTGCGCAAGACGGAATACTATAAAAACTGCAAGCAATCATGGATTTACAAGCCATACTATCACTATTTGAAGCACAGGCTGTGCAAGTTTCAATTGTTGACCGGATTTGAAATCTGGCCCAATTGTATCGGCCCAGGGCTCTACCTCCCGCATGCCGGCCCGATTCTCATAAATGAAGAGTGTAAAATCGGAAGCCGTTTCACCATCAACATCTGCACCGTCATCGGATCGCATAACGACCAGACGCCGACCATCGGAGACAACGTCGTGGTCGAACCGGGAGCGGTGATCTCCGGCGGCGTTACGATCGCGGACTCCATCGTCATCGGCGCCAACAGCTTTGTGAACAAATCGTTTCTTGAGCAAAACATAACCATTGCCGGGGCTCCGGCGCGAAAGATCAAGGATCAAGGATCAAGGCTGCCCGAGGCCGCGACCGCCGAGGAGGCGCGCAAACCATAAAAACGGCTCCAAGCCGAAAAAGGGCGGGGTCCCCGAGGCCGCAAAAAACCGGGCTCTTGATCGCGACCGCCCGGACCGGCTCCCCCACGCTCCCCCGGGCAACCGTGTCCACCCCCGGGCGAGGCCGGCGCACCATCGCGCGCCGGCCCCTCTCGACAACACGGCGGTCGTGACTTATAGAAATAAATGCGGAGAGACCGCGCCGGAGCCCAAGCCCAGACCAGCCCCCTCGGCGGCAACGCCCACGCGGCCGCCGCCCCGGGGAATTTCACGGGAGAGTGAAATGGCAACAAACGACCTGCACCAGGAGCTTGACGGTCCGGCCGGCGCTGCTTCCGCCGGTACTTCGGCGGGCGCCGCCACGGTTCTCAACGCGTCGGAACCCACCGCGCTGTCGGCCATCGGCGTCGCCCAGCAGTCCTACGACGTCCAGGGCGGCGGCAGCATCAACCTCGCTTCGATTTTCAGCATCGCCAATTCCCAGGTCAGCAGCTTCACCGTCGAAATGTACGACCGGGACAACTATCCCGGAGCCCAGACCTACGACTACGGCACGCTGACCGACACCGGCGGCAGAAAGTATTCCGGCTCCGACTACTACCTGAAGTTCACCCTCAACCCGAAGACCGGGCAGTACGCCACCTCCTCCGGCGAAACCCTGAACAACTTCACCTTCACCGCCTCCACGCAGACGGACCGGGACCAGGACATCAACCTCGTGGCCTACAACAGCAAGGGCCAGATCCTGGACAACCGCACCGTGGACGTCGCGACCAGCGTGGCGACGCCCGCGTTCGCGGCCGGCAACTCCATCACGACCGACATCGCCGTCGAGGCCCAGTCGTTCATCGGCCAGGCTTGGGACCCCGACGGCTGTTACAACCTGGCCGAAGACGTTACCGCCGCCTGCGGCGTTTCGCTCAATCTCAACGCCGGCTGGATCGGGGAGCCCGAAAACAACAACGGGTCCCTGCAGGTGGTCTACAACGCGGCAAACGGCATCAACTCCAACTGGGAATCCGGCCTCCAGCCGGGCGACATCGTGGAAATGGGCTGGGCGGACGGCGGCGGGCACATCGCCGTGGTCGACCGGGTCGCCGGCGGCGTGGCCTATGTCGCGGACAACTCCGGCAACACCGTCCAGGACGGCTCGGCGAGCGACGTGCAGATCGCCGAAGCGGCCTTGCCGTCTTACAATCCCTATATCGTGCAGAGCACCGTTCAAGTCTACCGCGTCACCGGCACCGCTTCTTTGAACGTTCCGACCACGGCCCTTGCCGCCTCCTCCACCGGCATCGCCTCGACAGTCGGCTCGGCCGATCCGGAACTGGCTTGGGCGAAGAATACCGCCGATCAGATCGGCTCGTTCGCCGGTTCCTTGAACGCGGCCGGCGTCGGTTCCGCGGGCTATGGCGACGCCGCCTCCCTGAACGGCCAGCCTCTCTTCCAGAGGCAAGGCGGCGGCTTGCTCGCGGCCGCGTCCTGACGGACCGGGGACAACGGGCCGCGCTCCCCCGGGCGCCCGCAAGACATCCCGCGCCCGCGCCGCCGGGCCGCCGGCCGGGTCGCCGCGCCGCGCCCGTCCGGGGCCGGCCCGGGCCAGGCGGCTTATTTTTGGGCGCGCACGGCCACGATCATCTGGTAATCACGATCCACGGCGTCCAAATCTTCAGGGAAAAGCTCCCGCGAGGCCAGGCCGTGCAAAAAGGAAATGCTCGCCAGCACATTGCCGTACGTGGCGACGTCGATATTTCCGGGCGTGAAGGATTCCTCGAAAAGCCGCCGGGCCGACAGATCGGTGAAGTGCCAGTATTCGCCCCATTGGTCCATGTCGTACCGGCTTATTTGGCTTATTCCCGCCATGGTGGCCAAGACACGGCCCCCGGGCTTGAGAATTCGATATAACGCCCGCCCGACCGCATGGACATCGTAAATCATTTGTATTGTCTGCGTGATTATAACGCAGTCGAAACTGTTGTCCGCAATGACGTCTTGGCACGCGGAAAGGTCGCAATGTATCGTTGTGCCGGGCGCGCCCCGCTGGTAATTTAAAATATCGCTCTTGGTCACTCGCTCGCTGCCGAATTGTTTCGTATACCTGTCGTCGCCTATCTCCAGGACGTCGCCCCGGATGTCCGCGCTGTTTCGCAGCAAAAAACCTTCTATGTAGTGCCGGTCGATGGGTTGGCCCCGGTCATAGCCAAAATCCCTGCTTATGGGGGTTATCCGCCGAAACGCCCCGAAATCGATCGGGGGAGCCGCTTTGCCGTCCAATGCCTGCTCAATCTTTCTGACCAGTCGTTGCAGGCGATATTTTCCGAACATGGTGCGTTCCTCCCTCAAAGCCCCCCGCGTTCGCGGGGACGTCGGGACCGATTGTGCCCGCCGGTCCGGCAAACCCGGGCCGCGCCGGAACCCCCGAGGCAAACCGGCCGCCCGCGCCGGCCGCGCGCCCGGCCGCCGGTCTGCGCGCAAACTGTAATCCGGGCGCCGTCACCCCGTAACATCGTGCGACGTTTATTGCCTCCCAAAACATCATCGATCTCCGGGAGGTCCATCCATGGTAAGCCCCACACGAATGCTCCGCAATGCCAAAATCATCCCCTGGCTGCTCCTCGCCCTGATGTTCGCGGCCCAGGCCTCGGCCGCGGGCGAACCATACTCCGGCAAACCGGCCAAGTACGTCTTCCTGTTCATCGGCGACGGCATGGCCCAGGCGCAACGCGCCGCGGCCGAGTACTACCTCGCCTCCAAAGAGGGCCAAGACCGGCCGGGCATGGTCCGGCTGGCCATGAACGCCCTGCCGGTCCACGGCGCCACCACCACCTATTCGCTCAACTCCATCATCACCGACTCCGGCGCGGCCGGCACCGCCCTGGCCTGCGGCGTGAAAACGTACAACGGCGCCATCGGCGTCGACAACGCCAAAACCCCGGTGAAATCCCTGGCGGAACTGGCCAAGGAATCGGGCCTGAAAGTCGGCATCGTCTCCACGGTGTCGCTCGACCACGCCACCCCGGCCTGCTTTTACTCCCACCAGGCCAGCCGCAACAGCTACTACGAAATATCGCTCGCCGCCGCCGCCTCCGGCTTCAACTATTTCGCCGGCGGCGGCTTCAAAGATCCCGAAGGCAAAAAATCCCCAAAAGACGGGGCCAAAATCGCCCTGATGGACGCCTTCAAAACCAATGGCTACGAGGTCGCGAACACCAAAGAGGCCGTGCTCGGACTCAAAAAAGGCCAGGACAAGGTACTGGCCATCAACCCGGTTCTCGACGCCGACAAGGCCATGCCCTACGCGCTCGACGCCGATCCGGACAAGGAAATCTCTCTCGCCCGGTTCACCGCCAAGGGCATCGAACTTTTGGACAACCCGAAAGGCTTCTTCATGATGGTCGAAGGCGGCAAGGTGGACTGGGCCTGCCACGCC
>Ga0302275_10004483_pt1 | contig 13788 bp, 7 predicted proteins | sample III_Bog_N2_2_FD_200229 | JGI IMG/M metagenome (GOLD analysis project Ga0302275, IMG submission 200229) | Peat permafrost microbial communities from Stordalen Mire near Abisko, Sweden - III_Bog_N2_2 | ecosystem: Environmental > Terrestrial > Soil > Wetlands > Peat | place: Sweden: Abisko...
AGCATCGTCAATAATTCGGTGAAGTTGCGGCCGTTCAAAGGCAGGTCGTTGATTTGTGTCGGCGAAACCACCGTGCCCAGTTCCGAGGTTGAAGTTTCCAACGAGGGCGAGGCCGCGGTGATTGTTACGGTGCTCGATGTCGCACCCACTCTCAATTGGAAGTCGAACGACGCGGTTTGACCTACTTCGAGGGTTACCGCCGGTTGCGACACCGCGGCAAAGCCGGTTGCCGACGCCTGCATGCTGTACACGCCCGGCACCACGCTCGGGAAGTTGTAGATTCCATCGGCGTTGGTTGTTGTTTTCCTCTCGACCCCGGTGTTGACGTTCGTGAGCTCAACCTGCGCGTTTGCGATTGCAGCTCCGCTTGGATCCTTGACGACGCCGTTGACGTTCGCGGTTGCTTGTTGGGCCATGGCGGCTGGCGTCAACCAACCCGCAACGCTGAAAAGCGTCACGAGCAGCCAACCATACCAGTGCCTATTCCTTTGCCTTCCTGTCAGTGCTCTCATCCAGCCTCCTTAGGTGAACCATCAGCAAGATCGTTGTAACTTCATCCCTGAAATGTCGACGCCAAACTCCGATCCAGACTTGAAGTCGACCACGGTATCTTCCGAGTAATTTTTCAGAAAGCGTTTACTGCCAGGGGCCCGGAGATCTGGGGAGTACACGGTATTCGACAGAGCCGCTCAAAGCGTCACTTCAAACTTGAGGTTGACTGCAGTATCCACCCAAACGGCTACTTAATCGATTACGGGAAGCGATATTAACCCTTGATCCGGTGCGTGTCAAGGTTTATTTTAGTGCTGCCTGAGGCGCACCACTTTTCCTTGCATCTACCTGATCCAATGTCAGTTGCAGTGTAGCCGCGGTGCTCGTCCCAGCACTCGAATTCCTTCACTAAACGGTTGCCAACTCGGTTCAACCGCCGAGTTTGAGAGAGACCGTTGGCGCCCGTCTGTAGCATCTCCAGGGCATCGGGCTTGGCGGCGCAGAAAAACACCTCATCTGCCACGCGCTCCATTGTCATGAAGAATCGTTGGGTGAAGGCTCTTGTTCCGCGGATGGCATGGGAATACTACTGCCCGCCGATCGGAATTGGAGATTGTGCGGTGCAAAAATCTCGTTCCATGTTGGAGACTTCTGACGACGTAATCGTGGAAGCACTCCGGGGTGAGGCCGGCCACATCGAGCTTCGGATGATCGAGTGCCCGGGCAACTTCGGCGCAGCAAGCATCAAGCTCATGCTGCCATCGCAGCGCGCCTGTTTCCGCGAGCTCCAGCTACTCTCTTACACCACCGGTGTACCATTTCCCAAAGAGGTTCAAGACGTTGCGATTCCGTCGGCTTCTCGTCCGCTTCCGGCACTGCATCCTGCATCGGTTGCCCAGGAAACAAAATTGCCGGCGGTGGTCTTCATCGGTTCTTTTGTTTGCTGCAATTTGTACATCCCTCGTTTACCTGCTGCGCATCGCTCCGGCGTCGGTAAGCGCCGCAGGCCGGCAGGGACAAACCACAAGTGGAGAAATGACTAATGCCGGGCCGCAGACTGCGGTATTCGATAGTCAGCACCGCCCTATTACTGCCGGCGGCTTCGTGAAGTCGGGTCCAATTGTATTCATCTATGCAACCGAAAAGGCGGGGCTCTCGAAGTGGCGAAACGTAACCGGCACGCCGGAAAAGAGAGTGATCATTGAAGCCAAGGGATCCGGCGTCTGCCTTCTTGACTACGATAACGACGGATGGCTCGATATTTATCTGGTGAACGGGTCAACACTGGACGCTGTAGCGGGAAAGGCGCCGTCGCCGCATGCGGCCCTCTTCCATAACAATCGTGACGGCACCTTCACCGATGTCGCTGTAAGCGCGGGTGCGGCGAACGATCGCTGGGGAACGGGGTGCGTTGTGGCCGATTACGACAACGACGGCTGGCCCGATCTCTACGTGACCAACGTCGGTGCCAGTCGGCTCTACCACAACAATCGCGACGGCACGTTTACCGATGTCGCTGTGCAGGCTGGTGTGGCTCTCGACGATGGTTCGTCCGACGTGGCAATTGACCACACCGGCGCCACCTTCGGGGACTACGACGGCGACGGCAACCTCGATCTATTTGTGGCCGGCTATATCGATCTCGACCTGAAAAGTACTTCCCGCTCCGGTTCCAAGGCCGCCGGTTACGATTTCTGCCAATACCGCGGCGTTCAGGTGATGTGCGGCCCGCGCGGCCTTCAGGGAGCACACGATCATCTCTTCCACAGCAACGGCGACGGTACTTTTACTGACGTCGGCAAGAAGCTGGGCGTGGACGGTCCGAACGGTTATTACGGGCTCGACGCGCTGTTTGCCGACGTCAACAACGACGGCAAGCCTGACCTGCTGGTGGCCAACGACTCCACGCCGAACTATTTGTACATCAACAAGGGTAACGGCGCGTTCGTGGATGACAGTTACGAAAATGGTTTCGCTCTGAACGGAGACGGGCGAGAGGCGGCCAACATGGGGCTCGCGGCCGGCGACTATGAGAACAACGGACATCTCTCGGTAGTGAGCACGACCTTCTCGGACGATTACCCAATCCTCTTTAAGAACAATGGCGCAGGGTCATTCACCGATATCAGTTATCAGGCCGGGATTGCCCAATCTTCCATCCCCTTTGTAAAGTTTGGCGATGGATTTCTCGATTACGACAATGACGGCTGGAAGGATCTTTTCATCGTAAACGGCGATGTCTATCCACAGGTCGATCAGCATCCGGAGTGGGGGCAAAGCTACGCCCAGCGCGCTCTGCTCTATCACAATCTGGGCAACGGAAAATTCGAGCTGGTGCCCGCGGTCGAGGGAACTGGACTGGGATTGGTCACCGTCGGCCGGGGCGCGGCGTTTGGGGACCTCTTTAACAATGGCAAAATTGATGTGGTCATCAACAGCATGGACGGTGTTCCGGTACTGTTGCGCAACGTCAATCCCGACCACCATCATTGGGTGGAGATGAAGTTAGTCGGCGGTCCCAAAAGCCCCCGCGACGCGGTCGGAGCAACAGTCTACTTGACCGCAAACGGGATGCGTCAGCGTGGAGACGTTTTGAGCGGCGGAAGCTATCTCTCCTCAAACGATTTTCGTGTTCACTTTGGCTTGGGCGACGCCGGCGATGCCGGTACTGCTGAGATTCACTGGCCTTCAGGGAGTAAAGAGACCCTGAAGTTGCCGGCGGTGGACCGCATCTACACCCTTACCGAAGGTAAGGGCATTACCGGCGCGATGTGCGACGGCAAGCCGTGCGACCTGTTCCATTGAATCTGCTGATGGTCGATCACCGTGGGTCTGCGGCGCGCACGACACCCAGGTTTGGCAGGAGCGTCAGGTGCGGTTATTATGCCATGAGGCGCGCGCCGCCCCGTCGCGGGACGCTGAGGAGAATGTGCAATGATCCGTCATCTGGGAATGTCTTTGATCCTGGCAGGGTTGCTGGCGCCGGCCAGCGGAGTAGGCACGGCACAAGAGCAAACGAAATATGAGCCGACCCTTGCATCGTTGGACAGTCACCCGCTGCCGCAGTGGTATGCGGGAGCGAAACTGGGAATTTTCATCCACTGGGGACTGTACTCGGTTCCTGGCTGGGCGCCGTTGTCGCATCCCGAGCACGACTTCACAAACGCCGACTACATCAAGAACAACCCGTACGCGGAGTGGTACCTGAATGTCATGCGAATCCCGGGCTCGCCCACCCAGGCATATCACCGCGACCACTACGGCGCCAATTTCGGCTACTACGAGTTTGCTTCCACCTTCAACCGCGAGTCGAAGAAGTGGAATCCCGACGACTGGGCAAAGACTTTTCGCGACGCGGGGGCGCGCTATGTGGTGCTGACGACGAAACACCACGAGGGATTCACTTTGTGGCCGAGCACCACGGTGAATCCGAATCCTTCGATTCCGCAAAACGAGCGGCACGCGGAGCGCGACATCGTGGGTGAGTTGACAACCGCAGTGCGCAACGAAGGAATGAAAATGGGACTTTATTATTCCGGCGGGTACGACTGGACGTTCCACTCGGGTCCTATCGAGACGCGCCAGGATTACGAGACGGTAAAGCCGGAAACGCAAGCTTACGGGGACTACGCCTTCGCGCAGATTCATGAGTTGATCGATCGTTATCATCCGGCGGTTCTTTGGAATGACATCGACTGGCCGAAGACAGGCCGTCCCATCCAGGTTGAGGCGGATTACTATAACGCTGTGCCGGACGGAGTCGTGGACGATCGTTTCGGAATTGAGCATTCGGATTTCACTTCGCCGGAGTATCAGAAGCTGGATAAAATCGCTGCAAAGAAGTGGGAGGAGTGCCGCGGACTCGGGCGGTCGTTCGGCTACAATCGCGCCGAGGGCGAAGCGGAGACCATTGCTCCCGGCGATCTGATCGCACTTTTGGTAGACATTGTAAGTAAGAACGGCAACCTGCTGCTCGACGTGGGGCCGGAAGACGATGGGACCATTCCTCCGGTGCAGATGGAGCGGTTGAAGGCGCTGGGCGCCTGGCTCAAGCAGAACGGCGAGGCGATCTACGACACCGTGCCATGGGAACATGCCATGGGAAAGACTGTCGAAGGCGATGAACTGCGCTTTACGCGCAAGGCAACCGATGTGTACGCAACGATCGTGGGGACTCCGAAAGCGCGAACGGCGACGATTGCCGGAGTAGCCCCGCGCCAGGGCACGCAGGTGACAATGCTGGGCGATGTCAAGCCGCTGGACACCAAGGCTGCGGATGGGAATTTGCAAGTGACATTGCCGGAGCATCTGCCCGGGAGCTTTGCTTATGTGCTGAAGCTGGCCGGTTACGCAGATTGATGCGGACCGGAGACGATTGATTCAGACTCGTCTCTTTGAGGACTGTCTTGGCACGCTCCCCAGATCGCGACTTGAGCCCGCGCCGAAGCAAGCGCATCACCCACAAGTTCCTCATGGACGAAAGGGTTGGAGACCCGCGCCGCATCGAAAAGGTTGGTACAACGACCTGCAATCCCTCCCAATACTCTTGTCTCCTGCGTCGTCCCAGCAACGGAACCGTGCCCAACGGTCGCGCGTGCAGCGTGGCCTTATCGCCTGGTTCTTCGGTTGCGGATAGAAGATCCCGATAGAACATCGCAATCATTCTTTACCGGTTTCGCGGCGGCCTTCTTCAAATGCCTTCATTTCGCGCGCGGCATCCGCGGTCTTTCCTTGCTTGCGGTATATGCCGGCCAAGCCGAAGTGCGACTGCGAAGCAAGGTCGCCTGTTTTATCAATCTCGATCGCTCGCTTCCATGCCTTTTCGGCCGCCGCATAGCTTCCCTCAAGGGCGTCAGCTTTGCCCAGGGAATAAAGGGTCTCCGGCATGTCCGGTTGCAAACGATCGGCGCGCATCAGTTCCAGGCACGCTTCGTGCGCGTTCCCATCCTGCAGGAGTGCGGAGCCGAGCCGATACGCCGCCTCAGCGTTCCCAGGTTGCAATTTCGCCTCCGCGCGAAACTCTTCTTCGGCCTGCTTCCAAAGGCTTGAGTTCGCATAGACCTGTCCCAAAGCCAAATGGGCCCCAGGAAGATCCGGCCTGTCGCGCAAGGCGGCCTGGTAGTGTTCCACTGCTGGCTGGGTTTGCCGGAGAGCGGCGTAGTTCTCGCCTAGCGCCTGGTTTGCCCGCGGCGTGTTCGGGAAGGACGAAATCAATGTATCGTACAGTTGCTTGGAGAGCAGCCCCGTGGCGCGGGCAAGATAGTACATTACATCCGGATCGTTGGGCTGCGCTGCCGCGGCAGACTGAAGGTTCTGGACGGCAATTGGCAAGTCTCCGAGCTCAAGCTGCGCAATGCCCAGGCCTAGCTTGTCGTTCGCTGCTTCAAAATGCGTCAATGCCTCGGCGGCGTAGCCTTGCGCGAGCAATGCGTATCCCAGAGGCTGGTGGGCAGCGACCAATCCCGGATTCAATTCAAGGGCTTTCTTCAGCGGAGGAATCGCCCCCGCGTAGTCCTTGGTTCGAAGATAGGCAACCCCCAGGCCAAAGAAGCTTTGCGGGTCTTTCGGGTCAACTTCGGTTGCTTTCTGAAACTCCGCGACAGCAACCGCCTGTCGGCCGGCCTGCAGTGCCGCCAGGCCTGACTGCACGTGCTGTGATGCGCTCTCGGTCGCAACCTGCATCGCCAAGCACAATAAGACCGCGTGAATCATGGTTTCTCCGGCTCGCGCACTTCTAAAATCTGATCGGCCGGCACGCCCTTGAGCACCTGATGAATGCCCGAGGGCCATGCCACCTCCACGTCGGCGCTTGTGGCGTTCCCCAAGCCGAAATGGACGCGCTTGTCGCTCGAACTCAGGTACCCTCCAGCGGCAGTGGCATATTGAGTTTGCCCGTTCACATGCACCACGGCTCCATAGCCATCGCGGTTGCTCTTAGTTCCTCGCAATGCGAAAGTGAGCCAATGGGCGCTCCCGCCCCCATTTCGAAACAGGATCGGATGGCCTCCGAGGACTGTCTCGATCACGTCGATCCAGCCGTCGTTGTCGATGTCTCCGAAGGCCGCCCCCCTGCCTGCAACAGGCGTTGAGGTTCCGGGGTCTGCCGCTTCAAACCGGCCCTGGTGGTTGATGGCCAGCATCGGTGCCTGCAAGTAGTGGAGCGAGGGATCGATGCTATCGACATTGTCCATGACGTGACTTTGCGCAACAAAAAGATCTTTCCAGCCGTCGTTATTCAAGTCCTCCAGACGCATGCTCCAACCGGAGCTGCCGGCGGAGAGAACGCCCAGGCCAGACTCCATGCTGCGATAACTGAACAACCCGTTGCCGTCGTTGTGGTACAACGCATATACCTGCTTGGCTAGATCGGTTACCACGATGTCGGGCAGTCCATCGTTATCGTAATCGCGAAAATCGACGCCCATTCCCGAAATCGGATTGCCATTGTCGGTGAATCCAACCCCGGTGTCGAGGGCAACCTCGGTAAAGGTTCCATTGCGGTTGTTGTGAAACAGAAACTCCTGCATCGCGTCGTTGGCCACGAAGATGTCCGGGTAGCCGTCACTGTCGTAATCGTTGAAGGCCACCCCCAGCGATCGCCCCTTCCTGACTGCGATACCTGAACTCTTGCTCACATCCGCAAAGGTCCCATCATGGTTGTTGCGGTATAGGATGTTAGTGGTTGGCGGATACTCCGCCGGCGGGCAATAAGTATGATAAGACCCCCCGCAGTCTTTGTTGTGCGACGGATCCCACTCCATATAACGAGTGACAAACAAGTCGAGATACCCGTCGTTGTCGTAGTCAAAGAATCCCGCCGATGCAGACCACCCTCCTGCCTCGACACCTGCCTTCCTGGTTACATCGGTGAAGGTCCCGTTGCCATTATTGTGATACAGGATATTCTTTCCATAATTCGTCACGTAGATGTCGGGATATCCATCGTTGTCATAGTCTCCGACCGCGACACCCATGCCGTAATCTCCGTCAGCCACTTTCGACAGCCCCGCCGCCACCGTCACATCCGTAAAGGATCCATCTTTGTTCTGACGGTAAAGCCGGTTCCAGTACTTCGGATTGGCGCGATCGAACGACTCCGGCTGCGGCTTGACACCCGACAGCTTTCCGCCATTCACAAGAAACACATCCAGAAGGCCGTCGTTGTTGTAGTCCAGGAGAGCCACGCCGCCTGGCATGGTCTCTATCAGGTACTTTTTGGGAGTCGGCGAATTCTCAAGCACAAAGTCGATTCCCTTTGGCCTGCCCACATTGAAGGTTGGCGCGGTGGCGGCTGGGACCATGAACAACGCCAGGATGAGAGCTCTACGCAACATTCTGTATCCCGCTGGGATGCAAGCGCGATAGGTCGAGTCTATTGGGCCGCAAATACGCTTGGCAAGCGGTTGCGTCGAGGGTCCAGTACAGATGCATTTGAACGATGAATGATTCTCCGACTCTGGTCCCACCAGGCAAGGTCGCCTTATGTCGCCGATTAATCGCTTGGCCGGGAACCTCGAATGGGCGTCGGAGAATTTTAACGGAGCTTCGCGGTGGCGGCTTCGCCCACCTGGTGATCGAGATCGTCCTGGAGATTTCTGCCTCTTGCTCGTCGCCTTTCGATTCGGCCAGATCGAGCTTCTGGTGAAGGGATTGAATGGCGTCTTCGGTGCGGCCCGTCTTGCTAGATGCCTCGGCTAATTTGGCGAGACACCGCCCATCGTTACGGTTGACACGGTCCAGGCCATTAAAAGCCAAGTCACAGCGCCGGTCTAGCGAGTCCCGAGCGAATCCATTACCATGCCAGGATTGCGATACCCAGCCTCGGTGGGGGCGGAACGGTTGCCTTCTTCGTTGCTCGATGGCCCGTCGAGATAGTCGATGAGAGCCATCGCACTCAGAGGTGGTCGGGAAACTCTCTGTTGCTGTGCCATCCCTCGAGCGCCCCGGGGTCCCCGACGACAGGTCCTCGTCGCTGGGGTGGGTGGTCGATGGGTGGGAGTCGGCAGAACCCGGCGACAACCTCTTCTTTGTTGAACTTGCATTCTTGTTTCTTTTCAGGAAAGTAAGCCGTTGGGGAGTATCGGGCACGAAGCCACGAAAATATGTCGATGCGCCAAATCCGATTTGAAATGCCGGTGTGATATCCGCATCGTAGGGTGACGTCCAACGCGCGAGTTCGTTGCCTGACAACCCCCGGCGTGGGCGCGCCCATCGTGAAACAATTCGAGTTGAAGCAGATTCGTGCTTGCGTTAAAGCGGGTCGCGGCGGCGTTTGAAGCGCCGGTGACGCGAGGAATCTCAGCAAAAACCTGCGCCGGGAAATCAAAGCCGCTATGGTTCGTGGCCCCGAATCCAAATGCAATTGCCCGGGCCGGGGCGGGGAGAAAGATTCCTGGGGCGCAACCGGTTGTCATATACTGTGCTCCACCCGAATCTGGGAGCCGGATCCGCGGTTTCCGGATGGGAATGATCGCAAGCAGAGCGGAGGCTGACCATGGAAGTGGAGTTCACCGCCAGGGGAGTGAAGGTCTCGAAGGCGCTGCGCGGGCAGGCCGAAGAGGGAATGGAAAGAATCGGGCGCATTCTGGGCAAAAGCGCCACCGCCAGCATTACATTCAGCGCCCAGCGGCACGTTCAGAAAGTCGAGTTGACGGTGCAGGCGCGGCTGCAGACCATTGCGGCTACGGGCAAGGGAGAAACCCTGGAAGCGGCGCTGAAGCAAGCGACTGCACACGCTGAAAATCAGGCCCGGCGCTATCGCGACCGGCGCCTTGTGAACAAGCGGCTGCCCAAGGAGGAGAAGGTGCTGACCGCTTTGCCGGTTGCGCGGCCCAAAGCGCGAGTTGCTCCACTGATCTCAGAGGGCGTCGAGACCGCCCCGGCGCGGGCAAAGGCGCGGGCTTCGATTGCTGTGCATTCATTTCCGTCCAGCGCAACGGTGGTTGAGCCGCACATCCTCAAGAGCGGCGAAGCTATAGCGATCAAGCCAATGACCATAGAAGAGGCGGTGAAGGACGCCGAATTCCGCGACCGCGATCTGCTCATCTTCCGCAATCCGGCCGGTGAAATGTTTGTGCTCCATCGCCGGCGCGATGGACAGATGGAATTGGTGGAGATCTCCTGAGAGTGGAAAGTCGTGTCCTTTCCAAGCCGAATTTCCACCGCCGGCTTTTGAGAGAAAAGCCTTGGTAACCAAAATCGTTGAGGCAGCGGGCGTTAGTCGGGTTCCGCATACCCGCTTTAGGGGATGGAAGAAGACTCATGGCGCGGCATAGGATGAGTCAGACATGCTCTCACATGACCCCAGGGCCGCAGTTCAAGCAGGCGAGACCCGCACGGAGGTTAACGCAACTTCAGGTCCAATTTCAGTTCCACGGGAAGCGAGAAACTTGAATCTTCCGGAACACTCTGGCCCCAGACAACAGGTGGATATCCTCGACGCACTGCCTGTCCTGGTGTTCATTGAGCGGGCCGGGAGGGTTGTGTTCGCCAACCGGGAAGCACGGCAGATGATGGGCATCCTTGATGAGGAGTGGACGACGCGCCCCATCGAAGACGTGCTGTGGGGTCTTTTTCCCGGGACTGCGGAGCCGAGGACGCTCTTGACGGCGTCTCGCCGCGGCAGCCCGTTTCATGCCACAATGCCGGCCAGGAACGGTCGGCTTTTGCCGGTCGAGGGCACCTACGCCATTACCGATCCCGGCGTGCGCGAAGCGGTGATTGTGGCTCATTTGGGGGGGCGCGAGCAGGCGCCAAAATCGCGCCTGATGGATGACGTGCTGGCCTGCATCCCGGAGGCGCTGGCGATCGAACACGGCGACCACGTGCTCTACACCAATCCCGCGTTTACTCGCATGTTCGGCTATGCGGCTGAAGAGACCGTCGGCGCCGGCCTGCGCAACCTGATCGTGCCGGAGACGCGATTCAACGAGCACGCCACGCTGGCAAGGGGAGTGGACGTTCGCGGACGGCTGACGCTTGAAACGGTGCGCATGAATAAGGCCGGCGACCTGGTGGACGTGAACATGCAAATGGCGCCGCTGATGGTCGAGGGGGCGCAGGCGGGCTACATCTACACCTTCCGCGATATCGGCGAGCGCAAGCAGATTGAGGTTAAACTCCAGCACGACGCGATGCACGACGTGCTGACCGGCCTGCCCAATCGCGCCTTGTTTCTGGACAGGGTCAAGCTGGCCCTGAGCCGAAGGGCACGGCGCCCGGATCAGATCTGCGGAATCATCTATTTCGACCTGGACCGATTCAAGGAGATCAACGATGAGTTGGGGCACGCGGCCGGCGACGCGGTGCTGAGAATAGTCGCAGAGCGGCTGCGCATCTCGCTGCGGCCGCAGGACACGGCCGCTCGCCTGGGCGGCGATGAATTTGCCGTACTGGTGGAAAATGTAGTCTCGTCCGGAGATCTGGAGATTGTCGCCGATCGCATTCTGCACGAGATGAAACTGCCTTTCGAAGTCTTCTCCCGGGAGGTTGAGTCCCCGCCAAGCATTGGCGTCGTAATGGCGGGCCCGGAACACACCTCGGCGGAGATGGTGATACGCGATGCCGACTATGCCATGTACCGGGCCAAGCAGGCAGGCGGCGGCCGCTATGAGGTCTTCGACAAGCATTTGGAGTTCTACGCCACCAGCCAGCAGGAGCGCGAACGGGAGTTGCGCTCGGTGATCGACAAGCGCCTCTTCGAGTTCTGTTATCAGCCCGTCTACCGGCTGGAAAGCGGCAAGGTCGAGGGCTTTGAAGCGCTGATCTGCCTGCGGCGGCCCGACGGCACAATGGAGGGCTCACGCGATTTGCTGGCTGCCGCGGAAGATACCGGCCTTTCGATCGCGCTGGGACGGGAGACCCTCGATGCCGCATGCGCTCAGTTGCGGAGCTGGCGCGAATCGCTGAAGCAGGCGAACCTTTCAATGACCGTGAACCTCACCCAGCGGCAGCTTTACCATCCCAGCCTTGTCGACCACCTGAAGCATGTCCTCGCCGCCTCCGCTATCGATGCGGGGCGCCTTTTTGTCGAGGTGCCGGAGAGCGCGCTGAACCAGAACCCCGATGCTGCGGTAGCCATCCTCCAGCGGGTAGTGGATTGCGGGGTGCGTGTGTCGGTGGACGAATTCGGCAGCACGCTGGCTCCGCTGAATCACTTGGTGCGGCTGCCCATTAGCCAGGTGAAGCTCGACCCCAAGCTGACGGCGGCCTCGGTGTCGCAGGGGAGGCAACTGGCCATGATCGAGTCGCTTATCCGGCTTAGCCAAACGCTGGGGATGGAAGTGGTGGCGGAGGGAATCGAAACCCAGGAGCAGCTGAAGGCGCTGGTTCGGATGGGGTGTGCGCTCGGTCAGGGGCCGTTGCTCTCGCCCCCGCTGGACGCTCCGCGGCCGGCGGAATGAACCGTTTTGAATCCTGATTGAGCGATGAGGCGCCATTTGGCCCCCAGGGATGAGACGCAGACGCCGCCATCCGGTGTAGCATGAGCGCATGAGCCCCAGGAAAAGCCCCGTGCGCGCGGGCGATTCAGCAGTGAAAGCGACGGGCAAGACCGGCAAGAAAGGGTCCGGCAAGACCGCGAAGGAGCTGGTGATTCTTACTGGAATCTCCGGGGCAGGGAAGGCGTCGGCACTGAAAGCATTTGAGGACCTTGGCTTTCATTGCGTGGATAACCTTCCGCTGGAGCTTCTGCCCGACTTCGCCGCGCTGGTGAAAAAGTCCACGGAGGTGGAGCAGGCAGCCATTGTGGTTGACGTGCGCGAGGGGCCGACGCTCGACCGGCTGCCGCAGATTCTCAAGAGCGTGCGTGGCATGCTGCACACGCGGGTGGTTTTTTTAGACGCGCAGGACGCTGTGCTGGTGCGTCGCTACTCGGAAACGCGCCGGCCTCACCCGCTGGGCCGGACAGAGACAGTGTCGCGATCCATCGTGGAAGAGCGGCAGTTGCTCGACCCCATCCGCAATGTAGCCGACACGCTGGTCGACACCTCGAACTTCAACGTTCACGAGCTGCGCGCGCACATCCAGGCGCGATTCGGACACCAGGACAAGACTAAGCACCTGCTGGTCTCCAGCCTGAGCTTCGGGTTCAAGAATGGGGTGCCCCTGGATGCGGACATGGTCTTCGATGTGCGCTTTCTGCCCAATCCCCATTTCGTTCCCGAGTTTCGCAAAAAGACCGGACTCGATCCCAAGGTGGCCGCTTATGTCCGCGGCTTTCCGCAGACGGTGGAATTTCTGGCCAAGGTCACGGCGCTGATGCTCTACCTGTTGCCGCACTACGTGCAGGAGGGGAAGAGCTATTTAACCGTGGCCTTCGGCTGCACCGGCGGGCAGCATCGCAGCGTGATGATGGCCGAAGAGATGAGCAGGCGGCTGAAGAAGGCCGGATACCAGGTGAAGGCGATCCACCGCGATATACCTCGTTGATTCGAACGCATCGGCTGCGGCAAATCGGCGGGTTAGAGTGGGGAAAGCTGCATTCTCGGGGGCAATGGAAATGAAGAGGCGCGATTGGATCGCTGGTTCTTTGGCGACGGCATTTTCTTCGGCGATGAAGCTCCAGGCCGCCGGCGTTTTGCCGGGATTCTTTCCCGGGTTAAGAGCGGGCCGGCTGCGTGGTGTTCACGTTGGCACGCCGGTTCCGTTGGCGGACAATAGCGGCGATACCTGGGTAGCGGCCTGGGCAAGCGACGGCAATCTCTATTCGCCCTCGGACGATACATCGGGGTTTCATAAGGCAACCAGTGCGAACGTGGCATTCAATCGCATCGACGGAGACGATCCGCCGCATCTGAGCGGGGTAACCGTCAATTCGCTCGAGGAGTACGGAAAGGGAGGTCAAACAGGCCCGGACAAGTGTACCTGGAAATCCAGCGGCTGCACCTTCGTTGACGGGGCTTTATACCTGGTGGTCGCCCGGCATTTGTACGGAGAGGACGGCGACGACCCAAACCGCAGGCAGACAGCGCAAAATGCAAGCATCGTCAAGAGCACGGATTTGGGAAAGACATGGACGCGCCCGGCTCATGTCAACTACGGGGAGCCGATGTTTCCCGGCCGCCGTTTTGCTACGCCTTACTTTATTGAATTCGGTCCCCAGGGAAATGGCGAGGCGAAGGTCGGCGACTACATTTACGCCTTGTCGAATAATGGCTTTTGGGATTGCGGGGATGACATGATCCTGGGACGGGTGCCGCGGTCGAGGATCGGCTTCCTGGATGGATTCGATTGGGAGTTCTACAGGGGAGGCAACGCAGGGCAATCGCATGAACGTGGGAGTGTCTTATCAGATGC
>Ga0302275_10004485_pt1 | contig 13786 bp, 11 predicted proteins | sample III_Bog_N2_2_FD_200229 | JGI IMG/M metagenome (GOLD analysis project Ga0302275, IMG submission 200229) | Peat permafrost microbial communities from Stordalen Mire near Abisko, Sweden - III_Bog_N2_2 | ecosystem: Environmental > Terrestrial > Soil > Wetlands > Peat | place: Sweden: Abisko...
GATGGACGACGAATTCGGGATAGGCGCCGGCGCCCAGTTCGTATAAGTCCAGGCCGTGCGACTCGCCCTCGGGGGATACACGCTGCTGGTAAAAGCTGTTCAGCAGCCAATTTAACGAATACGTCATCGGCAATACGAATGCGACCAGCGTCACTGCACCGGCGAGTTGCGCGAGCCACTGGTTCGAATTCCCAGCACTCATTCCGTTGACCACCCAGCCTCGCGGGATTTGTGCGAAAATCCCCAAGGCCAGCAAGCCCCAGAGCCCACCCACGGCATGTACCGAGATCGATCCGGCCGGGTCGTCCACGCCCAGTCGCGCGTCGAGCCATTCGACCGATAACGTGACCAGCAAGCCGGCAATCGCCCCCGTGAGGGCCGCGGAAGCTGGAGTGACGAACGCACAGGCGCCGCTGCTGGCAACCAGGCCGCCGGTCCACCCGTTAGCGCAAAGCGAGGCATCGGGCCTGCCGAAACGGACGCGTGTAATGCCGGCGGCAGCGAGCAGGCCGGTCGCCGCGGAGAGCGTGGTGTTGATCGCCACCAGCGGCACGTCGACCGGAGCGGCGCCGGCAAACAGCAGGCTCCCGCTGGCGTTCAAACCAATCCATCCCAGCCAGGTGAGAAAACAGGCCAGCAGGACCAATACCGCATTGTGGCCGGGGATCGCAGAGGGCATGCCGCCCGCGGCGTACTTGCCACGCCGGGAGCCCAGAATCCGCGCAATAGAAAGCGCAGTAAGGCCGCCCACGACCTGAATGGTGCCGGCGCCGCCAGCATCCAGAAAGCCGTATCCCCAGCCTTGATTCACGCCGAGTTGAGCCAGCCATCCTCCGCTCCAAACCCAATGCGCGAATAACGGATACGTCCATCCGGCCAAAAGGGCGGTGGATGCGCAACTGGCCCCCAGTCGCCACCGGTCGTTGCCGGCGCCCAGCGGGATGAGTGCGGCAATGCCCACGCTGAACATCTGGAGCCAGGTTGTCAGCGCAGCTCGTGATCCATCGAGCGGAAGACCGCGAAAAAAGAACGGCTCGGCTCCGAGCCAGTTCCACGTCTTGCCGGCCAGCGTGAAGACATGCGCAGACCCCCAGGCGAATCCTTGCCACGCGGACCCGCAGACGAAATACGCCAGCGCGGCCACCGCTACCACACAGATCGAGCCCAGCATCGCGTGAGCGGCACTCCGCGAACGGCCCAGTCCCGCATGAGTCAGCGCCAACCCCGCGGCCGCCAGGGGCACCAGCAGAATCAACACCGCACAGAGCGCCTGCGCAACATCGGACAACACGGGAGCCTGTACCTGCGTCATTTTCTCCTGCCGGCTTTCAAAACGAAGGAGCAACGGGAAGCCGCCACGCGCTCGATCTGAACGCTAATCCCATCGTTAAAGCCTTGAGAATAACGGTCCCGCGCACACTGCGCAAGCGCGCGGAGACGAATTTTTAGATTGCGCCAATAAAAAATATCTATTTCCTCTTGCGCACGGAAAGCGGCTAAACTCAACCCTATTCGAAGTGACATAAAGGCCTGCCCCGTCCGCATTGCCCTCCTCGCACGCATCTTGCACCTTAGGAGCGAACCGATGGCAGACAACCCCGAAGTTACAATGAAACCGACTTTAGGCCTGACCGGCCTGACGATGAACGCGATGGCGCTCATTGCACCCGGCGCCTTCCTGTGGCTAACCTTCGTCGCCCAAGGCACCGCCGGCGCCACCGCGCCGGCCATGTGGGCGGGCATCTTCTTCGCGCTGCTGCTCTGCCTCGCCACGGCGATCTGCTATGCGGAGATGGCGAAGTTGTACCCAGGTACGGGTAGTTCGTATTACTTTGCCGAGCAGTCGTTCCTCAATCACGAGAAAGCCTGGCCGTACGCGCGACTTTCGAAGTTCATCGTCGGCTGGGGCTCGCACCTTTACTATTGGCTCTACCCGGGCGTGATGGTCGGCGTCATGGGTGTCCTCGTAGGCTACCTTACCGGAACCATTTGGCCTTCGTTCATGAGCGCCTCCAACCCCGGACCTATGTTCATGATGGCCGTGGCTATTGGATTCTCGTTCGCTATCGCCTACATCGCCCAACGCGGCGTGAACGGCTCGACTTCAGTCAACGTTGCCATCAACGTGATTCAGATCAGCGCCCTGGTCGTCTTCTCGGTCATGGCTCTGGGCTACCGCATGAATCACCCGCCGGGCAGCGTGGCCTATCAGTTCGACTCCGGCTCGGGCGAAGCTTACACCTATGAATTCGCCACCGAAAAACAGACCGTTGCCGGAGTTGCCACGGATGTGGTCCTGCGCGATAGCGCAGGCGTCCCCAAACCCAAGCTCGACGCCGCCGGCAAGCCTGTGCCGTTCCTCATCGCGTATCCCGAAAAGGACGACAAGGGCAACTTCCTCTCGCACGTCAAGGCCTCCTCTGTAGTCGGGATGCACAACTTCGGCTGGATGTTTGTGCAAGCCACCATCGCCATTCTGATTCTCGTTGGATTTGAATCGGTGACCTCCATGGGCGCGGAAGCCAAGAACCCGAAACGCCATATCCCGATTGCCGTGGTTGGTTCGCTGCTGGTGCAGGGGGCCTTCTGTTATCTCTTCGAGTACTTCGCGGCAAACTACTTCCTGAACAGCGGCTACTCCATGCAGAGCGCGGTGGGCTCGGCCGCTCCGATCGGCGACATGATGGTGGTTGTAGGCAACGCCATCCTGGGTCCGGGCAACGGGCGGATCTTTATGGAGTTCGAAGCCTTCACCGTATTCCTGGCGATCATTGGAACCACGCTCTCCTGCATGAACACCGGAGCACGCGTGACCTACGCCATGGGTAAGGACGAGGAATTGCCGGATTCGATGGGGATGCTGCACACGCAAAATCTCACACCGCATCGCGCCATCTGGATGCTGGCGATCATTTCGGCCGTGGTCGGATGTCTGACTGTCTGCAACCTTTTCGGCGATGCCGGCGCAATGACGGATGCCGCGGTTAAGGCTCTTCCGCAGGGCTTCTGGTCGAGTTTCGGATACCTCTCTCACGACAAGATGGCGGCACTGCCGAATTCGCTGCTTACGGTCACGCTCGCTTCCAATTTCGGAACGTTCGTGCTGTACGCGCTGAGCTGCTTAACCTGCATCGTCGCGTTCCATAACCATCCTAAGTACAACCCCATACTTCACCTGGTCATTCCGGTCTTCGGGCTCCTGGCGAACGTGGTCTGCATGGCGTTCTACGTGATCGGGCCATTCATGGGATACGGCACGAAGATGGAACCGCTGCTGGCGCTTGGGTTCGCGCTGGTCTGGGCGATCTACGGCTTCATCTACTTCCTACGTTCCAGCAAAGCCAGGGGACGCACGACGCTGGTGACGCGTGGCGCGCGTGTCGGCGCCACATCGTAATATGGCCCTATGCTAGTTCTTGATTTTGTTCAAGCTTCGGACTGCGGGCGAGTGCGCGACCACAACGAAGACTATCTGGGTTGCGTATTCCCCGAAGCCCCGGAACAGGAGCATAGTCATGGCTGGCTGTTCGCGCTTGCCGACGGTGTGGGCGGCCAGGAGAAAGGCGAGGTCGCGTCCCGCACGGCAGTGGAGACGCTCCTCGCCGGATTTCGCCAGGCCACCAGCGGCGAGCAGCTCAGGTCGTTATTGCCGCGTCTCGTACAGGCAGCCAATGCGAAGGTCTACGAGACCGGACTGGCCAGTAAACCGGGCGGAGTTGCAATGGCGACGACGCTGGTGGCCTGCGCGCTGCGGTTCGATCGCGTGGTGGTTTCGCACGTGGGGGATTCGCGCTGCTATTCGATTCGCCACGGGCACGCAACAGCGCTCACTCGGGACCATACCATGGTCGCCGAGCAGGCGCGCATGGGTTTGATTTCCGACCGGGAGGCGGCCGAAGCCGAGACTCGTCACATCCTCACCCGTTCGCTCGGCAACGGAATGTTTGTCAACGTAGAGACCAGCGACTACCCAGTCTTGCGCGGAGATGTGCTCCTCTTGTGCTCGGATGGACTGCACGGCGCGGTGCCTGCCGCGGAGATGGCGGACATCGTTACTCGCAACACCGACTTGAACTCCGCGGCCCGCGAGCTCATCGACGCCGCGAACGAACACGACGGAGGCGACAACGTCAGCGTCCAGTTGATTCGAATCCGGAGCGTTGAGCGGATCGGAATGTATCGCGGGCGGCCATATAAACTGGCCGAGCCGCCCGAGGCAGAAATGCCAAAACCGCTCATTTGAGCGATTTTCGACTTCCACGACCGGCTGGTAGCAGCAGGGACTCAAGCGACGCCACAATTCGCATGGGCTGTCCTTCAACACACCGCCAGCAGCTTTTCCTTCAGCCTCGCTTGCATCTCCGGCGACAGCTTCTGCCCTTCGTGCGCCACATAGAACACATCGATTGCGCGATGCCCTTTGGTGTCGACCAGAACCACGTCGATGTTGCATGCGCTCGAAGAAAACACGGTTGCCAGACTATATAGCAGCCCCGGCCGGTCTTCGGTTTCGATCTCTACCAATGTCAACGCCGGGCTTGCTTCTGAATCGAACTGCACCTGCGGCGGCATAGTCCGCTTCCTCGCTTCCGGCAACGCACGGCCCCGCATCAACCGGTGGGCGTCGGTCTTGCCCAGCGCGATGCGCCGGATCAAGTCGCTGAGACGATCGCCTTCGCTCGGGTTTTGCTGGAGCATGCGTCCCGGATCGCCGAAGACGAATGTGTCGAGCAGAACGCCCGTCGCGTTCGAGAAGGCTTCGGCTTTCAGAATGTCCAGGCCAAAACTGGAAATCGCGGCGGCAAACGATGCGAACAGGGACGGCATATCCCTGGCCACCACCGTCATCCGGTACGCCCCTTCCATCGGGTCCAGCCGCACGGCCACCCCGGTTGGCCGGCTCTGCTCGTAGAGCTGGAGATGCCCGGCAATCTCCGCCGGTGAATGCGCACGCAGGTAGCGTAAGGGGAATCCCTTGACGAACTCCGCATTGCCGGGGAGATCCTCGGGCACCTGCTGGATTCGATCGGTTTCCAGTTCGCGCACCAGTTCATGCTGGGCGACAGTATAGGCGCGCCACAACTGCTCCAGGCGCCACGCAAGTTTGGCGTCTTCACTGAGGGCCACGGTTCTGCCGTAGGTCATCACCGAGAGCAGTTTCAACCGCTCGATCGTTCCCACGCGCTCAGCCAACAGACGCGCGACCGCGGGGTCGTCCATGTCACGCCCGCTCACGGCGTCTGAAAGATCGGACTGGTGCCGGATCAGGAATTCCACGGCGCCGCGCGCGTCTTCCGGCATCTGAAGACGGACCATGGCTTCGTGTGCGCGCTCCGCCGCGAGTCCCAAGGGATCGGCGCCGCCCCGCCCCATCTCATGAAACAGGAGCGCAAACAGGAGCAGTGTCACGTCATCGATTTCGGACAGCAACCCCGCGAATCGCTGCCGTTCCGCGTTGGCGGCGGAGTCCAATTCGAGCACGTGTTCGATGGTCTGCAGCACATGTTCGCCCACGGTATAGCGATACTCCGAAGCCTTCGTTACCAGGTACTCGACGGCGCCCCACTCGGGAAACAGCCCCCGCATCAGACCGGTATCCTCCAGCGTGCGGAGCGCCATCCCGGCATGCGGGCACGCCAGGATGGGCTTGAACGCCGCCCAGATCCGTTGCGGCCGGGCACAGTAGCCGGCGAAAGCGTCTTTCGCGGTTTCGAGTCTTCGCTCCGTTTCCGCAGCCGGCACGACGCCGTGGCGGCCGATGAACTCGACCATGCGGAAGACCAGCGATGGATCGCTTGCGAGTTGCGACGGGTTACGCAAGAGCAGCCGATCGCGCGAAACCGTGAACTCCTGGTTCGATAGCCGGGAGCGGTACTCGCGGAAGTTCTCCAGCAGCGAACTGCGGCTCTTCTCGGTCCCTTCCATCGCGCTGCGCGCTTGGCTAAAAATCGTGCGCGCACATTCGAAATACTCTCGCACCCAATCAGATGAAGCCTTGCCGCCCGCGAATGCCTGGCGCGCCAGACTTCCCTGCGCTTCAAAATCCAGAATGTTATGGTCGCATCCGGCACGGTAATGCAAGAAGCAGCGCGTGGAGGCAACGAAGGCGGCTGCGCGATTCAGTTCGTCGCCGCTTCCTTCGTGCTCCGTCTTGAGCATCACCAGCCAATGGATCAGGCGCACGTCCTGCAAGCCGCCGGGACCCTCTTTCACATCGGGCTCTGCGTGGGCAGGCGTGTTTTGATACCTGGCGTGGCGCGCACGCGCCAATGCACAAAGGCGCTGGAACATCTTCTCGCCGTGCAATGCCAATGCACCCGTCAGTCTGCCCTCGAACCTTTCGAGCACCGCGCGGTCTCCCGCCAGGAGCCGCCGGTCCAGCAGGCTGAATCCGGATACACTGCCACGCTCGACGGCTTCCAGGCACTCGGCAACCGTGAGTACCGCGGAGTTCACCCGCAAACCTGCGTTCCAAAGCAGGCGCACCATCTCGGGCAGCAGTTCCTTGAGGGCGTCGGACCGTCTCTCCGAATCCAGTAGGAGCACGATATCCAACTCGGAGTAAGGGAACGTCTGGCCCAGCGCATAAGCGCCGCCGGCCAACAGCGCCAGGGAGTCCGCGAAGAGCGGCTCGATCACTGTGCGATATGCCGCGACGACGAACTCATCAATACTCTGCGTCAGGACCTTCTGTGTTGGCGAGGCCTGGCCGCTCGCCAGGAATTGCTCTTCAATCGCGCGCCACGCCTCAGTGGATTGGAGTTCCTGCGGATTCCTGGCTGAGGCGCCGATCCTTCGATTCAAGTGTTCCGCCACAACACTTAGTATCACGTAGCCGCCGCGCTCTCCAACAAGCGGATTTCTTATGGGGCAGATCGAAATTATCTATCTCCGTACACGGGCCGCAAGCTGTTCATCATCAAGCAAATGCGCAGCTCGCCGAGGCCTCGAATCCGAGTGGGCGGCGGAATAACACTGGGGGCCGAAAGGTTCATCCCTGGTTCCGATCCGCGTGCCGGAATCAGGAGCCACGGCGCGAGCGGCAGGTTCATCCTTGGTCGAGAACTTCGCAGGCCACGAACCGAAGTGTCATCCAGCGGAAGGATTGGGAGACCCGCCTTCTCATCCCATCCTGAAACCGGGAGTCACTCAAGAGTCCAACGCGCTGGCGATCGCCAGAATGTCCGGCGTTCCGGTTTAGATAACCGCGGCGGGGCGCTTGGCGAGCAGCGTTCGCGAGGCCTTTTGCGTCGCGGCCCCGGACTCTTTTTCCGCCAGCTTCATCGATTCCGTCACCTGTGCGGCGTAAGCCTTGATCCTCTCCGGAAGCAGCGACTCCAGATCGGCGGTGAAGCGATCCTTCGGCATCGAGATGCTCAGCGCGGCCACGACATCGCCGTTCGGGCTGCGGATTGGCGCGCCCACGCAGCGCCCGCCCGGCACCGTTTCTTCGCGGTCCCAGGCGTAGCCCCGTTCCCGGACCTCCGCAAGATCCTCCTGAATGGCGCGGAAATCGGTCAGCGTGGCCGGCGTCAGCCGGAAGATCCCGTACGTGTAGAGCAGCCTTTGCGCCTTCTCGGGCGTCTGGAAGGCGGCAATCGACTTGCCCAGCGACGAAGCGTAAGGCTGCAGCACTCCGCCCTTGTAGTTCGACATGCGAATCTGGTGGGTACTCTCGATCACCTCGATCACCCGGACCAGATCGTCGAAGAGGAACGCGAGCGCCACGGTCTCGCCAAATTCCGCGTTGATGGCGTTTAACACGGGGACTGCGGATTCACGCACCAGGGCCAGAGTCCGGTGTTGCAGCGGGCTCGGCCAATCCTGGCCCAGGCTATAGTCTTCGTTCCGGTCGCGGACCAGATACCCGGTGGCTTGTAATGTATGCAGAAGCCTGAGCGTCGATGCTTTTCCCAGACCTGCCGCTTCCGCCAAGTCCTTAAGAGACATGGGAGTAGCGGCGGTTGCCAGCGTCTCCAGAATTCTCACGCCCTTGGCGAGCGAGCGGGACTCGTAGGCCGTTTCAGCACTTACGGGCTTTGCGATAGCGCGACGTTTCGTTTTTTCCATAGTCCGTGTCAATTTATTGATGATTATACAGCAGAAGTCTCGGGTTCAGCGCGTAATTCACATGGAGAGAAGAACTTATGGCGCCGGCGGGTCGCCGGCCTTAGCCCTCGTTCAGCAGTCTGCCTGAATTCAGCGGATTACTGGATCGAGTCCGGCCGGCAGTTCCCGCGGTTGGCCAATCGGCAGACTGCGCGAGCGGGAGCGCTTGCCGTGGGAGCCCCTAAGCAATGACATGGCGGCCAGGAAGTTGACCGTCCCGCCCACGCCCGATGAAGAGAGCGCCCGCGGCGTGTGATCGCGCGAACCGTTCTATCCTATTTGAAATTAAGTTTCAATTTATCGCTTGACGTTCCGAACAATTGTTACTATGCTACGGTTTTGATGGCTTACACTCCCTCTGGCTGAGGCCGGACGGGCCTCAAACGCCTGAAACCTATGATCGAACGTAGCCAATTCGCTGGAGTGATAGCCGCGTTGCTCCTGCCACGAGACGACCTGGGGCGCCCCGAGTGGGGCGCCTTTGAGCGAAACGCCCGCTTCGTTCTGGATATGGGAGCGGTGGGGCTGTGTGTGAACGGCGCGACGGGCGAGTTCGCCGGCGCTTCCCAGGCCGAGCGGCGCGAAGCCGTCGTACGAGCGCGCAGGGTCAGCGGGTCAGCGCTTGTCGTTAGCGGCATCGGAGGGACGCGCTGGACGGAGATCCTCGCGCTGGGCCGTGAGGCGGAAGGCGCAGGCGCGGATGCCTTGCTCGTGCCGACTCCCTATTTTTTCAGCTACGCACTTGAGGATCTGGCCGAATTCTACCGGCGCCTGGCCGTCGAGTTTGGTATTCCGTTGCTGATCTACAACCTGCCTGCTTTTACTGGCGGCCTCGATGCCGCGCTAGCCTTTCAGTTGATTCAGGAGTTACCCGGGATCGCCGGCGTGAAAGACAGCAGCGGACAACTGGATCTGCTGGAGTTGTTGACCATTGCGCAATCCGGAAAGGCTTTGCGGCTGGTGGGGAACGACACCGTACTGGCCGAGGCCCTGACGCGCGGACTGTGCGATGGGACGATCTCGGGCGTGGCGGGTGTCCTGCCGGAATTGACCGTGGCGCTTTGGAAGAGCGCCGCGGGCACGGATGCGGCGCTGTTCAACAGACTAGCTTCCCGGCTTGAAACGCTCATTGAAGAACTGGACGAATTCCCTACACCGTGGGGGCTGAAGCTCATTGCGGAGTTGCGCGGACTCGGACCCGCGTCGATCGGGCTGCCGCTTTCGGCGGAGCGCCAGAGGGAAGCTGCCCAATTCGCGGAGTGGTTCCCACGCTGGTGGAAAGACGCGGATGCGGATCTTGCGAAGGCGTTGAATGCGCCCGTCGGCCTCTGCCAGAGCGTTGCCTGACGCGACGAGTTTAAGGCGTGGGCGCACGTGCGGCGCGAATCATCCTGCATCCAGAGGAACGATTATGCGGTCACTTTTGGGCGTGGTCTTGTTCGGTCTCATCATCTCTGGTTCTACGTTCAACAGCCTGGCCGGCGGCCTGGTGATTGAGCGCGTATTCGGCCCGGAGATTCCGACCGGGCCGTACAAGCATCCCGCCTGCATCACGGAACTCGACAACGGCGATCTCTACCTCGTCTACTACGGTGGGGCGGGGGAGTACGCGATTCAGACCGGCGTCTTCGGTTCGCGGTATTCCAAAGCGGCGAAGACGTGGTCCGCTCCGCAGCTCATCGCCTCCGATCCATTTCGCTCGGTCGGCAACGGCGTGATCTGGCAGGCGCCCGACGGCGTGGTGTGGCTGTTCTACGTGGTGCGCTGGGGCGAGACATGGTCTACTTCTCGAATTCAGGCGAAGGTGTCCAGGGACGGGGCGCAGACCTGGTCGGAGAGCTTCGTCGTTTCTGAGCACGAAGGGATGATGGTGCGCGGGCGGCCCATTGTGCTCACTACCGGCGAATACCTCTTGCCCGCGTATCACGAGACGGGTTTCGATCCGGAACTCGTCGGTCCGGCTTCGGGCGGCTGGTTCCTGCGCTGGGACGCGAAGCGCGCGCAGTGGCAGGCGAGCGGAGAGATTCACTCGAAGAAGGGCAACATCCAGCCGGCGGCGGCGGAGATCGCTCCGGGGCATTTGATCGCGTATTGCCGGCGCGGCGGCGGATATGGCCCGGTCACGGATGGCTATGTGGTTCGCTCCGAGTCCTTCGATGGCGGCCGCACGTGGAGCGAAGGGCAGGATTCGCAGTTCCCCAACCCGAACGCTGCCGTGGATTTCATCAAGCTTCAGAGCGGCGCGCTGCTGCTGGTTTACAACAACTCCATGACCGATCGCGACCCGCTCAGCGTGGCGCTCTCGGTGGACCAGGACAAGACCTGGCCCTGGAAGCGCGACCTCGCGACAGGCCCGCACGACTACGCTTACCCCGTCGCCATCCAGACCCGCGATGGAAAGATCCACGTTGTGTATACCTCGGAGCAGCGCACCGTAGTGAACCACGCAGTCTTCGACGAGGCGTGGATTCAGACGAGCAAGTAAGCGGGGGAACTCGGCGCGTGCTCGCCGGGGGAAGTCAGGACGCGCCGTTTCCCCGTTTCCTCCTGAACTCAGGACCGTCAGACGCTGTTGCCGGGTCCGGCCTGCCGCCGATTCCAGCGCGACCGGCTCTTCGCAGCGGCTGGAGCACGAATTGCCCTGGAATCTTGACGAACTCGTGTATACTCGACTGGCTGATTGGGGACCAATCAAGCAAGAGGAGGCAGAGGAGTCTACAAATGCAAGCTCGAATTGTGTGCATGCTCGCCTGTCTGGGCGGCGCCGTGCTGCTGGGCCAGGACGTGCTGAAAGTGGCGCCGGCTGGGGTGGTAAAGGTGGAATATGAGGACGCTCAAGTGCGGGTGCTCCGCTTCAAGGAGCCGGCCGGATCCAAACTGGCGATGCACTCTCACCCGCCTTATGTTTCGGTCGGTCTGACGGACGATGTTTTCCACTACTCGTTCCCGGACGGCAAGTCGGCGGACGATAAGTCCAAGGCTGGAGCAGTGCAGTTTTCCAAGGCCGTCACCCACGCGGGCCAAAACACGGGCAAGACGGCCAGCGAATCCATCATGGTGGAACTCAAGACCAAACCCGCCGCAGTCGCCGCTGGCGACATGGCGCAGGTGAATCCAACGATGTGCAAGGTGGAGTTGGAGAACGCATACGTGCGCGTGACGCGCGTCAAGGTCCCTCCGCACGGCATGTTGAAGATGCATTCGCACCCCGGCGGCAACGTCGTCGTCTACCTCAGTGGCGGACAGCTCAAGTCGACGTCAGCCGACGGCAAAGTGGAACAGGCGACCATCGCGCCGGGGACGGTTCGGGCCAATCACGCCGGCAAGCATTCCAATGAGAACCTCGGCGACAAGCCCACGGAAGCGGTCCTCATCGAACTGAAGACGGCATCGAAGTGAAAGACCGGGACGCGTAGTCGAAGTAACCACTGGACGGCTTGACAATCCGAAAGCGCCGGATCGTCTGGCTGCTCGTTGTCAACGGTCCAGGTACCAAAAGGCCCAAAGGGGCGACCAATGCTGGGACATCGGTCGCCCCTTTTCCCTCTTATCGGCTCCTGTCAAAGCCGTGGGGCCTTACGCCGCCTCTGTGCTCACGACGAGCCGGGTGCCAAGCGCCTCCAGCGCGGCGTGCAGCTTCAGTGCCTTGGTCTTGTGAGCGGGATCGAGCATGCGACGAACGACGGCCTCGGTCACGCCGATTCGGCGGGCCAATTCGCTGTTGCTAGTCTTCGCCGCGCGCATGGCCTGATAGAGCGCGAGCTTGGGCGCTACATCGAGCGAAACGGGGATCATGACCAGTCCGCGGCGCGAACGGGATGGCGGCGGGATCTCCTCTTTCAGGCTCATGCCGATGGAGAGCGCGGAGGCGAGGCAGTCGATGGCTTCGGCCATGGCCTCGACCCGGTCTTTGCCGTCCGTCGCGGTGTGGGGCAGGTCGACAAACCGGACGAGGATGCGGCCGCCTTCGTCGGGCGTGAAGGTTGCGGGATAGGCCAGTTCGTGTCTCATAGCTCCTCCTTGTCAATGCCCAGATCGTCAAGCATGCTCCCGAGCAGTCCGGCGCCGATTTCCTCGCTGGGGAATGCGTCGTGCCGGGCCCGTTCAGACCAACTCAATGCGGAGGCCGCGCCCGATGGCGTGGGCTGCTCGCGATAGCGTTTGCAGGGTCACAGAGGCATTGCCGGGATCAAGCAAACGATCCAGCGCCGCACGGCTGGTGTTCATCCGCCGCGCCATCTCAACCTTGGTGATATTCTCTTTCGCCATTGCCTGCTGGACCTGCCATGCGAGCGCTTCCTTGAGCGCGACCGCGCGCGTTTCTTCGAGGACGCCCTCCGATTGCAGGAACTCATCCAGCGACGAACCGATGTGCTTGTTGCTCTTCTTCATGTCGTCACCTCGTTCATTCTCCGCTTTGCGATGGCGAGATCATCAGCGGAGGTCTTCTGAGTCTTCTTGATGAATCCGTGCAGCACGACAAGAGAATCGTCGTGAAAGCACAGAATGAGCCGGGCGATCCGCTGGCTCGGCAGCGAGGAGCGTACCTCCCAAAGACCATCCTTCAGACTCCGCACCAGCGGCATCCCAATCGGCCAACCGAACTGCACGCGCATGAGGTCGAGGCCGATGGCGCGCCGGTCGTCCTTGTCGAGGTTGCGCAGCCAATCCAGTACCGGTTCTTTGCCGGTTGCCGAACGGTAAAACCGAACAGGAATTTCCGGCAATCGTCTTTCGTCCATCCCACCTCACCACTTCATTATGTACCACAAAAGGTACATTGCGGCGACATATTCTTGGTCTGAGCATTCTGTGCAAAGTGTATTTTGCATGAAACGACTTGTATTGCCTTTGCAATTGGCGCATAGTTGATGAGTGAGGTCGTCATGAGATCGAAGTTCGAATGGCAAAAGAAAGTCCACATCGGCCTGCCGGAACAGCCGAGTTTGGTCGAGTTCCAAGAATGCCGCTTACCTTTGCCGAATGGGGAGGGCGAGGTGTTCACTGCGTTGGTTGCGAGAATTGAACGAGAGGAACTGGACGGAGAGTCGGCCGAACTAATGGGAAGCGATGAGCTGTTTTACCCCGCGCTCTATCTCGAGGTGCGGCACCGCCTTCAGGTTCGCGTTGCCGGATGTACTCCCTTAGCCCTAGCCCACAGCGAGGAGTTCCCGTGGTTTTTTCTCGCCCTGCCGGAGCAAGCCATCGAGATCTTGAAGAGAGGGGAGGAACTGCCAACAGCAGACCCCAATCAAGAGAACCGAGCGGAGCCGCAAAGGGTTGCGAAGGGGAGCATTCTTGGATTGGAGGGGGAATACAGTTTCGAGGACGCCGAAGACGTCATTAGGGGATTCATTAAAGACGTAGTTGCCGGACTGAGGGCAGACGCGTTTAAGTTCCAGGAGACGTTCGGCGGCGATATTCTTAGCGTCACCGAGGTTGCTGAACTCTTCGGAGTACCAAGGAATACCGTTCTCAATTGGATTAAGAGCGGTGGCCTGAAGGGGTTCCGGCTGGGCTCCAAATGGATGATCGAACGTAAGGATCTAGCTGCCGCGATGGAGCACGCCAAGAGTCGCTCAAGCTCGTAAGGGCCTGGAGTACGGTCAACCCAATGCGCATCGGCATTTTCATCGATGGAGGCTTTCTGGAGGTGATCAGGGACGCCTGTCACTTT
>Ga0302275_10004490_pt1 | contig 13779 bp, 7 predicted proteins | sample III_Bog_N2_2_FD_200229 | JGI IMG/M metagenome (GOLD analysis project Ga0302275, IMG submission 200229) | Peat permafrost microbial communities from Stordalen Mire near Abisko, Sweden - III_Bog_N2_2 | ecosystem: Environmental > Terrestrial > Soil > Wetlands > Peat | place: Sweden: Abisko...
GGCCTGCCGCATCCTCAACATAAAGCTCGGCCGCGTGGGCGGCTTCAGCGAGGCCATTCGCGTGCACGACGTGGCCCTGGCCTCGGAGATTCCCGTCTGGTGCGGCGGCATGTTGGAGAGCGGCCTCGGCCGCGCCCACAACCTGGCGCTCTCCACCCTGCCGGGCTTCTCGCTGCCGGGCGACGTTTCGGCCTCCGCGCGCTATTGGAAAGAGGACATCATCGAGCCCGAGGTCACCGTCTCTCCGCAGGGGACCATCGCCATCGGCGACCAGCCGGGGCGCGGATACGTCCTGCGTCAGGATTTGATTGAGCAACTGACCGTGCGCAAGGAGACCTTCCGCGCATAATCCGACGATTCCGCAAGCCCGCATAGGGGTCTGGCAGGGCCTTCGGGCGTAAAATTTGAGAGTATCTTTTGAGAGGGTCGAAGGCCATCGTCCGGTGTGGGGCGTTGCCCCGGGCCGGGCGGGTTGGTTATAGTCGGTAGTATCCACCGGCAAGTAAGCACGTGCAGCGCCGCCGCGGCCGGGATTGTTGAGGCGGACCGTGGCACAGAGAAGAATCTTCTAGGGGAGTGTTCCCATGTGGAAATCGCGCAACGACGAGAAGCCAACGGTTTCTCCCACCATCCCGCAGCCGCCGGCGCCCGTAGCTCCGGCCAGTACCACCTATCAACCCCGCACCCTGGAGACGCCCAAAATGGAAAGCTATCGCGCTGACGTCGCGCACATCGGCAAGTCGGTCATCATCAAAGGGGAACTCTCCGGCAGTGAGGACCTTTACCTGGATGGCGAGGTCGAAGGCAACATTGATCTGCACGACCACAACCTGGTCATCGGTCCCAACGGCAAGGTGCGCGCCAACGTCTCCGCCCGCGAGGTCATCGTCCACGGCAAAGTGGATGGCAACATCGTCGGCGTGGACAAGGTCGAGCTCAAGAAGAGCGCGGTGCTCTCCGGAGACATCAGCACGCAGCGCATCGTCATCGAGGACGGCGCCTTCTTCAAGGGTGGCATTGATATCCGCAAGGCGGAGGTCAAAACGACTCCCGCGGCACCTCCGTTCAGTTCCTCCAGCAGCCCCACTCTGCTCGACGAGGATAACTAGGCAGCGTCCGGCCGGCGCAGGCATCCCCTGCGTGGGCCGGACCGTTAGATCGGCCAGGTCAATCTTGGGATTTTTCCGCAATCTCATCGGTGGGGATGACGATTCACCCCGCGCCTCTGCAGGCAAGCCGCTGCGCGTCGAGCGTTACAGCACCGGCTTCGAGCAGTTCACCCATGCCATTCGTGAGTCCGAAGGGCTCAGCGTACTCGACCTCGGCCCCACCTCGCCCGCCAATCTTGAATACATCACCGGCCTCGGCCACCGCGCCACCAATGAGGATGTGCTCTCCGCCGCATGCAGTGGCCGTTACCTTATGCCGGGCGAGGAAGAGGGCACGACCATCGTGGACGTCTCCAGATTCCTGGCCACCGAGCTGCAATATGCTGACGAGAGTTTTGACGCGGTGATGTTGTGGGATCTCTGCGACTATCTGCCGGAGCCCTTGGTCAAGCCGGTGATTGAGCGGGTCCGGCGCATCACCCGCCCACACGGCGTGCTGCTGGCCTTTTTTCATTCCCGCGAGGCGGCCAGCCCTGATGCGGAGACCTGTTACTGCCGCTATCACATCCGCAACCATCGCCTGCTGGAGCTCGAGCAGGGCAAGCCCTACCCGTTGCAGCGCACCTTCCAGAACCGGCACGTGGAAAACCTCTTCCGCGGTTACGCCTCGATCAAGTTCTTCCTCGGCAAGGAAAACATCCGCGAAGTCGTGCTGCTGCGCTAGGCCGTTTCCAACTCTTCTTCCAACAGTTGTTTGTCGTGCAGGCTGGTGTAGTAGCCGTTCCGCGCCAGCAACTCCTCGTGCGTGCCGTACTCCACAATTTTTCCATGCACCAGCACGGCAATGTGGTCGGCGTTGCGCACGGTGCTTACCCGGTGAGAGATGAGGATCGTCGTACGTCCCCGCATCACCTGGCGCAGCCCGTTCAATATCTCGTCCTCGGTGTGAGTGTCCACGCTGGCCAGCGCGTCGTCCAGAATCAGGATGCGCGGCTCGCGTATCACAGCCCGCGCAATGGCCACACGCTGCTTTTGCCCGCCGCTCAGGGTCAGTCCGCGCTCGCCCACCATGGTCTCGTATTTCTCCGGGAAGCCCTCCACGTCCACCGCGATGCGGCTGATGGCGGCGGCGTGCTCAATCTGTTCCGTCGTGGCGTTCTGCACGCCAAAGGCGATGTTCTCCCGCACAGTGGTGCTGAACAGGAAAGTCTCCTGCGGCACGTAGCCAATCTGCTGGCGCAGGGTCTCCAGCGGATATTCGCGGATGTTGCGGCCGTCAATCAGCACCTCTCCGGCCTCGGCGTCCAGGATGCGCGGAATCAAAGACACCAGCGTGGACTTGCCCGAGCCCGTCGGCCCCACAATGGCCAAACTCGTTCCGGCCGCAACCTTCAGGCTCACGCCATGCAGCACCGCCGAGCCCGGCTCCACGCGCAGGCTCAGCATGCCGTCCGCCGGACGGGACTGCCGGTCGTAGGCGAACGTCAGGTTGCGGAACTCGATCTCGCCGCGAATCTCCGTCTCCGGCGCCACGGTGATCTTCGTCGCATCGTCGGCGATCGAGGGCTTTTGCTGCAGGATCTCGTCAATACGGCTCATGCTGGCCGTGCCGCGCTGGAAGATGTTGATCACCCAGCCGAGGGCGATGATCGGCCACGTCAACTGGATCATGTACATGGTGAAGGCCACAAAGTCGCCGGGCGAGATGTGGTGCCGCAGCACCTCCTGCCCGCCCACAAACAGCACAATCACCAGGGCGATGCCCAGCAGCATCTCCAGGGTTGGCCACAACATGCCAATCAGCCGGGCCAAGGGCAGCGAGCGCTCAATGTAGCTGCGGTTGTCGCGCTCAAAGCCGCGCACCTCGCTCTCCTCCTGCGCGTAGGCGCGGATCAGCCGCGCGCCGGAGAAGTTCTCCTGGGCGCGGGCACTGATGTCACTGAACTTGGCCTGAATGCGCTCAAAGCGCTCATGAATGCGTGAGCCGAAATACTGCACGATGACGCTGGCAATGGGCAGCGGCAGGAACGCCCACATGGTCAGCCGCGGACTGATGTGAACCATGAAGAACAGCGCGAAGGCCGTGAAGACCACCGTGTTGGCTGAATACATGATGGCCGGGCCCAGCAGCATGCGCACGGCGTTCAGGTCGTTGGTGGCGCGGGCCATGATGTCGCCGGTGCGGGTGCGTCCGTAGAAGCCGGCGTCGAGCGCCTCCAGGTGGCGGAACAGGTCGTTGCGCAGGTCGAACTCGATCTCGCGCGAGATGCCGATGACGATCCAGCGCGTCAGAAACTGGAAGATGCCTTTGCCCGCCGCCACGGCCACCAGCAGCAGACACCAGGTCAGCAGCTTCTCGTGGGTCACGCCCTTGTACAGGTCATCCACAATGCGCTTGATGATCAAAGGGCTGAGCACCACGATGCCGTTGTTGGCCACCACGGTCAAACTGCCCGCCACAAAGCCCTTCCAGTAGCGGGTCAGGTACGGCATCAGCGGACGTAGCGAAGAAGAAGCCAAATAAATCACCTGGGGTACATCAGAATACTACTTAGATGCGCCAGGCCCCGGCCGGGTCGCAGGAGCCGTGTGGCGTGTCCCGGAAAAGCCTATGTCGGAACCTTCAGCAGCAGGTAGCCACCCAGCAGGCCGAAGATGATATCCGATCCCCAGGCGGCCAGCGATGGCGGCAACTGGCTGGCGTTGCCCATGGCCTCAAAGAAGCCGGCGGCAATAAAATAGACGATGGCCACACCCAGTGCCACGGCGATTCCGGTCAGGGCTCCCTTGCGTCCAGAACTGAGCGAGAACGGCACGGCCAGCACGGCCATGATCAGCGTAATCACCGGGTAGGCGAACTTCTTCTGCAACTGCACCCGCAGGCGCACCACGTCAAAGCCGCTTTGCTGCAAATCCGCAATGTATTTTTGCAGCTCACGTGAGCTCATCTCCTGGCTCTGGTGCACTTCCTTCTTGAAGTACCCGGGCGGCTCCACCAGGTTCGGGAAGGTGCTGGCGTCAAACTGCTGGAAGCTCTGAATGGCCGAGCCGTGGAAGGTGCGCTGCCATCCCTGCTCAAACACCCACTTGCCCAGCTCCCCGGACCAGTGCGCCCGCGAGGCATGCACCCGAGAGGTCAACTCGAAGGTCCCGGGATCGAAGCCGAAGACCGTGATGTTGCCAAAGCTGTTCTGGTCGGCGTCGAAGAATTCGTAATAGTAAATATTGTCGTGCTCGCCGAAGATCCACTTCCGGTCGGGCCGCAGATAGGTTTGCGCGGGCTTGCCCTTGATTTGGTTGCGCAGGGTCTCCTGGCGCTGGTTGGCCGCCGGAATGTAGTGCTCGTCGAACAGGTACAGTGCCGAACTCATCACGGCCGCGATGATCAGGATGGGGAAGACCACGCGGTAAATACTGGTCCCGGTGGCCTTCATCGCCGTAATCTCGTTGCTCTTTTGCAGCAAGCCGATGGTGGTCAGCACGGCCAGCAGCACGCTCAGCGGCGCCAGCGTGTACAGCATCGAGGGCGAAACGTTCAGCAGATATTCGCCCACCATCAGCATCGAAATGCGGTTGCGCACAATGTCGCTGAGCAGTTCGAAGAACGTGAACACCAGGGTCAGCAGCAGGAACGAAGTCAGAATCATCCCCAGGTAGGTGGCAAAGTCGCGCAGGATGAGCTGATCGAGCAGCAGTGGATAGCCGAAGCTGAAGCGCGGCTTTTCCACCTTTTCGGCCTTGGCCTTGGCCGCCGCCGGAGCCTGCTGCCAGCGCGCTTTCTGTCCCGTCCACCAGGTGCCCAGCCAGCCGAAGTCCACCACCGTGTGCTCAACGCGCCGCATCAGGAACATTCCCGCCAGCAGGAAGATCGCATTGGCGGCCCACACGCCCATCCACGGAGCGAGGCGTCCGCCGCGCCCCAGGCTGATGCCCGTCAGCGAGATGAAGTAGTAGAAGAAGACCAGCAAAATGGTGAGCACGAAGCCCATGCTCTTGCCGCCCTTTTTCGAGCTCAACCCCAGCGGGATGCCGACCAGGGCCAGCACCAGGCAACTTGTGGGCAGGGCCAAACGGCGGTGGAACTCCACCAGGTACCAGCGCGCGCGCACCGTCGGCGTGTCCTGCTTGTTGCGCGGCTTGCCCAGGTTGGCCTCGGGATGGTGCCCGCGGTACCAGAGCTCCCGCGTGCTCATCTCGCTGACCGGAACCAGTTCGGACTTGCCCTCATCGGGATTCGGAATCGCCATGGGCAAATCCGTTTCAGCAAAGGTGCTGATCTGGTATTCCTCCGGCTTTTGCGGCTGAACCTCCTGCTGCGAGCCGTGGCTCAGGTGCATATGCAGGGCCGTGGGATCGTCGTTGACGATGACGCCGCTGCGCGCCACCGTGATCTTCGGCGCCGAAGGGTCGCTCACGTCGGCCAGGAACACTCCGCGCCACTGCGCGGCGTTGGTGGTGGAGCGCACGTCCTCCACATACAGCACGGTGTTCTTGAACTCTTCGTAGAAGACGCGCGGCTGAATCTCAAACGAGGCTTGCGTGCTGACCAGTTTTTCCTGCAACTGGCTCAGCGCCGCCGAGCTCATCGGTGCAATCCACACGCTGTTTACAACGGCCACCACCCAGGTGACGACGGCGAAAAAGGCCACAATGCGCACGAACATCCATGCGCCCAACCCGCTGGCGCGCATGGCCGTCACTTCGCTGTCGGCGGCCAGCCGGCTCAATCCAATCAGGATGCCCACCAGCAACCCCATGGGGATGGTGATGGTGCAGGCTACGGGCAGGGTAAATAGGAAGAGTTCAATGACGCTGGGCAGTGGCGCGCTGTCGCGCACCACAATCTCCAGCAGGCGGCCGAGGTCGCGCATGAAGATGACAAAGGTGAACAGTCCCATGCCCATGGCAGCATGCTGGATCACCTCGCTTAAAATGTAGCGCGGGAATATCTTCACGGAGCGTCCGGAATCGGCACCTCAGGAACGGGAATCATTCCGAGTCTAGCATGGGCGCAGGGCCTTCAGTGCTGCTATCCTATTGGCCGGTCCTCAGGACATAATTCATATCCGCCGGCAACACGGCATTCATCGGGAATCATGGCGCAAGGTAGTATCCGACTTCTCTTTCTGTGGCACATGCACCAGCCCTTTTACAAGGACCTGGTCAGCGGTGAATATCGCCTGCCTTGGGTGCGTCTGCACGCCCTCAAGGACTACTACGGCATGGTCAAACTGCTGGAGGAGTTCCCCGGCGTTCACCAGAACTTCAACATCGTGCCCTCGCTGGTCGCGCAAATCGAGGACTACTGCTCCGGGCTCTTCAAGGATCCCTTCTGGGATGTGGCCTCCAAGCCCGCCGCCGAGCTCAACCCACAGGAACGCAGCTTCGCCCTCAGCTATCTGTTCCAGGCCCACGGCGAGCGCATGATCGGCCGCTATCCCCGCTACCGCCAGCTCTGGGAGCAGGTGCGCGCCGCCGGGCCAGACCCCTCCAAGGCCGCCATCACCTTCGGCGAGCGCGACTACCGCGACCTCCAGGTGCTCTCGCAGTTGGCCTGGTTCGACGAGTTCTTCCAGGATGATCCCGGCGTCACGGCCCTGGTGGAAAAAGGCCAGGGTTTCAGCGAAGAAGACCAGCGCTTTGTGATGAGCAAGCAGCATGAGATTCTGAAGTCCGTGCTGCCCGCCTACCGCGCGGCTGCCTCTCGCGGCGCAATCGAACTCAGCGCCACGCCCTACTATCACCCCATCCTGCCGCTCTTGTGTGACACCAACGCCGGCCGCGACTCCGTCCCCGGCCTCGCGCTGCCCAACGAGCGTTTCCGCCATCCCGGCGACGCCGAGGATCAGATTCTCCGCGCCCTGGATTCCCACGAGCGCAGCTTTGGCCTCCGTCCCACCGGCATGTGGCCCAGCGAAGGCTCGGTCAGTGACGAGATTCTGGCCATCGCCGCCAGCCTCGGCGTCCAATGGATGGCCACCGACGAAGGCGTGCTGGGGCGCAGCCTGGGTGTGGAGTTCAGCCGCTCGCAGGAAGGTCTTCTAAGCCCGGAGAACTCGGCAAAGCTTTACAACATTCACCGCTGGCAGCAGGACGGCCAGCAGATGGACCTGGTCTTCCGTGATCACCGCATCAGCGACCTGGTCGGCTTCGTATACGCCGGCATGGGAGCCCGTGAGGCCTCAGCCCACCTGATGAATAGCATCCGCCTGGCCGCCGCCCCGCTCACCGACCAGGGTCGAGACGCCGTCGTGCCCGTCATCCTGGACGGCGAAAATGCCTGGGAGGGTTTTGAGAAGAACGGCCGCGACTTCCTCCGCCGCTTCTACGATTCACTCCAGAAGGATTCGCAGATCGAGCCGGTCACCATCAGCGAGGCCATCGCGCGGCAAAAACCGCAGACCTTCGGCCCCCTGCGCGGACTCGTCCCGGGATCGTGGATCAACGCCAACTTCAACGTCTGGATCGGCGCGCCGGAGGACAATCGCAGTTGGGATTACCTCAGCCAGGCCCGCGACTTTTACGACGAAAACGCCGCCCAGGCCACCGCCGAGCAGCGCGCCCTCGCCTGGGAGGAGTTGCTCATCTCCGAGGGTAGCGACTGGAACTGGTGGTACGGTCCCGAGCATCACTCGGCCAACGACCGCGACTTCGACGAGCTTTACCGCAAGCATCTTTCCAACGTCTACACCGCGCTCGGCGGCGTGCCGCCCGATCATCTTGCCCGGCCCATCAGCGGTGCGCTGGCCCGTCCGGCCTTCACGCCGCAAACGGCCTACGTGCATCCCACGATTGACGGCGAGGTGAGCAGCTACTTCGACTGGATGGGCGCGGCAACTCTCGGCAGTGACCGCCGCGGCGGCAGCATGCATGGCCGCCTCTTCCTGCTGGAGGCCCTGCACGCCGGCATAGACGAGCAGAACCTTTACGCGCGACTGGATTTCGCCTCCGCCCTGCCCAAGGCGGCTCTGCTGGCTACCCTGCACCTGGCGCTTTGCCACGGCGACCAGCCCCGTGCCAATCTTCAGTTGGAGATGACCATCGGGCAGGGCAGCATCACCACCTGGGAGCTGCGCAACGGCGTGCGCTCGCCCCTGGCCACGAACCTCGCACCCAACGGCGTCGAGGCCGCACTCGGCCGCGTGCTGGAGGTCAAGCTGCCCATGTCCGTTCTGGGCGCCATCGCGGGCGATGCCTTCAACCTGCGCTTCGTCGTCTATCGCGACCACCTGCCCATGGACGCCCTGCCGCAGGAAGGTTCGCTCGAAATCCAGGTCGTGCCCGAGGATGTGCTCGTCGAGCTGGCCTACGAAGCCAAGTAGCGCTTCGCGACCAAGCAGCGAAGTGAGATTGTTTGCCGTGCAGCAAGGTAAACTCTCTGCAACAAGGAGATTCCCGAGATGGCCGAACTCATTCGCACCGGCGTTTCCATCGAGTCCGATCTGCTGGAGAAGTTCGACGAGCTCATCGCGCGCCGCGGCTACGGTAACCGCTCTGAGGCTCTGCGCGACCTCATCCGCGAGGCCCTGGTCAGCGAGCAGGTCACCGACAACCGCCCCGTCGTCGCCACCCTCTCCATGGTCTACGACCATCATCGTCCTGAGCTCTCCGCCAAGCTCAACGCCGCGCAGCACCACCACCACGGCAACGTGCTGGCCGCCACCCACGTCCACCTCGACGAGCACAACTGCTTCGAGGTGGTCATCATGAAGGGCAAAGCCGCCGAGGTGAAGCATCTCTCCGACCACATGCTCAGCCTGCGGGGCGTCAAGCACGGCAAACTGGTCATGACCTCGACGGGCAAGGACTTATAGCCCGTAAGCCTCCCGTCATAGCGCATACGAAATTGAAAAGTATATGCGGCATACGTATTGAAAATACGTGTTACCGGTGAAATAATCTTTCTGGCGCGTCTTTCTCCCCGGGAGATCTTCCTTCCATGCATCTTCGGCGGCTTCTTCTCGAAATCCTGCTTCTCCCCGCGCTCCTTTTTGCGCAGCAGGCCTCGCCGAAGGCTCACCCGCAGCTATCTGGAACGGTGGTTGACGCCAGTGACGCGGTAGTTTCCCGAGCCACCGTACAGCTTCGCAGCGCGGACGGTACGGTGCAAAAAACAACGCAGTCGGATGCCCATGGCGCCTTCGCGATCTCCGGACTCGCGGCAGGCAAGTTTCAACTCGTCGTATCTGCTCCCGGCTTTGAAACCAAGGAAATCCCCGTCACCCTGGGTGCCACCAACATCGTCATCACCAACCTGCCGGCCCCTCTGCGTGTCTCTCTGGCCGTGGCCTCGGTAAGCGCAAGCATCAACGTGCAGGGCCGCGCGGATGATCTCGTCGGAATCGCCGCGTCCGCCACGCAGGGCACGGTGGGCCAATCGGAACTCATGGATCGTCCCATTCTTCGCTCAGGAGAGGTCTTGGAGGCGGTTCCCGGCGTCATCATCACGCAGCACGCCGGCGGCGGCAAGGCCAACCAATATTTTGTCCGCGGATTCAATCTCGACCACGGCACAGACATCGCCATCTTCCTGGATGACATGCCGCTCAACCTGCCCTCGCACGCGCACGGCGAAGGCTACTCGGATATGAACACCGTCATCCCGGAGTTCGTTCAGGGTGTGAGTTACGAGAAGGGTCCATACTCCGCCGAGGTCGGCAACTTCAGCTCAGCGGCCTCGGCCCACTTGGAGTTTTTCAAATCGCTGACTGAAAACTTCGTCCAGGTCGAAGGCGGCAACTTCGGCTATGGCCGCACGGTCTTCGGCGTATCGCAAGCGCTTGGCAGGGGCACTCTGCTCTATGGCGGAGAGGCCTACCACGACAACGGTCCCTGGACGACCCACGAGGATAATTTCTTCAAGTACAACGGCCTGCTCACCTACAGCCAGGGTACAGACGAAAAGGGGTTCAGCGTCACCTCCCGCGCCTACCGTGGCACATGGCATTCCAGCGATCAGATTCCCGTGGACGCCATCCCCCTGGTTGGCTACTTTGGCGCGCTGAACCCGGCCGATGGTGGCGAGTCACAGCGCTACAGCCTTCAGTCGGAGTGGCATCGCCATGGCGCAAACTCCGAGACGAAGATCACGGCCTACGGTTTTTATTACGACCTCAATCTGTTTTCTGATTACACCTACTACCTGACCGATCCCACGAAGGGCGATCAGTTCGAGCAGCAGGACCGTCGCTGGGTGGCGGGCTTTGACCTTCACCACAAGATTTTCAGCCGGTGGTTAGGCCGTAAGGTGGAAAACACATTCGGCCTGCAGCTCCGCAACGATTGGGTCCAGAACGGACTTTTCCGTACGGAAAACCGCGTGCGCACCGACAAGAATGACATTAACGCCTGCGATGCCGAGCCCACGCCTGAGTGCGTCAGCAATCCGAATCTGACAGCGATCCTGCCCGCGCAGACGGATTTGAATCGGTTTACGGACACCATCGGCAGTGTCTACGTGGAAAACAAAATCCAGTGGACGAGCAAGTTCCGCTCCGTGCTGGCCCTGCGTGGCGACGATGCCAAGTATGTGGTCACCAACCTGACTCCTACTTATTTCTCGCCATTGTTCGGCTCGGTCAACTTTCGGCAGCTCAACTCCGGCTCGGCCGCCAAGTTCCTGCCCAGCCCCAAGGCAACTTTGATTTACGCTCCCTCGGCCAGGACTGAGTTCTATCTCCAGGGCGGATTCAGCTTCCACAGCAACGACGCGCGTGGTGCAACCCAAAGAGAGCAGCCGATATCGCCGGACTATCCTTTCCCCACCGCCAGCAATCCAATCTCTCCCCTGGTTCAAACCAAGGGTACAGAAGTCGGCGTGCGTACCTCGATCCTCCCTCATCTGCAAAGCACCCTGGCGCTCTGGGTTCTCCACAGCAACTCCGAGCTGCAGCAGGAAGGCGACACCGGAGGCACGGTTGCCTCCGAGCAGTCCAGCAACCGCTATGGCGTCGAATGGGCGAACTACTACACGCCGGTCGAGCATCTGGTTTTTGATTTTGATCTTGCCGACTCCCGCGCCAAATTTACCCGGATAGACCCTGCCGACGCGTCGTACATCAACCTGGTTGGCCAGTATCCTCAGCAACTCCCGGGCGGCAAGCTTGTGCCGGAGGCGGTGAAGCTGGTCGTCTCCGCCGGCGCCACGCTGCACGAGTACAAAGGCTTTTCGGCCACTCTGCGCCTGCGCTACTTTGGCCCGCGCGAGCTGACCTCCGACGGAATCAATCGCTCCCAGGCAACCACGTTGGTCAACGCCAGCGTCGGCTATCAATTCAATAAGAGATGGGGCGTCACGGCCGAGGCGTTGAACCTTCTGAACCGCAAAGCCGACGACATCACCTACGCCTATATCTCCCGCATCACGCCAACCGCCAACCCGGAGTTTGGAAACGTCTTCCACCCCACCGAACCGTTCCAGGTGCGATTCGCCCTGCATTACCGCTTCTAAACACCCATCTCCGACAGGCCGCCCTCCTCCACAACAAGAAAAACTCGCTTCATTCTGAGACCGCACCACAGGACTACTACTTAAGTTTCCGAGTTTCGCGCTTATACACGCAATATTCATCTTCACCGCGCAACTTCTCCTCAGGGTGGTGTTAGCTCACACGAAGGTGGATAGTGCCGCCGCGGATGTACGACCCTGCCCGCCGCCCCGCCTGCCGCTCTTCAGGATCGAACCGAAAGCGTTTTTTCTTGGAAGGCAAATTTCTGAGCCCACGGCCCTGCCGTTTGGGCTCTTTGGGGGAGAGTTTCGATGAAAGTACAGATTCTGCGCATCCTGGCCGGCCTGTGTATGGCCAGCCTTCTCTTTGTCGTCGCCTGCGGCGGGGGCAGCAGTTCTTCCACACCTCCAGCCAACCAGACGGGCACCGTTCACGTCATGCTCAGTGACGATCCAACCGAGGACTGGGCGACTATCGGCGTCAAGGTCATGAGCATCTCGCTCGTTCCTTCCGGTGGAGGCACGGCCGTTCCGGTTTACACCGCGCCCAGCACCCCGCCCATGATCAATCTGGTCCAGCTCGATCAGCTCAGTGAGATTCTCGGCAACACCACGATTCCCGTTGGCACCTATAGCAAGGCGCAGCTCACCCTCAGCGCCAACAACAACGGCACCACCTGCGACGTGGAACTGGTCGTCTCGGGCGATCCGGCCGTCGGTTTCGATCTTCCCGCCGGCACCGTTGTGCCTTGCAGTGAGATGCAGATCGTCGGCGCCACCGGCAGCTCCGGCAGCCTGACCGTCCCGCTCACAGTGGACCTGGTTACGCCGCTCACCGTGACCTCCGACAGCTCGAACGCGCTTGATCTTGAGTTCGACCTCAACCACCCGGCGCTCATCGTGGAGCACGACCCGGCCGGCGCCACGGCTCCCACCTGGGCTGTCAACTTCAACGGCCCCGTGCGTCACCACCCTCGTCCGGATCTGTCGAAGGTCCTGCTGCGTCACCACTACGGACAGGTCGCCAGCGTTTCTTCGGATGACACTTCGATCACCATCAACAAGGCCTACCCGGTCTACCCCGTCACCACGCCGGAGACGGCCACCGTCAGCACCACCCCGCTCACCATCCTTGCCGACAACACCAACGGCACCATCGTTTACGATCTGGATGGCAGCGGCAGCGTGAGCACCGTGACCAGCTTCTCGTCTCTGGCCAGCACCTTGCCCAACATGTACGTGCGCGTTGCCGCCCGTTACAGCACCAGCGGCACGCTGACGGCCACGCGCATTTACTACGGCAGCAACTTCAACGAGGTCTGGCAGAACCCCGAAGGCCACGTTCTGCACGTCAACACCACCACCAACGTCATGCACATCACCACCGAAGATGGTAAGGCGACGCCCGTGAAGATTGGTCCTAACACCAACTTCTTCTTCGGCTCCAGCAACACGCCGCTCAACACCTCCGGCGGCGGCCAGGCGTTCTTTGACGGCACAACCCCCGGCGGGCTTCCCAACGTGGCGCGTGGATTCAAGGTGAACACCACCATTGATCCCGCTTCCACCGCGACTCCGCCCGTGGCGCTGACCGTGGAAATTGACATCGCCCGCTACGGCGGAGCCATCAGCAACCCCGGCGGCTCGGGCTTCACCTACACCCGCAAGTTCGCCATGGCGGATACCCGCGGCGGCCTCGATAACTACTCCGGCGTACTGGATTACATCAGCTCCAGCAGCGCCAACACTGACCAGCAGGGCAACTCCATCACCGGCTTCTACTGGTGGAACTTCACCTATCCCACGCTGGCCGACACCAGCAGCACCGCCGTCAGCGACTTCGTCAGCGCCACCGATGGCTCGGTCAACTTTGGCGGAACCATCGGTGCGCTCAAGCCGGTTGGCCTCAGCCGCTCCACCTGGAACGATCCGGCGGCGGCCGATAGCTGGGGCGCGTTGTGGAGCGTCCTGCTGCCGGTTCCGGCGCCAATCGGACTCGTAACCACGGCCTTCAACTCCGGCAACAACACCTTCGCCTACGAGGTGGCGGCTACGGCAGCTGTGGCCGGCACCCGTCCCACGACCGTGCACTCCGCGGACGTCCCGGCGGCGCAGCCCGTCACCGTGGACCTGTCGAGCGACACGCTGATCTATGAGATCACGCGCTCGAACGGCGTCATCACCATCAGCACGCCGACCCTATCCACGGCCGGTGCGGCGCTC
>Ga0302275_10004499_pt1 | contig 13763 bp, 4 predicted proteins | sample III_Bog_N2_2_FD_200229 | JGI IMG/M metagenome (GOLD analysis project Ga0302275, IMG submission 200229) | Peat permafrost microbial communities from Stordalen Mire near Abisko, Sweden - III_Bog_N2_2 | ecosystem: Environmental > Terrestrial > Soil > Wetlands > Peat | place: Sweden: Abisko...
TCGCGCGTGACGTGGTGGCCTACATGGATGCACATTACCGCACGATACCGAACCGCACCAGTCGCGGTCTTGTGGGCCACTCGATGGGCGGCTACGGCGCCTCGCGTATCGGCATGAAGCATCCGGATGTGTTCGGCGCCCTGTACATCATGAGCCCCTGCTGCATGTCTCCGATGGCCGGCGGCGGACCGGGCCCCGCCGATCAGATGAAGGAGCGGGCGATAGCCGGCGAGAAAAAAGTTGCCGCAGCCAAGTCGCCCGCCGACCTGGCTGCACAATCGCCCGGCTTTGCCTCTGCCCAGTATGCAACGGCGGCAGCATGGGCGCCCGATCCCAAGAACCCTCCGCTTTATTTCGACTTGCCGACCAAGGACGGTGTTCCGGTCCCGGAAATCCAGGCAAAATTTGCGGCCAATTCGCCGCTGGCCTTCGTCGATCAATACATTGGAAATCTGAAGCAGTATCGCGCCATCGGCATCGACGTGGGGGACCAGGATGGACTGCGATTCGATACGACCAAGCTGCACGACATTCTGGATCATTACGGAATCGCAAATAGCTTCGAGGTCTATTCGGGCACCCACACCAGCGCCGTAGCCGATCGGTTCCAGAACCATGTGATGCCATTCTTCAGCAAGAATCTCTGCTTTACAGCAGATTGCCGTTAGCACGCGAAGCGGATCACGGCCAGCTTACACGGGATTTCAGGTTTCTTGTGAGGTTGTGCCTCGCTGTAAAATTCTGACAAACAGAAAGTTGAGACCGAACATGCGCCAGCTCGCAGGAACTCTCCGATCAACTCCTGGTTTATGGGACCCGATGCCCGCCGTGGTTCTTTTGCTCGCAAGCTCCACGGTCGCGATTGCGCAGATGCCCGGACAGAAGGCGCCTGGGCCTACTCCCGCGCAAATCGAGCAGACGAGCCGTGGCTTCCGCGCCATTTCAGGGAGGGAAGTGCTCGACGTGACCGTGTGTACCGATTCGGTGATTCACGTGGTTGCTACGCCTGAACCTTCGGCAACGACGTCGCCGCGCCCGTGGATGCTCGACGCGCAGCAAGCTTGCCCGGGAGCGCCCTTCACCTTCGCGCAAGACGCGAAAGCGGCCAACATGAAGACTGCTCAGCTTGAGATCAGCGTCAGCATAGAGCGCGGCAATCTCACCTTTCGGACTGCCGGCGGAGAGTCGCTGCTGAACGAAGGAAACAGCATCCCGCGGACCTACGAACCTGTCGAGCTCAATGGCGATCACACCTATCGTGTCACGGACCGGTTCTCTCCCACAGTTTCTGAGGCGGTGTATGGACTGGGCCAGCACCAGAGCGGAATGTTCAACTATCGCGGCGCCACGGTGGAACTCGGGCAAGACAACACCGATGTCGCGATTCCGCTGCTGATTTCGAGCAAAGGCTATGGGCTGATGTGGAACACGGCGGCGCTCACTTACTTCGACAATCGCTTTCCGCTTGATATGAAGCTGACCTCGATGGCCGGCAAGTCGATTGATTACTACTTCATTTACGGCCCGGAGATCGACGCCGTTCTCCACGAGTACCGAACGATGACCGGGCACACGCCCCTGCTTCCCAAGTGGGCCTATGGCTTCTTTCAATCGAAGGATCGTTACATATCGCTCGACGAGATTGGAGAGATTGCGCAGCGCTATCGCCACGAGCATATCCCACTCGATGCGATTGTGCAGGACTGGTTCTGGTGGAAGACCGAGGGCGATCCTGAATTCAATTCGAATTATCACAACGTAGCCCAGGATCTCGATGCCTTGCACAAAGAAAACGTGCACGCAATGATCTCTGTCTGGGGCCTGCTCGATCCGGATTCGGAAACCTACAAGGACCTGGATGCAAAGCACGAGCTTGTATCCGGCGCGCATGTCTACGATCCCACTAATCCTGAGGCGCGCGACATCTACTGGAACCGCCTGCCCGGCAAGCTTCTGGCAGAGGGATGGGACGCATTTTGGCTCGATAGCGCCGAGCCCGAAGAATACTGGCCGCACATGGGCGACGCCATCCTCAGCAGCCGTCAGCTGGCCATGGGCAACGGGGCCGAATTCACCAATGTATTCCCGCTCTTGCACACACTTGGTGTGCAGGATCACTGGAAGGCGGAGAACCAGAGCAAGCGCGTCTTTCTACTTACGCGCTCGGCGTTCCTCGGCCAGCAGCGCGTTGGAGCCACCGTCTGGTCGGGCGACATCTACGGCACCTATTGGGGCTTGAGCCACCAAGTTCCGGCTGGTCTCAATTTTGCTTTGTCTGGTTATCCTTATTGGACCACCGACATTGGCGGTTACTGGCCGCCTCATGACGATCCCATCGCGGACCCCGCATTCCAGGAACTCTACGCGCGCTGGTTTGAATACGGCACGTTCTGTCCCATCTTCAGAACGCATGGACATCGGCCGCACAACGAGTTGTGGAGCTTTGACAGAGTCGAACCCATTTTGGTCAATTACGATCGCCTCCGCTATCGGCTCATGCCCTATATCTATTCGATGGCCTGGAAGGTAACGAACGAGGACTACACCATCCAGCGCCCGCTCGTGATGGACTGGCGCACGGATCCGAAGACCTGGAACCTCGGCGACCAATTCATGTTCGGTCCGGCCATCCTGGTCAACCCGGTGCTCAAGGCCGACGCGACAAAGCGCAACGTCTATCTGCCTGCTGCCGATGCCTGGTATGACTTCTGGACCGGCAAATCGACGACAGGCGGACAGGAAATCGAAGCCGATGCGCCGCTCGAACGCATGCCCCTGTTCGTGCGCGCCGGTTCCATACTTCCCATGGGTCCGCAAATCGAATATGCAGCCGAAGACCCGGCCGGGCTCATCGAGCTGCGCATCTACCGTGGCGCCGATGGGAAATTCGATCTCTACGAAGACGCCGGCGACGGCTACGAGTACGAAAAGGGCCAGCATTCCGTCGTTCCTATTCGATGGGACGACCGTAACTCGGTTCTGACCATTGGCGCGCGCGAAGGCTCATTCACCGGAATGGCCGAACGCCGCAAATTCCGCGTCGTGCTGGTCGACAGCGGACATGGCGCAGGCGTGGATGTAACAAGCGCGGGCAACGCGGAGATCAGCTATGAAGGCAAGGAAGTTCAGGCAACCATCAAGTAATCTGCCGCTGCTTCGGCGTATTCAATGAATGGAGTCCACGCAGCGCTCGCAGCTGTCTCGGGGTAAAGTAGGTTAGCTATGACCGATTCGAAATACTTACTTCTCCTGGCAGGTCTGCTAGGCAGCTGTTTGACTGCTCACGCTCAATTGGCAGATCCCTGCGCCGGTCTTGCTGCTATCAAGCTCGCAGGTGTCGAGATCACGAAATCCGAACTCGTTCCCGCGGGCGCGACCATCCCCGCGCCGTACCCAGGCGCTGAGGCCATTGGCCCACTGCCGGCGCACTGCCGTGTCGATGGCATGATCAATCGCCGTAAGGGCGTCGACGGGCAGGAGTTCGGCATTGGGTTTGCGATTGCATTACCCGACAAGGCCGCATGGAACGGCGACTTCATGATGCAGGGCGGTGGCGGAGGCAATGGGATAGTTAACTATCCAACCGGCGCCAACTATGCCGGGGATATACCCGCACTTACCCGTGGATTCGCCGTAGCCAGCACAGATACAGGTCATAAGGCCAAGACCGGCCCCTTTGACTTCACTTTCATGCGCGACCAGCAGGCCTCCCTCGACTTCGCTTTCCTCGCCAACGCTGAGGTCGCTGGAATGGCAAAGCAGATTATCGCGCGCTACTACGCGAAGCCCGCGGCATACTCCTATTTTGTTGGGTGTTCCACAGGCGGCCGCGAGGGCATGATCCTTTCGCAGCGTTATCCCACAGTCTTCAACGGCATCGTGTCCGGCGATCCCGCGATGCGTACCGGCCTTTCCAACCTTGCTATCGCTCAATGGATCCCCGTGGCCTACAACCAGGCCGTTCCCAAGGACGCTTCCGGCAAGCCACAGATCGACAAGTTCCTCACCGACGGCGACCGCAAGCTCTTTATGGACGCACTTATGGAGCGGTGCGATGCCAAGGACGGTGTGGCCGACGGAATGATCTCCGATCCGCTCGAGTGCGACTTCGATCCCGCGGTCCTCGCCTGCGCACCCGGCCGAAATGAAAGCTGTATCGCGCCCGAAAAGATCGCGGCCATCAAGAAAGCCTTCGCCGGACCGAAGAACGCTTACGGCACGCAGGTCTACCCGGGCTTTCTTTATGACGCGGGCATTGCTTCGAAAGGCGTTGTTTCCGGTTTACTGGCCTTGGGGCCAAGTGGCATCTTCGGCCCTTACACCTCCGCAACCGAACTCGATGTTGATAAGGCAGCGCTCCATGCCTCCGATCCGCTCGTCGAACCTGCGTCCACAAATCTCTCCACGTTCTGGCTCAACGGCGGCAAGCTGATCTTCTTCCACGGCGACAGCGATCCGTGGTTCTCGCCGCTCGACACACTTGGCTATTACCAATCGCTTGCCGCAGCGAACGGGGGCGCCGAGAAGGTTGCAGAGTGGAGCCGCATCTTTCTCGTTCCCGGCATGGCGCACTGTGGCGGCGGACCCTCGCTTGACCACTTTGACATGCTTACCGCTGTTATCAACTGGGTCGAGAAGGGTACTCCGCCCGATTCCGTGATTGCGACCGGTCAGGCGTTCCCCGGCCGAAGCCGTCCGCTGTGTGCTTACCCGAAGCACGCGCAGTACAGCGGAACGGGTGACACTCAGGACGCCCGCAACTTCCGATGCCAGGATTCCACACGCAAATAGGGAGAGGTTTGCAGTGATGCCTGAGGAGCCAATAAATCAATAGCGTACAAGATTTCAGATCCATCCTTAGCTCGACAGATTCTCACACAGTTCAAAGCGTCATCTGCATACGTTCTTCGTGTGCCTGATTTCGGGGATTCCGAGCGGAACGATACCTTTTGCCCAGACATACCGAATGATCTGCGGTGCAACTCAGAAACGCGATCGGGCAGCGATCCACTTCATGACAGAGTCAAGGTGAGCGTTGTGACGCTGGCTGGCGGGAAGGTGTGGCGAAGCTTGCCCTGCGTTGGAACGCCGAGCTCGGCCGCAGCCGCCGTGACCTCGTTGGGGTGGTCGAAATCGTTGTGGTCGTGGATGTCGTGTGATGCGAGGACTTGGCCTGCAACAGAAGAGATGGCTGCTCCGCGAACTGCGATTTCCGTAGTCAGGGGTTTGGTCAGGTGCGGGTTGACCACGGACAACGTGAGCTGCTTTCCGGATATGGATGCAGAGCCGCTGAGACCCGCAAGAGTCTTGACCGGGGGAAGCGCACCGATATAACTGTTTCCGCCCACCTGGATGGCCGTGTTGCCGAGCGGATTGGGAATGGGCTGCGCGGAGAATTCAGCACGGACCGATTGCGCTCCGCGATGGGCCAGGTACATTTTGAAGACGTGGAAGGTGGGCGTGAGGGTGGTCTTGTCGCCTTTGGCAAGCAGGAGAGAGTGGAGGCAGTTGACCGACTGCGCAACGGCAGCGACGGCGACCTTATCAGCGTGGCGCTGAAAAATGTTGAAGGTAATGGCAGCGAGAAGCGCATCGCGCATTGTGGACTGTTGCGAGAGGTTGTACTCGGGGCCGAGAGCGCTGTTCTTGTTGTACCAGGCTCCCCACTCGTCGACGACCAGCTTCACATCCGGTTGGCCAGGACTCTTTGGCTGGCCCGGCAGATTGCCCATGGCTGTCCAGTGGTCGGTGACAATTTTCTCCATGAGCGAGCCGCGGGTCAGCAGGTCGTAGTGTTCATCGTCGGTAAAGTTGAGCGCATCGCCCTCGGCAAATTTTTGAGCGCTGCCTGAAGTGTAGTAGTGGACGGAAAGCCCCCATAGATGGCGCCGCTCGGGGTTTTCATACAGCGCCTTGAAGAGGCGAGTGGTCCAATCGATGTCGTCGCCATTGGGACCGACCGCGACAAAACGGAGGGGATTTTTGCCGTAGTTGGGAACCCAGGCGGTGTAACGGCGGAAGACGGCCGCGTATTCCTCAGGGGTCATGTTTCCACCGCATCCCCAGCTCTCGTTTCCGACACCCCACAGATCAACCTTGAAGGGATCGCGATCTCCGTTTGCTTCGCGCTGGAGGGCGAGCGCATCGGGTTCAGGCGGAGCGGCAGAATTGGAAGGAAGGTCGCCCGCGGGCGCGTTGCAATATTCGATCTCCTGGTAGAAATCGCGCGCAGGCTGGGTACGGACGTTGGCGGCCAGGTAGGGCTTGCAGCCGATGAGGCGGCACGTACGCATGAATTCATGGAGGCCGAAATGATTGGAATCCTGCTGGTCCCAGAAGCCGGCGCGGGCGGGACGCTTGCCGCGCGGGCCGAGGCCGTCGTGCCAGTCATAAGAGTCGGCAAAGCAACCACCGGGCCAGCGCAGGACTGGGGCCTGCACGGCGCGCATCATCTCGATAAATGCTGTGCGAATGCCGCCCTGATTAGGAATGCTGGAGCTCTCGCCGACCCAGACACCGTCGTAAATCACGCCACCGAGTTGCTCGATGAAGTGCGAATAGATTTCAGGCGAGATGGTTCCAATTACTTCAGAGGGCATGACCTCAATCTGCGCATCGACCTGGCCGGACTGCGAGGACAGCGACGATGAGCGGAGCGCGAGTGCGGATGCGGCGAGGGCAGAGGTCTTGAGGAATTTGCGGCGCGAAGCGGAACTTTGAGTCATCTGAGTAAACGTTCTCCCGTAGAAGACACGAGGATACAACCGCCGGGCGGAGTACGCAACTGGGTGTCGAAATCGGGAGACGGTGCGAAGAGAAGAATTGCCTCGAGCGGGAATTCAGCTGTCGATTCAGGCGCTCTTCTGGTCCTCGAGCGTGCGATCGAACTCGTAGACAAGTTTTCCGTTGATTATGGTGGCATAGGCGATGCGTGCTCTTTCGTGCCCTTCACCGCCGATCTTCCAAGAGTCCCCTTCTCTGACCAGGCTTAACCCAGCTCGCATGCGCCACCAGACGGCGACTTCAGCCGGAAGTGCAATCCATGTCTTTCTGGCGGCGCGAAGTTCACAAAGGTACCCCAGGAGGTCGGCGTAAACTCGGCGAGCCGATTGGTCGATGATGTAGTCGGGATGAACGATCATCTGCATCAATCCGTGCCTGGCCTGGATCAGCGATATCTGCTGCTTCCACACATCGATTGAATAGTCGTTGAGGATGTGAAAGAGAGTGTAGTCTTGCGTCATTGTCACAGGAAGCTCAAGCATCTTTCCATTGAAAAACGGAAAGACTGTGCAGCAACCGCCTCGCTGTGGTTCGAGATGGGCCACGTTCGGAACCGACAAGTCATAGGAAAAATCCAGGGCTTCAAACCAGTCGATCTTTCGATACAAAACAGCGGTTCGAAAGCCCTGGGATTGAAATTTCTCTTTATAACGATTGATTTCGGCGGCCCGGCGCAAGAACTCTTCGTGGTTTATCAGCAGGTTGCCGTCATGATTCAGGTCGTGAATATTGATCTCAAAACCACGCTCGCGAATGGAATTGAGGCCCGCTTCGGAGACGTCATACCTTTCCTCCGGAACGATTTGAAATGAGGATTTGATTCCATAAGAGTCATCCATATCCATCAACTGCGGACAAAACTCCCAGCCCGGGGTTGCTTCAACGTCGTGGGTTACGACGGTGCAACTGGATACGCTCTCGGGCCAGAACCAGATGAAGGGGATTCTCTCGAGGTTCTGTGATTGCATTGATACGATCAGAAGCTGCTCAAGGAGATTCTCGACAGAGAAGTCCACAGGCCATTTTGGAAATGGGATATCTTCCCAGTTGCGAAGATAAACTCTCTGCAGGTGTTTTCGCAGAGCGACAGGCATGAAGGGGCGCGCGAGATAGTAGATCTTTCTGACCAACTTACCGGCCTTGTTCGCTGCGTGGACTGAGCCCTGTTGATCGAAGTATCGCTCGTGCCGCAAATTGTCGATGGTCTTGACCGGATCAAATGGGAACGTAACTGTCGTCCCATTTGAACTAACATACGGGAGAAGATCGGGCATCGGGTCAGTTACGGCTGCTGCCGGAGCTGCCTGGGAGGTTTGCCCAAAGCAGAGGCAGTCAGGTCCAAGAGAGAAGAATCCGGAGTCCTCAGATAGACCCTCACTAACCCTGAGATCAATCAACTCTTCAGGGCACCGGAAGTGCTCCGTCAATAGCCGGCTCGCATTGGACTTACTGTTCAACGTTCTTTCATCCCTCACTGCAGAAGCTGACGTTCTTACCTGACGAGTTATTGCATTACTTTACTACGGGAAACCGGATGTCACACCATAAAGAACTTAGGGTACATTCGTTGCTAACCCGTTCTGGCCAAACAGGCTAACTACCAAATCCATGGTGGCTGCAACTGAGCTAAGTCGAGGCTCCTTATGAAATAAGTAGGTTGTAACTAACCACGCGCGCCAGCATGACTTGTTTCTTCCGCTAACTCATGCCGAGGCCGGGCGGAAGGATGGTCATTGGATGCAGTTTCAGATTGTTCAATGGCCCGATCGAGACAGTTACGCATAATGCGCGCAAGGTGCTTGACGTACGGTTCAATCAGGCTGCCACGCGAGCTGCAAGGGAGCGCATAATAGCGAACGCCACCGGCCGCAACTCCTTCCCAGCCGCCCAAGGGCGCATCGAAGCCTGCAAGATGCTTTTCCGCAAAAAAGAGCGTCAGTTCTCCGGGGTAAGGCTTGATGTCATATTGAACCTGGGCATCATCGTAGACGTCAGCCAATTTCGCCCTTGTGGGGGCGGATGCCCTGCGGGGAAAGAACAGGTCTTCGATCCTGCTCCAGCTTCCACGCAAGGAGACCGTCATTCGCCGAATCTCCACGTTCAACTTGTCCATAAAGAAATCAAACTTTCCACGACCCTCGGCAGACATGACATTTTTGAGATGGAAATAGGGATTAAGGAAGAAACGGTTGATCAAGTGATGATGCAAGGCGAGCGGCCAGCGCATGGCGCGGAGATTGTAATCCTCAATCATGGCAACGAGGCCGACTTGTTCACCGGCCTCGACAAGTTGATGGGCCATCTCCAGCGCAATGGTGCCGCCGAGGCAATAGCCGCCCAGCATGTAAGGGCCACGCGGCTGAATCTTGCGGATTTCGCCAATATAAAGGCTGGCTACGTGCTCGAAACGAGCATCGACCGCAGATTTTCCGTCGAGGCCAGCCGACTGCAAGCCCCACACCGGCTGATCGGCTCCGAGATGCGCAGCGAGCGAGCGATAGAGCAGGACATTTCCTTCAGCTGCGTGCACCAGGAAGAAAGGAGTGCGGTCGCCGCGGCGGTTGATGGCGACAAGAGAGTCCCAGTGTTCGGTGCTGTTTCCCCTGGCGAGAACTTGTGCAAGCTGCCGGGGAGTGGAAGCGTCATAGAGAACGCCAAGAGAAGGAGCGTAGCCGTGCTCTTTCTGGATGAGCGCAAACAAGGTTGCCGCGGCCATGGAGTTGCCACCCATCAGGAAGAAGTCATCGTCGGGCCCAATGTGGGCCACGCCCAGGACACGGCGCCAGAGAGTGAGAAGCGACTGGAGCAATTCCGGCTCGGGCAAGGGCGAGCCTGCGAATGGGGCCGCAGTTTGCCGGCCGACAGCGAGCGAGGATGCAGCGTCGAGCGGGAATTCGGATAAATCCGAGTGGCTTTTAAGCCGAGCCAAAAAAGTTTCCGCCGGGGTATTGGAATCGGCGCAATCGAGATGCGCAAGACTCAACACATCGCGTGCAGGGTCCGTCGCAACATCCGCGTAGATGTTAGTGAGGGTCGAAAGCCATTCGCGAATGGTCAGATCCTCAAAGAGATTTACATCAAAGTGGCAGTAGAGATCGACCTTGTCCTCCGATTCCACGGCATTCAAATAGAACTCGAACGACTCAAAGGCCTTGGGGTTCGGATCGTAGTCGACTGTGAATCCGGATTGCGGAAGCTGTCCCGGTCTGAAGCGGCCAATGTTGGTGAACCCGGCGGAGATGGGAGAAAGGCCCGGCAGGTTAGCAGAAGGCCGCAAATCCTGAAGAAGGCTCAACAAAGTGTAAATGGAGTTTTCCTGCGCCTGGACCAGGTCACTTTGCAGCCGCTTGAAGAAGGAGCTGACAGATTCACCTTCGCGTAACTCCACTGCGAGCGGGAGAAGATTGACGCACTGGCCCACGAGGCCAGGTTGACCAGAGACGGGCTGCTCCGCTGTTGGCAGCGAGATGACAAATTGCCGCTGCCGTGAGACCCGCGCAAAGAGAATGGAGAGAGAGCCAATGAGCGCCGTGAAGAAGCTGCATCCGTGCCTGGCAGCCATGGATCGAAGACCGAATACAACGGGCGATGGGACCGGATGGTCAACCCGCCGAGCGTTGAAGTCGCGCCGCGCCTTGCGGGGATGGTCCGTGGGAAGGACCAGAATGGGGAAGCCCTCGGCGAACTGCTTGTGCCAATAATCTCCCGCTTCTTTGAATTCCTGGGAGAGTTGACGCGTGGTGACGCTTTGCACGTAATCGATATAACTGTCCGGAGGGCCAAGCGGCGCCTTCAAATTTGAGACCTCTTCAGAGTAGAACGCGCAGAGGTCATGAATCATCACGTCAAGCGACCATCCATCGCAGATGACATGATGCGCAGTAAGGATGACCGCGGCGCGATCAGATGCGAGAAGAATCATCTGGCAGCGGAAGAGCGGTCCCGCAGGCAGATTGAAGGGAAGTGCGGTATCTGCGGCGATGGCCGCGCGAAGGCGCTTCTCGTGCTCCTCAGGCCCGCTCGCAGCATCTTTTGAAAAGTCGAAGACCGGCATGTCGATTTTCAGTTTTGGATTGATCTTCATGGTTCGGCCGGTTTCGTCAAAACTCGCGCGGAGCGCGTCGTGCCGCTCAACCATACGATCAATTGCCCTCGACATCTTCTCCATTGAGATGATGCCGGTGAATCGCACCGTCATGGACTCGTTGTAAGACGCAGAGAGGTTCTTGGAGAGGCATGCTGACGCGAAGATGCCTACCTGCGGGATGGTCGATTGCGCCTCAAGCACGCCGGAAGAATTTGCGACCCATTTCGGCGGCACTCCCTGGGCTTGAGCGGGAATCGCGGGAGAACCAGCTTCAGCGGCAGCAGCCATCACCACCGGAAGATGGACGCCGGCTTCTTCAAGCAGCGTAACCAGGCGCGCAATCACCTGCGCCTGCACGGCAACAGCCTCATCAAGCGGGTTGCCTGTCTTCTCAGCCTTCAAGCCCAACGACTCAACCGGAAGAGGAATTTTGTCTGCCGGGGTCTGTGAGCTTCGAGATTCCGTGAGGATTCCAGGCGGCAAGGTTTGGTCGAGATGATCGGCGAGCATATCCACGTTGGGAAGCTCGTTCATCAGCTGGCTGAAGCTAACCTTGGTGGGGAACTCCTTGCGAATGGTGAATCCGACCTGCGTGAGGGACAGGGAATCGAATCCCTGCTCCATGAAGGTGGACGATCTGTCGATCTGCGACCGTTCGCGGCCGGAGAGCGCTGCCAGGAGGTCGACCAGCAGCGAAGCGATCCGCTCTCTTCGAGACACGTGCGCCGATTCCGCTCTGGCAGTTTCGCCAGGCTGAGAAGCAGCGAGCTGGCTCGGGGTGGATCCGACCGGCTGCCAAGGGATGGCGCGAGAGATTTCGGCTCGGCTCTGGCTCGCGGCGGCCATCGGCGCCGGATCAATCCAGAAACGACTGCGCTGAAACGGATACGTGGGCAACGGAACCCTGCGGCGCGCTTCATGCGCGTGGAAGGCCTCCCACGACAGGGTCACGCCGTTCTGCCAGAGAGAACCCATGGCGAAGAGCAGGGCATCCCACTCGGCGTTGTTCTCGGCAGTGTCGCCAAACGTCGGGATGGCGGTGCACGGATGTTCCGGCGTAAATTGCTGCCGAACAAGCGAGCACATGGTCGAGCGCGGACCGCATTCGACAAACAGATCGTATCCCTGATCCTTGAGATACTGCGTGGACTTTGCGAATTCCACGGTAGCGCGTGCGTGCCTGGCCCAGTAGCCAGGATCTGTCGCCTGCTGCGCGGTGATGGGAAGCCCGGTGACTGTGGACACGAAGGGCTTTTCAGGAGCGCGCAGTTTGACTTTCTCGATGGCGGCTCGTAAAGGCTCGATGATCGGATCCATCATTGCCGAGTGAAACGCATGCGATGTATGCAGTGGCCGGCAGATGATCTGTTTCGACTCAAGTATCGCCTGGAATTGGCTCACGTCGGGCTCCGGCCCGGAGACGACACAGAGGTTGGGAGCATTGTTTGAGGCGATCTGCAGCGCCTGGGGGAGAAGACTTGCAATCGACTCCGCGCTGATGTTGACGGCCAACATGGAGCCACGCGGTAGACTCTGCATTAGTTTTCCGCGCAGAGCCACGATGGCGAGAACTTCCTCAAGCTCCCAAACGCCGGCGAGCGTGGCGGCGACAAACTCTCCGATGCTATGACCGGCCATCAAGGTGGGTTCGACACCCAGACTCTGCCAGAAACGCGCCAGCGCATATTCAATTACGAAGATCGACGGCTGAGTGAACAGCGTATTTTTGAGCGAGATCTGAGCGGCCTTTTCATCTCCAGCGGGAGGGAAGAGCAGTTCGCGCAGATCGTGGCCCAGATGCGGCTTGAGCGTCTCGCAGCAGTCATCGACGATGGCGCGGAAGAGAGGCTCGTCGCGATACAGATTCGAGCCCATGTTCACGTACTGCGTGCCCTGGCCACCAAAGAGGAAAACAACAGGAGGATTCCTGCGCTCGCATCGCCGTGCGCCGCAACGCAAGGGATTGGGCTGCGCGAGGAGCTTTGCAGCCTCGGCGGGGTCACCCGCAACCACAAATCGCCGATATGCAAACTGCTTTCGCCCGGTTTGCAATGTGGAGGCCGCATCGGCAAACGACTCCGCAGGCGCGGTTGATAGAAACTCCTGCAGGGATTCGCCGTAATCCTTGAGTGCGGCCTCGCTCTTGGCGGAGAGCAGCAGCAGTTGGCGGGGGCGCGACAGAGCGGCCGGCCTGGGCAGGGGCGCCTCTTCAAGGATGAGATGCACATTCGTGCCGCCGAATCCAAAGGAACTGACCGCGGCGCGGCGCACCTCTTGCCCTCGCGGCAAGGGGATGAGCTTGTCAGCGATCATAAACGGGCTGTTGGCAAGATCGATGCGCGGATTCGGCGTCTTGAAGTGGAGCGTGGGAGGAATGAGTTCGTGGTGGAGCACAAGGGTCGCCTTGATGAGGCCCACGACTCCGGCTGCATTGGTTGGATGGCCGATGTTTCCCTTGACCGAACCCACGTAGCAAAACTGCTTCTTGTTTGTTTTGCGCTCAAACACCTTGCGCAAGGCGTCAAATTCGATAGGGTCACCGACGGGCGTGCCGGTGCCGTGCGCTTCGATATAACGAATGGACTCGATGGGAACCTGCGCGTCGGCCTGGGCAATGGCGATGACTTCAGCCTGGCCTTCCATGCTGGGCGCGACAAACGAAGCGGGGCGCGCGCCGTTGTTATTCTTGCCGCTGCCGCGAATCACCGAGTAGATGGTATCGCCGTCTTTGAGTGCATCCGTCAACCGCTTGAGGACCACGATTCCCGAGCCGTCGCAGAACATGGTTCCGGTGGCGGCCGCATCGAATGGACGGCAATGACCGTCTTTCGCGAAGACGCCTCCCTCCTGGTGGAGAAAGCCGCTCTTTTGCGGAGTGAGGATATCAATGCCG
>Ga0302275_10004505_pt1 | contig 13754 bp, 6 predicted proteins | sample III_Bog_N2_2_FD_200229 | JGI IMG/M metagenome (GOLD analysis project Ga0302275, IMG submission 200229) | Peat permafrost microbial communities from Stordalen Mire near Abisko, Sweden - III_Bog_N2_2 | ecosystem: Environmental > Terrestrial > Soil > Wetlands > Peat | place: Sweden: Abisko...
GATACGGGCCCCCGCTTTACCGTCGACAAGTACCAGGTATTGGGCAATACCTTGTTGCCGCCTCTTGCCATCAGTCAAGTCCTCACCAATGTTCCCGGCGCCTTCGGCACCAATGTGAGTATCGATCGTATCCAGGAAGTCGTTGCCCATCTCGGGGCCGCCTATCGTGAGCGCGGTTTTGCCACCGTTTACGTCGGCCTACCCCAGCAACGACTCACCAATGCCTTGGTCAAGATCCAGGTCATCGAAGGCCGCCTGGCCTCGATTGCCGTCAAGGGCAACAAGTATTTCAGCACCGACAACGTGCTGCGCTCCATGCCCGGGCTGTACACCAACATGATTCTGAACAGCCTCACGTTTCAGGCGCAACTCAATCAGGCCAATGCCAATCAAGACCGCCAGATTTACCCCGTAATTGAGCCCGGCCCGGATCCCGGCACCAGCGATCTCACCCTCCAGGTCAAAGACCGCATGCCCGTCCACGCCAAAACCGAACTGAATAATCAAAATTCGCCCGGCACCCCCGATCTGCGCGTCAATTCCTCCGCCGTTTACAACAATTTGTGGCAACAGGAGCAGTCCTTGGGGGTGCAATACAGTTTTTCGCCCGAGCAATTCAAGGGCGGGCCTCAGTGGAACTTTTATGACCTTCCTTCCGTAGCCAACTACAGCACCTTTTACCGGATACCCTTGGGCGACCCCGATGCCATTGACGACGTCATCGCCGCCAACCCCGGCAGTTTCGGTTACAGCGAAGCCACCCGCAAATTCAACCTCCCGCCGTCGTCCGGTCAGCCGGACGTGACTTTTTTTGCCAGCCGTTCCACCATCGACAACGGGTTGGTGACTTCGCCTGTGGCTAACCTTTATACCAGCAAATCCACCAACTCCGACGGAAGCTTCACAACGAACAGTGTCTTAAACCAATATTCCGACTCCCAGGTTTTGACCATTAACAACGACCTCGGCTTGCGTTTGAATGATCCGCTGGTGGCCACGGCCAATTTTCACTCTGCATTATCCGGGGGAGTGGACTTCAAGACCTATGCCACAACGAGCACGAAAACCAATTTCTACCAGTTAACCACGGAAATTATTGATACTCTGACGGGAACCGCCCAGACCAATTATAACAACTCGACCGATTCCCCACCCTTGCCAACCACCTACAACCGCGTTTATTATCTGCCTCTTTCCTTGCGTTATGATTGCGGCTGGCAGGATTCCCTGGGCCTCGGTTCCTTCGGGATGGGAGTCGGCGGCAACCTTTGGTTCCGGGCACTAAGTCAGAGCGGTGCCAATATTTTGCGCCGGGCCAGCGCCATCCAAGCCATCACCGGTTCCTCGGAATCCACCGGGCATTGGTTGGTGATCACCCCCTCTTTTTCCCATACTTTCGAGTTCATCACCAACTGGCCAACCACCTTCCGGGCCGACAGCCAGTGGGCGAGTGAACCGCTCATCAGCAACGAGCAATTTGGCGCCGGTGGCGTCAACAGCGTCCGGGGTTACCAGGAAGGCGAAGTCTTCGGCGATACCGGCTGGCATGTCGGCTTGGAGGAACAGTCCCCGCCCCATACCTTCGGCATGATTCAAGGCCGGATTCCGCTGATCATCCGGGGCACCATTTTTACCGATTACGCCCAAGTTTACCTGCTCGATCCACAAGGCCGGAATGCCAATCAGGATCTGTGGGGCACTGGTTTTGGCTTCGTATCATCTATCGGTTCCTCCTGGGAAACCCGCTTCCTGTTCTCCGTGCCGCTCATAAGCACCACCACCACTTCAGCTTACCGTCCCGAGTTTAGCTTTTCGCTGACCGCGCAGTTTTGAATCCGCACCCGTTGCTAGACACATTGTCGACCTTCCCCTCGCATCTGGATTGTTTCAGAATTGTCACAACAACTCACCGCCCCAAAGTGGTACGCTTCTATGGTCTGATTTGCAATTATGTATCACACGTTAAATGGTCCCATTCGTGACGCTTCCTGGGTCACCTTGTCCTTGCTGGCCTGGCAGTTTGGCGGATGGTCTGCCGAGGCCAATCCCACCGGCGGCACGGTGGCTCAGGGCTCAGCTACCTTTCACTCTACCGGTGCACAGCTCACCATCAACACCTCCGCCAATTCCATCATCAATTGGCAAAGCTTTAATATCGGTGTCGGCGAAACCACCAAGTTCGTGCAACCGTCCAGCACTTCCGTGGTCTGGAATCACATCAACGATTCCAACCCCTCTCAGATTCTCGGGAGTCTCGATGCCAATGGCTACGTGATCCTCCAAAACCAAAACGGCTTTTACGTCGGCGGCGCTGCCTCCATCAAGACCGCCGGCCTGGTCTTGACCACCTCCCCCGCTGCCCCCAATCTTTCCAGCGGCGGCGCTTGGGATTTCAATGCCTTGCCCCCCACGGTCCCCATCATCAATTACGGCCAGATCACCACCTTCGGCGGCCCCGCCTACCTGATTGCCGACAGTATTCAAAACTACGGCACCATTTCTGCCGAACAGGGCCAGATCGGCCTCTACGCGGGCCAGCACGTTCTGGTCTCCACCAGCCCGGATGGCCGCGGCCTGAGCGCCAAAGTCACACTGCCCCAGGGATCGGTGGATAATGAAGGCCGCTTGGTTGCCGATGGCGGCGCCATTGTCGCCCAGGCGAAAACGGTCAACAATAATGGGCTGCTGCAGGCCAATACGGTGCGGGAAGTCAACGGCTCAATCGAACTACTCGCGAGCGATAGTGTCAATCTGGGGGCCAATTCCATTGTCTCGGCCCAGGGTGAGAGCACGGGCGCCAGCTCCGGCGGTTCCGTCACCATCCAATCCGACAACAACTTCTCCGACCGGCCCGGTTCCGCCATCGGCGTTGCCGGCGGCGCGCAGGGCGGCAATGGCGGCCAAGTGGAGATTTCCGCGCCGCAGATGGACTCCCTGCAATCGGCCATCTCGGGACAGGCTGCCACTGGATATGTCGACGGCGCATTGACGATTGACCCCGCGAACGTTTGGCTGTCTTCATCTGCCACCGACCCCAATGCGCCCAACGGCTATACGGTCATTCCGGTCAATTCTTATAGTGGGCTTTCGATCAAAGTGTTGGCCGACAATAATATCACGGTGAATACGCTTTGGACGCTGGCTGATTCTCCATCTCCGGCCGCGTTAACTTTATCTGCCGGGAACAATATCACCCTTAATGACGGCAGCGGCATCGCTGCCGGAAAAAATTGGAGCGTCAGTCTGTCGGCCGGCACTGCTTATATCGGCGCCACGGCGCCAGCCGCGGGCAGCGACGGCATTTACTTAAACGGCAGCGCTTTTGTTCAAACCGAAAACGGTAACATCAACGCGTCGGCCGCCAACGAAGTCATTATTCAAGTCGGCGATGTGCCCAGCACCTCGTCCAGCGGAGCCATTCGGACCCTGGCCGGAGGCAACATCAGCGTAACGACAGAATATGGCAATGTGAACGCCGGAAATAATATCGCCGGTTATGATTTCGGTCAAAGGACCGCCCCCTATTATCTGGTCGATCCGGGCCTCGGTGGCATCAGCACCGCCGCTGGCGGCAACGTCTCGATCCATGCCGGCGGCGATGTCATCAGCTACCTGCCAACGGAAAACGATTATGGCAATAACAATTCCACCCATGACGCCGGCAGCGGTGCCTTCGGCCCCGAACCTGGCAATGTGACCATCACGGCCGGGGGTTCCGTGTATGGAAATTATGTGGTGGCTAATGGCACCGGAATCATAAATGCCAGCGGAAACGCTGGCGCGGTCGTTAATCTGACTGACTTGGATGCGGATTTTGCCCTCAGTTTGATCAAGGGGAGCTGGACGGTTAATGCCCAGAATATTTATCTGGATGATGTCATCAATCCCAATGGAGTCTTTAATGACGCCACCTCCAGTAAAACCAAGGCTGGCGCGCATTACTTCGATTATGATCCCGCCGCCTCGCTGGCGCTTAACGCAGCCAACGCGGTCGAAATCACCGGCAACCAAGTGCCACTGATCCCCACTACCGACACCACGCCCTATGGTTTGCCGGTATTGTTGCCCCCCACCCTGTCGATTACCGCCGGCGCCGGCGGCTTGACTTTGGATACAGACGTCATTTTATTCCCTTCCGCCTCGGGAAATCTAAGCATAACCACCGTTGACAACGGAAATTTTGAGAGCCGCCAGAATCCCAATGATCCAGCCGACGTCAATACTTACACCTTGGAAATGTCCGATAGCGCTCAAAAGCAATTCACCACTTCCGGCTATAACGTGCTGAAAGACGAGACTTTTGGCCCCGGCGACCACGCTCCAACTCCGCCGGAAGTCAATAACCCGGATACCGCTCAAGTCAATGTCTCGGGCAGCTTGAATAATGTCAATCTCTACACCACCTTGCGATCGGATGTCACCGTTGGCGGCAACCTGTATAATTCAAGCTTGAGCACGGAAAATCTGCGCCCAAACGACGTCTCCTCCGTCAATGTGGCGGGCAGCATTTCTTATTCGCCCATTTATACCTTTGTCACCCTCAACCAGCCTCTGCCAAACGGGTGGGATTCGTTCTTTTCTATCCTGGCGGATAATGTTTCGAGTTCCGCCAATTATGTCGGCAACCCCATTCCGAGTTCCGATTTAAACAATCCGAGCGCTTTGAAAGCTCTGGCCCTGAGCGATCTGCTCTTCCCAACCGGCACACCCAATCCCGGCTTTATCTACAATCCCGCCACCTTGCAGTTGGGTTACACCTATCAGATGAGTTCGCTCGTCCGCAGCGCTTTGGAAGGAACCCTGGAAAGGATCGTTTTCGATAACGGTGGAAATCCGCAAATAACTTCTCCGGATAAAAACGGCAATGTTTATTTCCAAACAACTCCCGTCATCACCCCCTTTAATTCTGTTCCCGCCTCTGCGATTGAAACTCTTTATAGCGAGAGCCAGTCTGCGGTGGCCAACGCGGGTCTGCTTCCATTTGGTTTTCAAATCGGGGGACCCGGCCAGTTCATCGTCAAGGCCCAATCAATCGATCTCGGCGCCAGTGGCGGCATTGTGTCCTGGGGCAGCGGCGACGGCGCCCAAGTGAATGGTGGCGTCAATTATGGTTCACTCGGGGCATTGACCGATAACAAAGGCGCCTCGGTCAGCGTAACCGTCACGGGCGGGGATCTGGACATGTTAACCTCCACCATTGCTTCCATTAATGGCGGCGCCGTGACCGTCAATGACACCGCGGGCGAAATAAACCTGGGTCTGGCAAACCTCGCGCTCAATCCAGTTGTCGCCGCTAATCTAGCGTTCGGCATCTACACTGCCGGAGCCGGCGATGTGACTGTCACTGCCAACAACAGCATCAATATCGATACGGCTCGCATTGGCTCGTTCAACGGTGGCAATGTTTTTGTCGAATCCATGAACGGCGATGTGAACGCCGGCACCGGCGCCAACCTGGACTTGTTGATTCCGTACTATTTTTATAACTCCCAGACTGGACAGGGATTCAATTCCTCCATTCAAGGACCTCGACCTTTCGGCAGTGGCATTCTCGCCCTGTCGCCAACTGCAGCGTACCAAGTCGCGACTGGCGAAAAGCCCGGCAGCATTACTGTTGAAACCCCCAACGGCAATATTGTCTCCACCTTGGGCGGAATCTCGCAATTTGCCTTGGATAACAATATTGCCGGCGGTCCAACCGTAAACTTGACCGCCGGCACTACCGGCGTTTCGGCTAGCGCCACTGAAGGAAATATTAATCTTGGCGAGGGGGGTGTCCTTGGCGGCACGGTCAACCTTAAAGCCACGGGGAACATCAGCGGTCTGATTGTTTCCCGTCAAAGTACCACTGTAACCGCCGTTCAGAATATTAATGTGACCGTTGTTTCCAGCGGTGGCGCAAGCGTTTCTGGAGGTGGCGACGTTTCTGGCACCGTGATCGGCGCGGAGGTCAATGTCTCCGGGGGCGCCATAACGGCGACCCTGCTTTCGGCCAACGTCTCTGCCAACGGCGGCGCCGCCCAGTCAACCCTCGGCGTTGCCACCGCTTCTGCCGCCAGCCAGTCCGCCGCCAATCAATCCGGAAACAATACCAAACAGGAGCTGGCCGCTACCGACGCCAATCCCGATGATGAAAAGAAACGGAAGGTCCATCCCTTGATGCAACGGGTCAAACGGGTCACCGTCCTCCTCCCGAAAACCTGATCTGGCCAGCCCGCGCTCCAACCAGTTTCCCTGGCTGCAAGTTGCCGGGCCATATCCAGAAATGCCCCGCAGTTTCAATGGCGCGTACAACCGCACAAGAATGTTGAATGTTTCCCATCGTTTCACCTCAACATGTCCTCCCCAACCAAGCAATCCCCAAAACCTAAATCGAGCGCTCCCGCCAAGGCCGGTATCCGTTCGGTAAACGAGCCCGGCTGGCATCGCCATCCCGCCACCCTCGCCGGTCTGCTCCTCCTGCTCGTCCTCGCCGCCTACCTCCCTGCCTTGCGGGCCGGTTTCATCTGGGACGATGACGCTTATGTCACCCGGAATCCCATGCTCACCGACCCCAATGGCCTGCGGGAAATTTGGTTCTCTGCCCATACCCAGTCCCAATATTTCCCGCTCGTTTACACCTCGTTCAGAATCGAACACGCCTTGTGGGGCCTAAACCCCCTCGGTTACCACCTTGTGAATATAATTCTCCACGGGGCAAATGCCGTGCTGGTCTGGATTGTCTTGCGGCGGCTAAAAGTGCCGGGCGCCTGGCTGGCAGCTGCCATCTTTGCGTTGCACCCCGTCCAGGTCGAATCAGTCGCCTGGATCACGGAACTTAAAAATATCGAGTCGCTCTTGTTTTATCTCCTGGCCGTCCTCGCGTGGATGAAGTTCCTCGACCCGCCCGCTCCCGCCCGCTGGCGCTTTTATGCGTTGGCCCTGTTCGCATACCTCCTGGCATTGTTCGCCAAAACCACGGCCTGTACTCTCCCCGCCGCCTTGCTCCTGGTTCTTTGGCTGCGGCGGCAACCATTCTCCTGGCCCCGGATGCTGCAAATCCTGCCCTTCCTTCTCATCGGTTTGGGGATGGGCCTCATCACCGTTTGGTGGGAGGGACATTTGGGCAACTTCAACCACGAATTCGACGTGTCGTTAAGCCTTCTGCAACGCCTGTTGCTCGCCGGACATGCCCTCTGGTTCTATGCCGGCAAGCTCGTCTGGCCTGTGAATCTCACGTTCAGCTACCCTCACTGGGATATCAATCCTGCGGATCCATGGCAGTATGTTCCCGTCGCCGCTTGCCTCGCCGTAGCCGTATTGGTCTTGGTCCGACGCAATAAAATGGATCGGCGCTGCCTCGCCGCCCTCGTTTTCTTCGTCGCCACGCTTTCACCGTTGTTGGGCTTCATCATGGAATACACCTTCCTCTACAGCTATGTGGCCGATCATTACCAATACACCGCCTCCATTGGCCTGATCGCTATCGCGGCGGCCATCCTTTCTTCTTGGTTCGCCAAAACCGGCGCGTTGCCCGCCATTCAGGCCGCCCTGCTGCTACTCCTGGCCTCCCTCACTTGGCAGCAATGCGCCGCCTACCGCGACCCGGAAACTCTCTGGCGCGATACCGTGAACAAAAACCCCGCTTCCTGGATGGCTCACCACAATTTGGGTATTGAATTGTTTGCCCGGGGGCAGCTCGATGAAGCCTTGGAACATTATCAGACCGCTGCCATGCTCCATCCTGGCGGCGATTTGGAACAAAGCGATTTGGGCACGGCCTTGATGGAAAAAGGCCTCGATTCCGAGGCCATCCCGCATTTGGAAGCCGCCCTGGCCATCAACCCAACGCTTTTCGCCGCCCAAAACAGCCTGGCGCTGGCCTACGGCAATATTGGCAATTTTGACCAGGCGGTTGCTCATTTTAATCGCGCCTTGCAAATCACTAACACCCCGGGAACGTGCTTGAATCTGGGTGCCGTCCTTCAACGCCAAGGCAAGTTCGACGACGCCATCGAATGTTACCGTCAAGTTACTGCCCAATTCCCTGACGAGGTGGTCGCTTGGCGCCGGTTGGCGGACGCCCTCTCCGCCAAAGGTCTGGCGAGCGACGCGATTTCCGTCTATCAGCAAGGGCTGCGGTTCAATTCCAATAACGAGAGCCTGTTGCTGGGTCTTGGAAATGCCTGCCTCGCCCAAACCAATTATGCCGGCGCCGTCGATTGTTTCCAGGCTGCCTTGAAAAACGACCCGTCCAGCGCTGGCTTGCACTATAATTTGGGCTTGGTGCTCGGGTTGCAAGGCAACCCGGACGCTGCATGCCGGGAACTACAAACCGCCCTCCAGTTAAAACCAGACTTTTCCGCCGCCCAGCGGCGCCTTCGGTTGCTCCAGCAAAAGTAGGCCCAGCGTCCCGCCTGCCCAGCCGATCCTTTAACCCCAGCCGTTTGTGCCGGAAATCCATTCCCAAATTATTCTCCATCCCAGTCCCTCAAACCTGAACCCCATTTCCTCCGCTTTGTGACCTTCTCGCAACAACCCCGCCATTGCCACCAAATGAATGAAAAAAATACTCATAAATACTTTATAATGAACACTTTATAAAAAAAATTCTCGTGTCCATAAACAGTTCCCGGATGTCCTCTGACATGATTTTTTTTTGGGCCGCAACTGGTATGATCTTGGCGTTGTTCCACTCGTGTGGCGCGACTCAAAAAAACTCAACAAACCAAAGAAATAATGAAAAATTCATACAAATTAGCTCTGTTGGCCGTCCTCGGTCTGGCTGGCGTTAGCGCGGTTCAAGCTCAAAGCGACTTGATCGTCGGCGTGTACCAACCCGGTGACGCCAATACGACGGCGGTTGACCTCGGTGCCTTCTCCTCCCTGACTGCCGGCGAGACGTTTAACCTCTCCAGTGCCCTCACCGCTGCTGGCATCACCTCCCTCACCTCCTCCGGTGTGTTCGGTGTTGTCGGTGACGTCCATGGCTCCTCCGCCGCCACGCGCATCGTCTATGTGACTGACACAGGTACGCCCAACACCTTTACCGGTGCCAGTGCCTTCAACAATATCAATACGTCCGTCCAATCCATCGCCCTCGGCACCCAGGCTGTCGGCAGCGGTTTTGACTGGGCCTCGGAAACGGATCCGACCGCTCCCAACACCGCCGCCGCCGCGCTGGGTGAAAACATCAGCGGTTCCGTGGCTAACGCCATTAACCTCTATGGCGTTGCCGATAACAACAGCGCTGGCGTGCTCGAAGGCAACTTCACCCTCAACACCAGCACCGATGTGCTGACCTTCAACAGCGTGGCGGTTCCCGAACCCACCTCCTACGGCCTCATCGCCGGTGCCGGTCTGTTGATCGTTTCGCTCCGTAACAAGTTCAGCCGCAAGCAGGCCTGATTTCCCCCCAACAATAAACAAAAAAAACATCCAACCAATAATTAACATGAAAATTAATCCGTCTATCCTCGCTGCCGCCCTCGGCCTGGCTTCTGTAAGCCTGGCCAGCGCCACCCAGTACGTGTACTTGACCGGTTCCACCGCCGCCCGCGACGCGGTGTACACCACCATCACCAATGGCAACGCCGTGTTTGATGCCGCTCCGCTCTTCATCGGCTACGGCAGCACCACTCCCGGTAGCACTAGCTTCATGGAGTTCTCGAACACCATCGCTGGCACACCCACCATCATCAAATGCGCTTGGTCCGGTTCCGAAGCCGGCATCGCTGACGTTTCTGGCTCCGGCACGGAATCCTTCCTCGCCGATCCCGGCACCGCCGGCCTCATCGCCTCTGGCGCCACCACCGCGTCCAGCAGCGGTCTCTTGACCGATGTCGAACAGGTTGAAGTCGCCCAGGCTGACAATGCCAAGGCTTACTCCTCCAATCCCACCTCGACCGCGAGCGAAATCTTTGACCAACTGGCCATCCCGTTCGTGTTCGTCAAAGCCACGAACGAAATCACCGATCAGGGCCTGTTCACCACGGTCACCGATGACAACTTCAAGAACCTCGCGTCCGGCGGCGATCTGCTCGCGGTTTTCACCGGCAATGCCGCGGATGTCAATAACTACGTCTATCTCGCTGGCCGCGACAACAATTCCGGCACCCGCGTGAACACGCTGGACATCACCGGTTACGGCAGCAAGCGCTCGGTCGCCCAGATCGAACTGAGCGCCGGCGCGATGGTCCAGTTCGGCAGCCCCGCCGCTTATCAAGGCAATGGCGGCCAGTCCAGCGGTGGCACCTTGGCCAAGTCCTTGTCTGACACCACCCTCTCCACCGACCAAGTCAATGGTGGCACGGGATTCATCGCGGTTGCTTATCTCGGCCTGTCTGATGACGCCACGGCTGAAGGCGCCCCGTTCAATGCCATTCGTTTGAACTACAACGGCGTTCCGTACACCACGGCCAATGTTGAAAATGGTCTCTACACCTTCTGGGGCAAGGAATACACCCTGATCCGTTCCGGCGCCCCCGCGATCGCCACCACGGTTGCCAACAGCATCGTTGCTCACATCCAAGCCAATACCTCTGGCTTTGAGATTCCCTATTCCCAGATGAATGTTGATCGCTCTGGTCCGACCACCCAGCCGACCCACGACTGATTCATTCTGCTAACCTTCCAGCCGGCGTGAACCTCGGTTCACGCCGGTCTTCTTTTCAGTTGGACGGCACCAACTTCAATGCGTAGCCTGTGTTCAATGGACGCTTCGCGTCCGCAGTCATTCGGCGCGGTTCTGCCGCCCGCAGTCCCATTGCCGGCTCCCTCATTTTTGGAGTCTTGGCGAGAACGATCAGACTAAAATGAAAACCGTCTTTAGAGTTTCTATTTTGTTGAACCTCGGCTTGTTCGGCTGGCTGCTGATAGCGCCTGGCCACCGGGTCAAACCGGTCGCTGAACCGGTTGTCGCCACGCAACCGCCGGCCCCAGTCAGCCCCCCAACCGCGCTGCCACTATCAAATTCTGCCCCGGCCAGTCCCGAGCCATTCCATTGGAGCCAGCTTTATGCCCGGGAGTACCATGCGTATGTCAAAAATCTCCGCGCGATTGGCTGTCCCGAATCAACCGTGCGCGCCATCGTCGCGGCCGATGTCCATGCAGTCTTTCAACCCGAGGTAAATGCGCTGAAGAAAAAACTTTCTGCTCTGGCCAACGGCTCGTGGACCAGCCAAATCGGTTCCCAGACCAATGCGGAAGCGTGGCAGGCGGAACTACAACAACTGCCAGACGAGGAATCCGCCATGATCGCTGATTATCTCGGGGAAACCGTGGCCACCCCCTCACCGCTTCCGGTAACCCGCAAACGCCGCCAGCCCGTCGCCGATCCGGATGCCCCCATTGAAGTGCCGTTGGTGGCTCAGGATGTCGATCTGGCCACCCTCAATCTCGACGAGGGCCAGTTGCAGGCCATCGACGATCTGCGAAAGATTTTCATGCAAAAAATTGGCGGCCCCAATCAGGATCCCAACGATCCTGCCTACCTGGCACGCTGGCGGACCGCCCAGGCGGAGGTTGACAATTTGATGCAAGGCATGCTGGGTAACCAGGCTTATCTCGATTATCAACAACTCGCGTTCACCGCTGCCCAGGCTCATTCAGCCCAAAACCCGCAATCGCCGGATGCTTCGACTGCCTCAGGGACAACAGGAAATTAGTCCGCATGCCTCCCTTCAACGGCCCGACCATGTCTCAAACTGGCAGCCAGACCTCGCCAGCTGCCGTCAAATCGCGCCTGCCCCCCTGGCTGCCCACCACCCTGTTGATACTCGTAACCCTCGCGCTATACTGGCCGGCGCTGCGCTGTAACTTCGTCAACTTCGATGACCCGGATTATGTCGCCAGGAATGTTTACGTCCAAAACGGGCTCACCTGGCCAGGCGTAAAATGGGCTTTCTCCCATCCCGTTTCAGCCAACTGGCACCCGCTGACGATGCTGTCCCACATGGTGGACTGTCAGTTGTTCGGTTTGCAACCCGCCGGCCATCATTTCACCAGCGTCCTGCTCCACGCCGTGAACGCCGCGCTCGTCTTCGTCTTGTTGCGGCAGTTGACCGGCGCCCTCTGGCGAAGCCTCTTGGTGGCCGCGTTGTTCGCGGTGCATCCTTTGCGGGTCGAATCGGTCGCCTGGATCGCGGAGCGCAAGGACGTCCTCTGCGGCTTTTTCGGCCTGCTTACCCTGGCCTTTTATACCCGCTATGTTCACCAACTCGTCCCCCGGGAAATGCCGCTTTCCAAAGGATCAAAGGGACCCATAATTTCAACTCCCGCCCGGTGGCCAATGACTCGAAATTACCTCCTCGCCCTGATTTGTTTCGCCCTCGGCTTGATGTGCAAACCCATGCTCGTCACCTGGCCGTTCGTCATGCTCCTCCTGGACTTCTGGCCCTTGGCGCGCTTCCAAACCGGCCAGGTCGGACGGTTGCCAGAGCGTTTTTATTTAAACGCTCTAATGGAAAAAATTCCGTTCTTTGTCCTCGCCGCAGTCGCCTGTTCGGTGACCTTTTTGGTTCAGCAACACAGCGGCGCCACAGCCGATGGTGAAAACTTCCCGATCGGTGCACGAATCGAAAACGCTCTGCTTTCCTGCTGTCGCTACCTCGGAAAGTCGTTCTGGCCGGTCGATCTCGCCTTTTTCTACCCGCACCCGGATGCCTGGCCGCCGACCCGGGTGCTGTTGGCAGGCGGGTTCGTCTGCGGCCTGTCAATCTTGCTGTTTGTGCTAAGACGGTTATACCCTTTCTTGCTCTTCGGCTGGCTGTGGTTTTGCGGCACGCTGGTGCCGGTGCTCGGGTTTATCCAAGTGGGTTCACAGGCCATGGCGGATCGTTATACCTACCTTCCCTCACTGGGTATACTGATCCTCGTCGTTTGGAGCGCCGCGGAACTCGCCCGGCGCTGGCGTTACGCCACAGCGGCTTTTTCCGCCACCGCAGGGGTGGCCATCGCGCTCTGCCTCGCCCTGACCCGGCAGCAGCTCGGCTATTGGCACGACAGCCTCACCCTTTGGCGCCATACGCTCGATGTTACGAAAAACAATTACATCGCCCACAACGTTTTCGGCCTCGCCCTCATGGACCAGGGTCAGTATGACCCGGCGATGGCGCAATTCCAGGAAGCGCTCCGCCTTAAACCGAATTTCGCCTACGCCTGCAATAACCTGGGTGACGCCTGTTACAAACAAGACCACCTCGACGAGGCGATTGACCAATACCGGAAAGCCCTCCGCCTCAACCCCGGTTACGCGGAAGCCCGCTACAACCTCGCCATCGGTTGCTTTAAACTCGGCCGCGTGGATGAAGCCATCGCCCAGTATGAGGAAGTCCTCCGTCTCAAACCCGATTTCCCCGAGGCCCACTTCAACCTCGGCATCGCACTTGGACGGAAAGGCGAGATCGACGAAGCCATCCACCAATTTCAAGCCGCCGTCCGCCTGAACCCTTATGACGCCACTTACCATAATAATCTGGGTAATGACCTGGCCCGGAAAGGTCTGATGAACGAGGCCATCAGCGAATTCCGCGAAGCCCTCCGCCTCAAACCCGATTATTCCGTGGCCCAAAAAAACCTCTCCCTGGCCTTGGGCATGCAGGCCCGGTCGCCCTAATGGCTTGGCTCTGGCCTAAATATTGGTGCTAGTTACCCGGCTTGGAATGCAATCCCTGAAATGCTTCCGCCCGTTGGACCGCTTCCTTGATTTGTTCCCCAGTCAACGGTTTGCCGGTCAAGTCTCCAAAGTTGACCGTCCCATCCAACTCGGACAAATA
>Ga0302275_10004507_pt1 | contig 13749 bp, 10 predicted proteins | sample III_Bog_N2_2_FD_200229 | JGI IMG/M metagenome (GOLD analysis project Ga0302275, IMG submission 200229) | Peat permafrost microbial communities from Stordalen Mire near Abisko, Sweden - III_Bog_N2_2 | ecosystem: Environmental > Terrestrial > Soil > Wetlands > Peat | place: Sweden: Abisko...
AAGCCACAAAGCCAGTCCAGCCTGAACCCTCAACGTCATCGCCTGCGCAGCCAAAGAAAGTAAAATCGGACCCCTTCCCAGCCTCGGGCGCTGTCTCCGGCTGGCAAAAAGCCGGCGACACCCGCACTTTTGCCGCCAAAGATCTTTACGAATACATCGATGGCGATGCTGAGCAATACGTCTCCGCCGGCGTCGTCACCACTTCCACATCCGATTACAAATACCAGGGCCAGTTGGAAGCGACCTTGGACGTTTACACCATGGGCGATGCCAAAGGCGCGCGCAAGATCATGGACACCGGCCAGAACAGTGACGCCAATACCGTCAAGCTAGGGGATGCCGGTCTTGCCTATGCCCAGAGCATTGTCTTCCGCAAGGGCCCGTACCTGGTCCGCATCGTCGCTTATGAGTCCACCCCCGGCGCTGCCCAGGCTTTGCTTGCCCTGGCGCATGGAGTGGAAGCGAAACTCTAACCCGTTTGGACGGGCCTCGTGTCCGTCGACATTGTCCTTCGATCCGCGTGAAGGCCGAAACAGAAAGCGAGAATTGCCATGAAAGACCGCCGCGATTTTCTAAAGACTGCGCTGACAGGCGCCGTGCTGCTCGGTTCGTCCGGCGCGGCAGAGAAGCTCGCCTTTGCCGACGTGCCCACCGGCGCCGGCCACAAAGATCAACTCACTCGCCACCTGGAACCAGGAAAATCGAGAGTCGTCGTTGCCCGCGATGCCTCGCTTCACAGCTCAGGCGGCCAACTCGACGAGACCCGGGTCTTGGCTCTTCTCGACCGCGCCATCTCCGCCTACACCGGGCACGACAAAGCCGTCGAAGCTTGGAAGCAGATCCTTCCCGCAGGCGCATCGGACAAGGTCATTGGCATCAAGACCAACGGCCTCGGCGGCAGAGGTATCTCCTCTCACTCCGTGCTGGCCTACGCCATTGCCGAACGATTGCAGTGGGCAGGCGTCAAGCCCGGAAACATCATCATCTGGGACCGCAACGCGCGCGATCTCGAGGCTTGCGGCTTCACCATCAATACCGATTCCAGCCGCGTTCGCATCTTCGGTTCCGACGTCTCAGGCTTTGAAGACGAGCCCGTAGCATTCGGTTCCGCCGTCAACGTCAAGCTCTCCAAAATCCTCACCCGCCAATGCGACATGGTGATCGGCCTGCCCATTCTCAAAGACCACAGCGGCGCCGGCGTTACCTTCTCCATGAAGAATATGTACGGCGTAGTTCAGCGTCCCAACGAGCTCCATGCCGGCGGCTGCAATCCCAGCGTGGCCGATCTCAACTGCATCCCGGTCATCCGCGAAAAAGTGCGCTTCACCATCGGTGACGCCATGACTTCTGTCTACGACGGCGGCCCCGGCTTCCGGCCCGAACGCCTCTGGCAGCCCAACGCGCTCATCATCGGTGAAGATCGCGTCGCGCTCGATTCCACCGCCTGGAAGATGATCGAACGCAAGCGCGCCGAGGTCGGCATTCCCACGCTCGAAGCTGCGGGTCGTCCGCCGCGCTACATCGCCACCGCCGCCGACCCGGCGCATAAGTTGGGCTTCGACAATCCCGACCACATCAACCTTGTTGAAATCTGATTTGGGAGCAACAATGCACGGGGAAAGCAATCAGTCGCTCGCCGCACCCTCGGCGCTCACACGCCGCGAAGCCATGCTGCAACTGCTCCGCGTGGGCGCTGTCGCCGCGGGTGCGGGTGCAGCGGCTGTCTGGCTCAACGAGCATAGCTCCCGCCCCGCCTCCCCCACTGCCCAGCAAGCGCGCCGCGATCATCGAACATCCGCAGATACCCGGTTCCCGCACCTCACGGTCGTGCAGGGCGGGGAACCGCGCGCCCTCGTCCAGCGCGCCCTTGCCGATCTCGGCGGCATCCAGCGCTTTATCTCGCGGCAAGATGTCGTTGTCATCAAACCGAACATCGCCTGGGACCGCACGCCCGAGCAGGCCGCGAATACAAACCCTGAAGTCGTCGCCGAGGTCGTGCGCCAATGCGTGCAGGCCGGAGCCAGGCGTGTCATCGTCACCGATGTTAGTTGCAACGAACCGCGCCGCTGCTTCCAGCGCTCGGGCATTCAGGCCGCGGCTCACGCCGAAGGCGCCGAGGTCCTTCTTCCCGATCCCGAGCTTTATCGCGAAGTCGATCTCAATGGTGTCGTCCTCAAAAGCTGGCCCGTCTTCATTCCCTTCCTTGAAGCGGATAAGATTATCAACCTGCCCATCGCCAAGCATCACGGCCTGGTCGGCGTCACCCTCGGCATGAAGAACTGGTACGGCATCCTTGGCGGCCAACGCAACCGTCTCCACCAGCAGATTCACCAGTCGCTCGCCGACCTTGCCAGCTTCATGCTGCCCACCGTCACCCTCCTCGACGGCTACCGCATCCTGCTCCGCAACGGCCCCACCGGTGGCAACCTCGAAGACGTGGCCATCAAAAAGACAATGGTTGCCGGAACCGATCCGGTCGCCCTCGATGCCTACGTCGCCAAAGCCTGGTGGAATCTCGACCCCGAGCATCTGCCCTATCTCGCCATGGCTGCTGCCCGCGGCCTCGGCACCGTCGACTACGACAAGTTACCCGTAAATTTTAGCCAGATAGGTCTTTGACTGCTTCGCTTTAGATCAAAGCCATTCATGGTAACTTCCCGTCGTAACTCCTCCATTGATTGACAGTTTCAAGCCCGCATGAAAACCTTGTTAAACCTTAAATTCTTCTTTCCCCGCTCCTGCGTTCCATCACTGTTCCTAGCCCAGAAGTAATCGCTCAATCGAGGCTGCCCGATGAGGAAATTGTGTCTTCTTAGCTCCACTTCCCTGATCTTCGCAACGTCCCTTTGGGCCAGCGTTACCGTCAGCAGCCCCTCCAACGGAGCGCACTTGCCTTCCCCCGTACTCTTCCAGGCCAAGGCATCCTCCAGCGGCTGTTCCAGGGGTGTCGCGTCCATGGCCATTTATGTGGATGGCAAACTTGCCTACAAAATAGAAAAGGCTGCGCTTGATACGAAGCTCAAGATGAAGCCGGGAAAGCATTCTGTAGTCACCGAAGAGTGGGACCACTGCGGTCACTCCGCTGAAGACAAGCAGACCCTCACGGTGACCGCCACGGTAGCATCCCCATCCATCTCCGTCGTCTCTCCCGTGAACAACTCGGTCGTCACCTCGCCGGCCACTTACATCGCCGCGGCAAGTGTGCCGTCTTGCGCCGCGGGCGTTGCGTCCATTGAAGTCTACGTCGACGGAGAACTCGCCGCTTCACAGCCAGGCCCAAGCCTCAATGCTCAGGTCGCCCTCGGATCCGGAATCCAAAAAACAATCGTGAAAGAACTCGATAAGTGCGGAGGCTCGCTTTCGAAGCCCATCACGGTGAGCGTTGAAGGCGCGCCGTCTGTGCTTTCTTCGCTCCAGGCAAGTCCCGGCTGGGTAGGTTGGGGCCAACAGCCGCCCGACTATCAGGACTGCTCGCCCTGTTCGGGAATTTCCTGGTCCATGACTCAGGGGATAACATCGCCCTCCCTAAGTCAAAATGCAGCCCAGTTCAGCACCAATGGCTCCGTCCCATTCGCCGTCGTTCTGTGGGAAAATCCGGTCCTGGGCCAAATGTCCACGCAAGGACTGCCCGACAAAAGCCACACCCTCATTCCAGGACTGCACCACTTCACCTACGAAGGCGATTTCTACCTCACAAATACCGCCTACACGCATGCCCTGGAACTCGACGTCGCCATGTATCTCAACGGCGTTAGCATGTTCTGGGGAACACAGTGCGATCAGGGCGGCGATGGCCAATGGGACGCTCTCGATAAAGGCGGAAAAGGCTGGGTCAAAACCGGCGTGTCTTGTGAATTCAACACCGGATGGAATCACTTCGCCCTCGAGTTTCAGCGCGAATCCGGCAACAAGTTACTCTATAAGTCCATCACCTTGAATGGCGTCACAAAAGAAATCAACGTCACGTATAACCCCACCAGGGTGCCCACAAGTTGGTATGGCGTTACCGTTAACTATCAGATGGATGGAGATAAGTTCCAGGATCCGAACACCACCTACGTCGACAATTTGACGCTCGCCTACTGGTAGTGAAGATCGCTTTCCTCGCCCCGCTTTCTTCACCTTGCTCAATTGTGTTTGAATGTCAGCGCGGGGTGCGCGGCCTTGCCGGCGCTCCGTAGGCACTGCTGCGCGCGAACGCTGCAAAGGTGGATACGCATGTCTCACTCCCGTAGAGCTTTTCTCCAATCCGCCACGGCTCTTGCTGCTGCGTCTCTCACCGCGTCCAGTTCCGCTTTCTCTGATCCCAGCGCGCACGGCGACGCCGCGCCCTCGCTGAATCAGTTCGGCTACGGCGACGTCGAACTGCTCGAAGGACCGCTCCAAGAGCAGTTCGAAACTAACCACGCTTTCTATCGCGATCTCGATGAAGACAGCCTGCTCAAGCCTTTTCGCCAGCGCGCCGGCCTCCCGGCTCCGGGAGAGGATATGGGCGGTTGGTACAGCTGGGCGCCGCTGGGCGATCTCGACAAGCCCGGCGATAACGGCTTCGCTCCCTGCCACAGCTTCGGTCAATACCTCTCCGCACTCGCGCGCGATTACGCTGCCACCGGCGATAAGTCGACACAGGAAAAAGTCCATCGCATCGTTCGTAACTTCGCCCCCGCCATCTCTTCCCACTTCTGGGATGACCATCGCTTTCCCGCTTACACCTACGACAAAATCTCCATCGGCCTGCTCGACGCACATCAGTTTGCCGGCGCGCCCGGCGCCCTCGCCGCTCTCGATAAGACTCTCGACTCCGTGTCGACACGCTTACCCTCCGGCGGCATCTCGCGTGCCGAACAATATGCGCGTCCACATAAAGACGAATCCTTCTGCTGGGATGAGCCCTACACCTTGCCGGAAAACTTCTTTCTGGCCTGGAAGCGTGGCGCCGGAGATCGATATCGCGACCTGGCAATTCGCTTCCTTGCCGACGACTGGTATTGGAACCCACTCGCTGCCGGCGAGAATGTCCTTCCCGGAAAACACGCCTACAGCCACGTCAACGCGATGAGCAGCGCCATGCAAGCCTACCTTGTCTTAGGCAGCGAGAAACACCTGCGCGCAGCGAAGAATGGATTCGACTTCGTGCGCACCACGCAGAGTTTCGCCACCGGTGGATGGGGCCCCGATGAAGATTTTCGCGAGCCGGGAATCGGCGAAATCGGCGAGAGCCTGACCAAAACCCACTCCAGCTTTGAGACGCCCTGCGGGTCTTACGCGCATTTCAAAATTACGCGCTATCTGTTGCGTGCCACCCGCGACAGCCGCTACGGCGATAGCATGGAGCGCGTTCTCTATAACTGCATCCTCGGCGTGAAACCAATCAAGAAAGATGGTCACGGCTTCTATTACTCCGACTACAATCAGGACGGTTCCAAGTTCTATCACCCCTATAAGTGGCATTGCTGTACGGGAACCTTCTCGCAGATTACCGCTGACTATGGAATCAGCGCCTACTTCCACGACGATCGCGGAATCTATGTGAATCTCTACGTGCCTTCCAAAGTCACTTGGACCCACGGCCACGATCGCGTCACTTTGACTCAAATGACGATCTATCCGCATGTGCCCTCGACACAGATCGTTGTTACTGCGGAAAAAGCAAGCAGCTTTCCCATCTATCTGCGTATTCCTTCATGGGCCGGCCCGAAAACGCGCGTCACCGTAAATGGAAAACAGGAATCGATTGCCATCGAGCCCGGCAAATTCGCATCGATCGCGCGGACCTGGAAAAACAACGACCGCATCGAGATCGAGTTCGACATGCGCACCACCCTCGAGCCAGTTGATCCGCAGCATCCTGCGCTCATGGCCGCCGTGCACGGGCCACTTGCTCTATTCGCAGTAGGAGACATCCCGCCGAGCGTATCTCGCAGCGACCTATCGAGCGTAGCCCAAACCGCACATGGCTCAAGCGACTGGAGAACAGCAACCGGAGCGGTAACGATGCGGCCCTTCACGGCGATTCAAGACGAGCGCTACCGCCTCTATCAGAAGCTAGAAACGGCCTGATCGCCTTTGAATTGAAACTTGGGCTTGCTGCCGATGTACCAGCCAACCTGCGAACTCGCCATGTCCGCGCAGCGGACGCCGGACGCCGGCTCGCCAATGTGCTAACCCCACTAACTCCGATAACCTAACTAATCCCGCCATCTCTCTAGTCGTTCGGCCTATCATAAAATCGGAAGAACAACGACGGCTTGGCGCACGCCTCGGCACGCGCCACAAGTTCGGTTGTCTGCTTATCGTTGAGCGGCGTGAAGTCCCGCGCCAATTGCACGTTCTCTTCTAGTTGGGCAACTGTATCGCAGCCAATAATCACCGTGCTCACGGGCCGCGAAAGCGTGTAATACATCGCTTCGCGCATCGTCAGCGTCCCGGGCTTGTCCGTCTGAATTGCCATGCCTTCCCACGAGTGCTTCTGCGCTTCGATTGAAGGCGGTGTCCACGTCGAAAGAAGCCGCCCGCGCCCCGGCACCTTCATGCCGATAATCCCCATCTGGCGCTCCACAGCCAGCGGCAGCAACTCCTCGTTAAAACTGTAGTGATGCGGATCGGCAGCGTTCATGGCCATTAAAATCGTATCGAACGGATAACGATGAATGCATTCGACGAGCACGTCCGGCCGGTAATGTCCCGTGATGCCCAGGTGCCGAACCACCTTCTGCTCCTTCATCTCCAGCAGTGCTTCAAAGGCTCCGCCCTTGCCGAAGATCTCATCGATATTCTTCGCAATGCCCACATCGTGCAACTGCCACAGGTCTACGTGATCGGTTTGCAGAAGTTGCAGCGACTTCTCAATCATCCGCATCGACCCATCGCGCGTCCGTTCCTTCGTCTTCGTCGCGAGAAACGCTTCGTTGCGCCGCCGCGCCATCACCTTGCCCACATACTGCTCGCTCCAGCGATCCGGGCCGCCATAAATCGACGATGTGTCGATGTAATTCACGCCTAAGTCGAGCGCACGATCAATAATCGGGACGGCCACGTCGAAGTTATGAGGCCGCTCCAGCGAAGCCTGCCCGCCGAGCGAGAAAATGCCGACTTTGTAGCCGGTCTTGCCCAGGTTCCGCGTTGGCATGCCCGAAGCCGTAACTGGATTCGCCGGCAGCGGAGGCAATTTACGGGTCACATCTGCGACGACGCCCGCCGGTGTAAGCAATGCGGCAGTGAGCGCGCCAGTGGATTTCAGAAACTGGCGTCGATTTTGGCTGCCAGAAGAGAGTGAAGGTGAATCGCTCATTGTATCTCCGACGTGACAGTGATTCTCGCACACCATCATACCGCCGTCGCGTGGCAACTCGCACGGTTGTTCGTGAAGAACAGAGCATGCAGCTACTTGTGCGGCTCGCGAAACGAGAGCGGCGGACCAGGGTTTGGTCCGCCGCATTCTTTTTTCAATGAAAGGGGAAAGTTACTGAGGCTGCGTTGTGGAACCAGACCGCGTGCCTTGCGCACCTTTGTGGGTCGTACTGATGCTTCCGGTTTTGCTCCTCGGGGCAACCTTCACAGCGTTAACCGGTTTCGGTGCCGTCCCTTTCCTTGCGGCATTCCTTGCCGAGTCGCCAGCTTTCTGCGTGTTTTTCGTGGCGCTTGCGTCCTGGCTCCAACCCAGCTGAAGTCCGCAAGCCAGCATCGTGCCCAAAATGAGTGCCGGAATTACCTTCATTGTGCTCATGTTTCTCCGTCCTTGTTGTCGGGTCTGATCATACGGCGAGACTGTCGCCTACTCGCCATACTAGAACCGGAAAACAGGTCCCGCAGTAACACGAAGGTTATTGTAAGTTCCACTGTTGAGGTATATTTCGTCACCCGCTTCAAAACGCAACCCGAAAGGTCCGAGGAACGATTCGAACCCGCCGCCCGGATAAAATGCGACGTGCGTGCCCGCTCCTCCCACGCCATTCACTGCACCGGTAAACGTGCCGGAATAGTTGGTGCTGAAGTCAACGAAGCCGACCTTGCCGGTAACGAAGACGCGGAATGGAGCCGTGGTGCCGAATTGCAGCTTGGGGCCAAACAACCCCGTCAACGGACGCACGCCAGTCGTCACAAACGTCGACGTCCCACCGGTATTGTAAGTCGTGGTGTAGTCGCGCGAGAAGTCATAACTCATCTCGGCTTCAAGTCCAAAATTCGGGCGTACATTGAAGCCAACGCGCCCGCCTGCTCCCACAAAATTAATCTGCGGAGTCGCCGGGGAGAAACGAAGATAGTCGGCAAATACGCCCACTTCCGCATGGTTCAGGTTTGCCGGTCCGGTTTGCATTGTCGGAGCCGGCGCCGATGGTTGATCCTGGGCCGTAAGCCAATTCGGCGTCGATAAAGTGAAAGCTATTCCCGCAAGCAGCGCGATACGTTTCATCTCTTCACGCCTTCCAAATATTTTTTAGGGACAATAGCCCAGATAATGAATGCGCCTGGCTGTATCGAGTGTTCAGGATGCCGGCCTTCTTTACGAGGTTGCGGTTGCTTGCGGCAGGCTTTCGCGCCGCCACATTAATCGCTGAGCCCAAACTGAGATTGAGTTTTTCGCTTAGGGAGGGGAAGTTCGGTCTCTAACTATTCCGTATTTAAATGTCTATTGGGCATGCGTACACACGCATGTCTGAATCCTGACCCGTGCGGCGCGTTTACCGAAGCCGCACGGATTCCGGAATGTGCATTTCGTTCAGATTATGCGAGTCCCTAGTGACGGTGAGGCGCGCCGCCGTGACCACCACCGCCACGGTATCCGGGCAGCGCGCGTTCGCGGCCCGCATCGTGCGGAGCATTGCCCACGTTGCCGCGCCCATCGCGCGCTTCGTTGCCCTGGAAGTGATTGAACCGCTCTGCCCCACGTTCAGGCATCGGCCCATGATATCCATGGCGAGGATCGAAACGGTTATCAACGTGTCCATAAAAACCATGAGCCCCGTGGAACCATGGCCCCGCGCCGATAAACAATCCCCCGATAAACCAATCCGGGCCGTAGTAACCGTAGGGAGCGCAATCATACGGCTCATAGTCAAAGTATCCGTAAGGACAGATTGGAGCCGGGCCACCCACTTCGACTGTAACTTGAGCCGGTGAAACAGCGAGACTGCTGAGCAGGGCAACTGCGAGCGCTGAGAACGCCAAGACTTTACCGCTGGCCATAAAACTCTCCTTGATGACTTGGAGCATTGTACAGGATGAGAAGTTGCCTCGATCTCGTGAACAAATGAAATGAACGGACTGCTTGCGGAGAAATCGGAGGCGAATCCATATCTTACTGGCCTGTGTGAGTTGCTGCGCTCGTCCATGTCGGACTGGCTAATTCGATCGTCATCACCGGGCCTTCTGCGTAAATAGGTCCTTGCTCCCTCACAAACGTTGGAGCAGACCCGCCAACAGTCCAGACCTGAATGTTCGGTGGCTGCTTGCCGATCATTGGTGCGACGATTCCTGCCACGCCGCCCAGATCGATCTTGATCTCGTAGTGGAACGCCTTGCCTGGAGCGCCTTCCACATTGAAGGTATCTTCGCCCATCGATGAGATAGCCAGCTTCACAATGCGCGGCTTGGGTGTAGCCACCACCATCGATACAGTTGTCGCCGTGGCTCCGCCTGCCTTGATGTTTTCAATAATGAGCGGAACAATTCCATTCGCCAGGTCCGGCGGCAGTTTCATGTGCTCGCTCTTCACTTCGTCCTTGCCATCCTTGTCGGTGGAGTGGACCGTGACCTGCCCGCTGCGCGCGTCCACGAGCATGTCCATCGGGTGAGGGAACGCCGGTCCCTTCTGGACGTGGTGATCCGTGACTAGCTCGAAGTTGTGGCGTTGCGAGTAAACCGTCGTCTCGTCGTCAATCGACCCATCCTTGAAATGGAAGATCGTCTCCGAATTGACCTGGCCCCCGTGCGACACCTGGATGATGTCCCCGGATGCAAGCACGTGCCCGTCGTCCGATCGCATCACGAGAAAGCCGTGGATCGTTCCTTGAAGATGACGCACCGGAACCGATTCCGCATCCGTGCTCAAGGCCCACGCGAACAAAAACAGAGGAATCAATGGCAACGTTCGAATCCGTCGCAACAAGACGCTTTTCATTTCGTAACCCCAAGGTGATTCGATGATCACCCGCCATCAAAGGATGGCCCAGCAAAAGCAAAGGCCGTTCCCATCGGGAACGGCCTTTATGCTTTTGCGCCGAAGGCGCGTCTGCTGCATGCAATGCTAGTCGCCGGCTACGGGCTCCCGTGTCTCCACCGGCTTTGCAGGCGCAATTGAATCCAACCGGACCAGACCTTCGATCGGTTTCTCGCCCAGCACGTGCTCGCGATACAGCTTGGCCATCTTTGCGTTTTCCGCGTCCGACTTGATCTTGTCGGCGGTTGTTACGGCGCGCGCGCGAAGCTTCTCTTCGCGGGCGTTCTTGGCAATACCAAGCTCGTCCAGCGTGTGATTGGCTTCCGCGTTCACATGCTCCATATTCAGGTTCAGCTCGTGGCCAACATGCGACATGTTCACCTTCTTGCCGCCTGCGAAAATCTCATGCCGCCCATGCTCCTCGTACCACTTCGTAAGCGTGGCCGTCATGTGCATCTTCTCGATAATGTTGCGCCAGCCCACGCCCGTGTTGTACGCGCAGAAGCTGATCTCGCCTTCCTGCGTCGCATACGGAATAATGCATTGCTCCGTGCGCCGGAAGTCGTAGTTGAACAAGTCTTGGAACCACATGCCGGCGATGAAAAGGAAGTTCCAGCGATCCGCGCGCCGCTTCTTGATGTCGTCCATGGTGCGGTCGCCCTTCACGCTGCCGTAATCCTTGCCGGTCGCGTTAAAGGTCTTGTCCATCTTCTTCATCATGTCGGTGATCTTGAAGTGCGTAGGCGACTGGAACGGATCGTAGTTGCGCATCAGCGACAGGCCCAGGCCCAGCGTCGACAGAAACTTGCCGCGCGCCGCATCGTTCACCTTCGCCAAATCCTTCGCCACCCTGCCCATATCCAGGAACGCCGTCACCGGTGCTGATTCCTTCGTTTCCTTGTCGATCATCAGCGCCATGCCAATGCCGCAATTCGGATGGCATCCGCAGCTCAGCTGGCCCCACTCCGCGCCCGGCCCGTGAATCAAGTCGGCCCAGTCTGAGAAGGTGCTCATAAAGCTGATCGGGAACCAGTCCCGCGCCGGCTCGCCAATCCCCACCTGCTTCTTGATGTCGTGCGCCATGTGGCTGAGCGTGTAGCGCTGCGCCTGCCTGCGCTCGTCGGTAATGTCTTCGTCGCGGCCCGTAAAGCTCACCGGCTGGAAGCTCAGGAAGCTGATCTTCTTCGGATTGTCGAGTGCGAACTGGATAATGTGCCCAACCTGCTCGTTGTTAATCCCGTTGATGATCGTCGTCACCGGCACAATGTCCACGCCGGCTTCGTGCAGGTTGTTAATCGCCTGCAACTTCACGTCAAAGAGATTGCCAACCTTGCGGTGCGAGTTGGCCGCATTGCCGATTCCATCGAACTGAAGATACACATACCGCAGACCCGCTTCCGCAGCCGCGCGGCAAAGCTCCTTGCTCTTCGCAAACTCAATTCCGTTTGAGGCTGCCTGCACGCTGTTGTACCCAACCTTGCGCGAGTAAGCCACAGCATCAAGGAAGTACGGCGAAAGCGTCGGCTCGCCGCCACTGAACTGCACGCTCATCTGCCGCTTCGGCTTGATCGTGATGGCGTTGTCGAGCATGGTCTTGATCTCGTCCCACGTCAGCTCGTGTACAAAACCAACCTGGTTCGCATCCATGAAGCACGGATCGCACATCATGTTGCAGCGGTTGGTCAAATCGATCGTCAGGACCGAGCCGCGCCCATGGGTCACTGTCGATGTCCCGTGGTTGTGCAGCTTCTCATCGTTGTGCGCGCGCATGTCGCGCCCAGGGAAGCTCTCTTCCAGGTGCTTGAAAAACGCCGTGTCGATCGACATCACGTCTTCAAAGTGCCCGTGCTTGGGGCAATCCTTCACCATCAAAATCTTGCCGTCGCGCTCAATAATCTGCGCCTTGATCTCGCCCACTTTTTCGTTCAGCAGCACTTCGTGCGGCAGCTTGCCGTCCAGAATCTGCTTGCGGATCTCAGGCACGCACTTCGGGCAAAGCGAGTCTGTCGTGCGTGGCCAGCCGAGAGGCGGCTTTTCTTTCTGCCAGCTCTTCTGCAGCGGTTTGTCGCTCCACTTCGGCGTAAACGATGGGTTCGGGCTGATGCGGTTGAGCCGCTCATACACCACCCACGCGCCTTTGGCTGCGTAGACGGCTGCTTTCTCGACATACTTGATCGCTTTGGCCATGTGTTGCGGTCTCCTCAAATGCTTTGGATTTGCCGGCTCGCATCGCCCGGCCCAGCCTTTCAGCCCGATCACCCATCGGTACCTAAAAGACCATCCCTAGGGTAATAGGCACCCCCCGTCAACCCAACTCCCGCGCAGCGAATGGCGAAATCCCCGCCCAAACGGTAATTCCCACCCATTGAATGGTTTGGGCCACGGAGTCATCCACGCGCTTTCCTTTCGCGCATGGTTGGGAAAGCACAAGCCTCCATCGGCGCAAGCCGCCGCAGGGGAAGATGGCCTCCCTTTAGGGAGACCCCGGGAATAGCCCCGATGAAATTCCGGGGAACGGTCCCCACCGCACACCCCGCCAGCGCGTAGGGCGGGCCTGAAAACACCCACTCCGTCTCAATTACGATCCGCGTCAAATTCCCTTCGGGTTTCTAACTGAGAGAGCTGGAGCATTCACGACCCTGAAAAAAGACCTCAGACGACGAGGTCTCTAGGCCCTCCCTAGAACTCAATGCGTGCCGAGAACTGCGCCAGTCGCTTGTTAGTCAGCAGGACAGTGGCCTGGCCGAAGTTCTGCGGATTGTCGAGCGTGGCGCTGATCGAGTGGGAGTCAAAGCGAACACTATTGGTGATGTTGAACATCTCCCAACGAAACTGCAGCTTCGCTCTTTCGGTCAGTTGGAACTCCTTGTCGAGACCGCTGTCCCAGGAGAAGTAGCCATCTCCGCGAAGGGGATTGCGCGTGCCGGAGTCCCCTGGCAATGCGTGGCCGAAGGAGTTGAATACTGTGGCTGGATCGGCGAACCGCTGCGTGAGCGAACCGCGGGCGGCGGCGCGGGCGGGGATGGGGGCAACCTTGCTGGCCCAGCCTTCAATATCCCAATTGGTGGGGTAGTAGGCGCCATTGTCCACCAGGAAAGGGAAGCCGCTGGTCCAGCGGACAATTCCAGTCAGCTGCCAGCCGCCCAATAGCTCGTCTTGCAACCGGTTTGCCGAGGCAAGGAATCTCTTTCCGCGGCCCACGGGCAGAGTCCAGATGTAGTTGGAGTTGATTTGGTGGGTGGCGTCAAAATCGGAGACGCCGTAGAGCTGGTTGGGCATCCAGCTGTTGAGGATCTGCGCGTAGTTGGTGGCGCCGGAGGTATTGAGCCGCTCCGACTGCGAGGTGATGTCCATCGACTTGGAGTAGGTGTAGTTGACGTCGGCCTGCATGCCCAGGCCGAGACGCTGACGGTAGACCACTTCCAGGGCGTTGTAGTTGGAATATCCAATCGACCTCCACGAATACAGCGCGGAGTACTGATCATGGTAGTAGCGATAGGAGGGGTAGGTCTGGTTGGGATTGACACCGGCACCGCTCAGCGAGTCGGGCACATCGAGTTCGTAGAGAGCGTAGGTTTCGTTATATAGGT
>Ga0302275_10004509_pt1 | contig 13744 bp, 6 predicted proteins | sample III_Bog_N2_2_FD_200229 | JGI IMG/M metagenome (GOLD analysis project Ga0302275, IMG submission 200229) | Peat permafrost microbial communities from Stordalen Mire near Abisko, Sweden - III_Bog_N2_2 | ecosystem: Environmental > Terrestrial > Soil > Wetlands > Peat | place: Sweden: Abisko...
CGTCATCTTACCTTTGAGATTCACCTTCCCAAAATCCCCCGTTAATACAAACCAGCCCTTGACGTCCGTCTTCGGTAGAAAATAAAAACCCGTTACCTCCGTGGTCCGTTGTGCGGTTGAACCGTTGGCATATTGCAGGATGACCGAAATCGGAGTCGGTCCCGCTGCACTGATGAAATACAACTGCAGCTGAACGTAATGTCTTGCTGGAACCGGTATGGCATACGTTTCCGTTTTATCCGCCGACTGGTGCACCTGCGGCCCGTCTCCGACCGTTCCATAGGGCAGTTGCACATCGGGATGCACGTCGTTGGCGGCAAAAAATCCCGAGTCGGGCAAAGGGTTCAACTGGCCGGCCTGGGAAACTTCTGCTCCCGTTTTCGTGATCAACACCGAATCGTGACCGCGATCCAGGCTATGGTCGGCCAACTGCAACCGTCCGTCCGCCTGCGTGGTGACGACCCGTGCGTTGAGCAGGTTGCCCAAATCAATCTGAACGGCGGATGGCTTGGTGGCCTCGGTCAAGGCGCAACAACCAGTTGCCAGGATCCCCGCGCAGGTCGCGAAAAAAATCCAAATCCCCACCAATCGATTCATTTTCATGGGATGCACTTCAAAGTTTTCCACTGGGTTGCTCGTGGCGGCTGGCAGGGACATTTTGGTGATTTTTGGTCTGCTCCACGGATTTGCAACTCATTTATGCAGTACAGGATTAAAAGCCCGATAGCGCTTGCACAAACACTGCAGCCACTTGGAGAGAAAACTCGCTAGGTCGGTGGGGCGACACGCCTGCTGTCGATCATCGACTCTCGCCCCATCCGCAGAAAAGAACCTTTGAATGGCATCAGAATCACGACCACGGTGGAGGACAGAATCCATCCGTCTATTGATCCAGGGTGTTGATCCAGGAGGGACTGGACTGCCAATCGCCAGCTTCAAGGTGCGGGTTGTTGTCATTATTCCAGCTAGCCCGCCAGGTTGGATTATTCGGGCTGCGCAGGTCATTGCGTTTTGGAGACTCAACATGGCCGTCGCAGAAGAGGACGTCCGTACGATAATTGTGACGGTTGGCTGGGCAGGCGGAATGACCGCTGAGGGTTTTGACGTCGGCCGGTTCACAATTCCCGTTAAACGCCGGGCTGACGTTTTGCGGCACGGAAGGGACATCACAAATCATAATCATGCTGGTTGGCACTTTGACCGCTGAGTCCCTGATCGGACCCTGAGTCAAGCCACCGTCAACATCGCCGCCCAGCCCCAATTGCGGCTTGGTCACGGCTTCCGATCCACCCTGAAAGTGGATTCCCCAGTCGTTATAGCCTAGTCCAAAGTAGGAAGTACTGGTAATGGCATAAGGATCATAGACACCACCGGGACCGGTACCACCCAGAGTGCCATGCCCGACGCTGTTGACGTTCAGGTTGGTGTCCCAAGCGGTCCAAGACCCGGCTGCAGGGCAGGAAAAAGCGTGGCGATTGCCTCCCATGAGGCTGAACAACCGTGTCGGCCACACGTAGTAGTAATTAGTCGAACCACCCGCTGGAGTTGACAGGCAGCCGGGATACTGATTGTAGTCGTTGATATACATGACGCCGGCGATGCCGATCTGCTTCATGTTGTTGATGCAGGAAATCTGCTTGGCCCGCTGTTTGGCTTTTGACAAGGCCGGCAGGAGCATGGCCGCCAGGATGGCAATGATGGCGATAACCACCAGCAACTCAATCAGGGTGAAACCGACGGTTGCCCTGGTCGACACACCGTGGGTGGAGCGCTTTGCTTTGAATGACGAGGTCGATATATTCATTTGAGTTTTCAATCAGTTTCAAGGCCATCCCACATTTGGTTGACAGTTCGACAGCCCAAGAACCTATCTGCGGCCAGTTCTTACAAATACCTAGGATTCACACACTCTAGCATGTTTTCCTTTAATCTGTCATGGCGCATAAATTGGCCCCGCGCCATTTGCTCCAGACTTTGCGCCGGGTGGGAGCTTATGGATGGCGGTCACCGCGGAACAAAATGTTTAGCCGGAAACCGCGGCCGCCCGAAGAAAAGACCGTCCAAGACCTCAAATTGCGGCGGGCGAGTGCCTCCTTGGTTAAACTCCGCCGGTTGGCATTATCACTCGCCATAAACTTCTCGCTCACAGCAGCCTAAGATCTTGAATATTGGGGGTGAAATTGACTCTAGGATTTGGGCCGCTTAGGCGAAGCAGGGGCCTGAGGCCTCTTCATGTGTCATGACATGACGAATCGGGTGAGGTACTTTCGAGTCTATGGATCCCCGTAATTCGTCAGAATAACTCAATTAACACGCACACATCACATGAAAAGAAAACCAAACAACCTACGAGAAATCATGTTCAAAAGCCTTTGGTCAGTTCCTTTGCTGATGGCCGCGCAAGTCGGTCAAGGGGCGCTGATGCATGAATACAGTTTCAACGATTCCACCACCAGCACGAATGCCATCGATTCGGTGGGTGGAGCAAACGGTGCGCTGTATCCGGGGGCATCTTATCCCGGGAACGGCACGGTGCTGCTGGATGGTAACAGCGGATTTGTTTATCTGCCGAATGATATTATTAGTAACTATACTTCAGTAACCTTTGAGGTCTGGGCAACGCCGACATCTAATCCTGTCTGGGCGCGATTGTTTGATTTCGGCACGAACGCGGGCGGTCCGGGGACCGGGGGAGCAGGCGGAACTGGCGGCGCCGGCCTGACCTGGTTTTATATGTGCCTGGATGACGGCGTCAGCGGCAGTTACCGCCTGGACATCAATCCGGGTCAGGCCATGCAGGGGCCGCAGCCAACGCCCGGCGTGTATCACATGCTGGCATGCACCATCAATGCCGTGGCCAAGACAGCCTCGCTCTACGATAACGGACAGTTAGTCAGTTACGCGACCAATTTTACTGCCACGCCGCAGGGGGTAGGTCATACGTTTAACGATTACATCGGCCGTTCCCAATTTGCTGATCCCTATTTCAACGGCTCAATTGACGAATTCCGCATTTACAATAATTCAGTGGATCCGGTCCAGGTAGAAGCCGATTTCGAGGCAGGCGCCAATTCAACCGCCGGTGCCGCCGGCAGCCTGACTTCGATCCAGTTCAATGACCCAAGCAATGTGGTCGTGAGCGCAAAGATTACTCCCGAAATCCTGGGGAATTATTCGCTGCTGACCAACGCGGTGGACATCACTACTGAACCGGGCATTACGTTTTCTTCAGACAACCCCGGTGTTATTGCGTTTGAAGCAGATGGTTCATTTCACGCGATTGCCGCCGGCTCCACCATCATTCGAGCCTCGTACCTATCCCAAAGCGCTGCGCTGCCGGTGAATGTAGCCGCCGTGCCGGCTGTGTTGGTGCATCGTTACAGTTTCAACGGGGCTGCTGGCACCACGGCCATCACCGATTCGGTGGGCACCGCGAATGGAACATTGGTCAACGGCACCGCCACCGCCACGCTTACCGGCACAGGACAACTCACTCTGGATGGCAATGCCAGTTCCGGGTATGTCGCGCTGCCTTCCGGAATCCTCCCGACGCTGACAAACGCAACGTTCCAGACCTGGGTGGATAATCAGGATGCGAATTCGGACTGGGCGGAATTATGGGCCTTTGGAACCAACAATGGCTCCGCGGGTCAGACCTATATCACGATGATTCCGAATAATCTGGCCACCAAAAAGTTGCGATTGGATGCCCACGGAAGCACCGATGTCTCCTTGGATGGTCTTTCGCCTTTACCCTACACGAATGAGGTTTGTGTGACGGCTACTTATAACTACTCCGCACAATCAATGACCATCTACGTGGCTGGCCGCAAGGTTGCTACTGCTGGAGTGTCCCTGCCGCTTTACAGTATCCCCGATACTGACAATTACATCGGTCAATCGGAATGGTACGGCAGTGGTGATCCTTACCTGAATGCCATTCTGGATGAATTCCGGATTTACAACGGCGTTGAGTCGGATCTCCAGATAGCGATCGACGCGGCGGCGGGTCCTGACAACATTATCACCAACCCGGGCACATTGCTATCTTTGTCGCTGGTCGCCCAGACGAATGTGGATGCGCACGGCTTGGGGGTGCCGATTCAAGTGCTGGCTAACTTTGCCAATGTTTCGGGCGTTGACGTGTCGACCCTGGCGCAGACTTCACTTGCCAGCGCCAACACCACTGTCGGAACCATTGCCAACGGCAATTTTATTCCTCAAAGTCTCGGGACTTCGACGGTCACCGCCTCGTACGGCGGCATCAACGGATCGCTGGCCATGAACGTGGTGGACACCAATGCGTGGCCTTCGTTGTTGCATCGCTGGAAATTTAATGACGCTCCGGGTAGCACCATTTTGACGGATTCGGTTGGCACCATCAACGGAACCGTCAATGGGCCTGCCACTTTCGATGGCAATAATCTCAACATGCCGGCAGGCAACCCGCCGCCCGCCGCCAATGGTGTGCCCACCGGTAGCAGCGGTTGGGTTTCCTTCCCCGGCGGTCAGGGCTTGGTGAGTGGCTTGCCAAACGAGGCCAGTTTCGAAATCTGGGTAACGTGGAATGGCGGTGCCGTTTGGCAGGAGATATTTGATTTTGGCCAGGCGGCCACTCCAGGGTTTTCATTGGGTGGCGGTCAATATGTAATGATCTGTCCCGAAGATGGCTCCAATTACAAGTTGCATGCGGAGTGGGACCAAAATCCGACTTACGACGTCACGCTGATCGGGCCAGCCGCGCTGCAGGTGGGCGTCTTGAACCAGATTGTCTACAGCCATGACCAAGACCGCCAATTGGATAAGCTCTATTTGAATGGCCAATTGGTGGCCAGTGCCATCAATACGGCGTTATGGTCCAGCCTGCCCGATGCGGATAACTGGCTGGCCCGGGATCAGTGGCAGGACCCCATGTTCAATGGCAGCTACTCTGATCTGCGGCTCTGGAACGGGGCGCTCACCAGTGCCCAGGTGGCCAGTTCTTACAGTGCCGGGCCAAACATTATCGTGGGGCCTGCGCTCAACATCGTTAACTCGGGAAGGAATATCACGATTCAGTGGCCAGCCAATGCCACGACATTTACACTGCAATCCGCGACCAGCCTGAAGGGAGGCGCGTGGACACCGGTGGTTGGTACGCCCACGGTGGTCAATGGCTTCAATGTTCTGACGGTGACCCCGTCGTCGCAGAGCCAAACCTATTACCGCCTGATGCACTAAAACGATTCAGGGGGTTTGATCAAGGCTGGGCGCGGTTAACGCGCCCAGCCTTTTCGACTTCGCCACGGGGACGATGCCAATCACACTTGCCGGTCGGCTAATCGCTGGCAGGAAATATTCAAGTCCGATACAATTCATGGGTATGAAAGCCGCCGCACTCTTGCCTTATCGACTGCTGGCGTTTTTTAAGTTGGCAGGATTGATTTTGATGGTGGCAATTTCGGTGAGCGCCCAGACGGAACCCGGCGGCTCGTCAGATTATCTCATTCAGGTCTGGAGTTCCGAGGATGGCCTGCCGCAAAACTCCGTCAACTGTCTTGCTCAAACTCCGGACGGCTACCTGTGGATCGGCACGCGTAGCGGCGGCCTTGCAAGGTTCGACGGCAGCCGGTTTGTCGTCTTCAACCCGCAGACGACGCCGGAACTGAAAGATGTTGAATTCGAGACCTTGAGCGTGGATTCGCGCGGCACACTTTGGATCACCGCGGGCAACGAATCCGCGGCTTCGATGACTGCCGGAAGATTTCATCTGGTGCGGGAGCGCACGGCAGAACCGCGGTGGCATCCCTTGAATGTTATTGGCGAGGAGTCCAACGCGGTTTACCTGGCATCGTTTCATCCCTCGGTTTTCCGTGTGCCCCGCAATGGCACAGTTAATGAAGCCGAGCGGATTGATCTCGCGCCACCGCCGCCTTTGCCAGTCCCACAGCCGATGATCCAAACGCGGGATGGTTCATTGTGGTATCTCACGGACAGTCATCGGGTCGCACGTTTGGAGTTGTCGTCACCGGAAAACAGACGGACCGTGGTGTTCAATTCGCCATCGCCGGCACGCGAATTGGTGAAGTGCGCCAATGGAGAACTGTGGCTGGCCACAGACCAGCAGCTTGGCGTGATGACAACCAATGGTTTCGCGGACCACACGCCAACCAACGGTATACTGGGGACGGTGCGCGAATTAATTGCAACGCGCGACCACGGCATTTGGGTTTGGAATGGAGATTCATTGAGGAAATACATGGGTGGGCGGTGGGGGCAGAACGTGAAGCAATTCCGGCCTGCCGATACCACGGGGCCACTACACTTTTTTGCCGACTCGCAAGGAGGGTTGTGGGTGATCGAATACGGGGCAGGGCTCTGGCACGTGCAACCGAATGGCGAAGCCTCGTTGCTTACATTGCGCGACGGCCTCCCCAGTAAATTCATCACCTGCTGCCTGGAAGACAATGAGGGAAATATTTGGATCGGCACCAAGGAAGCCGGTTTGGCGCGCATTCGGCCCCGGCAATTCAGGCAATTTACCTCAGCCGACGGCATCCCCGGAGACGTGGCACAATCAGTTTGCGAAGATGCCCAGGGCAGGATCTGGGTTGGTACTGCCACCGGCGGCCTGGCCTGCAAGCAAGGGGATAGATTTGTGCCCGTCCCGCTCAAGCCGAATTCGGATCCGCTGGTTGAGAGTGTCACGGTGTTTCCCGACGCCACTAACGGGATCTGGATTGGGACGTTGCAGGGCAGCGTCTTTCGTTTTGCCGATAATGCCGTCAGTTGCGTGAACAATGAAGTGTCCTGGTCCTTTCCCTTGGAACGGCTCCGCGATCACGTGGCCAATGCGATGATGGAGGACAGCCGGGGCCGAGTTTGGTTCGGAAACGGAGCCGGCGCCTACTATTTTCAGGATGGCAAGCTGACCATGTTCGACAGCGCGGCCGGTTTTGTGGAAAACATCGGAGTGCGTGCGCTGGCTGAAGGCCCACCCGGGACCTTATGGTTGGGTACTGAACCGGGCGACGTTTGGCGGATTGCCAATGACAAACCGGCAAGGTTTCACCCGCCGGCTGCATAGCCGAACGCGCGAGTCTCGGCGTTGCTGCCGGATGTGGATGGCAGCGTTTGGGTAGGCACACTTGGCGGCGGGTTGTTACATTTTGAGAACGGCTTGTTTACGCGCGTCACCACCCTGCAGGGCCTGCCAGACAACAGCATCACGCAACTGCTGGAGGATGAAGACGGAAATCTCTGGGGCGGAACTTACGCCGGCCTGTTTCGAGCCTCAAAGCGGGATCTGAGGAATATCGCGTCGGGGAAGGCGGACGAAATCGCGATTTCTGTGCACGGGCGTTATGAGGGATTGCCGGCCCAGGCATATTCCGGCTGGTTTCAGCCTTCCTGCTGGCGATCCAGGGATGGCAGATTGTGGTTTACGACGGTCAAGGGTTTGGTGGTGGTGAATCCGCGGGCGGTCACTGTCAATCACCGGCCGCCGCCGGTGGTTATCGAGGAACTGCGGGTCGACGGCGTGCCGCGTGATTTTCAATCAAACGCGAGCGACGACAAGGCGGCCGCCTTCAACACCGGGATACGAATCGAGCCCGGGAGGCATTACCTTGAGTTCAGTTTCACTGGCATCGACTTTATCGCCCCCGACAAGGTTCGTTTTAAATGGCGGCTTGAAGGGGTGGAAAAGCAATGGCGAGAGGGCATGAACCAGCGCCTGGTCGGCTACGGGCCATTGTTGCCGGGGCATTACCGCTTCCGGGTGCTCGCGGCGAACAGCGACGGGGTGTGGAACGAAACCGGAGCGAGCGTGGCATTCGTGGTGCTGCCGTATTATTGGGAAACGTGGTGGTTCAAAACATCCTTGCTCGCGGCAATCTGCGGTGGCTTGGTGTTGGCGCTGACGACGGCGTTGCATCGCCGCCACCGGCTGGAACTCGACCGGTTGGAGCACGCGCGGGAAATGGAGCGCGAGCGCACGCGCATTGCGGGTGACATGCATGATGAAATCGGCTCGAAACTGGCCCGCATATCATTTTTGAGCGAAATCGTCAAAAGTCAGGCCAATGGACTTAGCCAACCCGGTGGTGCAGTGGATTCACTGTCGCGGACGGCGCGCGATTTGTTGCAATCACTTGACCGAATGGTCTGGGCAGTCAACCCGCGTAATGATTCGTTGGAGGTGCTCTCGGCTTATTTGAACCGCTATGCCGCAGAATATTTTCAGAGCACGCCCATTCGCTGCCGGCTGTCGTTTCCCGAGAATTTGCCCGCGATCCAGATCTCAGCCGAAACCCGTCACAACATTTTTCTGGCCTTCGAAGAGGCGCTGACCAACATGCTCAAACATTCGGGCGCAACGGAAGTAAGCGCCCAACTGGTCTGCCAGAATGGAACCGTGGAAATCTCCCTTGCCGACAACGGCCGCGGTTTTGAGTTGGAATCCAGGAAGGCAGCGACGAAAGTCGATGCGGATGAACATCTTGGCCTTTCGAACATGTGTCAACGCATGCAATCCATCGGCGGAAAATGCGAGATTACAAGTTTACCCAACGGTGGTACTATGATCAAATTCGTACTTCCATTGCCTAAAATCAATGACCGATAAATCAATCACTTTTTGTATTGTGGACGATGATGCGGGTCTGCGTGACACCATCACGCAGTTTCTAACGGTCAAAGGAGGATTTGTCTGTGTTGGCCAGTACGCAAAGGCGCAGGACGCCCTGGCTGATCTGCCGGCGCAACCGCCTTCGGTGGTCTTGATGGACATCAATATGAAAGGCATGGACGGTGTCCGGTTATTGAAAGAAAAAATACCGGACATATTGGTTATCATGCTGACGGTATTTGAGGACGAAGATTTGATTTTTGATGCGCTGATTTCAGGCGCAACCGGGTATCTGCTCAAAAGACAGCCACCCGAACAATTGCTCGAAGCCATTCATGACTTGCTGGCCGGAGGATCCCCGATGTCTGCCACTATCGCGCGGAAAGTGGTGAAGCTGCTGCAACGCTCGGGTGAACCGGCCAGACTGAGTGGCGGGGTACGTGTGCGTTTGTCATCGCGCCAGCAGGAAATGCTGGACTTGCTGGCGGCGGGCGAGCCGTACAAGGCCATCGCTGATAAAATGGGGTTAAGCATTCATACGGTTCGCGGTTACATCCGTCGGATCTACGAGAAATTGCAGGTCCACAGTCGCACTGAAGCCGTGGCAAAATACTTGAAGCGCTGATAAAGATGCCACCATTGCGTCCGCGATTACCTCCCGCGCCCGGCCGGAAAAAGCATTGAGGCCACTCTATGTCCCATGACAAAACTTTGATATAGTACGATTTTAAGCGAATCGCCAATCACCCTGTTGCCACAGGCTGTTGCGAGCGTTCCATGACCACCTTGGGAAATTATGATTATAGCCATGTTGCAGCAGCGGAGACATCAAGGAGACACTCGTGCTCTGGCGGTGTGCAAGATGGCAATTCTGTTTTGGCTGACTGCCCGTTGCGCTTGGGCTGATTCATTTTGGCAGGGAGGAACCAGCGATTTTAACATGTCCAGTTCATGGAATCCTTCCGGCGTTCCCACCGGCGTCAATGCCATTAACGACAGTGGCTCGAACAACGTCGTCCTTACCCAGCCCGGCGATCCGGTCTGGAGTCCTTGGGATATCCGTGCGGGTGATGGTGCCAGTGCATCCGGTTCCTATTTGCAGACTGGGTCGAGCAATATCGTCAATGGGTGGTTCCGGCTGGGTGACAGCGCCGGTTCGGCTGGCTATTACACCTTGAATAATGGCGTCGCCAATGCGTTGTTACAGGCGCATGTTGGCGAAGCCGGGGATGGCGTTCTGACGATCAACGGCGGCACCTTTAATGTCGGGCAAACTCCATTTTGTGTTGGTGACGGGGATTTTGGCGCGGGCGGCACTGGCACGCTGAACGTCAAAGGTGGAACCATCAACACTCCTCCCGGCGTTGATTTGTGGCTGGGAGAAGGGTACAACAACGGCGCTGGCGCCACCGGCAAAATGATTATGACCGGCGGCTCCGTGAATATCGGCGGTTGGTTCGCGATCGGTCGGTTTGGTGGTATTGGCGATCTGGAACTCTCTGGTGGCAAAATCACCCTGGTGCCCGGGGACAACGGGAATATTACCCTGGCCACCTCACCCAGCACCGGCGTGGTTAACCAAAGCGGCGGCTCCCTGACGAACACCGTATCCCAAACTTGGGTCGCCGAAAGCGCCAACGGCACCTGGAATTTAAACGGCGGCACCGATGTGCTTGGCTTGGTTTTGTTGACTCGAGATTCGGGGGCGGTTGGCGCGTTCAATTTGAACGGCGGTGATTTGTTTGCTACGCAAATCATCGATAGCGGTGGAGGGGGGACGTTCAACTTCAACGGCGGCACCCTGCATGCATTGACTAATTCATCGAATTTTCTGCAAGCCAGTCAGGGCGTTATCGTGGAAGCAGGCGGTGCGGCTATCAACACCGAAGGTCATGATATTACCATCAGTCAGACCCTTGCAAACGGCGGGGGCGGCTTGACCAAGTTGGGCGCCGGCTCCCTGACACTTCCCGGTAATCTGTCTTATTCCGGTCCCACGCTTGTGAGCAATGGAACCCTGACGGTCCTTGCTCCCGGTGCAATCGCTTCTTCCAGTTGCACCATTGCCGGCGGAGGGGCGTTCGGGGTGGTTTTGACTGAGGCCAATGCGCAACTTTCTCTCCCGGCGCTAACCGTAGGGCCAAATGGCGGTGGCCTGACTTTCAATTTTGCCGGCACGGGTGGGCAGACTACCGCCCCGCTTCAGGCCGCTTCTCTGACTGTCAATGGTCCCGTTACTGTCAATATCGCCGGTTATAATTTCTCGACCGGCCGGTTTCCGCTCGTGCAATACGGCTCGCTGAAGGGCAGCGGAAGCTTCACGCTTGGTTCGTTGCCGTCAGGGATGACCGCGCAGATCGTGACGAACTCTTCGAACCAATCCATTGATCTTGTCATCAGCACCGCGGTGGCGGGCGGAGTGCCGTGGCAACCCAAGCAAGCACCGTTGATGACCGATTGGGCTCAGCAGGTCAACCCAACCAACGTCCTACCCGAATATCCGCGGCCCCAATTAGTGCGCTCCAATTGGATGAATTTAAATGGTGTTTGGCAGTTCCAATCTGGCGCCACCAATGATCCCGTGCCAGTGGGCCAGAATCTGGCGGGTGTCATTCTCGTGCCATTTCCGATGGAGTCGGCTCTATCAGGAGTGATGCAGTACTCCATGTTTTCCTGGTATCGGCAGACTTTCACTGTGCCGTCGAATTGGTCGGGTCAGCACATTATTCTGCACTTTGACGCAGTAAATTGGCGGTCGCAGATTTATGCGAACGGTCAGAACATTGGCACGCACACCGGCGGTTACGATCCTTTCAGCTACGACATCACGCCGTACCTCAACGGCGGAACAAATGAGTTAATCGTTCGGGTGTACAGCCCCGAAGACTACGGCGGTGAGCCGCGTGGTAAGCAGACGCTCTATCCGGCGGGCATCATGTTTACTTCGTCCTCCGGCATCTGGCAGCCGGTATGGCTGGAACCGGTGCCGGCTACCAGTATCAGCGGCGTCCATCTTACCCCGGACGTTGACAACAATCGGTTGCTGGTAAACGTCGCCATTGCTGGAACGACCAACAGTTTAAGGGTGAACGGCTATGCCTTTGCCGGGACCACCCTGGTGGCTTCGACTACGGTGCTTCCGGGCAATAACATGTATCTTAACATCCCGTCGCCGACCCTCTGGTCGCCCACCAATCCCTACCTTTACAACCTGCAACTGACGCTCACCAGCAACTCGGTGCCGGTCGATTCCATCACCAGTTATTTCGGCATGAGGAAGATCAGCATTGGTTTGATCAACGGTTTTGTAAGAATGCTGCTCAATAACCAATTCACTTTCGAGTTTGGTCCGCTCGATCAGGGATTCTGGCCGGATGGTATTTACACCGCTCCCACCGATGCCGCGCTACAGTACGACTTGAGAATGGAGAAATCTCTGGGTTTTAACATGGTGCGTAAGCATATCAAAGTCGAACCGCAGCGTTGGTATTATTGGGCCGACCAGCTGGGCATTTTGGTCTGGCAGGATATGCCCAGTTGCAACTCCTACACCTCCAACCCCTCTCCGCCACCGGTGGATCCCTTGGACTATATGGCCGAACTGAGTGCGATGGTCACCAATCACTGGAACAGTCCGGCGATCATTATGTGGGATATTTTTAATGAAGGGCAGGGCGAGGCCGGCAGCGGAAATGGGGTGGGCCAGGCCAGCACGGCGTCCCTGGTTTCATTGGTTAATACCCTTGACCCTTCGCGCCTGGTCGACCAGGCCAGCGGCTGGAATTGGGTCGGCGCGGGCTCTGTCGAGGATACTCACAATTATCCAGATCCGGCTTGTTCCACCAGCGCGAATCAGGCCGTGGTCTGCGGAGAGTTCGGCGGTGTTTGGCTCGGTCTCCAGGGCCATACTTGGTCGCCCAATTCCAGTGACGTTTCCCCCTCCCAGTCTGCCGCGACCGTTACACCCCAGGTCCAATCACTGGCCGACGAGGTGCCGGCCTTGGTTGAAACCAATGGAATGAGCGCCGCCGTCTATACCGAAATTAGCGACGTGGAAATCGAACTCGCGGGGTTGCAGACATTCGACCGCAAAATCCTTAAGCCCAATTTGGAACAGATCCAGGCCACGTTCTCCGCGCTAACCGGTGCTCCGCTTCCAGCCAATGTGCTGCCGGCGCCAATCCTGTCTGCGGTTTCCAACGCCACGATTACCGCCGGGCAAACGTTGCTGATAACCAACAGCGTCGATGCCACCGACGTTCCCGCGCAAACTTTGACCTGGAGTCTCACAACCTCGCCGGCAGGCGCTGCCATCAATCCGACCAACGGTCTGATTTCCTGGCGGCCGGCGATTGCCCAATCCCCATCTACAAACCTTTTCTCGGTTGTGGTGACCGACAATGGAACACCACCCATGAGCGCCGCCCAGTCTTTTTCAGTGGTGGTATTAAGTCCGGCGGTGCCTGTATTTAGCATGCCGGCGATCAATAGCGGACAATTTCAGGCGATGATTGGCGGAAGCTTAGGGCCTGATTATTCCATCTATACGGCGACAAACCTGGCCAGTGGCTGGACATTACTGCTGAAAAGCAATTCACCGGCACTGCCGTTTTTATTTAGCGACTCGGTTCCGGCCACTGCCGCGCAGCGGTATTATCGGGTGCTCTTGGGTCCATGAACTTCTACGAGGGCAGGATTTCTTATCAAGCGCAAGCGGCAGCCCGGAATGCGGACGCGGGAAGAACCGTTCGCGCACTAAAAGTCAGCGTGAATTCCGGCCGTGCGGCGAACTTCGGCGCGCACTTGCCATTCAGTAACGTGATAACCCAACCATCAGGTAATCTATGAGGGACACCAATGAAATATCTTTGTGGCGGACAAAATGTTTTGGTTCCCTCCCAGCTATCAAAGTCCTGGCTGGATTTATCTATTTGATGTCGTGTCTCTTTTACCTGTCAAGCAGCCGGGCTCAAATGCCTGATCCGCCAGGACAAGTCGGGCCCGGGGAGAAACCGATGTACGAAGCCTACTTGTTTGCCCACATGATGGAGGGCGATTACGGGAGGCTTTATTATAGCGTGAGCCTGGATGGTTTGCATTGGCAAATGCTGAACGGTGGCAAGCGCGTATTTCAAG
>Ga0302275_10004510_pt1 | contig 13742 bp, 12 predicted proteins | sample III_Bog_N2_2_FD_200229 | JGI IMG/M metagenome (GOLD analysis project Ga0302275, IMG submission 200229) | Peat permafrost microbial communities from Stordalen Mire near Abisko, Sweden - III_Bog_N2_2 | ecosystem: Environmental > Terrestrial > Soil > Wetlands > Peat | place: Sweden: Abisko...
GTAGCGTTGTTCGATGGCGTCATTGAGTCCTGCCGAGAGCTTCGCAGATCCTTCCGGCCTGTCTCGAAGACAACGTTGCCGCTCTGAATGTAGCTTTGCGCATTCCGCATGCCGAGCGATTCGTACAGAGCCCGCAGGTCGTCCATCTTAACCTTGTGAGCGCCACCGACGTTAATGCCGCGCAGCAGGGAGACGATTACGGCCATATGTCAGGCTCCAGATATATCGCATTGCGTAAGCCGCGAAAATCATCAGGTACGGATCGAGGTATACGCGATGGGACGTGTGCGCCCAGAACACCGCCGTTCCCATGGCAAACGAGGCGAACAAGAGATAGATATAACCGAATTCCCGCCATCGCCCGCGGGTCAGCCACATGCCTGCGAGTCCGCCGGCGAGTATTGGAAAATACGACGCAAAATAAACCGCCCCCTGACCGAGTCCTTTATCCGGTGAAAAAATGGGAGAGAAACCGATGCCGATCTTTCGAACTCCGCCTATGAGCGACAGCCAGGGATGCTGCTTGATGTAGAGCATTCCTCGTTGCCAAAGCCAGTTGGACCGCAGGATTCCGTTAGGGTCCTTCTGAGCTGCGAAGTCCCGCTTCTCTTCGTCCGAGAGAGCCGCAAGTGCGGGAGCATGCACGTTATCGATGCTGCGGCCCGGGAAATACCGGAACGTTGCGGCATTGTTAGCCGTGAACAGAGCCAGGCCAGCCGGACTATAGATAATCGGTGCGCCGACCAGGCGTTCCGTTCTTATGACCCACGGTGCCAGCGTCAGGAGCATTGCCAGGTAGACAATTACGGCCCGTTCGACGTTCTTGGTCCCAACCCAGACCCACGCGGGCGCGATCAGCGCGAACAACAGCATATTGGCCTTGGTGAGAACGCAAAACCCCAGCGCCACGCCAGCCGCGGCCGCCCAACGCCGGGAGAGAGTGGCATGGAGAAGGCACCATAGTGAGACAGCCGCGACGAAAGCTAAGGTAACGTTTTCCTGGACTACGGTGTCATGCCAGATGTAATAGGGGTAAATGGCACAGTATGCGGCGGCGAGCATACCTGTAACACAGCCAAATAGTCTCGCGCCGATTCGCCACGTCAGATACACCAATCCTGCGGCAAATACAGAACTGACTATCACGACAGCCTGACGAAAATGCCCCGTAAGGAGGCAGCCTGCGAGTATGGTCGGGTAAACGGGCGGGTAGTACGCGCAATATCTGCCGGGTGCAAGACAATAGCCACCACCACCGACGAGTGTTCTGGCGATGTTGTAGTACTGCGGATATGCGAGAAAGTGTCCCGATAATAAAGAGCCTAAGATACGTGATGCAAAGGCCAGCACGCAAAGACCGGGAACGACAACTCGCGTCCACGCCGGCGACACTTCGCTTAAGCGACTCATTGTCAGCAGATCTTAAGTTTACAATTACCGGAAACGCTTACCACTAGCTAGGGGAGTTTGGTGGCGTGCCTCACCCGCATCTGCCAGCCCTGCGGGGATTTCATCCAGACCATAACCTCGTGCAGGTGCGCCGTATCTCCGGCGAAATGGGTGAGGTCGAGTTTGTATTCGAGGATCGCCGTGTTCCCGTACACGTGCAGGTCGAGATCCCGCATTTCGATTCCCTTGTAAACGCCCGTCGGGCTGGTCTCGCTTGCCACCGCGACGGCCTTGTTCTGCGTCATGCCGTTCGAGTGCGTATAGGCCAGGTCGTCGTGATAGAACTTCGCCAGTGCGACCGCATCGCCTTTTAGCGCAGCCTGCTTCCAGGCGTCGACAGCAGCCATAACCTCCTTATCGGCTGATCCCGCGGCGGACGCGGACAGAGCGAGGAGCAGAAATGCGAGGACAGTTTTCATTGACGCCAGTTTATCCATTAACCGGCCCGGAGTCGATAGATAGACGATTATCGGCTCGCGGCCGACATGTGCAGGTCCACCGGATACAAGGTCATTTTCACCTTGTAAACCGTCTCAATATGCGGCTTCCCGGCGTTGTGGGCGATCTTCACGTCGCCAGGCACTACGGGCAGATCCAGTTCCCGCGCCCGCTTCAGCACATCGCCACGCAGCTCATCGTCCGAAGCCTTCGCCGACGCCGGGGTAGCCGCCAGATCGCGTTCATACCCGCGCAGCCGGTAATTGTCGATGTAAACGGGCGCAAGAAGAATCATCACAACGATGAAACTACCCAGCACCGCCAGGCCTGCGATCAGACGCCAAAGAGGCAGCTTCACCTTTCGCTGTCCGAATCCTTACCCGACGCGAATAGTTCTTCCCACATATCGCCGTGCTTCGTCCACTCGGGCTGCACTCTGCCCGAAATCTGTAGTTCCTCTACGTTCAAAGTGCCGTGCCCATACGGGCAGATATATTCGATGCGCGGACGCCCTAGCTGCAGCATATATCCCCACGACCCGGTCTCGACCGGCATCACGAGCTTGCGCTGGCACGTCCGGCAGCGATACTTCTGGTCCCAGAACGCCAGATAGAACAGCCCGTAGGACAACAGAAACCACACGCCCGCCATGGTGGTGTAGAGCAGGTCGTAACAGAACTGGACGCGGTTCCAGTGGAACAGCGGCGTTTCCGGCCACCAGAACAGGTTCAGAAACCAAAGCGCAGCGGTCGATCCGAACGCCGCACCCACGAGCTTCAATAGCAGAAAGCCCCAATACCGCACATGACTTTTTAGTGCCTGGAACATCGCCACGTTCCTCTGATTCCAATATAGGACAGTTCCCGCCGTTCAGAACTGCAGCCGCAGGAGAATCTGCACTTGTCGGGCCGTTTCGTTCAGCGGCGTCACCGCCGGAAAGCCGGACGCCGTGCCCTGCCGCCCATAAGTGGAAACGCCGAAGTTCGCGTCGCCCAGCAGGTTATCCGGATTGCCCAGATTGGCGTGGTTCAGGATGTTGAAGAAGTCCGCACGCACCGTGAAGAAAGTGCCTTCGCGCAGACGCGGCAGCGAGAACGACCGTGCGAGCGAAGTGTCGAGATCGTAAAGGCCCGGTCCGCGGAATGCGTTGCGGCCGGTATTTCCGGTTTGGTTTGCCGCAGGAATACCGAAGGCCGCCGCGTTGAGCAGGAGCACGCCGCCGGGCGCGGGCAGCGGATTGGAGTAGACTGCGCCGGAGCCGATCAGGTCGGCGCGCTGATTCAGAATCTCGCCACCGGTATTCGGGATGTCGGGTGAAGTCGCGAGCACCGAATAAGGCGTGCCGGTGCGCAGGGCCGCCAGCCAGGAAACCGTCCAGCCGCGCGCGGCACGCCAGCGAGAGGTGGGCTGCCAGATTCCCACCAGGAACAGGTTATGGCGCTGATCGAACTGCGAACTGGCGCGGTCGCCATTGCTGTTGTACTGCTGCGTAAACGCCGAACGCGGACCGGTCTCGCCGCTTGAGCTGATCGAGGAAAAGTTCAGATCGAAGAAGTCGCCGGTGAGCGGGTCGCTCTGGTTGTCGATCGAGTGGCTCCACGTATACGCGGCCTGAAACAGGAACGAACGCACGCGATAGCGGGCGAGCGCGCTGAACGCATAGTAATCGGAAATACCCTGACTGGAACGCCAGGAAACATCGGGCAGCGCCTCGTTCGGGCGAATCGCGCTGGTGCCGGGATTCGGGACGGTAAACGCCCGGTTCACGATGTCGGTCGTGATCAGGCGACGCCCCAGAGCGCTGGTGCCGTTCACTTCGATCGTGAAATTGTCGCGAACCTGCTGCTGCACACCGAGGAACGAGGATTGCGAGTATCCGTTCTTCAGATTTGGATCCATCAGCGTGAGCCCCGGAAAATCGCGCGCCGGCGTCTGACCGGAATACGACGAAAGAGCGGAGGCGACTGGCACCAGATAATTCGTCGGTGCGCTCACGCTGTAGAACTGCAGCAGCACGTTGTTGTTGCGAACGTTCTGCCAGAGGTTGTCGAACGGGCGGTCGTAGAAAATGCCGAAGCCGCCGCGCAGCAGCGTTTTCGATTTTCCAAAAACGTCCCAGGAGAAACCGAAGCGCGGCGCCCAGTCGTTGTTGTCCGCGCCAAAGATCTGTTCGTTCCCCGAACCCGGCGCAACCACCGTTGCCGACGCCAGAAGCGCTGTAAAGCTGCCGCCAGTGCCGAGTTGCAGCATGTCGTCTTTGACGGCTCCCGTGTTTACCGGCGCACCGAAACGCTCATAACGCAGACCGTAATTCAGCGTGAGTCTGGGCGAGACGCGGAAGCTGTCCTGCACAAAGAAGTAGGTCTGAGCGTATCGATAGGAGCGGTCGTAATCGGGGATCTGCGGCGTGGGCGACAGGCGGTTGATAGCCGCGGCGAACTGGTACGGCAGATCTTCGGCGAACGATCCGGTTCCGTTGAAGAGATATTCGCCATCGCGGCCCGCCGTCAGATAGCCGCTGTTGAAACGGAAAAGCAACCCCGCGCCGGCCGTGATCACGTGTTTGTTGCGCGTCCAGACGGTGCTGTAGATGGTTTCGAAGGAGCGGTTGTGGTTCCGGTAGGCGTAGAACGCCGGGCTGCCAGGCAGCGTCGTCTGGATCGCTTCGAAGGGCGACGCGTCGAGCAGTGTGGGGATTTCCGGATGCGCGCGGTCCCACCACAGATCGTCGTCCGAGTAGCTGAGCTTGAATTCGCTCGTGAGGCGCGGCGTCCACGAGCGCTGCCAGTTGGTGGCCATGCCGGTGGAATTCTGATTGAGGCCCGAGATGAACTGCGGGTAGGGCGTCCAGATAAAGTCGGGTTCGCCCATGCGCGAGAGCGCGAGCCGGCCCATGAAATGATCGCGGCCGTCTTTGGTCGAGTAGTCGCCGCGTTCGAGGGCGATGGTCCGGTCCACCACAACCGGCGGCGCGGTGGTGTATTGTCCCGTGGCTGCGTTGGATACGACGGCCGGCGCCGGGAATTGCGTGAGCAGTTGGCGCGTGGCCGGCTGCACCAGCGCACCCAGCAGCGAAAGGAACGTCGTGCTGGGTACGACGAACGTCTGCTGATCGAGGCGGCTGTGGCTGAGCAGTTGATCGAGCGAACTGGAGAAGAACAGGCGCGACCGCAGTGCGCCGCGCGGAATCACCGGGCCTCCCGCCTGGTATCCGAATTCGTGCTCCTGATCGGGACGGCGGCCGACGCCATTCAGATTGTCCTGAAAATCGGCCGCATCGAGCACCGTGTTTTTCAGGTATTCGTAGCCGATCGCGTGATAAGAACTGCCGCCCGCGCGCGTGACGGCATTGGCAATGAAGCCCGCAGTGCGCCCGTATTCGGCGGAGTAGTTGTTGGTCGAGATGCGGTATTCCTGCACGGCTTCGGGCGCTACCGGGACGAGCGGACCGGTCACGAGGTAGTCGTCGTTCTCGACGCCATCGAGCAGATAATTCGACGAGGACGGACGCTGCCCCGCCACACTGACGCCGAGACCGCGGCCCGTGCCGCTGTCCGCGCCCACAGTCGGCAGGCTCACGAGCATCGAGAAGACGTCGCGTCCGAGAAGCGGCAGGTCACCGATCTCGCTCGGGTCGATCACGTAAGACTGCGACGTATCGAGCGTGCCGCGCTGGCCTTTGATCGCTTCGAATGTGCCGGAACGGCTGGGGTCCACGTCGGGGCCGTAGACCGTCACGATGGTTTTGGTGCCGGGAAGAAACACGCTGCGGTACTGGCCGGATTCCCAGACATCGCTCAGCGGACGCAGGCGGAAATCGAGCTGGATGCGGCCGGCGACGGGCAGTTCGAGCTGCTGTAGTTCCTGAGGCTGGTACTTATCGGCTGTGGTGCGGATGGTGTAGGTTCCGGCCGAAAGCAGCGGCAGAAAGTAATATCCACCGATATCGCTGCGCAGCGTGCCACTGGCCGAGAGCGTGGTGCTGGTGTAAGTGACGGAGGCACCCGCGACTGCCCGCCCGGTGACGGAATTAAGAATCCGCCCCGAGATCAGACCCTGGGTCGTTTGTGCGTGAAGTGCCAGTCCTGCTGCGAGCGACGCTCCGATTAGCCTGCTAAGCCGCGCCATTATGAAAGGTTCAGTATACTGTTGCGCCGGGTGACGGTTCGTTTCACTTCTGACATTTCGGGCAGAAATGCGTGCCCCGCTGGGCGAGGACAATCCGCTTGATTTTGCCGCCGCAGTTCACGCAGGGTTCGCCCGTCCGCTGATAGACGCGATGGGATTGCTGGAAGCTGCCCTTGCGCCCGTCGGCGTCGACATAATTCGAGACCGAAGAGCCTCGGCTCTCAATCGCTTCCGACAGAACCTCGCGCATCGCGTGGTACAACTTTTCAGCCCGGTCTTTGCGCAGCGAAGCAGCCACCCGGTTCGGGTGAATTCCGGCGCGGAAAAGGGCTTCATCGGCATAGATGTTGCCGACGCCCCGCACCACCGCCTGGTTCAACAGCACGGCTTTGATGGGCGAGCGGCGCTCTTTGAGGCGGCGGGCGAACTCCTCGAACGGGACTTCGAGCGGCTCCGGACCGAGGGCCGACACGCGAGCCGGCAGTTCGAGGCCGTATTCGATGCGCCCGAACTGGCGGGGATCGTCGTAACTCATGACGCCTCGGTCGAGCGTGAAGATAGCGTGGGTCCACTTGGTGCGCTCGGCGTTGACGAGGAGTTTTCCGGTCATGCCGAGATGGACTACAAGGTACCCGCGTTCGAGTCGGATGATGATGAATTTGCCGTGTCGGTCGATGGACTTGACGCGTTGGCCGGCGAGGGCCTGGGCTGTGTCGAGCGGCAGGCCGCGGAGGACGCGCAACTGGCCGAACTCGGCGTTCAGGATGCGGCGGCCCACGAGGGCGGGACGCAGCGAACGGACCACGGTTTCGACTTCGGGCAACTCAGGCAATGTCCACCAGAACGTCGGCGCCTTCGATGCGCACCGGGAAGACCGGGATGGAGACCTTGTCGTTGAATGTGCAGGCGCCCGTGGCCGAATTGAACTCCCACATGTGCCAGGGGCAGGAGACGGTATCGCCGCTGAGGACGCCTTCGCCGAGCGGGCCACCCTGGTGGGGGCAGACGCCCGAGAGCGCGCGTGTTTGCCCGTTCACATTGCAGAGGGCGTAGAGCGCGCCATCGCGCTCGACTTCGATCAGGGCTCCGGGGGGAAGTTCGTCGGTGGTGGCCAGTTTTGTCCAGGGCATCTGGGAATAGTGTCGCGCATACGTGCCACCTCTCAAAATCCGGCCCGTGCCCGCGTGGACCGGGTGATTGTACGCTGCCAGAAGCGAAGAGAGAAAACCCGCCTCTTACGGAAATGGCGCGCACGAACTGGCTGCGCACGGCGGCTGAACGGAGTGTGTCACAGACCAGGCGGCGGGCCGACGTTTTGACCCCGCATGTGCTGCCCGATTTGTCTTAAGCGCGCCCTGGCTCGTAGGGTTCTCGCGGGATTAGGCTGGGGCGGCCCCGCAGTTCATCGGCGATGAGACGCGCGGTGGCGAGCGAGGTTGAGATGCCGAGGCCTTCGTGGCCGGTGGCGAGCAGGACGTTGCGCAGGCCGGGCGCGGGGCCGATCAGCGGGAGTTTGTCAGGCGTGGCGGCGCGGAAACCGGTCCAGGTGCGGATCGCCGAAAGCGTGCGAAGTCCGGGCATGTACTCTATGGCGCGGCGAAGCATTCGGCCGAGGATATCGCTTTCGACAGCGGTTTCGGTAACTCCGAACTGGCGCGACGAGCCGATCAGAATCTGGCCGGTGCGGCGGGGCTGTACGTTGAATGCGACCGAATCGGACGCGGTGGAATGCGCGCTTTTGAGATAGCCGAGTTCGATGAGTTGGTGGTTGACGAAGCCGGGGTAGCGGTCGGTGATGAGCAGATGGCCTTTACGGGGAGCGACGGGGAGTTGCGGGAAGAGCTCGGGGGCGGCGGCCCCGGTGGCGACTATGACTGCGCCTGCGGGTAAGTGGGTGCCTTCGGACAGGCGGACGCCGTTGTCGGCGACGGCCACGACGCTGCGCCCTTGCAGCAGGGTTGCGCCGGAGAGGTCGAGAAGATGTTTGGCGGCACACGGCGGATAGCAGACTCCGTCGTTGCGCATGATGAGACCGCCCGCCATGCCGGGGCGGAGATTGGGTTCGGCTTCGGCCAGTTGCTTTGCATCAAGGATTTCGACGGGGATTTGGCGGGCCGAATAATAAGCGTATTTGCGGTGCACTTCGGCCATTTCTTCATCGTCGGCCGCGATCCAGAGGGAGCCGCAGGGAAGGTATTCGGCGTCGACCGGAAGCTCGGGGGCGAGTTCGCGCCAGAGCGATTGCGAGTAGCTGGTGAGGGCGAACTGGGCCTCGGAATCGTCCATCACGGCGAGGTGGCCCATGCCCGCGGCGGTTGCTCCTCCGCCGACAACCCCGGCTTCGACAACGGTAACGCGCAATCCGGCGGCCGTAAGTTCGCGCGCACAGGCCGCGCCGACAATTCCCGCCCCCACTACAATTGCATCAGGCAATAGCATGGCGAGTGACGGTCTGGCGCGGATTCATGTAATCGATTCTCACACCGGCGGTGAACCGACGCGGGTGGTGGTTGAGGGCGGGCCGGATCTGGGATCGGGCCCGGTGGCGGAACGCGCGCGGATTTTTCGGGAAAAGTACGATCATTTCCGATCCGCGGTGGTGAACGAACCGCGTGGCAACGATGCGATGGTGGGCGCGCTGCTTTGCACGCCTTGCGATGCGACGTGTTCGGCGGGCGTGATTTTCTTCAACAACGTGGGGCTGCTGAATATGTGCGGGCACGGGACGATCGGACTGGCCGTCACGCTGGCATATCTGGGGCGGATCGGGCCGGGGCTGCATCGCATCGAGACGCCGGTGGGCGTAGTCGAAGCGGTGCTGCACGAGTCGGGCGAGGTGACGGTGAATAACGTTCCGGCGTACCGGCACCGCGCGGACGTGGCTGTGGAAGTGGAAGGCTACGGGACGGTGAAGGGCGATGTCGCCTGGGGCGGCAACTGGTTCTTTCTGACGAAGGATTGCACTTGCGCGATTGAGCTCTCGCGACTGGAAGAGTTGACGGCGTTTTCATGGAATGTGCGGCAGGCGCTGGAGCGCGGGGACATTACGGGCGCGAACGGCGGCGTGATCGATCATATCGAGATTTGCGGGCCGTCTGCGCAAGCCGATTCGCGGAACTTCGTACTGTGTCCGGGCAAGGCATACGACCGGTCGCCGTGCGGCACGGGTACGAGCGCGAAGCTGGCGTGTCTGGTCGCCGACGGGGAACTGCGTGAAGGAGAGGTGTGGCGGCAGGAGAGCGTGATCGGAAGTGTATTCGAAGGTTCGGTGACGACTCGCGATGGTATGGTTCATCCCCATATCAGCGGGTCGGCCTTCGTAAATGCGGACGCGATGCTGATTCTGGACCCGCGCGACCCATTTATTTACGGCATCCGGATAGGAGAATAAAGGCATGAACCGACTGTGGCCCATGGCAGGGCTCTTGTTTTGCGTGATTGGATTCGCGGCGGACGCGCCTCCAAAAACGCGCCTCGCGGAGGTGCAGGATATCCAGCCCACTGGCTACAGCGCGGATCTGACACTCGATCCGGGCAAAGACACGTTCTCCGGCTCGATATCGATCCGGCTGCAGGTGGGCAAGCCCTCGAACACGATCTGGCTGAATCAGGAGAAGATTTCGATCACGAGCGCGGTGCTGATGGCGCAGGGGATTCAGCACAAGGCGAGCATCGTGCCGGGCGGCGACGATTTCGTGGGCCTGGGATTCGGCGCGCCGATTGCGGCGGGAACGGCGGTGCTGGCGATTCAGTACACGGGCGAGGTGGTTTCGAAGAACAGCAGCGGCATCTTCCGCCAGCAGGAGGGCGGCAACTGGTATCTGTTTACGCAGTTTGAGCCGACCGATGCGCGTGCGGCATTTCCATGCTTCGACGAACCGTCTTACAAGACGCCGTGGCAACTGACGTTGCACGTTCCGGCCGGGGATGCCGCGGTCAGCAATACGCCGCCGGTATCCGAGAAGTCGTCGAACGGAATCAAGACGTTGATTTTCAAAGAAACCAAGCCGCTGCCGAGTTATCTGGTGGCGTTCGCGGTGGGACCGTTCGACTTTGTGAACGCGGGCCTGGCCGGCGTGAACAAGGTTCCGGTGCGGATTGTGGTTCCGAAGGGAAAGGCCGATGAGGCGAAGTATGCGGCGGAAGTTACGGCGACGATCCTCACGCGGCTGGAGGATTACTTCGGCATCCCGTATCCGTACGAGAAGGCCGATCAGGTAGCGATCCCCAATACGGTGGGCTTTGGCGCGATGGAAAACGTGGGGATGGTGACGTATGAGCAGAACGTGATCCTGGCCGATCCGAAGACGGACCGTATCGGACGGCAGCGCGACTACGCTTCGACCGCGGCGCATGAACTGGCGCACCAGTGGTTCGGCGATCTGGTGACCACGGCGTGGTGGGACGATATCTGGCTCAACGAGGCGTTCGCGACGTGGATGGAACGCAAACTGATTGCGGAATGGAAACCGGAGTGGCAGACGCGGGTGTCGGACGTGGCCGACAAGCTTCGGGCGGAAGGGGAAGACAGTCTGATTTCGGCGCGCAAGGTCCGGCAGCCGATCACGTCGAAGGACGATATTAACAACGCTTTCGACGATATTACGTATCAGAAGGGCGCGTCGGTAATCGGGATGTTCGAGAACTGGATGGGGCCGGAGGAGTTCCGGAAAGGCGTGCAGAGTTATCTGAAGCAGTATGCGTTTCGCGCGACGACGGCGGCTGAGTTTCTGGACTCGCTGAGCACGTCGGGCAAACGCAATGTGACGACGGCATTTTCGACGTTTCTGAACCAGGCGGGAGTTCCGATGGTGACGGTGGGTCTGGAGTGCAACGCCGGGAAGGCCGCGCTGAAGGTGGAGCAGCAGCGCTTCCTGCCGCTGGGGTCCAAAGGGTCGGCGGATCAGAAATGGGATATTCCCCTGTGCGTTCGCTACGGTACGGGTGATACGGGCCAGAGCCAGTGCACGCTGTTGACGCAGGCGTCCCAAACGGTGGCGCTCGAAGGCGCGAAGGGATGCCCGGCGTGGGTGCAGGCGAACGACCGCGCAATCGGGTATTATCGCGTGGATTACAAAGACCGGCTGCTGAGTTCGCTGGTGTCCGGGGATGTGGATCAGCGGTTGTCCGCGACGGAACGCGCGGACCTGATGGGCAATGCGCATGCGCTTTCGGGTGCGGGGAAGCTTCCGGCGGCGGAGGTTTTGTCGCTGGTGGAAACGTTCCATAACGATCCTGAGCGGTACGTTCTGCAGACGGCGATGGCGCTCGCGCTCGATCCGCGGGCGCATTTGGTGCCGGAGAATCTGACGCCGAATTACCGTCGGTTTCTGCTGAAGAACTTCCAGGCGCGGGCGCGGGAGTTGGGATGGACGCCGAAGGCCGGCGAGGCGGACGCTACGCGGTTGCTGCGCGCGCAGATCGTGCGGCCGGTGGCGACTACGGGCGGCGATACGGAACTGGCCGATCAGGCGAAGGCGCTGGCCGCGAAGTGGTTCGGCGATCACGCGGCGGTGGATCCGAATGTGCTGAGCTCGGTGCTGGGGACGGCGGCGTATTACGGCGATAAGGCGCTATTCGAGAGGTTTCTGGCAGAGTTCAAAAGTGCGAAGGACCGGCAGCTGCGGCAGACGCTGATCGGGGCATTGCAGTCGTTTCGCGACCGGGCGGCGATTGAGGCCGGGATGAACGCGGTGCTGAACGGCGACGTGCCGTTCCTGGAGGGAGCCGGGCTGCTGTTCGGAGGGCAGGGGCAGGCAGCTACCAGGATGATGCCCTTTGAGTTCCTGAAAGCGCATTGGGACACGGTGGTGGCGAAGATGCCGACGGGCGGCGGGTTCGATTTCGGGTCCGTGTTGCCGGAAGTGGGGGCTGCGTTTTGCGATGAAGGGTCGCGGGAGGAGTTGAAGATCTTCTTCGCGCCGAGGGTGGGCAAGTTTGTGGGCGCACCCCGGACGTTGGATCAGACGATTGAGTCGATCGATTTGTGCATTGCGAACAAAGCGGCACAGGAACCTGGCGTGGCGGCGTTTCTGGCGAAGTATTAGTTGGAGAGGCCAAAAAATAAGGCAAAGATAAACCTTGGGAGCTTTGGAAAAATGCCTTTTCGGCCGCGCCCGGAGCGTTTTCAGGAGATCGCTCCGGGATGTTACAGGCTTGGTCGGCCGTGGACGCGTCGGTGTGGGTTATTCAGTTTTCAAGCAACGCGGAGCGCTCAGCACCCACGCGCGTTGGCGGATGGACGTGCCTGCTTCCGAGGAAAGTCTCGCACAGGGTGTTGCAGGTCTGGATGTAAAGTATTGAATTTACAGGATGAGATTATTGTGATCGAGAAGAAGGATCGAGCATGACCGCCTTTACGGAACGGTGTGGGCGGTGAAGCCCCCGCATTTGACTGCGGAACAGATTCAGGAACTGGGACCGCCCTGTTACGAGACCATAGCGCGCGCCGATTGGACCGACCGCAACGAGCATGTGAACATCCGGTATTTTGTCGTGGTGTTCGACGACGCGGGCGACGAGTTCTATCCGACGGTCGGACTTAGCGATGCCGACCATCGCAGCCGGGAATCGGGGACGATGGATCTCGAACACCACACCCATTTTGTCCGGGAGGTGCGGCCTGGGGATCGCCTGGCCGTATATCTGCGGCTCGTCGGAGTAGGCGACAAGCGCTTCCATTACGTGATGTTCCTTTGGAACCACTCTACGGGCCAGTTAGCTTCGATATTCGAATGTGTCAACACGTTTGTCGATCTGGCCCGGCGCAAGAGCGCTCCGTGGCCGGAGGATGTTCGCGCCGCGCTGCAATCGCTGCTGGAGCGGCACAGGGCTCTCTCGTGGCCGGCGCCCGTCTGTGGATCGATGAGTGCGTGAGACCCGCGGCTTGCGGGGTGATCAGGGACATACCGTCAGCTTCTTAGTCAGCACCACACTATCGATGCCGGGCGCGTAGGCGTCCTTCCCGATCGCGCTCGCGCGGAAACCTTGCTTCTCGAAAAACGCGGCCGATGGCCGCGGCGAATGCGCGAAGACCATGCCGGCCGTGCCCTTCCTGCCGATTTCGCGGATTCGATAAAGCAGCAGGTAGCGCCCCAGACCCAGCTTATGGGAACCGCGTTGGATCATGCCCCAGTGAAGAATCGCCGCGGTGCCATCCGGCGAAAACGAATAGCCGCCGCAGCCGACGATTGATCCCTCGTGCTCCATGACCAGGTAGGCGCTGGCCGGCCGATTCAGCCATGCCTCGAAATGCGGCATGGCGGCGGAATGCAGCAATTCCGGCGTCAGAGATTCGAATATACCGATGCAGGAAGCGCGATCGCGAGGCTCGTAAGATCTGATATCCATCTGTAAGTAGTGTGTATCACACGAATGTGGCGCACAATCGATTCCGGGTATTCAAAAAATTGATTTGATTTTGACTTACTGTTGATCTTAATATTCGGATTCGGCGCCACCAAGCGCTGAACCTGGCAATCCAGGTCCCCAACGATTCCGAACGCCCGCCGAACAGTTGTACTGGCGCGGCTCGGAGAGGTCCCTGTCGACCAATTCGTACTGCTGCACCAGTGACCGGCTTCGATGGGACTCGGACCTGCTGATTGAATCGCACTTTTCGCTTTTCATCAGCAAACACGAGGGGATCACAAAATGTTTCGACGACAGATGGCGCACGCGGCGCGTGCGTTCGTATTTCCGGTTGCCTGTGCGTTACTGGCAGCCCA
>Ga0302275_10004518_pt1 | contig 13725 bp, 8 predicted proteins | sample III_Bog_N2_2_FD_200229 | JGI IMG/M metagenome (GOLD analysis project Ga0302275, IMG submission 200229) | Peat permafrost microbial communities from Stordalen Mire near Abisko, Sweden - III_Bog_N2_2 | ecosystem: Environmental > Terrestrial > Soil > Wetlands > Peat | place: Sweden: Abisko...
GCGAACCTGCAGCTCACGATCGAAGAGAAGCAGGAACTGCTCGAAATCTTCGATCCCATCGACCGGCTGACGCGCGTGGCGGAGATGCTCGATATTGAAATCGAGAAGCTCAATGTGGACCGCACGATCCAGGGCCGCGTGAAGCGCCAGATGGAAAAGGCGCAGAAAGAGTACTACCTCAACGAGAAGATCAAAGCGATCCAGAAGGAACTGGGGCGCGGCGAGAAGAGCGAACTCGATGAACTGAAGAAGCGCATCGAAATGTCGGGCATGACGAAGGACGCGCATGAGAAGGCCATGGCCGAGCTCAAGCGTCTGGAAAACATGCCGCCGATGTCCGCCGAATCCACCGTTTCGCGCAATTATCTGGACTGGCTGCTGGCGGTGCCGTGGAAGAAGAAATCCAAGGAGATCCGCGAGCTGAAATTCGCCGAAGAAGTGCTGGAATCAGATCACTACGGCCTCGACAAGATCAAAGAGCGCATCCTGGAATTTCTGGCGGTGCGGCGTCTGGTGAAGAATCCGAAGGGATCGATCCTGATGTTCGTGGGGCCGCCCGGCGTGGGTAAGACATCGCTGGGAATGTCGATCGCGAAGGCGACGGGCCGGAAGTTCGTTCGCATGTCGCTCGGCGGCGTGCGCGACGAGGCGGAGATCCGCGGACACCGGCGGACCTATATCGGCGCACTGCCGGGGCAGGTGATTCAGATGATGAAGAAGGCCGGAACGCGCAATCCGGTTTTCATGCTGGACGAAATCGACAAAATGTCGACGGATTTCCGCGGCGATCCATCTTCCGCGCTGCTCGAAGTGCTCGACCCGGAACAGAATTACATGTTCGTCGATCACTATCTGGACGTGGAATACGACCTGTCGCAGGTGTTTTTCATTGCGACGGCGAATGTGCTGCATACGATTCCGCCGGCGTTGCAGGATCGCATGGAAGTGATCCGGCTGTCGGGTTATACGGAAATCGAGAAGCTGGAAATCGCCAAGCGGTTCCTGGTCAAGAAGCAGACCGAAGCGGCCGGCCTTACGCCCGAGCAACTGCAGTTTGCGGACGACGGAATTTCGAACCTGATCCAGTTCTATACGCGCGAATCGGGCGTGCGGAATCTGGAGCGGGAGATCGGCAATGTGGCCCGCAAGATTGCGCGCAAGACGGTCGATAAGGAAATCAAAGAGAAGACCGTCATCAATGCTCAGAAAGTGACGGATCTGCTGGGTCCGGCGCGCTTCCGCGATACGACGACCGAGCGCAAGAACGAAGTCGGTTCGACGACAGGCCTGGCGTGGACGGAAGTGGGCGGTCAGATTCTCACTACCGAGTGCATTCTGATGGAAGGCAAAGGCAAGCTGACCGTTACCGGGAAACTGGGCGACGTGATGCAGGAATCGGCGCAGGCGGCGTTCAGTTATATTCGGTCGCGGGCGCATCAGCTGGGTCTGCCGCGCGATTTTTATCGGAATCTGGACGTTCACCTCCATATTCCCGAGGGCGCGATTCCGAAAGACGGACCGTCCGCCGGGATTACGCTGGCCACCACAATCTGTAGCGCGCTGACGAAGATTCCGGTTCGGGGCGATGTGGCGATGACGGGCGAAATAACGCTGCGCGGGAATGTTCTGCCGATTGGCGGTCTGAAGGAGAAGCTCCTCGCGGCGCACCGGCACGGCATCAACGAAGTGATCGTACCGTACGACAACCAGAAAGACATTCAGGATATCCCGGAATACATCCGGAAAATCATGAAACTGCACTTCGTTCATCACATGGATGAGGTTCTGCACATTGCTCTGGAGCGCGATCTGGTGGCGCTGCCGATGACGCCGGCGACCGCGGTGGATATCGCGCCGCTGCCTGAAGCGGATCGGGCGCACTGAGCATCTCTCAAGGGTGGAATCTCTCGTCTCCGCTATCGCGCAGCACGGCTATTCCCTCCTGTTTTTCGTGGTGCTGGCGGAAGCCATGGGACTGCCAGTGCCCGCCGCCGTCGGACTGCTGATTGCGGGCGGGGCAAGCGCGAGTCACCATCTGAACGCGGGGCAGGCGCTGCTGTTCGCCGTTTCGGCGATGCTGCTGGGCGACAACCTGCTCTTCCTGCTGGGACGGTGGACGGGATGGTGGCTGCTGGGTGTGCTGTGCCGGATTTCACTGAATCCGGAAGCGTGCATCATGAAGTCGGCGGATTCATTTCACCGGCGCGGGCGCGTGATGCTGATCTTCGCGAAGTTCCTGCCGGGCATCAATACGATGGCGCCGCCGCTGGCGGGCAGCATGAATATGCCGCACGCGCAGTTTTTCGCGCTGGATTTCGCCGGGGCTGCGATTTATATCCTCACTTATTTCGGCGCGGGGTATATTTTCAGCGATTTTCTGGCCTCGATTCTGCGCGGTTATTCGACGTTCGGCGGCATTGTGGGCTGGTTGATCGGCGCGCTTTTTGCGGTGTGGATCGGGAACCGGGTGCGGATCTGGATCAGGCAGCGCCGCGAGGATCCGGTGCCGATGCTGGAGCCTGAGGAAGTAGCGGCGCGCGACAATGTTGCCATTTTCGACGTGCGCAGCCATGGCTACTACGACGAAGGGACGATGCGGATCAAGGACTCGATCCGCTTTGAACCCAATGCGCTGACCGAGCAACTACAGTTGTTGCCGAAGAACCGTGAGATTGTTTTGTATTGTACGTGTCTGCGCGAAGCGACAGCGGTGCAGGTGGCGCGGACGCTGGCGGAGCGGGGTATCCCTTCGGCGGTGATTCGCGGCGGCCTGAGCGCCTGGAAGAAGGCGTCGCTGCCGCTGGAGGCGGTTCCCGCGAGCGATGTTGTGATGCTGCCGAAGTTCGCGTAAAATCGCGCGCGAACTCATCCTGGAGCTAAGGCGCGTGTGTGAGAGCGGTCAGGAGCAAAGTGAGATTGATGAGAGGTGCCCGCTCCGCGCCGGGCAGAAGCCCGGCGGCAAGGCCGAAGCCTTGACCCCACGAGGGCTTCAAAATGATGGCGGTGAGACATGCAGGGCTAATGCCGCCTGAACTGGCGGTAGATGTCTTCGAGTTCGCCGGGCTTCATTTCGGGATGGACGACGATGCGATAGCGCATGTGGATCGACTTCCCGGCGGCCAGGGCAAACGAGGCGTCGGGGAGCTTCGGATCGAAGGCGCTGCTTCCGAAGGGATTGATGGCCAGCAGGCCGTAATCGCGCACGTGCCAGCGCGCGGGGTGATGGAAACTCTCCGGCGAATCGAAGAGGGCGACGCCGAGCTTTTCGCCGTCGAGCACACCACTGTAATCCACCCACTCGGCGGGTTTGCCCCACGTCTCTTTCATGCCGCGTCCGCCGGCTGAATTCGTTATGATGCCGCCGTTTTTTTCGGTGAGCGGTTCGGCCAGGCGGACACAAAAGGCACCGTCTTTGCTGTCGCCGAATTTCGTATCGATGAGGGCTTTGAGCGCGATTTCCACGTCCACGATGCGCAGGCGGGCGTCGCCGCTGAACGTCATGGTGCGTGTCTCTTCGAGCATGGCCTGGCCCGGCGGTGAGAGCCAGTGGAAGGTGCCTGTGAAACCGTCCTTGATGGTCTTCACATTGACGGCGACCACTTTCCCTGCGAGCTTGTTGTTGTAAGAAAATTCGTTCTGCCAGAAGTCGAAACCGTTGACGGAACTGTAGCCGAGCCAGACGCCGCGATGGTGCTTGTCCGTGGTGGTCTCGCCGGGAACGTTCTCTTCCATGGGAAAACGGCGCGTCACGATCCTGCCGTCGGCGGAGCGCAGCGGATGGAGGTAAGGCTTCGGCGCGTCCGGGCCGAAATAGAAATCGGAGAACGGTTTGCCGCCGATTTCAATGTGAATGCGACCGTCGGATTGAGTCAGCACCACTTCAGTCAGCGGCGCGGCGGCCAGCGGGGACGCGAAGAGTATAGCGGTCAGGATGGGACGGAGCATCGTGCTTATTCTCTCGCATTCCTGCGCCTAACCTTTTGGGCGGGTATATAATCAACCCCCAAGAGCGATAACTCATGTCCAACACAACAACCCGCAGGATATTTCTGGGCGCCGCCACGGCCGCGGCAGCGACGCGCGTTTGGGGCGCGAACGACAAGATCAACATAGCGATCGTCGGACTGGGAGGGCGCGGCACGAGCCACCTGAACACGTATCCGAAGATCGCCGACGCCCGCGTTGCCGGGCTGTGCGACGTCAACCAGGCGGCGCGCGAAGTAGCCCAGGCGACCTTGATGAAGACCACGGGCGAGAAGGCGAAAGAGTTCGTGGATATGCGGGAGGCATTTGCCGATCCCACCATTGACGCAGTGTCGATTGCGACGCCGAATCACTGGCACGCGCTGGCTACGATCTGGGCCGTGAAGGCCGGCAAGGACGTGTATTGCGAGAAGCCTGCCTGCTACAACATCCACGAAGGGCAGGCGATGCTGGCCGCGCAGGCGGAGACGAAGAAGATGATCCAGATCGGGTCGCAGCACCGCAGCGTCCCGTTCAAGATCAAGGGCATGCAGCAGCTACACGACGGCGTGATCGGCGACATTTACATGTCGAAGGGGTTGTGCTTCAAGCCCCGGCCTTCGATCGGCCATAAAGACGACAGCCCGACGCCTCCCGGCGTGAACTGGGATCTGTTCCTGGGGCCGGCTCCGATGCGCGCCTTCAACGAACTGCGCTTCAAGTACAACTGGCACTGGTTCTGGGACACGGGCAATGGCGATATCGGGAATCAGGGTGTGCATGAGATGGGCATCTGCCGGTGGGGTCTGGGCGATCCGCAGTGGCCGAAATCGGCGGTTGCGATGGGCGGGAAGTACGGGCCGCCGGACGATCAGGAGACGCCGAACACGCTGCTTTCGACGTTCGATTACGGCGGGCGTGAGCTTGTGTTTGAAGTGCGCGGCCTGAATACGAATGGCGAGGGTGTGGCTCCGCCGGCGCCGCGCCCGCGTGGTGGCGCAGCAGGGGCCGAGATTCCGCGACCGGCTGCGCCGATTAACGTCACGGTGGGCAATCTATTCTACGGAACGAATGGCTGGATGGCCATGAACGACGGCGGCTATCAGATTTACAAGGGCAGCAGCAGTGAACTGATTGGCGAAGAAAAGCCAACGCGCGGCGAGGATTCGACCAAACTGCATATGGAGAATTTTCTGGCGGCGGTGCGGTCGCGGAAACTGACCGATCTGCACGATCCGATCACCAATGCGTATCTGAGCGCGGGATTGTGCCATCTGGCGAATATCAGCTACCGCACCGGGCATAAGCTGAACATTGAGGCGGGTCCGAAGTTTACGGCCGATCCGGCGGCAAATGCGCAGCTTACGCGCCCGGTGTATCGCAAGCCCTACGTGGTCTGACGCGCTTTTCCCGCTTCGCTGAATTAAGAGAGTCCGCCTTTTCGAAGGCGGGCTTTTTTCTTTCGCATTCCCCTAATGTCTGCGTCGGAAGCAGCCGATATGCAGTTAGGTAATGAAAGCCACGCCCGCATCCCCGGAGCGATCCGTTTTTCTCAGTCTGGCGACCGCCATTCTGGTGGGTTGTTTGATGCCGGCCGGGCCACTCTTCGCTCAGCAGTATAGTTTTAAGGTTTACGGCCTGGAACAGGGGCTGACAAATCTAGGAATCAAGTCGCTGCATCAGGACAGGGAAGGGTTTCTGTGGGTCAGCACGGAAAACGGCATCTTTCGGTACGACGGCGAGCGGTTCCAGCCGTTTGGCGAGAAGGAAGGGATTCCCGCTTCGAGCGGGATGGCGTTCGGCGAGGCTCCGGACGGCAGTCTGCTGGCGGGCGGCGAATTCGGACTGTTTCGGAAAACCGGCCAACGGTTCGAGCGCGTCCCTGTGCCCGGCGCGAGAACGGTGACCTGGTTTTCGGGAATCCAGCCGGACGGAAAAGGATCTACCTATATCGCGACCGATGTCGGATTAATGCAGATGCGGCTCGAGCCCGGCGGAAAAGGCTACGCATTTCACCTTTGGCCGCAACCTGCCGGAGTAAGCAAACCGAACGCCTACGGGTTGTTTGTGGAAGAGGATGCGGTCTGGTACGGATGCGACGAACAATTGTGCCGGCTCAAGGACGGGCAGACTACGGTTTGGGGGCGCGATGCGGGGCTTCCGCCCTCCAAGTGGCGAAGCATCAGAAGGGCGGGAAACGGGGATCTCTGGGCGCAGGGGCGCTCGCAAGTGGCGTTGCTCCGAGGCGGAAGTGTCCGCTTTGAGATACCGGATGGGCCGTTTCAGCCGACGGGGTCGAGGGGAATTCTGAGTGTCGATTCTTCGGGCCGGGTCATCGTCGGAACGGACGACGGACTGGCGATACGGGACTCAAACGCATGGACGACCGTCGGGCGTTCTTCCGGTTTGCGTGGCTCGGTATATTGCACGCTGCAGGATCGCGAAGGCTCCCTGTGGGTGGGGCTGGAGGGGCGCGGTCTGGTGCGCTGGCTCGGCTATCGGGAGTGGGAAGCTTTCACATCCGAAAGCGGTTTGGGGAGCGATATCGCTTACCAGATGCTGCCGCTGAACGACGGCACGGTCTGGGCGGGCACGGAAGCCGGTCTGTCGCACGGGAGGAAAAATGGCGCGGGCTGGACATGGCATCGGGAGAAGCCGTTCGACGGGATTTCAATTCATGCTGTCGGACATGACAAGGCTGGGCGGCTCTGGCTCGGTACCGATGGACGAGGCGCGGCCCGCTTCGACCCCGCGACTGGCCAGGTGGAATGGTTTACGGAAAAACAGGGTCTGAATGGAAAGTATCCGTTCAGCCTCGGACTGGACCGGCAAGACAGGATCTGGGCCGCAACTGAAAAAGGTCTGTATGTAGCCGATCTCAAAACGGGTCCACAATTTCACGTTGTGGAAGCAACGCGTGGAATTCGGGTTTGGACTGTGATCGAAGCGACGAACGGCGAGATCTGGGCGGGTTCGGACAAAGGTATTTTTCGTCTGTCGGCGGGAACGTGGAGCCATCTTACAACGGCCGATGGCCTAAGCCACGATGTGGTTTTGAGCCTGGCCGCGAACAGCAGCGGCGACGTGTGGATCGGGTATCGATACGGCGGCGGACTCGATCAGATCAGGGTATCCAGCGGAAAGCCGGAGGTTGTGCGCCCGGTCAACACCGCGGGGGGAAAGCCGGCGACCGTCTATTTCCTCGGCTGGGATGCGCAAAGCCGGCTTTGGGCCGGAACGGATCGGGGCGTCGATATCTGGAGCGGAAGGTCCTGGAGCCACTATGATCGCCGCGACGGGCTGGTTTGGGACGATTGCGATCTAAGCGGGTTCGCGGCCGAGCCGGATGGTTCGGTCTGGATCGGCACGAGTGGGGGACTCGCGAAGTTCATGCCACAGGCCGCCGCGCCGGTCTATGCTCCCGAAGTCATTTACACCAGTGTTGTATTGGGCGGGAAGGAAATCGACCCCGGGTCGCAGGCTTCGGCGGAGCACAATGCCAATACCCTGCACACGCGATTTTCGGCGGTCACGTTTGCGCGCGAGAGCTCCGTTATTTTCCGGTATCGTTTGTCGCCGCTCTTTAACGAGTGGCGGGAAACGCGGCAGCGCGAACTCCATTTCGATGGCATGCCAGCGGGCAAATACACGCTGGAAGTTTTCGTCAGAGATGGCTGGGGCCGATGGAGTGCGGAGCCGGCCGTTTTCTCGTTTCAAATTCTGGCGCCCTGGTGGAGGGGGCGCTGGGGACTTCCGGTGTTGCTCTTCATGCCGGTGGCTGTGGTGGCGCTGGTTTCGCGCCTGCGTGGCGCGGCTATGCGTAACCGCGAGCGCAACCTTCTTCGGCTGGTGGAAAAGCGCACAGCGGAGCTGAAGGAGGCCAATGAGCATCTGATCCGGCTTTCGCGTCTGGAGCACGAGAAGAACCTCGCAGAGGAACAACGCGCGCACGCGGAAGAAGTCGCGCAGTTGAATCGGCGGGCGATCGAAACGCTGGCTCTGGCGATCGAGGCCAAAGATGAGACTACGGGCGACCACCTGCAGCGTGTAGAGGTGTACGCGATCGAAATAGCCAAAGAAATGGGGCTGGATCAAGCCGGCATCGAAGCGTTGCGCGCGGCGGCACTGCTGCACGACGTAGGCAAGCTCGCGGTGCCCGACTACATCATTTCGAAGCCGGGCCGGCTGACGCCGGAGGAATTCGAAAAGATGAAGGCCCACACGGTGGTGGGCGCGGAGATTGTGGAGCAGATCCGGTTTCCGTATCCGGTTGCGCCCGCGGTCCGCTCGCATCACGAAAAATGGGACGGCACCGGTTATCCCGATGGGCTTTCGGGCGACCGGATTCCGATCGGCGCGCGGATTCTGGCGGCGGTCGACTGTCTGGACGCGCTTGCCTGCGACCGGCAATATCGCAGGGCCATACCGAGTTCCGAAGCCATTGCGATTGTGCAGGCCCAGGCCGGAAAGAGCTTCGACCCGGTGGTCGTGGAGATCCTGGCGCGCCGTTACGTCGAACTCGAACAGATGGCGCGGAACAGCGGGTCGCCCGACCGGATCAGATTGTCGACGAATCTGAAGATCGCGCGGGGCGAATCCCCCGCCGCGGGCTTCCAGATCACCCCCCCGCCGGTACAGACAGGCGGCGATCTGATGAACCTCCACCAATCGCTTGTGTCGGCCCGGAACCCGGAGCAAACCCTCGCCGAGATGATCCAGACACTCGCGGAATTGGGCGATCCCGACGCGGTTTTTGCATTTGTCCGTGAACACCTGAGCAAAATTGTTCCCTATGAGCTTATGGTGGTGTATTCACGCGAAGAAGAGACACTGGTTCCCGGGCGCGTGGACGGCGACGAATACCGGCTGTTCGCGTCGGTCGGGATACCTATGGGAACGGGGTTGAGCGGATGGGTCGCGAAGAATCACAAGCCGATCGTCAACGGCAACCCAGCCGTCGAACCCGGATATCTGAAAAATCCCGGGAAATTCGGCGCACTGCAATCCGCGCTCGCCGTGCCGCTGGAATCGCATGGCGCCAACGTCGGCGTGATGTCGCTGTATCGCAAGGAACGCGATGCATTCACTACCGAGGATGTGTCACGTCTGGCTGTGATAGCCGCGGCGGTGGCTGCGGCGGAGCGTACGATAACTCGCTCAGCGGGCCGCGAACCGGCCGTGCGATAACCCGGACAGGCGATTGTCCCGAGGTACGCCTTTTCTCTATCGTGGGGGGCTGCGAGGCTCCTTACGAAGAAGATGGGCGCGACGGGGCGGCTACTGAAGCTTGCCCCGCCCGTCTACGCGCCAGCAATCCACGACTTCGCCGTTGCGCACGCCGTAGACGTACTCATGGAGATTCACGGCCACGCAGATGTGGTTGGGAATAATTGCGATCTTCTCACCGACTTCGAAAGATCGCTCCGCCTGCTGCAAATCGATGAACCCGTGCTCCTCGTTCATTTTGTGAAAATTCGCCGTGGGGGCCTGAACCACTCGCCCATGCCCGGGGCCGCCCGACGATAATTTATCCGAAGAGAATGTTTTCGAGCCGCCATCGACGATCATGTGGTCCGCCTTGGTATGCGAGACCACCGTCACCAGCATGGATGCCGCGCAGTCTTCGAGGCCGCAGGCGCCGGCGACCACCGTGTTCATATCGTTGAAGACATAAGTGCCGGGGCGGATTTCGTTCAGTCCTTCGATCTCGTGCGAATGGTACAGCGCGGGCGTGGAACCGCCGCTGACAATCTCGGAATCGAATCCGGCGGCTTTGAACTGGGCGACGATTTGTCCAATGGTGCGGCTGAGTTCCGCCAGCTTTTCCGGATTCTGGTCTTTAATGTGGCCCGGATAAAACGCGATACCCCGCCATTCCAGACCCGGCAAAGCCGCAATGGCACGGGTGAGATCGAGGGCGTCGCCCGGACCAACGCCGACGCGCCCCAGCCCGACATCCACTTCGGTCAGGACGCCGAATTTGGCTCCCGTCGCTTCCGCCACCTGTGAGAGCTGCTGCGCGACGAACACGCTGTCGAGCGCAACCGTGACCCGCGTAATCGCGGCGACCGCGGCCAGTCGCCGCAGCTTGCTCTCGCCCACTACGGGATATGCCACCAGAAGGTCTCGCGGCTCCGAACCCAGCATGACTTCCGCCTCGCCCACCTTTGCGACGGTCAGGCCCGCCGCGCCCATAGCCAGCTGCTGCTTCCCGATCAGGATCGACTTATGGGTCTTGGTGTGCGGCCGCAGGCGCAGATTGTGCGCGGCGCAGTAATCCGCCACGCGGCGCAGATTACATTCCATGATGTCCAGATCGACAATGAGCGCGGGCGTATCCAGATCCTGGATCGCCGTCATTTAAATTTCATCCTGATTTTTCCGGACGGCGTGGTGTAAATCAGTTCCAGGCTTTTCGGCTTTTCCTTTTCAAGGGGGAAAAACAACAGGCCGGTGACCGGCGCGCCAATACTCTTCTCGGCCAGGATCTTGAGCTTCAGCTTCTCCAGCATGGGGTCTTTGCGTTCGCTGTTCTTGATTTCAGTCTTTACCTCGGGAGGAGGCTCGGCGGACCCCATGCCTCCACCGCCCATCATGATGGGTCCGAGTCCGCCGCTGAAGCCGCCTTTGCGATTCTGCTGATTGCCGTTCTGATGCACGATCAGCGCGCCCTGCCCGGCGATCTGCGACGGGGCCAGCGGACCGCTGTGTTCGCCGGTCTGATCGGAGCGCAGCAGGAAATCGTCGAGGTGAACGTCGAGAGGCTTGTCGCCGCGCGGTGTCAGCGTCATCTCAATCACCGTGAACGTGTTGCCGAAATCCGAGCCGAAGGTCTCGCGCAACTGGTCGAGGTCCAGCACGGTTCCGGCAGCATTCACGACGTCGTTGGACGCATCGCCGGACGGTAGTTTCTTATCGCGAGCCCAGACAGCGACGCCCAGCAGCAGCGCCACCGCGATAATTCGCTTCATGCGGGAATTATAGACCGAAAGCAGACGAGCCCGATGGCGCAGCCGATTACAATGCCCGCCAGAACGTCGCTGAAGTAGTGCAGGCCCAGAACGACGCGCGAAGCCGCGATGCTCATCGCGCAGAAAATCAGACCGGCCAGGAGATCCGGATAGCTGAGCCCGATGGGCACCGCGACCGCGAACGCCATGATGGTGTGGCCCGAAGGAAACGAGAAGCGGTCGGGCGGCAGCAGCTTCGACCAGCAGTGCGATTCCTTTACGCAGGGCCGTTCGCGGCCCGTGATGCGCTTCACCAGAAAAAATACCACCCAGCCGAGCGCCGCCGATATCAGGCCCGCTTCGAGCGCCGCGAAGCGGTTTGCGCCGCCCAGCGCCAGCAGAAGGACGCCGAGCGCCACCCACAATCCGCCGTCGCCCGCGCGAGAGGATGCCAGCATCCACGTGCGAAACCATCGGGGCGGAACCCAGCGGTTTACCCGGAGCATGATTTTGCGGTCGCCCGCCGATATCAGCCGGATCATATTTCTATTGTAGGCGTCCCGCGGCGCGCGGTACATCCCGCGAGCCTGGCGGATCGGGGAGCCGTGCAAGAATCGGTAGGAATGAAGACACTCGAGCTGGTGTTCTTCGATGCCGGTGGCGGGCATCGCAGCGCCGCGAATGCGCTGTGCGAAGTGGTCCGGCGGCAGGGACGCGACTGGGACATGCGGATGATGAATCTGCAGGATCTGCTGGACGAAATCGACATTTTCCGTAAACTCACCGGCATTCGCATGCAGGATACTTACAACCTGATTCTGCAGCGCGGCTGGACGCTGGGTTCGACGGAGCTTCTGCCGCTGATGCACGGCGTGATCCGGCTTTACCATTCCACGCAGGTCGGACTGCTCACGAAGTACTGGAAGGACCGCCGGCCTTCGATGGTGGTTTCGGTGATTCCGAATTTCAACCGGGCGCTGTTTGACGCCATGCTGCGCGTAATGCCAGGTACGCCGCTGGTGACAATTCTTACCGATATGGCGGATTATCCGCCGCATTTCTGGATCGAGCGCCAGCCGCAGTATCTGATCTGCGGGACCGAGCGCGCGTACGAGCAGGCGCTGAAGATGGGGCACGCCAAAGACCGCGTGTTCCTGAGTTCGGGGATGATTCTGAACCCGAAGTTCTACGAGCCGGTGTCGGTGAGCCGCGAGCGCGACCGCGAGGCGCTGGGGCTGGACCCGAAACTGCCGACGGCGCTGCTGATGTTTGGCGGCGAGGGGTCGACCAAGATGCTGGATATCGCGCGCCGTTTGAACGACAGCAGGCTGGAACTGCAGATCATCGCGATCTGCGGGAAGAACACGAAGCTTGAGGCGGCGATGCGGGACATGCCGCGCCGCCTGCGGATGCATATCGAAGGGTTCACGCGCGAAATCCCGCGGTTCATGAGGCTGGCCGATTTTTTTATCGGCAAACCGGGGCCGGGCAGCATCAGCGAGGCGGTCGCGATGGGGTTGCCGACGATTGTGGAGTGTAACGCGTGGACGCTGCCGCAGGAGCGCTATAACGCGGTGTGGGTGGATGAGAAGGGTGTGGGAATCGGGCTGCGGAGCTTTCGCGGACAGATTGTGGATGCCGTGGCGCGCATGATCGACGACCGGCAGCGGGCGGAATTTGTGCGCCGGGTTGAGGCAATTAATAATCGCGCGGTGTTTGAAATTCCGGATATGCTGGCCGAGATTCTGGCGCGAGGTTAATGCGCAGGGGACCGGCGGCGCGCGCGGGTTATGCGAAGAGAATCTTTCCGACGGGGTGGCAGCGCAGCAGTGAATCGGAGTTCGAATCCATGCCGGAGAGCAATTTCCATTTAGAATCATAATTCTGCAGAACTAGCAAAGCCCGTTGTACAAGGGTGGTACAAAAACCGCGGTTAATATAATCCGGTTACCCCATGCTTGCCAGTTCCGCTGCGGCATGCGGGATTCGCCCAGCGAAAACCGGGGAAAAACCAAAGAGATTAACAAAAGGGCCTGGTCGAAGCTCGCGATAACGTACTACAATCAGGGAGATCCCGCCTGCAAAATATCGGACATACCCTTGCAGATCGGGGCCAGTACAGCCGATTAGCTGATTTCCGTGATGCGTGTTTTCAGAGTTTGCGCTATCGTAATCCGCGACTGGTCCGCTCAGGCCGGGTGCCTGCGGACCTTGCCCGCGCTCGCCGGCCTGCTCGCCTGTTGTGGTGTCACAGCCTCCGCCCAAAACCAGCCTGTGCCGCGTCCCGGCCACCCGTTGGCCCTGAACCAAGCCAACTATCGTCTGCGGGCGGGTGAAAGAACCCGCGTTGAAGCTTCGACAGAAACCCTCGATTTCATGCGTACCGCTAAAAGCAGCACGGTGACTATTAACGGAACGCAGACAAAAGGTTTTGCGGTCGGGCCAAGCATGAATGGCGATGAGGTTCTGCTGGCCGCCTCCCTGACGATGAAAGAAGGCGATTATGCCGTCACCGTGTCGGCGATCGATCAATCCGGCGAACGACGAACGACGACGGCGACGATCACCGTGGATGCCTTGCCCATTGTGCCCTCCGGCGGCTCGACGCCTCCCGTCGTGCTTCTGAATGGCTGGCAATTCTCGATTCTTCCCCCAAGCTCGTGCCCGATTGCGCCTAATGGCTCGGTAACAACCTTCGGCAGCCTTGCTTCCCAACTGGTGACGCCGCAGTATTATTTCTTCGACAACTGCGTGGAACAATCCGTCAACGGCAGCACCATCGAGGCGCTCGGCTTGACGTTGGGGCAATTCC
>Ga0302275_10004521_pt1 | contig 13715 bp, 9 predicted proteins | sample III_Bog_N2_2_FD_200229 | JGI IMG/M metagenome (GOLD analysis project Ga0302275, IMG submission 200229) | Peat permafrost microbial communities from Stordalen Mire near Abisko, Sweden - III_Bog_N2_2 | ecosystem: Environmental > Terrestrial > Soil > Wetlands > Peat | place: Sweden: Abisko...
AGCTTGCTTAGCAGAGCAGGCACACGCGTCGGCATCTCGCCGGCAAACTGCTGCAGGTCCCTCAGCACCGGCGGAATCGCCAGAAAGCCGAAGGCCGTCAATGCCGCGGCCGCCCCCACCAGCATTACCAGGATTGCAATTCTCTTGAATGGTTGCCGGCCCCGGATCCGCAGGTTGGCGATCTTGCCCACCACTGGCGTAAGCACCACGGCAAACAGCGCGCTGACATACAGCAGCATCAGCACATCGCGCACCAGCCACGCCAGGGCGCACGCCAGCGCAAGCCCAAATGCAAAAACAATGTCGCTGCGCAAACTGCGCGTCTTCCCGGAAACGCCGGCCATCCGTTCTCACCTGGCACAAACAGAATATCGGTTGCTCTAAGTCTAGTCCCCTGAGATCTCAGAATCGATTCGACGCACCCGACCGGGTGCCCCATGCCTCGATTTTGCGACCTGGGAATGAATGCAGCAAAACACCGAACCAGCAAGCCGCACACTGCTTCACTGTACGCTGTCCCCTGCTTTTCTAATCCCTATTCCCTGTTCCCAGTTCCCTGTTCCCTGCTTCACTGGTCCCCGCTAAGAATCGAACCCACAATCCCGCCCAGCAGTCCGCCGCCCACCGCCGGCCCCACCGCGCGCCTCTCGCCGTGCGGCAGATACTCGCCGATCTGGTGCGCCAGCCGCGAAATCGGCAGCGTCTGCAACCACACCGTCCCCGGCCCTTGCAGCACCGCCAAAAACAGCCCATCCCCGCCGAAGATCGCGTTCTTCAGTCCCGGAACCATCGTGATCTGGAACGCCACCGTCGTGTGAAACGCACCCACATGTCCCGGATGCACGCGCAGCACCTCGCCCGGCGCAAGTTGCTTCATAATCAATTCGCCGCTCAGTTCCAGCCACGCCGTGCCCTGCCCGCTCAGCTTCTGCAGCAGGAATCCGTCACCGCCAAAAATCCCCGCGCCCAGCGACTGTTGGAAGCCTACCCCGATGGTCACGCCATCGGTAGCGCACAGGAAACCGTGCCGGTGCACCATGTAATCCACGCCCTGTCCCACCTGCACCGGAACAATGTGCCCCGGCACCTTGGTGGCAAAGCTCACCTCGCCGGGGTACTGGTACGCCCGGTACTCGGTCATGAACAAGCTGCCGCCGCCGGCCACCCGCTTCAGCACGCCAAACAGCCCGCCGCCTCCGCCCATCTGCGTATGCGTCGTCATTTGAATAGACGACGTCATCCATGAGAGCTCGCCGCTCTCTGAGAACACACTCTCGTTCGGGTCGAGCTGCACATCCAGCACGGGCATAGTCGTGCCCTGTATCCGCGTTTGCATGGGGCTATCCCTCCTGTGTCACGCCAGTGTACCTGCACACACACCATAAAAGTCGAGTTAGAATCGTTTTCTCGATGAAAATAGTTGGCATTTCGCGCCCAACGTTGCCCGTCCTCGTCGCTGTCGCGTTGCTTCTCATCGGCTGCCATCCCGCTCCGCAGCCCCAGCCCGACCATCCCCGCCAATCTCCCGGCGTCAAAATGCAGGACGTCACGTTTCACTCCGCCGCTCTCCATCGCGACATGCCCTACCGCGTCTATCTCCCCGCCAAACTCTCCCCCGGCCAGAAACTCCCCGTGGTCTATCTCCTCCACGGCAATGGCGGCGCCTTCCAGAATTGGTCAAACTATTCCGATGTTGCCCGTTACGCCGCTCAGGGGCTCATCCTCGTCATGCCCGAAGGTGGCTCTTCCTACTTCGTCAACGCCGCCCTCAAGCCCCAAGACCGCTACGAAGATTACTTCGTCAACGACCTCATCGCCGACGTCGAATCCCGTTTTCCTGCCGCAAGGGACCGCGAAAACCGCGCCATCATCGGCGTGTCCATGGGCGGATTCGCCGCCGTCAAGTTAGCCCTCGCCCGGCCCGACCTCTTCGTCTTCGCTGGCGCCATCAGCCCCGCCATCGATGTCCCCAGCCGCCGCTTCACTCTGAGGCGTTGGGGCCAAAGCATGCGCTTCCGTACCCTCTTCGGCCCCGCCGGCAGTCCAACCCGCCTCGCCAGCGACCCATTCCATCTGGTCCAATCCGCCAACCCCGATGTCACTCCATACATCTTCATTTCCGCCGGCGAGCAGGAACCGCTCCTCGAACCCATCCGCCGCTTCGCCTCCCGCCTCCAGGCCCGACCTTTCGCTTACGAGTTCCACACCAGGCCAGGCGCCCACGATTGGGGCGAATGGGACGCGCAGATCCCCGCCTGCTTCGACAGCCTCCTGCACCATCTCCCGCAGCAACAATAACCGCGCAGGCCATGGCGCAACCGCACTCTTCAGGTAGCCCCGCAGCAGCACTCAATCCCGCAGCAGCCGCGCTTTTCTGATCCCTGACCCCTGATCCCTGATCCCTGCTTTTATTCCACCACCAGCGCCGTCTCCGCCTTCGCCAGCGAGCTGCCCCCTACCCATATCCTGTAGGTCGTCGGCTCCACAGTCCGCTCCATCTCCACGTTATAGAAACTCAGCTCCTTGAACCCCAGCGGAAACTCCACGTGCTTCGTCTCGCCGGGCGCAAGAGTTACGCGTCGAAACCCCTTCAGCTCCCTTACCGGCTGCTCCACGCTCGCGTCCGTGTTCCGTATATAGAGCTGCACCACCTCCGTGCCCGCCACGCTGCCCGTGTTCGTCACATCCACGCCCACAGTCGCCACCGGCCCGTTTCGCGTCGCCAGAACCTGTTTCACCGGTACCACCGCGCCGGTAATCGTCGGTTGCGCATAGCTGAACCGCGTATAGCTCAGTCCCCATCCGAACGGAAACAGCGCCGAATTGTCCTCGTCGACATAGCGCGACATGAACTTCTCCAGCGAGTTTTCCGGCATGTGGCTCAAGTCTCCATGCGCCGGCCGTCCCGTGGGAAGTTGAGCGTAATAAAGCGGCTCCTGCCCCACGGCACGCGGAAAACTCGATGGCAGCTTGCCCGACGGGTTCACGTCGCCAAACAGCACATTTGCCAGTGCGTGTCCCGCCTCAACCCCCGGGCTCCACGCCTCCAGGATCGCGGGAACATGTCCCGCGGCCCACTTCAGCACCAGCGGCCTGCCCGCCAACACCACCAGAATCACAGGCTTGCCGGTAGCCACAACCGCCTCCAGCAGCTTCTCCTGCGAGCCGGTAAATCCCAGATGCACCCGGCTTGACGCCTCGCCCTCCATCCAGTCCGCGCTCTCGCCCAGCGCCAGAATGGCCACATCGGCCTGCTTCGCAGTTTCCACTGCCTCGGCGATGGTCCTGGCGTCGTCCGGAACAGGCGCGCGATCGTCAGCCACCGCAGGCCCGCTGAAACTCACCCGCTTCAGCACGTTGGCATCCTCGCCGCTCAGCAGCCCGCAGCCCTCGGCATAGAGCAACTGCCCGCCTTCGATCTTGCTCAGCCGCTCCTGAAGCGCCGTCCGCAGCGTGACCACGTACTTCGGATCGCCCGTCACCGCCCATGCGCCCAGCATCTCGCGCTGGTTATCCGCCAGCGGACCGATCAGGGCCACCTTTTTCACCTTCGCCCTCAGCGGCAGCAGCGTCCCCACACCCTCCACCGGCTCGTTTTTCAGCAGAACAAACGTCTCTTCCGCTACCTTGCGCGCCGCTGCCCGCCGTTCCGGCGTGGCGTCATAAACCGGACCCTCCGCGGTATACGGATGATCGAACAGTCCGAGCGCAAACTTGACCCGCAACACCCGCCGCGCCGCCTCATCCACCACGGTCTCGGGAATTTTGCCCGCCCGCACCTGCGCCGCGATGGTGGTGCCATAGAGGTTGCCCTCCATGTCCATATCCACGCCCGCTTCCAGCGCCTTCCGAGCCACCGTTGGCCCATCCCCGATGGAATGGTTGATCAGTTCCGACACCGCGCCCCAGTCTGACACAACGAACCCGTCAAACCCCCACTCCTTGCGCAGAATCTGCGTCAGCGTAAAAGGATCGGCCGTCGCGGGAATCCCGTTGATGGAGTTGAACGAGCTCATGAGCGTGGCCGCTCCCGCCTCAACCGCGGCGTGGTAAGGCGGCAGGTACACCTGGCGCAGCGTGATCTCGCTCATGTCCGTCGCGTTGTAATCGCGCCCCGCTATGGCCGCGCCGTACGCGGCAAAGTGCTTCACGCTGGTCGCAACGGAGTCCGGCTTGGAAAGATCGTCCTGCTGGTAGCCCCTCACCCACGCCCGTGCCAACGCTGAACTCAGGTATGGATCCTCGCCATTCGACTCGATAATGCGTCCCCAGCGCGGATCGCGCGCAATGTCCACCATCGGCGAAAAGACCCATGGAATGCCGTCGGCGCGCGCTTCCACCGCTCCATAACGCGCCACTGTTTCGGCGGCGGCGGGGTCCCAGCTTGCCGCCACGGCTAGAGGAACCGGAAAGGTGGTCCGGTGGCCGTGAATCACGTCTTCCCCAAACAGAATGGGAATATGCAGCCGCGACTTCTCCAGAGCGATGTGCTGATAGTGATTAGTCGCCTGTGCGCCTACCACGTTCAGCATGGAACCGATTTCGCCCTTGGCTACCAGTTCGTCGTAACTGAGGTTGGAAGCGTTCGGTCCGGTGGCCGAACCAACGGAAAACTGAACCAACTGCCCGACCTTCTCGTCGAGCGTCATCTTCTTCAAGAGCGCGTCAACCCGCGCATTCAATTCCTTTGAAGCCAGTTGGGCATTGGGAACAGGCTTGCCCTGGGCACTTGCCGTCCAGCCAATCGCCATCATCCAGCCAAAGCCCATCGCCAACAGCAGACAGATCGCATTCCGGGATGCCCGGTTTGAAGAGGTTCTCATCGCCCGGCCATCATAAACCGTCAGTCCCTGGACCGTCAGAGCCGTCCGGCACACCACCTTCCCGGCTCTGGCCGTTCCTTGCGCCGCCGATTACCCACGCCCTCCGCCGATCGGAAAAGTCATCTCGCCCAAAGCCCCTGAAATGCTCTACTCTTGGCTTTGAAGCGCATGAAAAACTTCTTCATCTCCCTCCGGGACGCGATCGGCCAGGCTCTCGACCACGACGTGCTCAACACGGCCAAAGCCGCCGCCTACTCCGGGATGTTGATGCTGTTTCCCGCCCTCCTTGTGCTCACCACGCTGCTCGCCCAGATGCCCGAGGGAACCACGCTGGTAGGTGAAATCCGTGGCATCTCCGAGCAGTTTCTCCCCGCCGACACCATGAATCTGCTCCAGTCCTACGTTGTCTCCAGCCGCATCCACTCCGGGCAGGTCATCTGGTCGGCCGCCAGCCTCACCCTCTTTGCCGGGCTGGGCATGATGCTCTCCTTTATGGAGGGCTTTCGCCGCGCCTACCGCCTGCGGCGCGATGCGTGGAGCTTCTGGGGCCGGCGCTTCCGGGCCCTCCTGCTGGTTGCCATTGCCCTGGTTCCTCTCTCGCTGGCCACGCTCCTGGTCGTCTTCGGCCATCAGATTGAAGCCTGGATGATTGACAACTCCGACCATGAATTGCGCCACGTCGTGCTGGTCTTCTGGCGGATCGTGCGCTGGTCCCTCGCGATGGTTACCAGCGCCGCGGTCCTCGCCGTTCTTTACCACTTCGGTACCAGGCGCAAGGAGCATTGGCAATTGGTGCTTCCCGGCGCTATCACCGCGACTCTGATCTGGTTCCCGGCCACGCTGGCCTTCGGCTGGTATGTCACGCGCGTCGCCGATTACTCCATGTTCTACGGCTCCTTCGGCGCCGGCATCGCCACGCTCGTCTGGCTCTACATCACCGCATTCAGCGTGCTGATTGGCGCCGAGATGAACGGCGCCCTTTATCGGAAACGCGAGACGCAGTTTACCGCCGCCGTTCAATTGGAATCACCGCCTTCCAGTCAGTGACCATCCTCACCGACCGTCGCATCCCGCACGGCGCATACTGAAGAAGCCGGGGTGTGGTCCACCCAGCCTCTTGAGACAGGCGGTAACCTCTGGTGGTCCGTGGTTGGCTCACCCGGGGTCCCCGCGGACAGGCCTTCGTCCGTGGGGTGGCTCAGTACCCTCCGTGTACAATGAAGCGGGTCGTCAACCGTTTAACCCTCTTCCCTGACTGAACCAAATTTGGAGTATTCTTATGCCGTTTGCAGAACTAAGCCTGATCGATTCAGCATCCCAACGCCGCGCAAAAATCGTCGCCACTCTCGGGCCCGCCTCCAACACGGAGCCTGTCTTCCGCGATCTGGTACGCGCAGGTGTCGATGTCGTCCGCCTGAACTTTTCTCATGGCACCCACGAAGAAAAACTGGCGCTGATCCAGATGATCCGGAAGGTCAGCCGCGAAGAACGCAAGCCGCTCTGCATTCTCGGCGATCTGCAAGGGCCCAAAATCCGCACCGGCAAGTTGAAAGAGGGCAAGGCCGTGCTGCTCAAAGCCGGGCAGCGGCTCACCATTACCCCGCGCGAAATCCTGGGCACCGCGTCCGTGGTTGGCACCACCTTCAAGACCCTCGCTGAAAACGTCGAGCAAGGCTCCCGCATTCTGCTCTCCGACGGCCTCATCGAGTTGCGCGTTCACGAGGTGGATGGCGGCGACGTCGTCTGCGAAATCATCAATGGCGGCATGCTCGGTGAACACAAGGGCATCAACCTCCCCGGCATTCCGGTACGCGTGCCTTCTCTGACCGAGAAAGACGCGGAAGACCTGGAATTCGCGCTCAAAAACGGCGTGGACGCCATCGCCGTCTCTTTCGTCCGTACCGCCGAGGATGTCCGCCTGGTCCGCAACCGCGTCTCCGCCTACGGCGGCGAAACCTGGATCATCGCCAAGCTCGAAAAGCCCCAGGCTATCGAGCATCTCGACAGCATCTTGCAGGCCGCCGACGGCATCATGGTAGCCCGCGGCGATCTCGGCGTCGAAGTCCCGCCCGAGAAGGTTCCAGCCATTCAGAAACACATCATCCGTCGCGCCGCAGAGTACCGCAAGCCGGTCATCACCGCGACCCAGATGCTCGAGTCGATGATCGATAACCCGCGCCCCACCCGCGCCGAAGTCTCCGACGTCGCCAACGCCATCTATGACGGCACAGACGCTGTCATGCTCTCCGGCGAGTCGGCCGTGGGCAAGTATCCCGTGGAAACCGTCGCCATGATGGGCCGCATCGTCACAGAGACGGAACTCCACATCAAACTCGACGAGCACGCCGAGCCCCGCGAGCGGCTCAGCCATCTCTCCATCGCGGAAACCATCTGCGAAGCCACGGCCCACGCCGCCGATGACCTCGACCTGCGCGGCATCGCCCTCTTCACCGAGTCGGGATCGACGGCCCGCCAGCTTTCCAAGTATCACCCCTCCGCGCCCATCTTCGCCCTCAGTCCGGTCGAAGTCACCATCAATCGCCTCAACCTGCTCTGGGGCACCACCCCCATACGCTGCCCCAAAGTCAACAGCACCGAGGCCCTGGTCGACGTCGCCGAGAACCTGCTCGAGCAAAGCGGTTACGTTCGCCCCCGAGAAGTCATCGCCATCGTCGCCGGCACCCGCACCAAGTCCGGATCAACAAACTTCCTCCGCCTGCACGTCATCGGCGAGCACCAGGAAGGCGTCCGCTTCTTCGCCTCCAAAGAAGATGAGAAGCTCCCCGATCCACCGCCTGAAGCACCCGTCGTCAAGCCGAGACGCGCCATCCGGTCGCCCAAATCTCCAGCACAGCAAAAATAACCACCCACCACACCCAAAACAAAAGCGCCACTCCCAATCCCGGAGTGGCGCTTTTTGTAATGGCACGATGGCCCGTCGCTCATTGAAACAATCCTGCACTACAAATTGGCGACCAACATGTACTCCTGCGCCACCGGCTCGACAATCTTCAGGCGTCCGTGTCCAGGGTTCGGAACATAGCTGGTGCGCAATAGTCCCGCCTTTTCCAACACCGAAACATCCCGGCTAACCGCCCGCACATCGCGCTTCAATCCCCTCGCTAATGCGGAGATATGCTGCGATGCCTCTTTGACCAGACGCAGCAATCGCACTCTTTCCGAAGTAAGAACTTCCAGCAAGTCCTCGGGGTCTTCGAAAGTGATGGTGATCCCGGGTGGCAGAGCTTCGCCCCTGTCCAGCTTCTTTGCATGCTCTCGGAGGCGGTCGAAAAAATCTTCCGTGCTGCCTACCCTCAGGTTAATCTTGGTCTTCCTCATCTTCGATCCTCCAGAGTTCGTGAACTTCTTCGATGAACCGCTTCAAATGTGTCTGATATGTTGCGAAATCGATGGCTTCAACGCGGCCCATAAAGTGCTTATGGTGGTAGCCGTGGCTGTTGTCGAATCCAAGAACCCTCCCATTGTCCGCGCGACACCGTTTTAAGTTGATGTACGCGAGACTGTACGCGACGACCTTCCCATCCTCGAACCAGACCTGTTCCTTCAAAACCGCGCCCTTGCGCGCACCTTTGAGCGGGGTGACCTCGGTCAACATGGTCTTGACCGGGCGCGATCTCTTGCTCACAGAGACATATTATCACAGATAGGATGTTTCATGTCCTGCCTGAATTGCGCGTATCGCGAAGTTTTCTCAACGGCTCATTTCCGGAACTGAGCGGCGATCTTCCAGAATCAGTTGAATGGCCTCGCCTAGGTTCCGCCTGCACTCCTCCACACTTCGCCCCTGTCCATTCGCGCCCGGAATCTCAGGAGACCAGCCAACGAACCATTCGCCGTCGCGCTCGATGATTGCAGTGAATTCGTTCCGCATGGAACGAGTTTAGTCCAGCAACTTGTCGTGCGAAAACGGGCAAGGTGAAGCTTTCCCCATCTCGCCCGCTACACGATCTTCAACATGAAGATCACTTCGCCGCCAACTGTCTGAGCACGTACTGCAAAATCCCGCCGTGCTCGAAATACTCAATCTCCTGCGGCGTATCGATGCGTACCTTGGCGTCGAACTCCTTCACCGTCCCATCGGCTGCCGTGGCCTTCACCTTGAGCGTCCGCCCACCGGCAAATTTGCTCGCCAGCAGCGCCGTCAATCCGGCGAAGTCGTAAATCTCCTCGCCTGTCAGTCCCAGCGATTCGACGCTCTGCCCCTCGGCAAACTGCAGCGGCAGAATCCCCATCCCCACCAGGTTGGACCGGTGAATCCGCTCAAAGCTCTCCGCGATCACCGCCCGCACTCCCAGCAGATTCGGCCCCTTCGCCGCCCAGTCGCGCGACGACCCCGAGCCGTACTCCTTGCCCGCCAGGATCACAAGCGGCACACCCCGCTCGGCGTACTTCACGCTGGCGTCAAAGATCGACATGCCTTCGCCCTCGGGAAGCAGCCTTGTCACGCCGCCTTCCGTACCAGGCGCGAGCTTGTTGCGCAGCCGCACATTGGCAAAGGTGCCCCGCACCATCACCTCATGATTCCCGCGCCGCGAACCGTAAGAGTTGAAGTCCGCCGGCTTCACGCCATGCTCGGCAAGATACTTCCCAGCCGGCCCGTTGGCCTTGATATTGCCCGCCGGTGAAATGTGGTCGGTGGTCACCGAATCGCCCAGCACCGCCAGCACCCGCGCTCCCAGGATGTCCATAACCGGTGCCGGCGTCTTGGTGATCCCGTCGAAATACGGTGCCTTCCGAATGTAGGTCGAGTCCGGCTCCCACTGGTACACATCGCCGGTCGGGAACCTAAGCCCCTGCCAGTTCGCGTCGCCATCTGAAACCGTCGCGTACTCCTTGCGGAAGCTCTCGCTCGACAAGCCTTTCTCAATCGCCGCAGCCACTTCAGCCTGCGTCGGCCAAATGTCTTTGAGGAACACCGGCTTGCCAGCCTCGTCCACTCCCAGCGGATCGGTATCGAAGTTGTGCCCGATCTTCCCCGCCAGCGCATACGCCACCACCAGCGGCGGGCTCATCAGATAATTTGCCCGCACGTCCACATTGACGCGCCCCTCGAAGTTGCGATTGCCGCTCAGCACGCTCACCGCAACCAGCCCGTGCTCATCGATGCTCTTCGACACATCCGTCGGCAGCGGCCCCGAGTTCCCGATGCAAGTCGTACAGCCATACCCCACCACATTGAACCGCAGCTTTTCGAGATAAGGCAGCAACCCCGCCTTGGTGTAGTAATCCGTCACAACGCGCGAGCCCGGCGCCAGCGAAGTCTTCACCCACGGCGGGACAGTCAGACCTTTTTCGACAGCCTTCTTCGCCAGAATCCCCGCCGCCACCATCACTGAAGGATTCGATGTGTTGGTGCAGCTGGTAATCGCCGCAATCACCACCGACCCGTGATCGAGATACGTGTCGGGATCGACCCCAAATCGCTCCTTCACCGTCGTGGTCAGATGCACCGGGACCTTCTCTGCGATGCCAGTGTCCGTCACCGACCCCCGCTTCCAAGCCGCTGCCGTCCGCGTCCCCAGCGGCTTAGCCGTGGGCGCCAGCAGCCCGGGCAGTTGCTGTTCGAAGCTCGCAGCCGCATCCTTGAGCAGCACGCGGTCCTGCGGCCGCTTCGGTCCCGCCACGCTCGGTTCCACAGTCGCCAGGTCAAGCTCCAGCGTCTGCGTGTACTCAGCCTCCGGCGAATCCCCCGTGTGAAACAGCCCCTGCTCCTTGTAATAAGCCTCCACCAGCGCGATCTGTTCCTCGCTACGTCCCGTCAGGCGCAGGTAGCGCAGCGTCTCCGCGTCCACCGGGAAGATGCCGCACGTCGCGCCATACTCGGGCGCCATATTGCTGATCGTCGCGCGGTCAGCCAGCGGCAGCTCCGCAATTCCCGGCCCATAGAACTCCACAAACTTGCCCACCACACCCAGCTTGCGCAGCGCCTGCGTAACCGTAAGCACCAGATCGGTCGCCGTTGCGCCTTCGGGCAGCTTGCCTGTCAGTTTGAAGCCCACCACCTGCGGCACCAGCATGCTCACAGCCTGTCCCAGCATCGCCGCCTCGGCCTCAATGCCGCCCACGCCCCAGCCCAGCACGCCCAGCCCGTTGATCATCGTGGTGTGCGAATCGGTGCCCACCAGCGTATCCGGATACGCCACCGCTTCCCCGTCAATCTCGGTGGTGAACACCACGCGCGCCAGGTACTCGAGATTCACCTGGTGGCAAATTCCCATTCCCGGCGGAACTGCCGAGAAGTTGCGAAACGCCGTCTGTCCCCACTTCAAAAACGCATACCGCTCGCGGTTGCGCTGAAACTCCAGCAGCGTATTGGCATCAAACGCGCCGATCGTCCCGAACTCGTCCACCTGCACCGAATGGTCGATCACCAGCTCCGCCGGCACCAGCGGATTCACCCGCTCTGGATCGCCGCCCAGTGTCTTGATCGCGTCGCGCATCGCGCCCAGGTCCACAATCGCGGGAACCCCGGTAAAGTCCTGCATCAGCACCCGCGCCGGCATGTAAGCGATCTCGCGGCTCGGCTCCGCCTTCGCATTCCATGTAGCCAGAAAGCAGATGTCGCCGGCGGTCACATTCACTCCATCCTCGCGGCGCAGCAGGTTCTCAAGCAGAATCTTCAAACTGAAGGGCAGCCGGCTCAGGTTGAAGCCCTTGGCCGCAAGCGCCGGAAGCCGGTAGATGGTATACGACTTGTTGCCCGAGGTAAGAGTACCCCGGCTGTCAAAGCTGTTCAAATTGTTGGAACCCATTGGAAAAGCCTTTCTATCCGCGCACCGGCGGATCAATCACGAGATACGAATATCAAACCTGCCCGCGGACGGCCCCAAAGCGCTTTACAAGAACGGGACGCGCTTTGTAACAAGGGCACGGCTTCAGCCGGGCCGATAAACGCAACAAAATAAGCCGGGCTTCAGCCCCTGCCAAACGCCATCAAGCAGCGCGCAGGCCACCGGATGTCCGAAAAATTTCAACGGCAATAAGATTACTCAGCGGGAGGCGCTGCGTCCACGGTCAGGCCGACCGCGGCGAAACCGCTTCAACACAGGCGTCGAGGAAATTCGGCTTGCGGCACGGTTAAACATAGCGCTCAATGGAATTCTAGCGCGTGGAAGCGGTTCGCGGAAGCCGCAATTTACAAGACACGATCCTCGTGATTGATGCAGCCTCAGTCCCACCGATCATCCAGGTTGAACAATGGGGTTCAACTTCATTGCGGCCGTTTACGAGCTTCAACGGCGCGGCGAGCTTCCTCCACCATGGCCATCATCGATTCCCGTTGCTTTTCTGCTGGAAACGGCGGGGCAGTCGTCTCGAGAAACTCCTTTTTGACGACGGCCCAATCGGCGAGCAGCAGTTCGGCATTGACATCGTGCTTGTTCCGCTTCAAGAGCGCAATCATCGAATTGAGTCCTGCTTCAATGGAGCCAGTGAGGTGTGTCTTGTACGTCGTCTCACTTTCACGCCACCAGTCTTCCGGAACACCGATCTTAACCGTAAGCCAGCTTCCACTGCGCTGGGCCTTCTGGGGGCCAAGTAGATTCATTTCCTCCGTATAGCGAACGACTGCGCCATCCACGAAAAGAGGAAAGCTAAAGACCTCGATCTGAGGTGAGTATTCCCCGGTCCAGCCCTGCAAGAGTCTATTCAGTTGAACGCGAACGCGCTCGATTTGAATGGGCAGATTGGGCCCTCCGGTTGCACCGCCCGAAGCGAATCGATTGATGCCCTTCTTCTTTTCGGGCAGCCTTTCAGATTTCTTCCGCTGCGCTCCGAGTTGCTCCAGGAGCGCCACCATTTTGTCTCCCGACATGGTCGCTAGGTCGAGCGGAGTACAACCATGCATGTCGACCGGATTTAGAAACGCACCACGGTTAGCGATGAACTTAACAAAATCTGGGTGCTTGAGTGCAACGGCGTGGTGCAAGGCTGTTCGCCCCCTTCGATCTTTTTCCTCCAGGTCCGCACCCCCTGCGAGCAAAGCTTCCGCGACTGCAACCTGTCCCTTTCTGGCTGCCCAAATCAACCCTGTGAGCCCGTAAGTATCGCGCGTTTCGGGAGGGAGTCCTCCTTGCAAAAGCTCGCGGACCACCTCTGGCTTACCGGTACTGCAAGCACGGATGAACTGAATCTCAAGTTTCGGAGCCATTTAGACCCAATTTATCACTGCATTAGGGTTACGGATTTTCGACAGTCGGAGAATCGCACCATTCTGCAATCCTTCATCCCCTTTTGCGAATCGCAAACAAAAAGCTATCCTCAATGCGCAAGCTTCCGGAGCCCCAACATGCGCCCAAGTATCGCCCATTTCCTCATCGCAGCCACACTCCTTCTCGCCTCCGCCGCCTACAGCCAAACCATGTCCATGCCCGCGGCAAACCCGCCCGCCCCACAAGCCCAGCCCACCAAATGGCCCACCACCGACGGTATCGTCAACCTCCCCAACTTCCGGTTCGGGACTGGCGAAACTCTGCCTCAGCTCAAGCTTCACTACCTCACGCTTGGCACGCCGCACCGCAACGCAGCCGGCCATGTCGATAACGCCATCCTCCTGCTCCACGGCACCGGCGGCGACGCGCACTCGCTGCTCAATCCGATTTTCTCGGATGTTCTGTTTGGTCCCGGACAGCCGCTCGATATCACGAAGTATTTCCTCATCCTGCCCGACGACATCGGCCACGGCGAAAGCTCCAAGCCCTCCGACGGCCTGCACGCGCACTTCCCCGCGTACGACTACGACGACATGGTGCGCAGCCAGCGCCTGATGCTCGACGAGATGAAGATCGACCACCTGCGCCTCATCCTCGGCACCTCCATGGGCTGCATGCAGTCCTTCGTCTGGGGCGAAACCTATCCCGGCTTCATGGACGC
>Ga0302275_10004522_pt1 | contig 13715 bp, 24 predicted proteins | sample III_Bog_N2_2_FD_200229 | JGI IMG/M metagenome (GOLD analysis project Ga0302275, IMG submission 200229) | Peat permafrost microbial communities from Stordalen Mire near Abisko, Sweden - III_Bog_N2_2 | ecosystem: Environmental > Terrestrial > Soil > Wetlands > Peat | place: Sweden: Abisko...
AATCCCCCCCCCTATCGACACCCCTGCCACTGCTTGTAAGGCTCGGAGCAACATCGTGGGTAAATCTTTCCCCCGTTTCGCGGCTCGGCGGATAATTCCCAGGCATGCTTTGCTCGTTAAGAAGTATTTCTGCGGGATAGGACACGCCTCCAGCACTTGCGACAATGAACACGCGCTCCCGTCGCTGGGCCAAGCCGAAAAATTGCGCGTCTTTTTTAATCCACGCAACGGAGCGCCGGGGTCCACTAACCAAACCCGCGTCAGTCCAGCCGATTCCTGTCGGGCTAACGAGTGGGGAGTCTGCTCCCACCAGCGCACCGAGGAAGCATCCAAATGCGTTGTCGGGGACACTGAGCACACCGGGGACGTTTTCCCAGACGATTGTGATGGGTCCGAGTCCTCGTCGGGTCCGAACATTGTCAATTGCATTGGCTAACCTCACGAAAGCTAAAGTAAGATTTCCGCGGTCGTCGTCGAGCGATTTACGAAGTCCCGCTATCGAGAACGCCTGACAAGGGGTACCGGCAACAAGAATATCCGGAAGTTGAATTCCCATGCGCTCGATATAGCGCATCTTGATCGAAGTAAAGTCGCCCCACAATGCAGGGCCAGAACCATTGCGCGGATACCGCACATCCTCTCCGTGTTGCCGAATCATCAGGACACGCCTTGGAAATGCTTCAATCTCAGACATCAAGGCAAACGTCCATCCAAAGTCAGCCCATGCGACTTCAGGTGCTCCGATGCCGCTGCAAACTGACCAGACCACCGTCATGCACCCGCCCTCTTCCGCACGGCCCGCAATCTCGCGCAATGCCTCAGTCGTTCCGCGCCCTCTTCCGTCCTGCACGGTTCTCCAGCCGGAGCTCGACAAGTATCGAGCGGGCAGGGAATTGCGGAGGCTTCAATATCCTCGGCTGCAATGCGAGCATCAAACTCGGCATCGGATTCAACGGTACTTTTCATGCGCTCATCCTCGACCTACCCTCGGCCAGCTCCATCAGCCGGTCAACGGCACTGTGAGATTCCCGGCCGACATCCAACTTCTGCTCGATACGCGAGAGCCGACGCGCGGAAGATATTTTCTGGTATTTCTCGCCTGTTAACCGGATGCGCAGATCCCGTCTCTGCCAACCAACGGCGCTTGGTGTCCGTCCCATGATCTTCGCTATGGCGCGATCCGAACGGTGAATGGAGGCCAACTCGCGTAACTGCTGCCGGTCTTCCTCTGTCCAGTGATTATGAGTGCGTTGGTTCATTCCGGTCTGCTCCCATCCCGATTGATTTTCTTTATCCCACACGCTGCCAAGAAAGCGCCCGGCGTCGGCATCCTCTTTAGCAATTCATCGCCCCTCAAAGACATGAATGCTTTATCCAAATCCTCGTCCGTCCTGTGTCCCGCTTCCTGCTGGTACAACTCAAGCAATTCCTCATCCGCTGTCACGCCGAAGATTCGAGCCAACTTCGTCACAATCTCCCGCAGATGCCGGTGTGGATGCTTGAGCGATCGGACAGCCAGTAGAATCGTTCCAGTGTCGGGTATAACTGGCTCATGCTCCCGCCTGGGCGTGTCGCCTATCTCACTCAAAATCCGAATCACATCGTCAAAATTCTCCGTCGATAGTCGCTGCGCCACGATCTCCTGGGCTATCTGCGACATCTCCCCACCCCTTTTGATGGCCATTTCCGCTAGAGCGAGTACGATTCTCGATTCGTTCGATAGCGGCGGCTGAGGCTTCGAGAGTCCTGTCGGCCTTCGTACTGCCATTTGATTGTGCTCGGCCATTGCCGTTTACTCCATTTGATTTGAGCCATTCTTTCGGATCGTCGTTAAAGCGGGCTTGGTTAAAGAACGTACTTGGATGGGGCCTGTAGTCCTCGGTGCTCCCTTTAGGCGGTGGCTGGCCGGCCGGTGACGCTGCGTACTGCCTAGCGCGCTTCCAGAGCCATCTGCTGGCCGCGCGGTCGTCTGGATGAACCCTTTCCTTTACCAATCGCTCTGCGGCCTTCTGGATAGCCTTGAGAGCGGCTTCGGGGCCTACGTGCCTGGGGTACGCCAGATAAACCTGTTTGATTTCGGAGGCGGTGTCTGTCACGCTAAGCATCCCAACTTGCCACAACCGCCGCATTTCTGGCAGACTGCCGAATTGACCATCCCGCACCCGTCACAGGCAGGGCATGGTTTCGTGTACCCCATGCCTTTGCAGATCGGGCATTTCTCCCGGCCCACCATTACCGCGTCGTAAGCTCCGGTATCCTTGTTTTTCTTCTGGACCGGATGCAGACATTTGCAGGGTTGACGTGTGCTCATATCTCGCCCCCGCAGTTCGGGCAGAAATCGCATTGGTCAACCTCGTCGCCCATCCAGTTTGACTTGTAGCCATGAACTGCCAGCCGTAACATTCCACCCCATCCACATTTGTCACAGCGGATCGCGTCTGGATCTCTGTGCCGTCCTGCGACTCTGCCCGGATGCGGAAACAGGTAGAAGACTGCCGAGTAGATGCGAGCGTAGGTGTAAGCCAGAAAACCAAAGATTCGCATAGTTAGCCTCTCCTGAAATCTTCCCGGTTCGGACAACTCGCGAAGTGAGCGATGGCTGGAGAGTCACCATTTTGCATCAGGTTGAACGCCAATTTCTTACCCTTTGGCGTAATCCACCATTCCACTTCCGCACCGCAATCCTCGCCGCGGCATGTGTCGTGATTGTCGAAACGATAGCCGGACTCACGTAATGCGTCTCTTGTCGCTGGAAAACCCATATCGTACCCCTCCAAAGTAAGGGTCATCGGGGTAGCTTTGGAACCACCCCGATGCTTGCGGAACCAGACCGTCGCCCGGTTCGCCCGTTAGTCTGTCGCTGGCGCTTGAGACTGAAAATCACAGTACCAGACGCGGGCGGTGTGTGCAACTGCAAACTACAACTGCGCTTCAAGTTCATCAAGGGATCTGATCAGCAGGTAGCGATGGCCCTCAGACTCAACCTTCTCCTGAAACGACTTCTGGAGTTCGCTTTGCTTTCCCTTGGGGGCCTTGAGTTCGATCCAAGTGGGCATAAATCGATCGACTATGGTTTCGTATGGAGATATGCCTTTCCATAGCACTACAGGATTGTGCGGGAATGCCAGAATGTCAGCCATTCCCGGCAACCCAAACGTTACTGGCCTGCCAGCCGCGTTTACCAACGAACCCGAGTTCATGCGCAGCGCGAATATGTGCCTTGCTGCCAACCAGTCGAGGACTAGGCGCTGTAACTGGCCTTCAGGTGTCGTGTGCTTCATGCGTATTTCCCCGCTTTCATATCCTTGTACCAGTCAGTTTTGCTGATCCGCAGGAACTCTCGAAATGAGCAGTCACACGCATCCGAGAAACTCGCGTATTCCTCGAAGCGCAACTGAGAGCGCGTCTTCTTCGGCGGCGATGGACTCTCATCCCGCATTGCCTTGATACCTGCCGGTGTCACGGAACAGTTGAAGTACGGCAACCACTCCGTCGTCTTATGCTGCTGCATGAAGCCCATCTCGACCAGGGCGCGGCAATCCGGCTCATCGGCCGGACCTGCGCAGAAATGGTTGCGACTGTAAGGGTCGTAGTCGCGGTGAAAGACTTCTCCCCGTCTACGGGCGCTCTGTCCGTACTGATCGCAGCCGAGCGCGTGTTGAATGATTTCTAGTTGACGCGGTGTCATACCTTCTCCAGCAATGCCCTTTACTTGAGAGTTCCGAGTTCTTTGAACCCAACCGCAATCTCTGGAGGCGCTGGAAAGTAACCGTCCATCGGTCTCCATAGGTGCAGGCATCGTGCGCAGTTGTTCACGTATTGGGAGCGCGGCGGATGGAACTGAACAACCGCTTCTTCTTCATCCCAGAACAAGTCCTTGACGAAGCACATCTCTTTCCAGTGCGGGCAGCGGGTGCGCGTCGAAACGCTGACATGCTCCCAAGGAATGCCTTCGTTCGCGTCACCCGGCGAGGCGATGATAAGCAACGCCTCGCCCTCTGGACCTGGAATACGAAACGATCCGAAATCGTCTCCCGTATTCGATCCCCACTGACCGCTACGAAATCGATACTGTTCAAGGCGTGGATCGATCTTCATACCGTCTCCCCGCTCCCTTCCGACCGCTCTGCTTTGTCGGCATCCAACTTCGCTCTGAAGTCTCGAAACATAACCATCAGTTCGCCGCTCATCTGGACCGGCAACCCCTTCGATTTAACAAATGAATGGAGGAGCGCATCGGCCTCGGTTCTGGATGCCATCACGAGCATGTCTTGAGCCACCTGCCGCGTCTCGCTCATGGACAACTGGCAGATGATACCCTTCTCGTTGCTCAGTTGGATGTAGGGCTTACCATCTCGTACCGCTACGATTCCGTTGACCCAAAAGGAAGCCATCAAATCTCCTGTTCCCTTTCTGCTTTGGACGAGTCCTGTTCTTTGGCTTGATCCGCCTTCAGTTGCGCCCAAAGCGGCTCGACATTGATCCGTTGTTTCCCGGCCCACCAGCAGACCGTAGGAGCATTCTTAATGGCCTCATTGAGCGCGTCCAATGCCATCTGTACCGCACCTGGCAACTCGCCGTCTTCAGGAAGATCATCGGCCCAATTGTCCTCGCTCACGTAACCAAGTCTCCCCGGCTCGCACAAGACCAGACGAACCTCGGCGGTCTCGGGATCTTGGTCGGCCATCCAATCCAGAACCTCTTCCTCGCTGAAGAAATAGCGGTCGTCGTCAAAAGTGCAGACCGGAGTAACGCCGTCCCATTCAACCATCGGAAGTGCGTAATACTTCTCCATGCTCGCCTTGGCTTGGCAAGAATCGCAGCGCAATGTCCGCTTGTCGAACACCTTGCCGCAAGCGCAGGTCATGTGAGTGCATCCCGACCACCGCGCCATGTGTTCGTCATTTCCCCAGAACTGGCCAGTGCTCGCTATCCAACCGCTGATATTGGTGCGATAGGTGGCCGCTTCTGGACTGTCGTACATCACGATCTTTTGGTTAGTCATTCCTTGACTCTCACAATCAAATCTTCGCATCTTGCCACCCTCTGAGTTTTGGATTTAATAAAATGTGGGTTACGTCCAGATACTCGACAGGTTTCCCGATCTTTTCGGCGTACTTTATCTCTTCGGATATACCGAACGACTTGTCCCACCCGTCTATCTGTGCCACTACGATCTTATCGCTGAGATCGATCATATGCTCGTCAAAGCGCCTCCAATCGTCGTAGTGGGCCTTATTGTTCCCGTATACTGCGATATAGTGCGAATGCGCGATAGGGGAGAAGACTAACTCTCCTTGCTTGAACATCCACGCGGCCACTTTGCAGGCGCATAAAAACCTGCTTAACATCACGCCCGCGTCTGGATCGCTATGCGGTGAAGCAAGATAGATCATGCCACCCTCTCAATCTTCCCATCGCTGATCGAGTAGTACCCCACCCCCGCCTTCGGTTTCGGCGGAGGCGCATTCTCTTCGACCGCCTGAAGTATGATGGCCTGCTCAAGTATCCCAGCTTTGAGCATAGACCTGACGCACCTAAACAGATTAACCAAACGCTCGCCCTTCATCACATCCGCCGCGTCCACCAGGATCATCTTCAGTTTGGAGAACACCGCAATCGCAGACTGAAGCGCCACGCCGAACATCAGCGACTCAAACCCGCTCAGTTCCTTGAGGGGGATATAGTTGGGAGCCAACTTCGGAGTCATAACCTCAAACGAGTACGGCTCAATCGAGAGTTTGGCCGCGTACCCCCAGATCTTGAGGACGTTGTTTACCGTGGTTTCAAATGCGCCGATATGCTCGTCGATCAGCTTGGCCTTGATCCCCTTCGGCCCGAACTCGGCAACTAACGTTTCAAGTTCCTGCACAATGGCTTTCTGTGCGTCCGCTCTGGCTTCGGCTTCTCTGATCTGGGTCAGCGTACTCTCATACTGCACCGCAGGCGCGAGTTTGGCTTCCCACTCGGACATCTCGCGGGTCAACCTGTCCAGAGTCGAGGTATCGATCGGCGCGGTTTCCTTGGCCTTGGCGTCGAGAAGCGCTTGCTCCAAGTCTTTGATCTGCGCCTCGCATAAGGTTATCCGCTCCTCGGTCGCCGTAACCTTTCTGACTTGTTCCAACTTCTCGGCAATCTTCGCCTCGTGGTCTTTTAGAGCCCGCTCCGAAGCGGCAATGTCTCCCAAATCCCTCTGGCGACCCTGACACGATGCTTTCTCGTCCTCCGCCGTAAGTTGGAGTTGATGAAACTCCTGAACCTTGCCGGCGATGAATTCGTGGGTAATCGTTTGGGTGCATGTTGGGCACTCGGCGTGGTCTACCGGGTTGCCGTGCTCATCTTCAAGCATCGCCTCGAATACTTGCTGCAATTGCTTCTGGCCTTCAATCTCCGAGTCGTAGCCGTTGATCTCGGCTGTCAGAGCATCGTAGTCCTTGCGCTTGGCCGCCATCCGCTTGTGAGTGGTCAATGTTGGGCCGTCGAGCAAGTCTGCCTCGATCAATACCATCCTGTCTTTGGCGGCTTTGCGGTCTGCCTGAGCTGCCGCCAGATTCGCCTTGGCTTGCTCTAGGCTCTGCTCAACCCGTCCCACTTGCACGGTCCCGCCCTGCTTCACCTTCCTGGCTTCCTGATTCTGCTTAAGCCGCACTTCGGAGAGCTTCTTTTGGACATTGGCGACATCCTCGGTTGGTTGCCTTGGTTTCTCCGGTATGTGGATGCCATCCAGAGTAGCCTTGGCTGTGCGCCTGAGCCCATAGACGCCGCGTTTCGTGTCTCCGAAGATGTAGTCGATCACTTGAACGGGTGGCTTTGTCCAATCGATGCCGGCGATGTGCTTGTCGGCCAGCGCTTTCAACTTTGGATCGAACTCATACTGCGGAGGCAGAACCAATGCGGCGAGGATATCTCGCTGTTCGTCTGCCTTCTGCTTCACAAAGTATTCAGGATCGAGAATGCAGGAGAACCGCTCCGTCAAGTTATCCAACCACCGCTTGAAGCCGTCAGAGAGGGCTTTGGTGGATACCGAGCCATCGCTTTCGCCAACGATAATCTTCGGTATCATCCCGCCCGTTGCGGCCATCGCAGTTTGAATCTCGATTGGACCTTTAGCAGTTCCGATGCCGAGAGTCACCACGGCCTTATCGGCACCGAGCATGACCTTATCCCGCGACCCCTTGCCATCATGCCCAGTGCCGTCGCTGCGACCGGCGAGGGATAGTTGGACGGCCTGAGCTAGCTTGCTTTTCCCTGAAGCGTTCTGAGCGACAAATATCGCCATGCTTTCGTCGATGGCTACATCCGCGTTTTCGTATGGACCGAAGTGGTCCAATACTATTCTTCCGATCCTCATTGGTGAGTTCCTTTCGTGTCCCTGCTCTGTGTTTTCCCTCACCCCGCGCTTTGTGCTGGTTGACACTCGGCGCGGGACTTAGGCTTCGCCTTCGTTGTAAAAAATCAGTTAGTCGACATCGTCCGTGTCAGAACCATCTTCCGTTCCTTCGTCCGGCCCTCCCGGTAGCAATGTCCTATCTGCTGATGGAGCGGGCATGGAAATGACCTTGATAGCGCGTCTCTCACTGGCGGCAATTGCTGCCCTAACGGCCTCTTCCGTAGCAGGATTCAACCGGTAAATCGCGCTCGGATTTAACATGCAAGTCCTGCCGGGGATCGCTTCCTTCCGAATCACTGTTCCGACCGGAAGCAATGCGGTATCGTTCCACTGCGGCCTGGACAGTGTTTCCTCTCTTGCCGGAATCTCTGGCACATCGACCTGAAGTAACGCGACTCCACCGAAGTAAAGTGTCGAGATAAAACCGGCTTCGTGGTTATGTCCCATCAGTTCGAGAAGCGCCCAACCACTCCAGTTCGCTTGTGTCTGTTCTGTAGTCATCTTCCCTCCGGAAACAATAGGTTGAGTGCGAGGCACCCCGAAAGATGCCCCGCTAACCGCTTCTCTGTGTGTCGGCGCCCAGGTGTTACTCTTCTGTCGTTTCAACTTCTTCCGTTGTCGTCTCGGCTTGTTCGGCCGCTACTTCAACGGGTTGATCAACGACCGTCTCGTTCGTCTCGTCGCTCATGGTGACTATCCTCCTTTCTTCAGGAATGCAAACTCGATGCGGTTCGCTACTTGTTGCGGGCCTTCAGATACTTCCTGGCCGTCGCAATTACCTTGTCGATAGATTGATTGTCATTGACGATCATGTACGCGAGTTCGTCCGCCAATTGCAGTAACTTATCCGTCGGTGATCCGGCTTTCTCTCTGGCGAGAGGCTTGGCCTTCGGGGCGTTAACGATCGGCCCCGTCTCGGGTAGGCGCGTCCGCGCTGGCTCTTTCGGCTTGGGTGCCGCCGCGACAGCTTGCTTGAGAGACTCTACTGCCATCGTTGCCGGCTCGTGCGCCTTCTCTGCCTTCCTGATCTCAGACAATACACGCGGCGCTGTAACCTGGCCGTTGGCGACCATCTGCTTGGCTTCCTGTGGAACTTCAGCCAGCGCGAGGCAGTCCGTCACAAACCGCTTCGGCTTGCAGATATGAGCTGCAATCATCTCTGGGGTCCATAGGTATCCGATGCGCAACTTGCGGCAACCATCCGCGAGTTCGACCTGGGTCAGAGGCAAGCCTCCATTGCCGGCTATGTGCTGCGCATAAAGTTGAGCCTCATCGCCCTTAACGCGGATATTGGGCACGTAAATCTCGTGGCCCTCATCCCACAATTCTCGGCAAGCGATCAGTCGGCATTGCCCGTCTTCCAGCGTGTGCTTGCCTGTCGCTGGATCGTAGCTCACTTCAATTGGTTTGATGAGCCCCGGCAGTGTGGGATCAGCGTTGACACGCGCGAGGATCGATGCCTTGATGGTATCGATGTGTTCGCGGACTCGCGGCGAATCCAGATCCTTGCGCACATTCCAGTTTGGACGAATAACGATCTCGCGAGGATCGTTGGCGGAGGTTTCGGGACGAAACGGCTTGTCTGTTTCTGCCCTTCCAAAACGGGTGCTGTCGGACATCGTTTACGTTCCTTTCTGTGCCGAAACTTAAATGCGCAGGGAGCGGGTGCTCCGTCTATTGGCTTTTCGGGGCATCCATTCCGCCAAACTACGCCCGGTATCTATTCGGCACGTAAAGCGTTTGGCTTAAGCCCTTGAGTCTCATCCAATCACGCCGTTGCCCCGCGCATCTTCCGGCAGTGGGATTCTCTCCCCTTTCGTTCCTGCCGGAAACTTGTTACGCCCACTCTTCCAGCTCGATCGGGGGCGGAGCCTGCTGAGACGTGGTGGAGGTTGGCTCGGGCTTCACATTCTGCCCGCTGAATAGATCAGGGGCCGGTTCCGCATCGGGGTTATCAACTGAAACCGTAGCCTGCGGTTGCGTTTGGGTCGATGAAGTAGCCGTAGGAGTCGCCTGCTGCGTAACCGGTGACTTCTCCTCTGCCTGCGGAGGGTTTGCGGCACTCGGCTCCTGCTGCTTTGCTGTGGCTTTCGCCGCCTTCGCAGACGCGGCCGCCTTGACCTTTGCAGCGGCACCGCTCGATTGTTGCTGAGTCTGCGTACCGCCGTGCTCTCCGGTTGCCTTCGCTCCACGCGCCTCAGTCCTGGATTCCATCACTTCCCGCCAGTTGGTATCGCCTTCCTTGATGGCGGTATAAATCTGGCGCAAATCTTCGAGTTGATGATTACGCTCGCCGTCCTTGAGCGGCCGCGAGAGGATGTCGAGATTGTCAGAGCCGATGTATTGCTTGAGTTGATCGGCAGTTATGCCGAGCGAGTAGAATGCATCGACGAGCTTCTTTTTCGATGCCTCTGGATCGCTCTTGTCCTGCTTGCGCTGCGTGTCCATGCAGCGATCTTCGCACTCTTCCTTGATGTCCGCCGGCAGGTGCTTCAGGGTAAGCTGCCGCTCCCACTTCGAGCCCCACGCTGATTCCTTGGTGAACATCTCATCCTCGGTTGCCTCGACGAGGTAAACAATCTCACCTTGGGTATTCATCCGATGGGAAAGTTCGCGGCGACCGGACAGATTCTTCCGCTCGACAACTTTCTCGATAACCAGATCCCGCGTAGGGTGGTTGTTCGTCTCAAGGTCGCTTAATCCGAGCCGCACGATGCGCTGAGTGGGAGACTCAAACACGATGACACGAGTGGGCTCTAGGTTCCCCATTGCCTGCTGGACGGCCTCCGCAAACCGGATTGTCAACATTGGCTCAGAGATGCCTGGCTTGCGTTTGAAAGCCACTTCTGCGAACCGCGGTCGGTCGCAGTAGCTCAGGAGTTTGTTTCGCACCACATCCCAATCGCGCTTGTTCTGCTGCGCGATCAGATAGTGCGCGTTTACAGACGCTCTCGCCTGAGCTGCGAGGATCTCTGACATCCGGCTGCCGGTGTCTACCAGTGCGGTTTCGGTAGCAGGCTTCTCTTTGCTTAGTATTTCTGGTTCTGCCATGATGTTCCCTTTCGTTAAACGTGATTGATGATTACGGGGTTGCTTTGACGTGTATTCCATGCAGTAATAGCTGATTCTATCGAGTCGTGGAACCCTGTTTCCGGATTCACCGGACAGTCAATGCCGGAATCTTGCGCTCCGCAATAGACCATCGCCGATCCAAAATCAGATAGGTCTGTTTTGGCCATGCTTCCACAGAATGGACATGATTTCAATTCTTCGCTCACGACGTCACCTTTTCCAGTAGTTCTAAAATGCTTTCCGCATCAGAACTCCCCAACCTCGCCAAACTCGGCGGCCTTCTTTTTAGCCCACCACGCGCGAAGATATGCCGTTCTCTCCGCCGGCTTCTCAAACTGCGGTTGCAAGTCGGGCCGATTGCAGGCGAGCGCGAATGCTTTCCAGTCGGTCGTTACGCCATCCTCTTTAGGTCTCACCCATCCCACCGAACCCATAGGAGTAATCGCCTTCTGCGCATCGCCGATTAACGCTCTGAGATGGTTGTTCGCCAACTGCTTATCTGCCGCCGCTTGCTTTTCGGCATCTTCGGCATCTTTCATCTTGACGGTCCAGTCGATGATCTCCGGGCCCGGGTCTTTGATGATCGCGCCGGTGTTGAGCGAGAACTTACGCGCCAGGTACCTGCCGTAGGACTCCGATTCGTCGATGTCTGGCTCAACATGCTTGAGGACGTTATCAAACCAAAACGACCGGCAGACCTCAATCATGTCCCGCTCAAGGTCCATATCCCGGCGAATGCGGAACTGCTCCAGCGTGTTGCCGGAGAACAATACAGCGAAGTTCCATCCCTGCGCCTCGCAAACAGCCTGATACCATGCTACCTGCACCAGATAGTGAGCGGGCACTTCATCTGAACCTTCGATCCCCCATTCGTCTGAGCGCCGTGAACTGCATTTGACCTCAAGGCCACTATTGACCGACGCAATCCAGCCGTCCGGCGCCCCAAGCATCCAAGACTCACGTCCGATGACAAGCGTCGAATCGCGCCATGGTTTGCTGTTGGGGAAGATACTGGCCAAGGCCGCTGGCGCGGTAATGTCTACACCAAACCGTTCAGCATAGCGACCGCGTACAATCGGTTCGAGTGCCGATCCCCACCAAAGCAGTTCCTTATCTAATTCGGGCTGTGCGCCAGGATTGATCTTACCTTCGTAAATTTGAATTGGACGTTTCCAAGGCGAGATGCCAAGAATGGCAGCGGCATCCGTGCCGCCTATCCCGCCCTGCCTGGATGATAAATAGCTTTCCTTCTCTTCGCTGATTGCCACGGTGTTCCTTTCCGTTTACGGACAACAACTCACTGGTCGCTTATGCCGTTGTCTTCCGCGTGAACCGGCGCGGCTGCTCTTGGAACCCGAGCGCCGACGCCATCTCTTTCGTCAGGTCGCGATTGCCGGCGAGCACTGCATGAATGTACTGCACGGAGAATCCAAGTTTGGCCGCTACCTGAGTCTGTGTTTGCCCTGCGCGGGGGGTGAAACTTTCCCGCAAATGCTTGATGACTTCGCCTTCGGTGTAGTGTCTCATGGTCGCTACCTTACTTCGTCTTCAGTTTGGTTGTCAACAAGATTCTGAGCATTCGTCATCTCAGCGTCAGGTGCACGGTTGAGAACCGCACTCAGGCCGAGCAGACCGTGAGTGTTCCCGCAGACGCACCGCATGGCCGAGTCTGTGATCATTCCGCACTCGCACAGGTATGCGTCCTGTAGGCGGATTACGGTGATTTCAGCGAGTGGTGCCATTGGCCTTGTTCCCCTTTATTTCTCTGTAAAACTCGCGCAGGGTCTGAATTGCCTTTTTACATTGATCGTTATCCATCATCCCGAAGTGGCACTCCTTTGCGGGGATGCCCGTTTGTGCCGAGAGCCATTTATAGGCATATGCTCTAGCTTTCCCTTTTTTCCAACCCCGATGCGTAATTGCAGATCGCCATAAGTTGTCAAAAAGCGAGTGGCCCTCAATCTTCAACTTGCGCAGTTCCGCGTCCGCCAACCTGCCTAGAGGAACGTTACCAGGCAGACCGTCTCGTCTCCTATGGCACCCCACCCAAGCCTTACATGCAATGCAGACATAGACCATTCCACCGTAGGTGCTGCGATAGACGGCCGCGTCGGGCAGTAGCACGGCCTCTGCCCCACAGTAGGGGCAGAATACTTCGGGCTTCGACTTGGCGGCGGTCTTGGTCATAGTGGCTTGTTACAGTCGTGTTCTTCGTTGCTGAAAAGGTGCGCGTCGTTGAATGTGGGGTAGCCGTCAGGCGTGTAATTGGTCCGGTGGATATGGTCGGCGTGCTGATGGGTCCGGCTCTCCTGCTCAGCGGCCTTGCAGGATTTAGAGCAGAACTTTGCCCATCCGCGCTTTACGTCGGCTGAGCGCGCAGTGAATGTCTTGCCGCACCGCTTATTCTGGCATTTGCGCTGGACCTTCATTATTCCCCTCCCCCCGCTGCGGCTAGTCGAGTTAGGTTGTTTATCTGCGCCGATCTCTCGTTGATGCCATTTTGGGCGGCATTAAGAGCCTTGTCCAACTCGAAGGCGTGAGCCGCCAATGATCGCCCATCATCGAACGATCTACCGTCATCGCGGACAAGGTGCGCCATTTCCAGAATCTTGCGCGATATGTCGCACTCCCGGAAGGACCATTCAACAGTCGCTGCCTTAGTCTCTGGCTTCCAGAATTGGTTGCGTAGACCGTTGAGAAATGCATCAGGGCCAGGTTCTTCGGCGCTCCGGCATACGGAGTCGTAATGCAACTTTGCCACCGCGCAGAGAAAATAGGCGTCTTCGCGCGTAATCTCTAACCGCGCTTTAGCTGAGAACACAAAGCCGATATGTTTCATAAATACCTTTTCAGCGACCAGCGAGACTTCCCCTAATCCCGCTGGTCGCGAGCATCTCCCTTATGGCGGAGAGCGTGTCTAGGTATCCCTCCCAGAACCATTCAGCACGAGCCAGGAGGCTGCTTTGCCCGCACCGAATCTCGTCAATCAGTGAATGATATGCCGATGAGCAACAAACCATGCAATCGGCTGCTCCATCAGAATCCATGCGGCGGCTAACAGAACCAATGCCATAAGCGTGTCCACGGTCCCGAGTCCGCGTTTCTTTGCCGCTACCGGCTTTGAGAGTGGCACCTCGTCTATGTAGTCGCGCAAGGGAAACGGGATACTCTCCCGGCCTGTTGCTTCCATCTCTGCGATGATTCCGCGGGCGATGGTGCGGTTTAGATCGTGATCGTCAATCGGCGTTATGTT
>Ga0302275_10004525_pt1 | contig 13712 bp, 8 predicted proteins | sample III_Bog_N2_2_FD_200229 | JGI IMG/M metagenome (GOLD analysis project Ga0302275, IMG submission 200229) | Peat permafrost microbial communities from Stordalen Mire near Abisko, Sweden - III_Bog_N2_2 | ecosystem: Environmental > Terrestrial > Soil > Wetlands > Peat | place: Sweden: Abisko...
ATTCTGACCGGGCGTCTCAACCGGCCCGATGCCTTAGCCACCGGAGTTGCCATGCGTTTTCAAGCCGTAATCATCCGCTTTGCGCCCGATGCCGAGCAGCGCCTCGAAGCCGCCTACGCCTGGGTTGCCTCCCATCGCGACCGTTGGGTGGGTATCAACATGGCGGGCCGCGAAGATAACGACAGAGGCTACGCCCTACGATTCCTGGCGACTTACAGGAAAATGCGCCGCACTTACAGCGATATCCCGCTTTCCATCCACGCCGGCGAAAAGGACAGCCCCGGCCACGAAGTCCGCGATACCCTGCTTCTGGGCGCATCGCGAATCGGCCACGGCGTCAACCTCATCACAGACCCCGACACTATGCTCCTCATGCGCAACAATCGCTACCTGGTGGAAGTCAACCTCGTCTCGAACCGTCTTCTCGGCTACGTGCCCGACACCGCGCTTCACCCTTTCCCCGAATACCTGCGCTTCGGAATTCCCGTGTGTCTCAACACCGACGATCGCGGCTCCTGGGATTCCAACATGACCGATGAGTACTACACAGCCGTCACCAATTTCAATCTCACCTGGAACGAAGTCGTTACCCTCGGCCGCAACAGCCTGCTCTACTCCTTCGCCGAGCCACCGCTCAAGGAAAAAATGCTGCGCGATTACGAAGGCGCCGTCTCCGCTTTTGAACGCCGATTCGATACGCCCGCATGGGAAACTCAACTGCCCGCGCCCGAATACTCGGGGTACGCCAAACGAACCTGGAGCCTGCAATGAAATTCCTCCTGCCCCTGCTCGCCCTCACCTTCGCCGCCCTGCTTCCTGCGCAACCCATACCGGTAAAGGTGGTCGTAGTGGCCATGTTCGAGCGCGGCGAAGACACCGGCGATATTCCTGGCGAATATCAACTCTGGGTCGAACGCGAACACCTCGACCAGATCTTCCCCTCGGCCGGCTACCACCACGTCCGGATGAATAAGGACGGAGTTCTCGGTCTGCTCACCGGCATCGGCACCGCCAAAGCCGCCGCCTCTGTGATGGCCCTCGGCCTCGACCCCCGCTTCGATCTTTCCCACGCCTACTGGCTCGTCGCGGGCATCGGTGGTGGCGACCCGGCCGACGTTTCCCTCGGCTCCGCAGTGTGGGCGGAACACGTAATCGACGGCGACCTCGCCTATGAAATCGATGCCCGCGACATCCCCAAAGACTGGCCTACGGGCTACGTCCCGCTGCGCAAGAACCTCCCCTACGAGCAGCCCCTCAAACCCGAACTGGAAGGTGAACTCTACACTCTCAACCCGCAACTCGTCGACTGGGCTTATCGCCTGACACAGCGCACGGCGCTCGCCGATACCGACCAGATCCGCGCCTCCCGAGCCCGTTTCCAGGGTTTCCCCAACGCCCTCCGGCCGCCGTTCGTGGCCCGGGGCGACACGATTTCCGGAAGTACCTTCTGGCACGGCTCACACATGGACGAATGGGCCAACACCTGGACCCGCTATTACACGAAAGGGCAGGGCAACTACATGATTTCCGCCATGGAAGACACCGGCACCATGCAGGCCTTGACCTTCCTCAGCCAAACCGGTCGAGCCAACCTGAACCGCGTCCTCGTGCTCCGCACGGTAAGCAACTATGACCGCGAAGCGCCCGGCACAACGACTGCGGAAAGCCTCAAAGGCCTTGTTTTCGGAGCCTACTCCGCCTATATGCCCGCCCTCGAAGCCGCTGAGATCGTGGGCGATAAGGTGGTTCGCTACCTCGTCGACCATTGGCAAGAAGCGGCGAACACGATCCCGAAATAATCGGGCGGCACCGGAAATTTTCCTAACCGATTTGCGCTTCCCTAGTCTGACTGTTGTATAGTCCAGCTGTCGTATAGTTTAACTATGGAAGCGACCACCCGACCCGAGATCCCTCCCGGCTCCCTCTACATGCTCATCCTCAAGACGCTCTCCCGTCTCGGGGCTATGCACGGCTACGGGATCGCGCAGCATATTCAGCAGTCCTCCCACGACGTTCTGCTCGTCGAAGAAGGCTCGCTCTATCCGGCTCTGCAGCGCATGCTCGTGAAGGGCTGGGTCGTAGGGGAATGGCGGCAATCGGAAAACAACCGTCGCGCCCGTTATTACCAGCTGACTCCTGAAGGAAAGAAGCAACTGGCGCGAGAACTGCGCGCCTTCGACCGCGTCATGACCGCCATCGCGCGCGTGATTGAGGCCGTGTGAAGGAACTGTGGCGCAGACTTGTCTGGCTCCTGCATCGCGATCGTTTCGAGCGCGAGCTGGAAGAGGAACTTCGCCACCACCTCGCAATGAACGGCGGCGATCAATCGCATTTCGGAAATATTGTATTGCTGAAAGAGGAAAGCCGCGCTATGTGGACCTTCGCATTCTGGGAACAATTCGCACAGGACATCCGCTATGGAATGCGCGCCATGGCCGGCAACAAGCTGTTCACCGCTATGGCCGTGCTCTCGCTTGCGCTTGGCATCGGAGCCAACACCGCCATCTACAGCTTCATGGATGCTATGTTCATGCGCTCTCTGCCGGTGCGCCATCCCGAACAACTGGTGGTCCTCCGATGGCATGCTGTCGGCCACTCCGGAGTCGTGAAGGGAGTCAACGGAAGCATGTACCGCGACGGCAAATCGGGCAGCATCAGCCCCAACATTCCCTACGCCGCCTACCAGTTTCTGAGCGAAAGCAAAGATGTTCTGTCCACACTGTTTGCGTACGCCTCGGCGTGGGAAGTGAACATCGTGGCGCGCAATCAGGCGGAGGTAGGCCGCGGCCTTTACGTCTCCGGCAATTTCTATTCGGGGATGGGCGTCCTGCCCGCGCTGGGCAGGCTGATCAACGAAAGCGATGACCGCGCCGGCGCGCCCCCGGTAGCCGTGCTCACTTACGCGTATTGGCAAAGCCACTACGCGTCCGACCCAGCCGCGGTCGGCCAGACGATCACGATAAACAACATTCCGTTCACCATCGCAGGCGTTTCCGCACCCGGCTTTTTCGGCGTGGACAGTTCGTCAAACCCGTCGGTCTTCATGCCGCTTCATATGATTTCGAAGCTTGCCACTGAGCCTGGCGCAGATGAGAAGCGCCGCTTTTTCACGAAGACTTTTTATTGGGTGGAAACGATGGGGCGGCTCCGGCCTGGCGTAACAGTCGAGCAGGCGCAGGCTGTCCTCGCGCGGCAGTTTCATTCGTACGCGGTGGGAACCGCCGCCAATGAGAAGGAAAAGGCCGTGTTGCCGTGGCTCCTCGTAGAGGAAGGTGCGGGCGGGCTCGATTCACTGCGCCGCCAGTACTCCAAACCCCTCTACGTGCTGATGGGAATGGTGGGGCTCATCCTCGCCATCGCGTGCGCCAATATTGCCAATCTGCTGCTGGCCCGCGCCACTGCGCGCAAGCGGGAGATCGCCATCCGCCTCAGCCTGGGCGCAAGCCGCGGACGGGTCATCCGGCAGTTGCTTACCGAAAGCGTGCTCTTATCGGTAACCGGCGGAACGCTGGGACTGTTCGTGGCGCTCTGGGCCATCCGCTCCATCTCGTGGCTGCTTACGAATGACGGCGAAATGATTTTCCGTGTGTCGCTCAATCTGCCCGTGCTGGGATTCACCTTCGCGCTGGCGGTCGTCTCGGGAATCGTCTTCGGACTTGCGCCCGCGCTTCAGGCAACGGGGCCGAACGTCGCTCCGGCGCTCAAAGAAACACGCATAGCGGCGTCGCGCGGCCGGATGCACTTCAGCCTGAGCCAGGTGCTCATCGTGTCGCAGATCGCCATCTCGCTGCTGCTCGTGATCGCGGCCGGTCTCTTCGTCCGCACCCTGACCAACCTCCACTCGATTCAGTTGGGCTTCAACAGCGAGAACATTCTGCTTTTCAGCCTGAACGCGCGTCAGGCGGGTTACAAAGAAGGCGCGCTCGCCCGGTTCTACGGCGATCTCGGAGCGCAGTTCCGCGCGGTCCCGGGCGTGCGCAGCGCCGGACTTTCCAGTTTCCCGCTGGTGGCCGGGTTCTGGGACGATGAGGAACTCGTCGTTCCCGGATATCAAACTGCCGATGGTAAACAGCCGAGCACTTGCCTGATGCAGGTCGATCCGTCGTTCCTTCAGACGATGCAGATTCCGGTGGTGTTGGGCCGTCGTATCGACGATCGCGACCTGAATTCGCCGAAGGTGGCTGTGATTACTCAGCAGTTTGCGAAGAAATTCTTCCCCAACGGAAATCCGGTGGGCCGGCATATCGGCTTCGGTCGCGGCAACGCGCCAGCCGATATTGAGATCGTCGGCGTGGCGAAGACATCGCTCTACAACTCTGTCAAAGAGGCCGAGACGCCGCCCCTTGTTTACGTTCCCTACACGCAGAATCTGGCGGAATTGCGGCAGGTCTATTTCGAATTGCGAACCGCCGGAGACCCCATCGGGCTCGCGAACACCGTGCGCGAGATCGTCCATCGCGCCAACGCCGCAGTGCCGGTTTCGAACTTCACCACGCAGGCGGCGCAGATCGATCGGACCATCGCGCAGGAACGCACGTTTGCCGATCTTTGCACCTGCTTCGCAATCCTGGCGCTCGTGATCGCGTGCGTGGGTCTTTACGGCACGATGGCATACGCGGTGGAACGGCGCACCAGCGAGATCGGGATTCGGGTGGCGCTGGGCGCGGAGCGGCCGCGCATCGTATGGATGGTGATGCGGGAGGTTTTCGTCCTGGCGGTCATCGGGCTGTCGATCGGCCTCTTCGCCGCCTGGGAAACCTCGCACTTCGTAGCATCGTTCCTGTTCGGCGTGAAGCCCAACGATCCGGCCGCGATGCTGATCTCGGTAGGTGTCCTAACGTTTGCCGCACTGGCCGCGGCCTACGCACCCGCCTGGCGCGCATCGCGCATCGACCCGATGGTCGCTCTGCGGCACGAGTGATCGCGGCAGCCGATTCAGCCTGCGAAGTATCCCGGCAGGCCTTTCTTTGTCGCACGCAGGATTTCGAGAATCGCTTTGCGGTCGGCGGTGGAAAGATGTGAAAACGCCGGGCTGGAATCCTGGCCGCTCAGTACTTCCCAAAGTCTTTGGTAGAAGCGGTCGCGCACTATCCGGGGCATGGAATCAAAGGCTTCGGAATAGATCATGTAGCTGCACCGATAACGGAACATGCGCGTTTTCAAATCGAAATCGCGTAGAGAGCGCCCTTTGGGATCTTTCGCGCCACCGCGCTGAAATTCCTCGGCAAAGCCGGAAACCCCGTTCACCGGCTCGGTAAGTTTTGCCTCGCCGCTGAAGAGCGCGTAGTCCACCAGATCCTCGACCGCTGTATCGACGCGGTGCTGAATGGATTCCCGAACCGCCGGCGGCTCGCCGGTCGCTTTGTTGATGGAATCGTTTTCGTACAGCGCGATGCGCGCTTCCCAGCCCACCCGCGTCATGAGGTTGACCATCTGGGTCTGGTGCTCCAGCGTCATCAGGGCGACGATATCGGAATGCGGCGTCAGATATGCGCCGGTATCGAAGAAGGGTTTGAGGCTCGTAACGTTCGAGGTGCCTTCGGTAATCGGAAGCCGGTCGTCGTTTTCAGGATCGCGGAGGACGGCGTTGCCCATGTGAATCTGCATGCCGGTTGTGCCTTCGACATACCATCCGCCCCAGCGGTCCTTCAGGGCGCTGCGATGGTCGCTGATGAAACCGCCCTCACTCATTACCGGCATCCCGGTGCGGTCGGGCGTGATGGAACGAACTACAAGTCCGGGAACGCCCATGGTTGCGCCCGACTGGTGGCACTGAAGGCAGACATCGCGGCGGTCGAAACGGGGATGCGTAGTGCGGCCCTGATCGAGCGTGTAAAACATGATGCCCTGCTTCGGGTCGAGCGCGGCGAATTCGAGGACGTCGGCGGTGCGCACAAAGCCAACGGTAATGTTGTCTTTGAAGTACAGCGCGCGGGGGGTCCGCGGGGCGATCTTCGACGCCTGGAAACTGGTTTTCGAGAAGACGAGGACCTGAGAGGAAAACGGTACATCGAGAGCTTTCAGCACGGATCTCAGGTACCCGAACTCATCCTCATACTGAAGCCTGACGGCGCCGGAGTCGAGCTGTGCCTGCAGGCGCGCGACGGGATCGTTAATCGGGCCTTTGGTGTACTGAATGGCCTCGTGGTCGATGGGCACCATCCATGAACTGCTCAGTCCGCCGGCCAGCGCGGCGAGCGGCAGGAATATGGCGAACGCGTTACGCAGCCGCATCGCAGACATCTCCTTCACAAAACGATTGGCCCAAGAGGGAGGCAATCGTGGTGGATGCGAACGCTTCTTCGACAGATGCGGCGGCATCGTCCAGCTTCCGGTGCAGGGGGCAAAGGTTCGTGCCGTGGGCTTTCAGTCCGAGCGGACAGGTCTTGATTCGTTTGACGGGATCGACCGCAGTGACAACCTGGAGGACCGTCAGTTCCGACGCGGGGCGAACGGACTGGAAGCCGCCGCCACGTCCGCGTCGGCTGGTGACCACACCTGCGCGCGCGAGCGAATTCAGAACTTTCGAAAGGTAATCGAGAGGAACCCTGGATTCGCGGGAAAGGTCTTCCGCGGTACGAGCGCCTGGGCCGACGGCGAGCGCGACCATGGCCCGCAGTGCGTATTCGGCGGTTTGAGAAAGCATCGCAAAGCCAGTATACACGATATCCGGATCGTTTTATCGTTATATAGTGATCCTTTGAAGTTTCTTGACGACTCTGCTTCGCAGGCGCGTTCAGGACCACATGGCACACTTCGGGCTTGAGTAGTGCAGCGCGGTCGAATTTTGGCCGTTGAAAACGGGTTATGCGGCTCTGTTTAAGACCGGCGGGGCTTCCTTTCCGCAGCAACGCTTGAATTTCTGACCGGATTTGCAGGGGCAGAGGGCGTTCCGGGGCGTATTGATGGGTGCCGCAGCGGGTTTTGCGGGTGCCGGGGTGGGTGCCGTAACCGCTTTACAATTTGAAGCCATTGACCCTTGCGATGAAGGGGCGGGCGGAGCGGCTGCGGGAGCGGCGGGCGCGCCGGTGAAGGCGGCCATGCCGTAGTCGCGGTAGCGCTGGGCGAGTTGTTTATCGGCGAGGGCCATGAGGGCGTCGAAGCCTGTCGGTACAGCGGCCGGTGCCTCGGCGGCCGGGGTGGGTTCCGGTTCGGCGTCGGTGTCCATAGGTTTGGTCTTGGCCACCTGACGGATGTCCATCAGGCCGAGTCCTGGGGGTACGTCGGTTTCAGGGAAGGCTTGGCTGCGGATGCCGCGTTCGGTCTGAAGTTTGCGCAGGGCGTTGATGCAACGATTCATAATGTTGACCGATTGCGCGCGGGCGCGGTCCACGGATTTCTGCTGGGCGGCGGTTTCGGGGTCCTGCATGGGATCGAGGATGGCGATCTGCGCGATATCCTCTTCGACCATGCGGCAGCGGCGGAGACGCCAGGTGGCGCTCATGATTTCCGTGGTGAAGGCCTCTTCGATGGTTCCGGCTGGAGAGAGTTCGGCCCAGAGATTGGTACAGATTTTGGTGTAGGATTCGGATTCGTCTTCGCGGACGTAGTCGGAGATGGTGAAGAGGCCGAAGGTTAGGCGGTTTTTCGAGGACCGCGATTTTCCGGTTTCGGTTTTTGGACCTGTTGAGTGGGCGGCGTTTGCTTTGTTGGCCGCGTGCTGCGCTTCTGAAATGGACATGCCGATAGGCTCCTTTTACGCCTGGAGAGTAGCGCGGCGGTGTGCAGAATGCGGAGAGGATTTTTGGTAAGTTGTTGAAACGGCGGGAAATTGAGTTCGAAGATTTCTGAACCGGGATTTTTGGGAAGGGGCCAAAACGGGCTTCTGCGGTCTCTTGTTTGCCCAGACAGTTTCCTCGTCCCGCACGCCCCGCGAGGGGGAACGACGTCAGAAAAGGGAGCGCGCGGCCAAATCCAAATCCATAAATCCATACCGTCAGCAGGGTAGTGTCCTACAGGACTCTACGGGACACTACCGTCAGCAGCATCTCGCTGGTCGAATGTGTGCTAAAACTTGTTTGCAAAAAATGGTTGCTCCTCGCAATGAGGAAGACCACAAAAGAGAGGGTTCAGACAGTTGACCCGACCCACTGCATTACTCTTCGCGACTCTTGCAATCGTCGCAGCGGGCGGATCATCCTCCCACGCGGGCACAATCACGACGCAGCCCATCGCAGGGCCCTACCGCCTGATTTTCTTCACGGCCGATTCCTACGCGGCAACTTCATCAGACATTACGACCTATAACAACGAGGTAAATACCGAGGCCAATTCGGTCGCCGGCCCTCTCAGCCCTCGATGCCCCATGGCTGGCTCTCGGGTACACGGCCACAGTCAGCGCGATCGGCAACATCGGAGGCGATCCCGGAGTCCCCATCTACGATCTGGAGGGCGATCTCCGCCAACCACGCCATAAATATCAACTATGACGAAAACGGTAATCCGGCCGGCGGAAATGTATGGACCGGGATGAATCTGGCATTGGGGAACGTAAGCGGGAATTCCGGACATGGGAACTCGCACGGTGTCGGCGCCGGCCAGTGGTTGTACACGGGCACTGCCCCAAATTCTAATCTCGAAAGTTTATATGCGATTTCCGAGGTGATTACTCCCAGCCCCGAACCCGCGAGTGCCGGGATCGCGCTGGCGGGGCTGGCCGCCGTTTTAGCGGCCCGGCGGTATCGACAAGCCTCCAGCCCGGCCACTGAATCGCGCAACTGAATTCCAGGCGGTCTTTCGGTACGTCCAAAGCCGAACAACGCAAGGCTCGGCAACGCCTGCCCCTGCTTCACTGGCCGTCGCCGGGTTGCAACTCCCACTTTTCGCCGAAGAAGCCCGCCACGGCGATCTTGCCGGGCCAGCGCGCGTTCGGGGGCGGTGTGATGTCGACGACCGCGTAATCCGGCAACTCGGCCACCTGCCACGAGTTGCTGCCGTTCGACGATTCCCGGAAGGTGAATCCGCTGTTGATGACCACGTATTTTTTCGGGTTGAGCGGATTGGGGTAAATCATAACCGGCACGTTCGTCGCCGCCGGAAAACGGCGCGAGCCGATAACGACGGCGTCCGAAGTCCACTGGACCGGCAGCTTACCGGCGATGCGCGCCAGCACTTTGTTGCTTTGCGGATCGCCCCATAACACGAGATTGCTGGAGGCGATATCGGCATCGGTGATGGAGCTGTCGTCTTTTACCTGCGCCTCGCCCCGGAAGAGTCCCCTCCACTGCTGGATGGCGCGTGCCTGCTCGGAGGCCACCCACTTCGAAACGGCCTCATTGAGAGGCGCGCCGGTGGGGCGTACCATGACGAAGCTGTCCATAAATGCGTCGTCAATGGGGCCCTGAAGGTCATGCCGCTTGCGCAGGGTATTGGCGTCGTCGTCGGCCAGCGCCCACTTGCCCGCGGTTTTCCGGAAACGGGCCGTCCACGAACCATCGGTCAGCGCGCCGGGAACCGTGAGTACCTGGCCATCCAGATTTACGGTTACCTTTGACGCGGGATTCATCAGTTCCGCGCCCGGACCCATGGCAAAAGTAAGCGCGGAGACGTTCACGGTGGTGGCCCTGACGGCTCGGTCGCTTTCCACATCGGCGTTGACGCGCGCACGATCCCAATGTTTCTCAAGACCGTCTACTGTGACCCAGCGCATCTGGTTATATTTCAAAGTCCAGGTGGTGAAGCGGATCTGACGCGGCCACTCGACCCGGCCTTTGGCCGCAATGGCATCGATCTTCGCGGCGATTTCCACCTTGGCGGCGGGTGTGTAGGCGTGGCCGATGTTCAGTCCCCAGACGCGCGAAAGCGTCATGCCCTCCGCTTCCATGTTGCGCGCCATGATGTCGGCAGCCTGCCGCTGCGGGTCCTGATCGCCGTTATAGGCGACGATGGGCAATTCGAAGAAGTTGGCCGCGTAGTCCGTGGCGTTGGTCAGGTGATAAAGCTTCGATTCCCACCATGTGGGGGTGTATTTGGCGGCTTTCTGGTATTCCAGGGTTTCGGCGAAACCTGCGCCGGGCGCGGCGGCCGCGAAATAGGTGGCGTTGTGCGCGCCGATATGCCAGACGGAAGCGCCTCCCATACTGAAGCCGCGCACCAGAATCCGGTTCTCATCCACGCTGTAGTGTTTCTTGACGTCGTCGAGGGCTTCGAAGAAATCCACCTCGCCGGCGAACTGGCTTGCGTTGCAATAGCGCCCGTAGAGGTGCAGAACGATCGTATCTGAGGGCTGAAAGTCGCCGGGATTCTGCATGCGGTCCCAGATGAAGTCGACTTCGTTGAAGGTGTCGCTGCGGCCGTGAAACCAGCCGTCGACGCGCCAGCGGTGGGGACGATCCGGCGAGAAGGTTGGCGGGACAACCAGGCCATAGGGCTGAACGCTGCCATCGATTTTAGAAACATAGCCTCGCACCACAAGGCCTGTGGCCCGTGTCCAGGGGGCATCGCCCCGGGAGAGTTCGTCGGCGCGCTCCGATCCGATCCGGAGAAGTTCTTTGGCGCGGAAGATCTGTTCCTGGCGGAAGAATTCGTTGCCGTCGAGAGCGAAGCGGACCGCTTTGTGGAAGATCAGAACGTCGGCAACGTGGGGATTGCCCTTCAGCGCGTCGAGCTTAGCGCCGAGCCGGTCGAGGCCCGCGCGCAACTGGCGCTTATCGGCCTCGGGGACAGGAATTCCGGGAGCGGGGAGCGGCTTGTTCTGCGGAGCCTGGGCATAGATGGAGAGCGCAAGGAGGAAGACTGCGGGAAGCTTCATGCGAATCTCAACATCATATCGCCCGCGCGGGCCGGCGATGCCAGCCGCCGGCCGGAAAGCAACTTCGGCGTAGGTGCGAAAACACATGGATTCCCATGATCGATTACTCAAAAGATTGACGTTTGAAATTCCGGTTGCAATGTTTTTACTTCGACGCGCACTTACTTTGGTACGACTATTTGTAAGCTTCCGTCTATCATGAACATTACCGGCGTGGACTCGTGAATCCGAAAACTTCAATGGCGCGTGCAGGACAGCGGGTGGTTCTCGCACTGGCTGTTCTTTTCCCTGCGGCGGCGGTTTGCGCACAGCAGCCCGTGACTTGTACGGCTCCGAACCAGACTTCCACGGTGATTCGGAACGAAGGCAAGACGGAGCAGATTGCCGACTACGTATTCAGCTGTACGAACATTGGAAGCGCCACCGCGACGGCCGCTGTTTCGCTCACAATTCAGAATTCCATTCCGGTGACCAGCAAGCTGCTGAACAGCAGCAACGGCCTGACCGAGGCGGCGCTGATCGTGCAGGATTCCACGGGCCGTCAGTCCACCCAGACATTCCTCGGCGCCGTTTCGGGGAGCACGGTTAGTTTTAGTAATGTTTCCATACCGGTAAGTACGGATACCAGCGCGTATCAGCCCTTCACGATGACGATTACGAACGTCAGGGTTGACGCGACATCGTCCTCTTATGGAGACGCCATCAGCGAAGGTGTTTCAATCACCGGGTCGCTGATCAACACGGCGAATTTCCCGGTTGCGCAGGCGGCCCAGGTTTTGTCCGGACTGAGCGCACAAACAAGCTCCGATGTGGTTAATTTTGCGGTGTGCCGGACGGTAACGGCTGCGGCGCCGGCGTTTAACGTGACGTTCGGCGAGAACAGTCTGGTACCGGCGGCGTTCAAGACGCAGGGCGGGAGCGGCAACACAGCGCTGGGGTCGTGGTCTGCTAACAATACCGAATCCGGTTACTACGTTCAGACGCTCGTGAGCGGGCAACCCGTCGGCAACACGGCGAATTCGGGAACGCGGCTGCGCATCCTCTTCAGCAATATCCCGGCGAATCTGACGCTCTACGTGCCCGTCACGGTAACGTCAACACAAACGATCAACGTGGGCGTGCCTGCCGGAACCGTGAGGCTGACCGCGACTGAAGCCGGCGCGTTTACTCCGGTGGGGGCATCCTCAAACCCGACGGGGTACACCGGTGCGGCCCAGTTGGCGCAGCTTACGGTTACTAACGGATCGGCGGAGGCGGTGTACGAAGTGACCGGCGACACCGCGACGGTGGCAGAGGCTTATAAGGTCCCGGTTTATCTGGCGAGCGCCGGGACGGTCGGGACTCAAACGTCGCCGATAACCGCGGCGGTGAGCTTTGCGCCAGTCGGCGCTGCGTCTAATGTTCCGAACTTCGTCCAGCTTTCCGATACAACTACGCTGAACGGGAGTTTCTTCCCGACGTGTCTGCTGATCACGAACAGCACCCTGCCCGTTGCGGAGAGAACCGTTTCTTACAGCCAGTCCGTGGCGGCGAGCGGCGGGACGACGCCGTACACCTGGAGTGTGGCCAGCGGCAGCCTGCCGGCAGGGCTGAACCTGAATGCGTCTACCGGCGCAATTACCGGTACGCCGACGGCTGTGGGACCGTCGCCGTTCACGATCGGCGTGGCCGATTCCTCAGGGCAGAGCGTGAGCCAGGCCTATTCTTCTTTTTACGTCGAGCAGGCCGTGAGCATCAACAACAGCGGGTCGCTGACGGCAGGTGCGGTAAACGAATCCTACAGCCTGACCTTTAACGCCAGCAACGGATATGGAACCTATACGTGGAGCCACTCGGGAACGGCTCTGCCGCCCGGACTGTCGTTTTCGAGCGGCGGTCTCCTGGCTGGAACTCCGACGGCGTCGGGTTTTTATGTGAATGAGACGATCACCGTAACCGATTCCCTTGGGGGGACTGCGTCGCTCCCCATTTCGATTTATATCAACCCGGTTCTCAGCATCACGACAACGTCGTTGCCCGTCGGGGTCTTGGGCGCCGGATACCCCACTACGGGGGCGGTTGCCGCCGGAGGAAGCGGTGGGTACGGATGGAGCATAATCGCAGGAAGTCTCACCGGAACCGGGCTGGCCTTCAACACCGGAGTTTTTTCCGGTACCCCCACCTCGGTCGGCGCGATCAACCTGACGCTCAAGGTTACCGACCTGGGCGGCGGGAGCGCCACGCAGGCGGTGACGCTGACGGTAAACCCGGCGCTCTCGCTCCCGGCCACGCCCGCGCCGCCAACCGGGGTCGTGAACGTCTCTTACAGCCAGCAACTTGCGGTGAGCGGCGGATCGGGCGTTAACACCATTCTGGTTAATTCGGGCAGTCTGCCGCCGGGCATCAACCTTTCGGGGACAGGGCTTCTCTACGGATATCCCACAACGGCCGGGTCGTACACGTTTAATGTCCGCGATATCGACTCGTACAACGACGTCGCGTACCAGAACTTCACCATAACGGTGAACGCGGCGGTTTCCATAACCACGACATCGCTGCCGAACGCCATCAACGGAGCGTTCTACGCCACCACGCTCGCGGCGACCGGCGGTCTCGGTACGTATACCTGGCGTTTCGGAGAGGGCTCATTCTACCCGCTCAGCCTCAACGGCACAACAGGCGCGATCAGCGGAGTCTACAATTACGGTCCCGGCAGCTATTCGGCGACCGTTGTGGCGCAGGACCCTGTGAGCCTCAGCTATGCGACCGCCACGCTGACCCTGAATGTGGTCGCCCCGGTATACCTGAACTACGTTTCAGTAGTGGACGGCACGAATCCGCTGGGGTATTTCCGGCTGGAGGGGTATAGCGGAACGAGTGAAGTCAACGGCTATACTTTCAACTACTCGGGCAGCGGCTATTATGTCAACGGCGCGCCGATCGGAGTGACGGGGAACGGAGCCGCCGAACTCAACGGGTCGTC
>Ga0302275_10004527_pt1 | contig 13699 bp, 9 predicted proteins | sample III_Bog_N2_2_FD_200229 | JGI IMG/M metagenome (GOLD analysis project Ga0302275, IMG submission 200229) | Peat permafrost microbial communities from Stordalen Mire near Abisko, Sweden - III_Bog_N2_2 | ecosystem: Environmental > Terrestrial > Soil > Wetlands > Peat | place: Sweden: Abisko...
CGGACAATATTTGCTCGGGCTGCTCAGCCTGCTGCCGGCGATGCAGGGCCAGCCCATGAGCGAAGTAGCTCCCACCCTGCCGCTCAGCGCAGAAGTCCTCGAAGCACTGCTGGGTAAAGCGTGTCCAGAGCGCGTCGTACTGGGTTGGCTGGAACACTTCGAGCACGGCGATTGGGCGGCTTGCGACGCCACGGCCAAGGCCAGTGGCCTGGACCAGGTGGAGTTATCCAGCGTCTATATCGAATCCGTAGCCTGGACCGAGACCGCGCTGCACTCGGGTGCCTGAGTAAACTTCGGAACCCGCCGCTCCTATAACTCGATCCTGACCTGTGATAACTCCATGCTAACCGGTTATAACTCGATACTGACCGGCCACGTCTTCCAGATATTGGCACAATAGTCCCGGATCGAGCGGTCCGAGGAGAACTTGCCAATCCGTGCCACATTCAGAATCGACATGCGCGTCCATTGCTCCTGATTCTTATATGCCAGGCTCACCCTGTCCTGACAATCAACATAAGACTGATAGTCAGCCAAAAGCATATATTCATCTCTTGTCAGCAGGGAGTTGACCAGCGGCTCGAACAGAGCCCTGTCGCCATGGGAAAACTCGCCGCTCGTCAACGAGTCGATCACTTCGCGCAGCTTTCCGTTCGACTCGTATGCGACTCGCGGATTGTAGCCATCCCGCTTTTGGCTCTCGACCTCTGAAGCGGTTAGGCCGAAGAGAAAGAAATTGTCTCCCCCCACCTCTTCGCGGATCTCAATGTTTGCGCCATCCAGTGTCCCGATTGTAATCGCGCCATTCATCGCAAACTTCATGTTTCCAGTTCCTGAGGCTTCCTTCCCGGCGAGTGAAATCTGTTCGGAAAGATCGGCCGCGGGGTACACTCTTTGCCCCAGCTTCACACTGAAATCGGGCAGAAAAACCACCTTGAGGCGCCCCCTCACGATGGGGTCGGCGTTGATGGCTTCTCCAACCGAGTGAATCAGCTTGATGATCAGCTTGGCCATGTGATATCCAGGAGCCGCCTTGCCGCCGAAGATGAAGGTTCGCGGCGTCATTTCCGCATTCGGATCGCGCTGTAGACGTTTCAACAAGGTGAGAATATGCAATACCTGAAGGTGTTGGCGCTTATACTCATGCAGCCGCTTGACCAGAACGTCGAAGATCGAGTCCGGATCGGTTTGAATTCCCAGCCGGTCTTGAATATATGCCGCAAGCGTGGCCTTGTTTTCTCGCTTGATGGCTTTCCACTCGTGGCAGAACTCGGCATCTTCAAGGAGTGGCTCCAGCCGGCGCAACCTCTCGATGTCGCGGATCCAGGTAGAGCCGATGCGCGCGGTCAGCAGCTCCGTAAGACGGGGATTGCTCAGTACCATCCAGCGCCGGGGCGTGACCCCGTTGGTCATGTTGGAAAATTTCGCTGGGGTCAGCGCATAAAAATCATTGAGCACGCAGGTCTTCAGCAGTTCCGTGTGCAGCGCCGCCACGCCGTTGATTGCGTGGCTCCCCAACGCGGCAAGGTGCGCCATACGCACAGCCTTCTCGCCGTTTGCCCCGTTTTCATTGATCAGCGAGAGGCGTTCGACGCGACCCGGTTCGTCCGGAAACTTCTGGCGCACATGGTTGAGGTGAACGTAATTGATCTCCTCGACGATCTCCAAATGACGAGGCAGCATCGACGCGAACAAGCTGCGCGGCCATTGCTCCAGCGCCTCCGGCAAAAGGGTGTGGTTGGTATACGACAAGGCGTTCTGCGTCACATGCCAGGCGGTATTCCAGTCCATCGAGTGCTCGTCCACCAGCAGCCGCATTAGTTCCGCAACGGCGATCGCGGGATGCGTGTCGTTCATCTGGATGGCGAAGTTCCGATGCAGCTCTGCCAGGGGCCGGTTTTGCGTCAATTGAATGCCCACAATGTGCTGGAGGCTACAGGAGACGAAGAAGAACTGCTGGGCCAGTCGAAGTTCCTTGCCTTCAAGCCTGTCGTCATTCGGATAAAGAATCTTCGAGATGTTCTCAGACGAAACTTTATCTGCCACGGCGCCGGCAAAATCTCCATCATTGAATGTTCCAAAGTCGAAGCTCTCGACGGCCTGCGCGGCCCAAAGCCGCATGGTGTTCACCGTGTTGGTTCGGTAGCCCGGGATGGGAGTGTCGTGCGGAACCCCGCGCACCCTTCGTTTTGGAATCCACTCCACCTTGAACCGCCCCTGGGCATCCGTGTGGATCTCGGTGTGGCCGCCCATCTTTACCTCAATAACATCCTCAGGCCGTTCCAGCGACCACGGATTCCCGAACCGCAACCACTTGTCCGTCGACTCCACCTGCCATCCATCGCGAATCTGCTGATCGAAAATTCCGTATTCGTAGCGGATGCCGTAGCCAATCGCGGGAATCTCCAGTGTGGCCAGAGAATCCATGAAGCAGGCGGCAAGACGGCCCAGCCCTCCATTGCCCAGCCCCGGTTCCTCCTCCTGTTCGATCAGAACACTCAGGTCGATGTCCAGTTGCCGCATCGCCTGCTCGGCTTCGTCATAGATGCCAAGATTGATCAGGTTATTGGCCAGATGCGGTCCAGTCAGAAACTCTGCCGACAAATAGCAGACCACACGTACATCCTGCGCCTGGTAGTTTTTGACTGTCGCGATCCACCGCTCCAGGATTCGGTCGCGCACCGTATGGGCAAGCGCCATATAAAGATCGTTCACTGAAGCTCGCTCAACCGACCTGCCCTGCACAAAGAACAGATTGTCCAGAAACGACTGGGCCAGCGCCTCCGGGCCAAGCGCAGTTCTCTGGCACTTTTGCGATCCGGGCCGCAATAACGATGTGGCAAGCGCTTCTGACATGGTTACCTCGCCTTCCGCTGGCGATGGGAGATGAATTGAATTCAACTACTCACAATAACCTCGCACGGACAGAAGCACGGTGAGAGTAACTGCCGCTCTGGAGCTGCGGAAGGTCACGCGACCCATTCTGGAATCTACATGCCCGTTTCGGGGTGGCCGCACCTATCCGTCAGTTACCGACGGGGAACGGTGCCCCGCAGTCGATGCCGCGCTAACTCCCCGCCCCGAGGAAAGCCCGATACCTATGCGAAAGCCCATCGATTTTGCCGGGAGGCAATCCTGATTAAAACAATTCAATGGCGGGACGGCTGTGGTCGCCGTCGGAAATTCCTCCGGCAACGGCAACGCGGGTAACGGTTTGGCTGACATTCCCACTCGGGGTGAAGTTGACTAAGAACGCTACCGCCCATTTGACATGAGCGGAAAATCAACTGCATCCGCAAGGGTGAATTGAGCGCCATCCCAGATGCAAGCCAGTGCGGCGGTGAGCTCCTCCGCGGTTGGTGACCAGGCGCCAGGCTCGTGCAATGCGAATGTGCCGCCCAGCCAGTATAGGAAGTGAACTTCGAGCGGAAGCTCGAAGAGAGAAACATAGACGTTACTCGATTTGATCTCCATGTCCTCATCATGAAGAGAAGACTCATTTCTGCCAAAGGATCGAACGTGTCCGTTTTAACGCCTTGGTCCTGTACCAACAATCCACCAACCTATGAATCTCGAAAGCGGTGCTTCAGTCGCATGAATCCTTTTGGCTCAGATGGGCACTACTCCGCGGTTGTTTTAGGGAGTCCTCGCTTGGGAACCCGTTCAAAGAAGGAGCTATGCCAGCCGATTCGACCGGGTGAATGAGTGACTTGGCCTGTTACCGTCGTTCCGCAGTCATGCCTAGGTACGGCAGCGAAGATTGGCCGGTGTTGCGACCGACATTTCAAATCGTGTTGCCCTTATCCTTGCGACCATTACAGGAGAGCGCTCGTATCGCTATCGGTGATTAAGTCGAGAGTCATTGACTCGCTCCAGTCCTCAATCTCAGGTTGGCTGAGCGTCTGGACCGATAATTTCGCTCCTAAAACGATGCGTATGAGGGTGGGCACGCTCGGAATTCACGAAGTCACAGAGTTTGCGGCACAGAGGAGAACTCATTCGCGGATATCATTGTTCATCAAACGCTTTTATTTCGTCAAGAATCGTTTCCTTGCGGCGCGCGAATGGAATTCAGGCGCCGCACAACAGCAGCAAAGCTGTCCGCTTCTCACGCTGACGATCTACACAAGGTCGATGACCGGGTAACAAGTAAACGGTTCGGTGAGCACCTGCCAATATGGAATGTAGGTGAACTCCGGATGACCATCGATCGTGAAATGCAAGGGACGGTCCGGATCTTGCTTGATCCTGCTGAGAACGTCTTCGTGACGCCGCCCCCCAGGCACGGTAAGCGTCGCGCTGTCGGAGCCGGTAAGGGCCATGAGGATCGGACCGTATTCAAGCGCAAAGCGCTCGTGGCCCTCGATCCTGTCGACGCCGGTGTAGCGGGTGAGTTTAAGCTCGATTGGCAGCGTGAAGCGAACTGTGTCTCCGGTCGACCACATGCGGTCAAGCGTGAGGTAATTTCCGGGTAACCCGGAGAGGGAGGTTTCCTGGTTCACACGAACAGACATTGGGCCGGCGGCCCAGGAGGGTACACGAATTCTGATCTTCGCGTTCGCCGGCTGCGATGAATGTATCTCCAGCTTGACGTCGGGGTCCATGGGGAAGTTACCCAAAAGAGTAACCTGCATCTCCGCGTCCGCATGGGACCATCGAATGGTGGATGGCTCGAACAGGTTGACGTAAAGGCCATCTGCGGCAGTAGAGAAGATGTACTCGGGAAGCGAGCCTAGTAAGCGCGTGCCCTGGCCCTCGCAACAGGAATTGGTGCACAGGGGCACCCGCAGATCCCCTTTCATGCCCACGAGACGGGCGTGATAAATAATGCCGTGGTCGGCTACCTGATTTGCAAGGCCGACGTTGTAGATCGACTTCTCGATTTCATTGGCGTACTTTTCCTGTTCGGGATACAACAGCTGGAACCGCTGATTGAATCGTGTCCAAAAGACACTGCCGCAAGTCTCGCCGGTTTCGCAAAATGGGAACTGCGCGGCGAGGCGATATGATTTGGGCGGAAACTCTCCGAACTCCGTAATTGCAATCGAGCCCCCCACGTGCTCCCAATTGTCGTGATAGAGGTCCCACGCCCCTTGCATGGCACGGAGATACTTTTCGTCGCCAGTGGCACGGTAGATGTCTAGATAGGCTTCAAAATCGGTGATCAGATAGTTATGCGGCCGGTCGTAAGGATATTGCCAAACCACGTCCGTGTTATGACTAGCGAGGCCGTCAAGCCAGTAATTCTCCTGGTAATAGCGTTGGATAACTTGAATATCTTCCGGCCTTCCCGCCGGCGTGAAGTACATCCGCGTGTTGGCGATCATGCCCTGCACGCCCTGAACCCCGCCGCGCATCATGTTGGGCAGATAGGCGCATCGATCGAACCAATCATAGAAGCCGCGCAGCAGCGGGAAGGCCTTAGGATTCCCGGCGTAACCTGCTTCGATCAGACCTTGCGTGACCCAGGATCGCGTATAACCACCCCGCTCCGAATGCAGGATCAGCTCTTCCGGATACGCCATGATGTATCCGTTGGGCGCGCGGCACTCTTCGATGCCATCAACGATTGCATCCATGGCGGCGCGCAATTCCTGGTTGTCGATCCAGCGCAAGGTGTTGCCTGCGCCCATCAGAAAGCGACCGGCACTGGAGCCGGGCAGAGAGGTTTCCCAAAAAGCGATGGGATCGCGCAGTCCGGCGCGAATAGGTTTGCCGGCGCGCTCGCGGAAAGGGCGGAGCATGTCGTCTACCGAGAAGGAAGTGAGCAAGTAGCTGATGTTGTTTTCCATGGCGCGATGGAAGAGCCCTTGTTTTTCCTGAACGCTGACGCCGGAGAGCGGAACATTCGCCTGGAAAGGGATTGCGCGCCAACGGTCGCCGGGAATTACGTTGCCGGGATTGTCGGTGACGGTTCTCTCACCCATGGGTCGCGGGGCTCTGGTGATCTGCGCAAGATCAACTTGATTGCCAAAGATATCGTCCGCGGTCACCAGGCAGCGTTCAGCCACGTCTTTTCCGCCCGAGACGACGTCGATTTTGGCAAGGGCGAGTTCGTAGCCGACGCCATCCTCAGCGGGTCGCAACCGGGTTGCCGTGAGACGCACATAGCGGGCTAAGACGCCTCCGGTCGCGTACTCCGTTATCTCATCATAGGGTTCGGAAACATCGGAGGCGGAGCAGTCCACGAATAGTCTTGAGTTCACGAAGGAAGCGTCATCCGAGACTTCGATTCGAAAACGCTGCGGAAATCCGAAGCCATCGGCATGTGGGTCGCCCGGCGTAAACGCAGGATAGAGACGAACGCTGTCGATAACTCGAGAAGCGCCGAGATCGATCTGGAGCCACGTAACAGTGTCCGGCGAATGAGCGAGTTTGGAAACATAAGGCCGATACCAAGTGCCGGCACTCCAGGCCATGCGCCCGCGCCGCGCCGCCACCGTGGCAGATGAACTCAAGGAACCCGCAAAGACAGGGCATGGACCAAGGGCTTGAAGGGCCGCGATGGCTGCTCCGCCCTTCACGAATTCACGGCGATTGAATGACGGTCTCACTTCTCCTCCAGAATTTGGTTCGCTAAGCCATGCTATGGTGTGCCGTAACTACACCTCTTGATGCAACCGTCGTGGCGCCAAGCCAGGCTTCTTGCCTCGACGTTGCCGTTCTTTGTCATTCAAAACATACCTGTCACATCTGCGCAGTTACAACTTTCTCCGGGGGATGTTTCGCAAGCGAATCTCTACCGGAATAAAGCAAGGTCGATCGCGTCTGCCATAGCCTTGTACCCCGCGTCGTTTGGGCGGAGGTGATCTCCAGAATCATAGGCTGCGTTCAACGTGTCAGGTTTCACGGGATCGCTAACCGCAACCGCGCCGGCGGGAATCCTGACAGCCTCTCCTGCACCAAATGTCACCGTCCGATCACTGCCGGCTACAATTGCTCCTCCGCCGCTGTTGAGCCCAACATGCACACCGCCGATATCGAGCGGGCCAGGGCCGAACTCATTGGTGAGCGTCAATCTCACCCGGCAACCGCCCAGCGATCAATAGTGAGCGCGATCGCGAGAGGCCATAGATAGCTGGGGGCCTTATCCCGTCTCATAACGAGCAATTCCTCCAATTTCGGACATCCAGGCGATTGTAAACGGGGAGAGTGCTCGGGTTGCGACTTGCTCGCTCATCTACCGGGAGATCAGCAGCCGCAGCACGGATGGCGGTGGTGCGCCATCTGTACGCGGTTGGTCTCGGTTTGCTCCTAGCGTATTCCAGGTTAAGAGATAACTCGTGCCATCGGCTCTGGGAGCACCGAGATCATGCGCGAAGTGCTGAAACATTTGACTGTCGGGCGGTGGCGCGAATACCGCGCCGGGTTTCTTCTCGGTCAGAGTGGGCACGGGCTTGCCAATCAATTGCATTGTCCTTGGATCAACTTGCCGCATACCGGTTCCATAAACAGAGTGATGCACCATGATGCTTAGATAGCCATTGTAGGCTTGGAGGGGACCGATCATCACCTCCATCGGGAAACTTCCGCCGCCATGAAAATCCCACCGGTAATCCCAGTTGCTGGCTTGCTGGATATTCCACGCGCCCTGCTGCCAGCGGGCGAAGTATAGCTGAGTTTTGCCCTTGGCGTCGTACTTTGTATAAGCGATGACAAGCTCGCCGCCAACGTCGAAGCCCACCGATTGCGATCCATTGATGAGGCCCGCGCCCTGAGGCGCGGGATCGAGAATCAGGCCTGGCGTGTCAACGGTCATCGGTAGCTGGATTGGGACGCCTGCTGCGGTTTCCCAGTGCACAAGGTCGCGGCTGCGCGCGTAACTGAGATCGTGATTGGATTCGGCCATGGCAGATTCACGCCAGACCCAGACCTGGTGATACCAGCCGTCGGCGCCAAGAACAGGATCGATGGGGTAAGCGTTGCGGGCGGACCAGACGCGGCTGGTAGTAGACCGTGGAACGGCTGATCTCCAGCTCCTCGGCCTGCCGGGAAATCGACAATGCGTGCTCGGGATCGATCATCGCTTTGCGCTCAGCAAACCCGCCTTGACGAGCGCACTTTCTAAAAAATCGTTGGCCAGCGCCAACTCGCCGATCTTGGCCTGCATCCGGGTCACATCGACTTTCGCCTGCTCCTCGGCAGTGTCTTCGCCAAACACTCCAGCCGCGCCCTCGGCCAGCCGTGTCTTCCAGTCCGTGATCTGGTTGGGGTTGACATCGAACTGCTGGGCCAGCTCGGCCAGGGTCTTGTCCCCCTTCAGGGCGGCCAAAGCCACCTTCGCCTTGAAAGCCGCTGTGTGATTCCGCCGTGGACGTCGTGCCATTGTTGCTCCTCTTTTCTGCCATCTTAATGGCTGGCTGAGGAACAATCCTTCCACTCATCCCGCTGTCCGAATTCCCGAAACCGGCTCAGCCATAGAGCGCCAGCGCATGTGGCGCCAAATCCCCCATGAATTCATGAACTTCTTTCCGCGCTTGTTCGGGCGTCTCCGGGCCGCCACCGGATTCAAGCGTGTTTGAACCGATGACGAGTGGAATTGCCAGTTCTTGCGCGGAAATGTATGACGCAGCGGGCGAACGAGTAAGTAGCCAGGCATCGTCACCATCGTGCCCGGTGTCGACGCGGAGATGCTCGATGTAGAGCCGGCCGCCTGAGCAAAGAAGGGGCCGGCCGACACGCTCCAGTTGGTGAACCCCTGACGCCACACTCGCCAAGCGTGATGCGACCACTCACTTCGAGAACCGTAGTGCCTTCAACGTGAGGTATGGCGATCTTCGCGCCCATCTTCGTCGGCTCCTTTCTTGGTTGGCCAGCTAAGGGACTTGGGCGATGCTCGCGATGCGGTGCTTATCTGGGATTTTGAAGCAACGCGATCTCCACGTCGCTGGGCGTTACGATAGCCGCATGATTGGCTTCTTGCTGTAACTTTCTAACCCGACGTTCAGCCTTTGACTCGGGGCAGCGAAGATGATCGGTCTCACCTTTGACCCACACTTCGCGAAGGAAGTACCGGTTGCCGTACTGGTGGAAGACGACCTTGCCTTTGGTCGCGGGCGACAAACTTGCTTCTCTCCGGTCCATGGCCAAAGCCGTGCCGGAAGGACCCCGAACGGTGAGGAAGTATTGTTGTGAATCGTTCAGGAAGTAGGTGCCGGGAGCAAAGTGGGCCGACCCGACTTCGAACGCGAAGGGTATGTTTACCGGAATCCGCTCGATCGGATGCTGCGCGTATAGAACCGCAGACCCGAAAGGAATGGCGAGGGAGGCAACGACGAGGGCTGCGCGAATCTTCGACATCAAGAGTGTGGTCATGACGGCTTCTCCTTTTTTTGAAGACGCCTTACCGAACGCCTTCACCTGGTAAGGCGCAGTCGCCCGGAAAATGGGGCCACACAATTTCTATTTTTTATTTCCGATCCGCGGGCGAGGGGGCCACGCCAGGATGTAATTCGCGAAAGAGCCAGATCCGCGCCAGCGACCAGTCGCGCTTCACCGACCGCGGGGACACTTGCAGGAGCGAAGCGATTTGCTCCACCGACAGGCCTCCGAAATATCGCAGTTCCACCACTTTGCCCTGCCGCGGATTGTGGCTCTCCAGGTTGCGTAATGCTTCGTCCAGAGCCTCGACCTCGTCAAGCTTTTCCGCCGAAATTGCAAGGTCGTCCTGCAATTCGACCCGCTTCAGGCCTCCGCCTCTTTGTTCTGCTCTGTGGGCGCGGGCATAGTCCACCAGCACCCGCCGCATCACGTTAGCCGCCACACCGATAAAGTGCTCGCGGCTGTTCCAGTCAGTATCCTCTCGCGCCAATCGAAGGTAGGCCTCGTTGATCAGGGCTGTTGCTTGCAACGTATGATCGGGTCTCTCATTCCGCATGTACGAACTGGCCAGCCGATGCAATTCTCCATAGACCAGTGGCAGCAATTTGTCCGCCGCCTCGGGGTCGCCTTGGGACATTGCTTTCAGGAGTTTGGTCACCTGGCCCTTCTCGATTTCCATGGAACCGGCCTCCTTTGCACCTGTGGTATTATCTACCGACACGGGGTTCGATTCCACGTGAATTGCCATACTGTGAGCCGCTCGGACGCTCATCTTTACTGCGCAAAACCAGATATCACATGGCCAACCAGGAGCAATCCGCCGAGGAGATCTTTGGATCTGCTCTTGACCTGCCGCCGGAGGAGCGTTCGGCATATTTGATGCGAGCTTGTCTGGGCTCGCCCGAGTTGCGCAATCTTGTAGAGAAACTTCTTCTTGAATACCAGCGCATGGGTAGCTTCTTAGAAGAGCCTCTCCTTGCAAGAAACGGCGCCGCTTCGCCTTCACCCACAGTCAGCGTGCATATTTTGACTGCCGGACATAAGCTGGGACGCTATTCCGTCATAGAGCCAATTGGCTCCGGTGGCATGGGCCAGGTCTATCGAGCACGCGATCAGAAGCTGGAACGTGTTGTGGCCATCAAGATACTCTCCCCCGGCTTGGTGACGGGCGATGAGGTCCGACGCCGCTTTCGCAAGGAGGCACTGGCGCTGGCGAAGCTGAGCCACCCGCATATTGCCGCCGTGTACGACGTAGGCGAGCAAGACGGCGTGGACTATCTCGTTATGGAGTGCGTCCCCGGGCAAACTCTTGCAGCCAAGTTGAAGAATGGCCCCCTCCCAATCGAAGAAGCTACGTTGATCGTGTCGGAGATCGCGAGCGCACTCGAAGAAGCCCACGAAAACGGCGTGATCCACCGCGACCTGAAGCCGGCCAATGTGATGATTACCCCAAAGGGGCATGTCAAGGTACTCGACTTCGGTATCGCCAAGTTGCTGGCGCCGCTTACGCCGGATGCCACAGCCTCGATAGAGACAGGTCTTATTGTCGGGACCCCGTCTTACATGTCTCCCGAGCAGGCAAAAGGAACCGCAGTCGACGCTCGGACGGATCTGTGGAGCCTGGGTGTCATCTATTACGAATTGCTTGCCGGCCGGACGCCGTTTCAAGGCGACGGCAATATTGCTGTTCTGCACGCAATCATCAAGGATTCCCCAGCCTCTTTGCGCGCGTTTCGACCTGATGCTCCCCAACTGGCCAATCAAATCATTTGCCGGTCTCTTGAGAAAAATCCTGCGAGCCGCTATCAGTCGGCGTCCGAAGTAGTTCGCGAAACGTCGAATCTCCTGAATCGAACCGCATCGAGTCCTCACGATTTGACCGCAAAGCGCCGGTCGCGGGCGGTCGCCCTCTCGGCTATTGTTGCCCTTCTTCTTACCATTGCTCTTGGAGCATGGTTCTTTCATCGCTCTTCCAAAAGGCAGTGGGCGCGAGAAGAGGCCATCCCGCAAATCGCGAGCCTCATCGCCGAAAGAAAGCCGCTCGCTGCGTATATCCTTCTCCAAAAAGCGCAGAGCTATTTGCCCGGCGACCCTCAATTGAAGCTGATTGCCGATCAAAATACGCTGCCGGCGTCGATCGCATCTTCGCCCTCGGGAGCAACCGCAGAGATTCAGGATTATTCCACGCCGGACGCTCCGTGGTTCCGTCTTGGCACGACGCCGCTCACCGGCGTCTCGATACCAAAGGGCTATTTTCGCTGGAGAATATCGAGAGCTGGAGTTGGGGAATTGGTAGAGGGTATGCGGGCCGCCAAAAGCATGAATTTCGCGCTTGGCGCTCTGCAATCCTCGCCCAACGGAATGGTGCCGGTGCCGGGACAATACTTCGTGGATAGCGTCAGTTTCATCGGCTTTATCGGCCCTTACAAGCTGCCGACGTATTACATTGATCGCTTCGAAGTTACCAATCGCGACTACCAGGAGTTTGTCGACAGTGGGGGTTACGCAAAGAAAGAGTATTGGACGGAGAAGTTCATTCGCGATGGGCATGAGCTCTCCTGGGCTGAAGCGATGGCAGAGTTTCGCGATACAACAAACCGGCCTGGGCCGGCTGGATGGGTTGCGGGACATTATGCCGACGGACAGGCAGATTTCCCCGTCTCCGGCGTGAGTTGGTACGAGGCTTCTGCCTATGCGGCATTCGCAGGAAAAAGTCTGCCCGTTGTGGCTCAGTGGTATATGGCGGCGCCGTCCGATGTGGCACGCTACATTGTTCCGGCCAGCAACATCACGACCAACGGCGCAGCTCCTGTAGGCGCATACAAAGGAGTAGGTCCCTTCGGGACCTACGATATGGCAGGAAACGTCCGCGAGTGGGTTGCCAATGCGGACGACAGCGACCATCGATTCATTCTGGGAGGTTCCTGGAAGTCTCCAGCGTACCTCTATTACGCTCCGGAAGCGCTCTCGCCTTTCGATCGGTCAGACGCGAACGGCTTTCGCTGTGTCAAGAACACCGCCCCACTGCCGGAAGCGGCCGTTACGCCCATCAAGCGGGTGGAAGCGCGAGATTTTTCCAAGCACAAGCCAGTTTCCGACGATGTCTTCCGCGCTTATCAGCTTCTCTATGCCTATCCGAATGCCCCCATGCATGATGCTGATGGTGGAGTCGTCAACGAGACAGCGGATTGGCGGGAAGAGAAGGTTACGATCGACACCGGCTATCGCGGCGAACGTATGGCAGTATATCTATTCTTGCCGAAAAAGGTTCGGCCACCGTATCAGACGGTGTTGTTTTTCCCCAGCGCGCGTGTAGATTTCATCGCCGACAATAAAGGAGGAACGGCGCTCGGCGACATTGGATTCTTCGACTACATCGTTCAGAGTGGCCGCGCTGTAATCTATCCGATCTACCAGGACACTTATGAGCGTCGTTTGCAGTATTCTCTTCCTCGAGGTTCCCAGGCGATCCAGCTCACAACCGACAGATATAAGGATGCAGCGCGTACACTCGACTATCTCGTTACTCGCCCGGACATCGATAGCAGCAAACTAGCCTACCTCGGGGTCAGCATGGGATCAGCCGAGGGCCTGATCTACACGACGCTGCTCCAGGATCGCCTGAATACTGCCGTATTCCTCGATGGGGGTTATTTTCTCGATCCGCCTCCGCCGGGCGGCGACCAGGCCGACTTCGCGCCGCGCATGAAAAAGCCTGTTCTGATGGTGAACGGACGCTACGATTACACCTTCTCCTTGGAATTGTCGCAGAACCCTATGTTCACAATGCTTGGCACTCGGAAGAAGGACAAAGAGCACATCGTCCTGGACACGCCTCACGATGTGACCGAGCAGCGTCCGCAACTCGTCAAGGCTGTCCTTGATTGGCTCGATCGCTATCTCGGGCCAGTGAACGAATAACTATCAGTCGGATGAGCCTGGAATTCACTGGTACACAGAGGCAGCCATAGTTGACTTCAGGCAATCTGGTGGACGACGAGTATCGCGGGGTCAGCTCTTTACACCTTGGATCAATGCTACTCAAACACAGCGACGCGAAATGTCCTAAAGGACTTGAGTTTGCGCACCGGTGGAAGCGCGCTGATACTTTTCATTCTCGCTGGAGTCTGGCTGGCACTTCACGGTTTGATTTCAAACTGACCTTCGGATCAAGATCGGAGCTCGGTAGGCGTCCGTACCCCATTCCGCTATAGATCCGCTATAAAAAATGCTCTCGTGAGGTATAAAGGCGCGTTAGCCCACTTAAGGCGGCATCAAGACACTCAAAGTGCTTGAACGCTGAGGCAGAAGGGCTTACGCGAGTAAGTAGCTGGATTTTGAAGGGGTTAAAAAGTCGCTGGCGGAGAGAGGGGGATTC
>Ga0302275_10004529_pt1 | contig 13695 bp, 12 predicted proteins | sample III_Bog_N2_2_FD_200229 | JGI IMG/M metagenome (GOLD analysis project Ga0302275, IMG submission 200229) | Peat permafrost microbial communities from Stordalen Mire near Abisko, Sweden - III_Bog_N2_2 | ecosystem: Environmental > Terrestrial > Soil > Wetlands > Peat | place: Sweden: Abisko...
AGGTACTCGATGCACGCTTCCTCGCTGGAAAACCGCTTTTCCAACTCCAGCAGCGTCCTGGGATAATCCTCACTCACAACCCAAAACACTACTGCTTGGGGCCGGTGGCGTCAAGTAGATAGCCAGACAACGAAAATGCTATAGATGAGGAAGTTGGGCTGTCGCCAACCAGAAGGGCACACTTTCATTAAAAATAGGGGCGCGGAAGATCCCGCGCCCCTTGGCCGTACGGTTGATTGAGCTTCAGAAGCGGACGGAGATAGTTCCGCTGATGGTGCGCGGCGCTCCCACTTGCAGGGTATTGTTACTCACCGACGTCGGATCGCTGTAGATAAATCCGTTGGTGCCGATGGAGGCGTAATACTGCGAGTTCAGAAGATCGGAGGCGTTGGCCTGTATCTTCAGATCCTTGAATGCGCCCAGATCGGCGCGGCCATAGCCTAAGCTGAGATCGGTGAGGAAGCGATCCGGGACGCTGTTGTCGTTGGAGTAGGTGAAGTAGCGCTTGGACATGTAGTCGGCGCCGATGCGCGCGAAGGCGCCTGACTTTTTGTACTCCAGCGAGCTCTTGTAGAGGGCTTTCGGCGTGTCCACAACGATCAATCCCTTGAGTGGCCGGCAGGAGCCGTCGGCAGCGGCGTAGATGCAAGCGCCGCTTTTGCCGGTGTTGCTGTCGTAAGCCGATTTATTCCAGGTGGCGGCGTTGTAAAGAGTGATCTCGGGCGTGATGCGGATGCTCACCGAGCCATCGACGCCGTTGGTGGTGACGCCGCCGGCGTTGGCCAGGATGGAGGCGTTGCCGGCGATGCCCGCGCCCTGCGAAAAGGCCAGCAGACGGTCATGGAAGTTGACGTGGAAGTAGCTGGCCTGCGCGGAGGCGCGCTTGCTGGTGTAGCGGTAGCCGGCCTCTTCGGTCCACGAGGTTTCTGGGTTGGTGGTCTTCTTTAGGGCGTTAAAGGCGGGCTGTCCACCCGAGGTGCCCCAGGGCGAGGTTCCGTAGCCGTTGCCGCCGGGCATATAAGAGCGCACGTTGTAGGCCGCGTCGCCGAAGATTTCGCTTCCCTCTGCCAACTTAAAATTTGCGCCGAACTGCGGCAGAAACGGCTTGCCGGAGGTCAGCTTGCCTTGGGCGTATCCGCCCGGCGTGTAAACAGGAGAGGGAGTGTTCAGAAAGGTCTTGGAGAGTTCGCCGTCGGTGGTCGTCTCCACGGTTTTGAAGCCGGCGGAGAGCGTCAGTTTGTCGTTGACGTGGAAGGCATCCTGCAGGTGAAGATGATAGACCTCGGAGTTGAAAACGTACTCCCACTGCGTGAAGAAGGGATTGGAGGGGAAGGAGTAGAGCGAGTGGAGAGGATCAGTCTCGCTGGTGGCGTAGAAGCGGCGGGCCAGGTTCCAGCGCTCGCCCTCGAACCATACGCCGCCCTCGACCTTGTTGCGGCCATTCTCATAGGCCAGCGAAGCAATCGCGCCGGCGCGGTTGATCTGATACTCCGAGGTGCGCAGCGAGATAGGCGAGAGAATGCCGTTCGAGGTGCCGTAATCGGCGTAGAAGTCGGAATACGTGGGCAGATAGGGCGTGAACCAGAGGCCGCGTCCATCGTCGTGGTGGCCGTAACCGATGACCTTGAAGGTAAGTTGATCGGTGAGCGCCGTCTTGTAACTGATACCGGCGATCTGATCCTTGCGCAGGCCGGAACCGCCGTAGTACGCGGCGTCGATGGCGTCGTTATTGTTGTAATCTGCGGCGGTGGGGCCGAGAGGAGCGAGTACGGTGGGATAGCTGCCCACGCCGTCGTAGGCCCAGGCCGCCTGAATCGACTGCGCCCAGTTGCCGTAGTTATCCCAGTTATAGCCCAGTTTCTGCGCCCAGACCTTGTTATCGTCCTGGTAATCCACCTCGCGGCGGTCGGAGACATCGGCGAAGACCGATAGCACGCCCTTGCTGCCGACATAATGCACCAGCTTGCCGTTGAGCTGCCAGTAGTTCTGGCCGATGTCGCCGTGCCCTCTCCATTTGTCGGTGAGGTTGTACGCGCCGGTAAGATAGAACTTCGTGTGGCCGATCAAGCCGCTCTCGAAGCGGGCGAAGGTGCGATAAGCATTCCAACTGCCGAGCGTCTGGTTGACGGTGAAGCTGCGTTTGTCGGAGGGGTCGGCGGAGTAGAACTGAAGCGTGCCGCCCAGGTTGCTTGTTGACGCCGTCTCCAGCGCCCCGGCGCCCTGCGAGACGACGATGCGGCCTACGTTTTCATCGGTAATGGCGCGGCTGATGTGCAGGCCGTTCCAGTTGCCGTAGGACATATCGCCCAGCGGGATGTCGTCAAGCGTAAAGCCGAGCTGATTCTGGTTGAAGCCGCGCACCGAGATGCGCACCGCCCACTCATAGGAGCCGTAGGGATCGGCGGCCTGGAAGTTCACGCTGGGCAGTTGCGCCACGCTCTGGATGGGGCTGGTGCCCGGAGTTTCTTCCAGCAGCACGGCTGACTGCATCTCCTGCTCCACGCGGAACTCGCCCGGCGCGGTGACCACGACCGTCTCGGTGATCTTGGGTAGCGGAGACGTCGCATCGGAAGCCTCGGGAGCCGGCCCCTGGGCAGCGGCAACCGCGGCGCCGAGCAACACAAGTAACACTGGATGGAATGAGAAATGGCCTCGAATCATGATTTCACCTTTCTTGGAATGCGCATCCGAGCTATACGCGCGGTATGCGAGTGGAAGAATGCGCAAAGCCTTTGGCGGCATGCGCACCCTGGCTCTGGCCTGGCATGAGCGAGCCGATGCCAGACGCAGCGCGCCCCGAGTCGGTAGGGGGGTACGGCCCCGGCGCGCGCAAACTAGAGAGCTTAGTTTGAATCTTGATGAAAGACGAAGAAAGGGCTGTTAGAAACAGATGAATAATCGGCTAATCAGCCTGCGTCGCTGCCGGGTCCCTGACCACTTGAAGTTGCACTCTTCTCCGTGCCCCATCCTTTCGCCTTTTTTCTGGCGAAAGGGTGGGAGACCACAAACCTACAGGTCCGAAATAACGCGGTCAGAGACCTGGATTTTTTCTTTAGCGGGCAAGCTTCAACGCTGGCTCCTTGGCGGCAGGCAGGCTCACGCCCAGAATTCCAGCGACCGTGGGCGCAATCTGGCGCATATCGATAACTCCAAGATCGCGTCCCCGCGCCACGCCCTCGCCCATAACAAAAAACGAAGCCCGCATCTCGGGATAGGACGGCAGGTAGCCGTGTGTGCCTTTCACCGGAGGCTGATCGCTGACCAGCGCGCCTGACAGAGCTGAGCCCATGGTGAATCCAGGCTGCAATGCCAATACAAATTCGGCATCGGGAAATCCGCCCGCCTGCTTGATCTCCGCCTTTTCCAGAATCCTCGCGATTCCGTTCGCCGGATCAGCCGCCAGCCGAGTGAGCAGCAGGCGCGCTTCTTCGCGTGTCTTCGCATCTGATGGGTCGTGCAGCATGATCGCCGCCAATCCGCCCGTCGCCCAGGGCCCAGCCTTCCATGAAAGGACGGTAACTTTGCCGTTCGCCGCGGTTTTAGCCTCAATCAGACCGGCTTCCAGGAATGGAATGGCGATATTCAACGCGTGATGCACATTCACGAATCCATGGTCGGAGACAATGACCACGACAGTCTTCGGATCGTTTTTCTTTGCCGCGTCGATCAGTTCAGCCACCATGCCATCGACCGCTTCCAGTGTCTTGTTGGCGTCCTCGCTGTATACCCCGCTCACGTGCTCCGACTCGTCCAGAGCGCTCAGATGCACGGTCATGAATCCCGGCTTCTGATGTTCGAGAATGTCGAGCGAATAGCGCGTGCGCACGCGGTCGCCCTCGACGGTCGTGTCATTGCCCATCATGTAAGGGCCGAGGCGCTTTTGCAGGTCGAACAATAAGCCTTCGGGGCGCGAAATGGCCGCCATCAATTCAACGTCCTGCCGGTTGGCGTCCTCGGGATCGACCGAATCGTTTGAGGTGCGCCAGTACTCGGGAATCAGCGTATCGACGCTCGTCGCGTTCACGCTGACCGGCCAACTTACGCTTGCCGTGCGGATGCCTTTCTGATGCGCCGCATCCCACAGCGTCGGCACGCGGATGTCGCCTGCATACCAGTACCAGGCGCCGTCCATCGTGAGCTTCGGGTCGAAGACCGTGTTGTTGACGATGCCATGCTCCGCAGGCCAGACGCCCGTGATCAGCGTCGTGTGATCCGGATAGGTGACCGTCGGCAGCACCGCGACCACGCCGTCGGCATAGCTCCCTTCGCTCAGAAAGCGCCGCAGAGTCGGAACCCGCAGCCCATGCTCGGCGGCATGGGTCACGCACTCAGGCTTCAGGCCGTCGATGGAAATCATCAGGACCGGCGCGGCCTGCGCCACTGCAAGCTGAGAAAGGAAGAATGCAAAGACGATCAGCGAAGAGCGAAACGAGTTGCGCAATAGGCAAGCCATGCCCTCAGTAAACAACCCGATGCAGTCGCGAGCGATGAATCGCAGATGAAAATCGGTGACAACTCTCATGCCGCCGAGCGAATTCTTGATTTACGCCAAAATCGCCAATGCACTCACTCTTGATCCGGTATAAACCGATTGCATCACCAAAGATTTGTCATCCTGAGCGGAACAGACCTCGTTTTTTGAGGCCTGCGGAGTCGAAGGACCCGCGGTTTTTTTCCTCTCTCCAATTTCGCCGTCCAATCGCGCCGGATCAATAAGCCGCATCCAGCGAAAGACTTCTGGATTCCGCCTCGTGACCCTCTCAGAGCGCCGCTTCACAGGCCGCGTAAAAACCATGTTTCGTATCAGGCCGCGACTTTTAGCCCGCCCTGAGCGAAGTCGAAGGATACCGAAACTCGCCAACCAAGAATCCTTCCTGGCTACAAGGGCGTTTCAGTGGAGCGATCCTGAAAGAGGCCATTCCTTCAAACCTCGGTTCCCATAACAAGGGACCGGGGCCACCCGCCGCGAAAGATTCTTTTGCAGTTTATTGATTTTACATTTTGCGCAAGGTCTTGAAAATCAATCGCAAACTCTATACCCCCCGGGGGTGTGGGGGGGAGGGGGGGTACGGACCGGGCACATCCCTGACAGATTGAACCGGGCACATCCCCGACTCTTTCAAGTATGCGCCGCAGAGGGTTAATTGTCCGCAAAGAGCGGAGCCGAGATCGTGAACTTCCGTGGTCTGGAGTTCCGGACCACGGAAGCCCATTTTTGTGCGGAATTTTGGTGCGTCGGAAGCCGGGAGGCGACCCAAAACGGCGTTTCAGAGGAGCGATCCTGGAAGAGGCCATTCCTCAATCCCCGGACCCCAAATGCGAGCGACCGGGGCCACCCGCCAGTTCCCTACTTTGCCTCCCCGCCCGGCGCGTAATACCCTTCCCGCGTGACCACAGTCAGGTCGTCTTTATTGGCCTTGAGCGCGATCTTGTGGAAGCCGCCTTCCTTGTCCACCACATCCGGCGTATAGGTCAGCAGGTATTGGCCGCGCAGCTCCTCGGCAATCTGACCGTAGATTTCTTCGAGGTTCTCCTTCTTCTTGGCCTCAAAATAGCGGCCTCCGGTGCGCGTCGCGATCTTCTCCATGATCTTCTTGCCGTCCACCGCTGGCGCGCTCTCACCGCCGCCGCGCCGTCCGCCGCCACTGCCAGGCCAGCCGCCGCCGCCACCGGGATAGCCGCCGCCACCGCCATGGTGTCCGCCGCCCCCCGGATTACCACCGGCCCCGGAACGCTCCTGTTCGCCTTTGAAGTAGATGGTGTAAACGGCCAGGCTGGCCCGGTCCGCAGCGTCCACCGCGTCGTTCAGCGTCATCTTGCTGCCCCGGTCCACGCCGTCAGAGAAGACGACCAGCGCCTTGCGCCCGTCCTTCGGCTTCATCAAATCATCACCGGAAGCCAGGTAAATCGCGTCGTAGAGCTGCGTGCCGCCGTGGCCCCCGCGTCCCATCCCGCCGCCGCGCTCCCGGTCGTCGCCGCTGGTTTCCGGCCCCTGCGAGTCATGCTCCCGCTGCGTCGGCCCCATCTCATCCAGTTCGCGGTGCAGCTTGTTGCGCGATGCAGTGAAGTCCTCGAGCAGTTCCACTTCGCGGTCAAAATGGATCAGGAAGACCTGGTTCGAAGGGTTGCTGGGTTCCTCGGGCAGCATCGTGTCCACAAACTTCTCCGCCGCCTTGCGCTCGCTTTCCATTGCCCCGGTGACGCTGCGGCTGGTGTCAACCAGCAGCCCCAGCCGGAAAGGCAGATTGCTTTCGCGCGTAAAGCTCTTGATGGCCTGTGGACGCCCATCCTCGGTCAGCGTGAAGTCGCTGATTTTGAGGCTGGTCACCAGCGCGCCCTTCTTGTCGCGCACAGTAACGGGCAGCAAAACCTCGCGGGCCTGGACCTTCAACGTGACTGGTTGGCCGGAAGCAGGCTGCTGGGCAGAAATCGCCGCCGGCGGCATGAAAGCCAGAGCGAGCATTAATGCGGATAGGGGGGAAAAGGATCGAATTCTCATCGCCGTCAAAGTGTGCACACTTTCATTTTATTTAGACGAGGCTCATCGCGTAGCGTTGACCGGCTTACGCTGTTTCTTGAACGCTCCAGGCAATGTTTGGCCAATGAGTTGCGCGGCGCCCACCATGGGGATTCCGTCGATCTCCTGTCTGCCTGAGCGGAGGAAACCGTAATAGTCGTTATCCAGGAGAATCGCCAAGAGGTTTCGCATAAACAGTATTGGTCCTGCAACCGGGAAACCGCGATGATGTGTTTTGTCTCAGACCGGTGTAGCTGCTAGGTTTTATTTATGAATCCTGGGCAGCTGGCTCCTGTTCTGACTCCGCATGGGCGCCTCTTGCTGGCGATGGAGGACGACGCCATTGCACTCGACGCCGTGGTCGCGAAGCGCTTGCAGACGGCGTTCGCGCGCGGCGCGGGCCATGGGCTTCTGCAACTCGGAGCCGGCGAAGTGGGAACGGCGCTGCCCGCTGTCTTCTCGTACTGGCGTGAGTTTGCGGGTCGCTATGTCACCGTACTCTGCACACTCCTCGGCTGCTTCTCAGAGAAGCTGGCGGCCTGCTTCTGAGCCGCCTCACTTCAGGGATGATTCTGTCTTCACCGGAAGATTGAGCAGGCGGCGCAGCGCGTTGATATCCGGACGCACAATACCAGCGCTCAACGGCACTTCGTTCTGGCGTTCCCAGCCTTGCAGCAGGGCCTCGACCATTTCTTTGCCGTCCGGATCGGCGACCGCCTGCAACGGCGTGCGCCCACCCAGGGCAGGAATCTTGGTGCGAACCCATCCCTCGACCTGCTTCTGCACCTCCGCCTCAATCTGGCGGCGGATGGCAGGGTCGCGCATCAGGTCGTCCTGGTCGATCTCCTCTTCGGCACCGCGCAAGGCATTCCTTTGCTTCGCCTGCTTGATCATCTGCTCCGGTGTCTCCGTTTCCGTGCCGGCGTGTGTCGCCTGGGAGCCAAGGCGTAGCTCGATCTCTTCCCGAATCTGCTTGGCGCGGTTGGCTGAGTTCACTTCCACCAGCAGCGTCTTCCCGAAGATCTTCAGATGACCCAGGATGGTGCTCTCCCACGTCGGGTGCATCTTGTTGCCCTTCTTGATCCAGGCGAATTCCACAGTCTGCAGCGAGCCGTCGCGGTTTTGCTCCGCCTCTTCGAGCAATGTCTCCTTGTCCACACCCCAAGCCAGTGGAGCGAGCGCGTCAAAGGTCGACTGCGCCGATTGGGTGTTGAAATGGAGTTTGTGAGAGAGAAACGGCTCCCCATCGGTGTTCTGCAGTTTCGGCGGTTTGCTCAGGGCATCGCGAATATCGAGGTACACGGTGCGAATCTCATCGGCATACCGCGTCAGGTCGGCGGCGGCAAGTTCGCGGTTTTGCCTCTTGATCTTGCGCTGCAATTGCGCGCGCAGCTTGATGATCTCAACCTTCCTGCCGGGAGGAATGGGACGCGGCGCCAATCTGCCCAGTGTGGCAACTTCGGGCAATATCCAGATCTGTGCATAGAGCACGTCTCCGGGCCGCATTGTCTCGCTTCCCGAGTGCTCCTCGATCTCGGTTTCCTCGCCGAGTAGAAGATCTCGCAGCACCGCACCCTGCCCCGGATGGACGCGGACAATCTCATAGAAGCTGACCGGCCGCGTGATGGCCTGCTCCAGAATCAGATACTCCAGGCCGGAGAGGCGGCTTGCGGCTTTTTTCAAATATGCCTGCGCGACCACGCCGCCCCGCGGCTTCAGCGCACGCCGGCGAAGAGGCTTTTCCGGGTCCCACTCAAACAGAACATACGGGCTGAAGATGCTGATTTCCTCCTGCATGTCGCTCAAGGGAACTGGGTCATCATCCTGATTGAAGTCCGCCCAGGCATCGAGAAGGGCGTCGCCAAAGTCGCGCTTCATAAGCCGCATCAAATCCGCGGTGAGCCGATCAGAGGCGTCGCGCTGCCTGCTCCATGGCGTGTCAAGCGTCTCCGGGCCAGGGAAGGCGAGGGTTGCTTTCGATAGACAGCACTGCTTGTACTTCTTGCCGCTGCCGCAGGGACAGGGATCGTTTCTGCCGGTCTTCTCGCGAGGATGAGAACGCATACCGCCAGCATATCGCGACGAACCGTCGTGCGGGTAGATCAGCGCCATGGACATGCTATGTGGGATGGGGATCTTGGGATCCTTGGTGATCGACTTTTGGCGCAAGGGCCGCATCGATTTCCTTGAGAAGTAAACTGGTGCATCATCTGCTCCAGCGGCGGCTCCAAATAGGCCTCTGAAATGCGCGGCGTGGCGCCGGCCACACGGGGTCCCCACGGACAGGTCTTGGTCCGTGGGGTGTAGGCTCCCACTGCGTGACCTCATCGACGGCGTTGATGTGATCGGCGTCCTTCTCGCCGCCCTCTGGCTGGTCTTCCTGATGCACCGTATCCAGGCGCAGAAAGCCCGGCCGGCCCTGCGGTGCGACTTGCGCCGTTCGCCGATCGACACCGCGGCGGCCAGCGTCTGGGTGTAGTTCAAAAGCCGCTCGCAGTAGCGCTGGTGGTGGCGCAAGTTATACAGGTGAACCACGGAAATGGTGGCCAGGGGCGCATACTCCGGCCACTTGTAGACCTCATGCTAGCGCTCCAGAATGCGCCGCGTAGCCGGGCCGCCCAGCGTCTCGTGCGCCTCGTCGACCGAAGCCAGCAACTCGATGCTGGCCCGCGTGTAGAGTTCGGCGAAACGCCGACGCCGATAGGCTGTCCCCTGGACCCGACTGCTGGCCGTGTAGCGCGCGATCAGCCGCGTGACCTGCGCCCGGCTCAGCTCTGTCATCTTCTCGATGCAGCGCCGCACCAAGGCAAGGCCCGCGCCGCGTTGCCCTTCTGAGCATACTGCTGCCCTACCAGCACGTACTCCACCCAGTCATAGAACTGCTGGTGGTGTTGGGCTTCAATCCGGATATTCTCGTTGGCCAAGACAAACCGGCCAATCGCTTCCAAACTCGACTCCTCTGCTCGATCCATGTGGAAGTTCATTACCCAGCATGACCGCCCCTTCAGCCTCATCTTGCGTTGGACAAGGGTTCATCTGCTCAAAAGACAATTGACATGCTATCCTATCTGTGTCTGCGCACCAAAGGGGCACGGTGACGGGGTGCACTATGCTGGTCTTCAGGGCTGGATCGATAGAGAGTTCGCAGGCATCAAGACACGTTGTTCTAGCATCCCTATTATGGAAACTCCTCTAGCGTGGTGGAACGCATGGCTTCTTGTGTATTCTTCGTTTGCCATTTTGTGGCAGGCAGCGCCTTGAAGCTCGCGACTGGTGTGATTTCCGGTGCAATCGTGTTTGTTTTGTTGTCCACGTATTTCAAGCTGGAAAGCTATATCACTGGACAGCTATATCTCTTTGATCCAAACCATACGTGGGGTGATGAATGAACGATAAGAAGATTACTGTGACATCTCCGTTATTACCTCCTCTGAGCGAGTTCGTCTCATACCTCGAGGATATCTGGGAGAGAAAGTGGATTACCAATAACGGCTACTATCACGGTGAACTTGAAAGGTCGCTGCGTCAATACCTGGGTGTTGATTTTATCAGCCTTTTTACTAACGGTACTCTTCCGCTGATTACGGCATTGCAAGCTCTGCGCATCACAGGTGAGGTCATCACAACTCCCTACAGTTTCGTCGCAACGACGCACTCGCTTTGGTGGAACGGGATCAAACCCGTATTTGTGGATGTTGATCCCCTGACCGGCAACCTGGATCCGGACAAAATTGAAGCGGCCATTACGCCGAGGACTACAGGGATTATGCCGGTCCATGTATATGGCAACCCCTGCAACGTAATACGGATAGGCGAGATCGCCGACAAGTATGGCTTGAAGATCATATACGATGCTGCGCACGCATTTGGTGTCAGTGTGAACGGAAAGAGCATTCTATCTTTCGGAGATATGTCCACTATGAGCTTTCACGCGACGAAGGTCTATAATACCGTAGAAGGTGGCGCACTCATCTGTCGCGATGCCGCAACAAAGAGCAGAATAGACTATCTCAAGAACTTCGGATTTGTCGATGAGGTAACTGTTGTGGCGCCCGGTATTAACGGTAAGATGGACGAGTTTAGGGCTGCATATGGACTTTTGACTTTGAAGTATATTGATGCCGCAATTGAGCAGCGTAAAAGGATTGTCACGCAATACCGTGATGCACTGGGCGGGATCGAAGGCATCACGTTCTTTGGGGATATGCCCGGCGTTCACCATAATTACTCGTATTTCCCTATCTTTATTGATGAAGTGAAGTTTGGCATAAGTCGGGACGCCCTTTATGAAAAAATGAAAGGCAAGAATATCTATGGACGAAGGTACTTTTACCCGCTCATCAGTACTTTCTCGACTTATCGGGGATTGGAATCTTCCAGCCCAGGCAATTTGCCGGAGGCTCACAAGATTGCTAACAGTGTTATTTGCCTGCCATTGCACGCAGAAATGACCGCGGAAGATGCTGAACGAGTGATCAACTCTCTGGAGGTAAATCAGTGAAACTTGGCATCATGCAGCCATATTTTCTTCCATATCTTGGGTACTGGCAGATGATTAACGCTGTAGACAAGTATGTTGTCTACGATAATGTGACATATATCAAGGGCGGGTGGATTAATCGTAACAATGTTTTGGCCTCAGGGCGGAAACAGTTGTTTACTATATCTCTACGGGGGGCTAGTTCTTTCAGATTAATCAATGAAATTGAAATTGGTGACAGTTTTAGCAATATCCTCAAAATGGTGCAGATGAACTACGCTAGGGCTCCCTATTTTAAGGATGTCAGAGACTTGCTGGAACAGATCATTTCATTTGAATCCCGCCTCCTTGCGGAATTCAACGCGAACAGCATCCGAGAAATCATGAGATACCTTGACATCAACACAGAGATACTCATTTCATCGAAATTGCCATTATGCACAGATGCAAAAGGGAAGGATAAGGTAATTATGATATGTGAGCATCTGGGAGCAGACACATATTACAATGCGATTGGCGGCAAGGAACTGTATGAGAGGGGTGAGTTTCGCGCGCATGGCATTGATTTGAGGTTCCTAAAGACAAATCTGACGCCATATAAACAACTTAAGGACGTTTTCGTCGCAGGTTTGTCTATCCTCGATGTATTGATGTTCAATTCGCCGACTGAGATCAAGCAGATGCTTGACGATTACGAGTTGGAATAGGGGAGGCATATGTTTGATGCAATTGGCGGGTATTTTGAGCTTGAGTGCGGTGCGCCAGGAGTGGAGTGCCACGAAATGGCCGAGAAGTTGAATACCGGCAGAAATCGCCTGGAATATATCATGCGCACTAGCGCAATGTCTCGTTAATATAATTGACTATGCGCCGAGGGTCATCTTAAGATGAGGAGACCCAAATATGCGCGTAGCTCAGCCCATCGTTCTTGCAGCAGATGTTCGGCGGAAGCTGGGCAGTTAGGGTTTAACGGACGAAGATGACATTGAGATGCACTTTTGAGTACAGGAAGGCTATCACAATTAGCATACTATGCTGTAGCATCTGGCTGGTCTCCTGTAGTTCGGCAATTGTAGTAATGCCGATCCCGTATGGCGCGATCGCAAACAACCATAACTGGACAGATGGGTCCGGAGATCAGATACGGGCGCAGGCAGGATGGTTATTGCAGGATCACGGTATTTTTTACTGGTATGGCACTGATTACTCAAAGTCTAATTCCTACCCTTCGGTAAATGGTCTTGAAGGCGGGTACGCGCAGATTAGACTCTATACTTCGACGGACCTTGTCAATTGGGTCAATAACGGCGCTGTAGCCGATCTATCGAGCATTCCTGGCTACCGTTCGAGTGACGGAGTTGGCCGGGTCAAAGTTGCTTACAACAGCTCCACAAAAACGTACGTGATGTTCGGCGAATGGGACAATTCGTCACAAACGAGGAACACACTCATATTTTACACAAGCACCTCCCCCTTGGGTCCTTTCACTTATCGCAATTTCACCTCGTTTCCCTGCGGCTATACGATGGGAGATTTGGGATCCGTATACTCCGACAGCAGTGGAGCATTTCTAAGTCTTACTCAGGATAATCCCTCTCAGAATGGGTCCATCTGCATCGCAAAACTGGCTCCCGATTACCTCAGCATCTCCTCGATAGTGGCCACCATTGTGCCCACTGGTTGTGGATCCCTGTCCAATGAGGGTGGATGCAAGGAAGCTTCCAACCTGATCAAGGTGGGCGATAACTATGTCCTCACCGCTTCAGATACGGTCGGTTGGGGTTCCAGTCCTACGTCAGTATTTACCGCGTCAAACCTAGCTGGGCCATGGGCGCAATTGGGGCATATTCACACAAAACCCTCGTCGAGCAATTCATTCAACACCCAGCACGATCACATCATTCCCATCGTGGGGAATCGGGGTACATTCTATCTTTATATGGGCGATCGCTGGCTGGAATTCGGAGGAGCTACGGGAATTGGCTTTTACCAGTTCTCGCCGGTTACCTTTGACAGTAGTGGTGTGCCAACGCTGCATGGAGATACGCTATGGTATCCAAATGCGCCTACGGGCACATGGAGTCTTTCCGCATCAAAGGGAAGTTGATGCGTATTCCGGTCGATGTGGGCAGCATTTTTTCGGCTCTTGACGAGAAGCTGTAAAAGTCGTCGTGTTAGGCGGATTTTTTGAAAAGCGAGGAATTGGGATCTTGTAGCGGACCGGCGTTGCGCTTTGAGGAGCAGGTAGGTGAGATTGCGGTAGCCGCGTCCCCTCGGCGCAAAGGAAGAGTGGACTCATCCGCACATTTGGTGAACCAAGGGAGGCAACTTTCCTGACGGGATATTCGGCGGTACAAGAAGAGCAACTCTGGCGTTCTACGGATGAGTCCGATGGAAGAGAAGGCAAAAATGTCAGAGATGGGAATATACACTGCCTAATGCTGGAAGACCGTGATAAAATCCAAAATGACTAGCATCTTCGAAAGGAATGTGACGGCATACACGCTATTTTGTCCTGATCGATCAGAGGCATGATGAGTCACAGTTCCGCAACGTCACATCTGAGGTGAGGAGCTTATGAAGAAGAAAATCATTCTTTTTGGGGCAACCGGAAACACTGGATCATATTTGCTGAAATACGCGCTGGAGTTTTTCAATAGAGACGAGTTCGAGATTATCGCTTCAGGTGGGCGCGAAA
>Ga0302275_10004531_pt1 | contig 13693 bp, 13 predicted proteins | sample III_Bog_N2_2_FD_200229 | JGI IMG/M metagenome (GOLD analysis project Ga0302275, IMG submission 200229) | Peat permafrost microbial communities from Stordalen Mire near Abisko, Sweden - III_Bog_N2_2 | ecosystem: Environmental > Terrestrial > Soil > Wetlands > Peat | place: Sweden: Abisko...
ATGACCGCCGACTGGGTCCCCCTCCCCTACGAAGTCCTAAAAACAATTTCGAACCGCATCGTAAACGAAGTCCGAGGCGTGAACCGCGTAGTCTACGACATCACCTCGAAGCCTCCGGGGACGATTGAGTGGGAGTGAAATTCCGACACCGCGGACGACCCGCTTAAGGCGGACCGGACCGGATCGAACAACAACCTACCTTCAAATTAGCGGCCAGATTCGAGACTATCATCACAGTTTACGGTAATATCGGCGTATGTCGATGGCGGTGATGATTTCGGCGTTCGGCTGCGAGAGGAAGAACAACTTCCGGCTCGAGGGTCCTCTGTCCGACGAAGTCATGATCAACCAGATGCTCGAGGAGCGGGAAATCGACCCGATGTGCAGCTTTGTGCCAATGGCCAGCGAGGCGTTGTCCCACACTTCCACAACCAGCTATGTTTTCGCTTGCGACGCAAAACCGAACTCCGAAAGCCTCTACCGACAACTGAATCAGCTTCGGGAGTACCAGCAGAAGCTGAAACAGGCCGCGCGTACCGTTACACTGCGACTGCAGTCGCTCGATACAGGATTATGGAAATATGATGCGCCCCATGACGTAGCGCAAACCGACGGGCCGGAAGGATGGTCGCTCAGCACCTCCGAACCGAACACCGTCGCTCCATGCCTGCAGCTCGCATTCACGCAAGGCCCACTCTTTTTCGGTAGCATTCAAGAGGACGTCTGGGCCTTTATAGTCAGCGTTGATCGTAAGGTTAGCGAGTCGCTCCGCGACTGGCAGCGACAACTCAACTTGGCGCTGCTCCAAGTGAACAGGGCCGTCGCAGTCATCCTCCATAAGATTGCAGGCTCAGGAACAGGTTTTTTCTGTGGCATGCGTTGGGAGCGAAGGCGCTGGTTTTTGCGTCACGGGGCGCGACCCCCGAAAATCAGGCTAGCGGCGATCTCTAGCCTGTTTCCTGAGGCGTGTCTAGGCCTCTGATCGCTGACTCGTCAATCTTTCTACACGCCTCCAAGAACCGAATTTGGAGGAAAATATGGACTTTACATCGGGAGTGCCCACCGAACGGGTTCTCCGCGTCCACACCGCTGCGAAATTGTTGGGGTGCTCAAATCGGACCGTACGCCGCCGAATCCTAGAAAAAAAGATTCCCGCCGCTCGCATTGGACAACGAGCCTGGGGCATCCGCATCTCTGACGTCAACTGCGTAACGCGCGACTGTGGAGGTGATCGTGATCGAGATTGAAATCATGGCAGGATCGGGAATTGGCCGCTGCACAATTCGGATCGGGCGAACGATTGTGGTCTTTCTTCTTTCGTTCGCGGGCTTTTCGCATTGGCGATGGTAGCTGTGTGCCCCACTCATCGCGCCCTTTGCGATGAGTGGGCTTCCACGGTCGCATACCGCATAGCTTCACGCGTGCACCACCCGCAGCCCCAACGCCTTCTCAAACGGATCAAAATCGCGATCCCGGTGCAGCAGCTGATTTCCAGTAAGCAGGCAGAATGTAGCGATCCAGCAGTCGATCGTTTTGCGGACCGTATAACCATGCCGGCGCAGAGTGCGGTAGTTCGTCGCGACCGCGATCGCGTTTTCAGCGCCTCCCGTCGGAAATACGGCGAACGTAAGAAGCTGATCCCGGATCCTTCGAAATTCACCCGCGTCCCGAACGCCCTGCAGCACTTCGCAGAGGATCATGTCGGTGAGACCGATTCGCTTTAACGGCAACTGCCGGTCGAGCCAATCCGTTTCCGCATTGACCGTTCCCCCGAGATAGTCAATCCAAACGGTGGTGTCTACAATCACCATTCCAATCACTCACTATTACGCCCCAGCCGGGATTCCTCGAGATTTCCTTCCCACTTCACCGTGCCACGAAACCGCCGCATTCCCGCCTGTGCGTGCGTCTGCACCAGCAAACGAAGGCCCGCCTCAACCGTCGCCTTTTTCGTATCAGCGCCGCTCACTCGCATAGCCTGCCGCATCAGGGCGGGTGGCCCATTCAAGCCGTCGTTTGGCTTGAGTGGGGGCAGCTCGACGGCTGGACAAAGGGTCCCTGCCGCTCGCTCGCGGCGTCTTGCAGTCCATTCGCACTCGATCTCCACTCGTCCTTCGCGGCCGGTTGAGTATTGAAGAAAACTGCTCCAATGCCAATCTTCCGGACGTTCGCATAACCCGCGCTTCACAGGATTGCGATGGATATACCGAAGTTTCTCCACAAACTGGCGATAATTGCGGATGTTGAAATCGTAATAACGCTTCTGCCAGAAATGCTCGGGAAAATCTCCAGTCAAGGCGGGCTTCACTGGGGCGCCCGCGACCAAGCGCCGTGACACGCCCTGCTTCAGCGACTTGAGAGCGTCGGCGAGCAGGCCGCGCTCCGGTTCGCTGAGCAGTAAGTGAACATGCTCGGGCATGATTACATAGCCGTAAACGTGGAGGCCGAAATTGCTCCGCACCCGCTCCAGTGCTAACTCGAAGATACACTTGGAGGGATCGGGCGTAAGCAACGGCAGCCGATGGTAACAGGAAAATGTGACGAAGTGGGTGTGACCTGATTCTTGAAATCGTTTTAATCCCCAGGGCATGAGGACAGGTTACGTCCCGCGAAAGTCCCCACTCAAGCCAAAAGCAGGCTTGAATGGGGCACCATCAGGAAACCAGTGTCAGATCGGGAAGCGAGGGTGCCCCACCCATCGCGCCCTTTGCGATGAGTGGGCTTCCACGGTCGCATACCGCATGGCTTCACGCGTGCACCACCCGCAACCCCAGCGCCTTCTCAAATGGATCAAAATCGCGATCGCGGTGCAGCAGTTGATTTCCAGTAAGCAGGCAGAATGTAGCGATCCAGCAGTTGATCGTTTTGCGGACCGTATAACCATGCTGCCGCAGTGTGCGGTAGTTCGCTGCGGCGGCAATCGCGTTTTCCGCTCCTCCCGTCGGAAATACGTCGAACGTAAGAAGCTGATCCCGGATCCTTCGAAATTCACCCGCGTCCCGAATGCCCTGGAGCACTTCACAGAGGATCATGTCGGTTACACCGATGCGCTGGAGCGGCATCTCGCGGTCAAGCCACTCCGTCTCTGCATTTACAGTCCCACCGAGATAATCAATCCAAACGGTTGTGTCTACGATTACCATTCGAGTCACCCGGTATTGCGGCCCAGTCGAGACTCATCAAGATTTCCTTCCCACTTCACTTTGCCGCGGAATCGCCGCATGCCAACCTGTGCGCGCGTCTGAATCAACAAGCGAAGCCCTGCCTCGACAGTCGCCTTTTTCGTATCCGTGCCCCCGGCCCGCATCGCTTGCCGCATCAAGCTGTCGTCAATGTCAATATTGGTCCGCATAACCTGCCATTCTCCAATGTGTAATGTTCTCACATCTATGTGTATAGCACAAGTTACGGTGCGCCAGCGCCTGCCCTGAGTTTGTCGAAGGGTTCGCGACCGTTCTTTTTTCATCACATCCGCGCTGTGCCCACCATCACAGACACCATCGCTCCGCAATGCGAGGATGATTCCTAGATCGTGACAGCGAAGCGTGTGCCCGCCTCCAGAGGCGACTGCAACACTTCAGAAAGCTCATCTCAATCCGCTCTTTTACAACCGAAAAGCCGAACCGGGCCAAGCGTGAATTCCCGAATCAGAACTGCAAAAACCAGAGAATTTATCGTAAGTCCTTATTCTGGAATACTTTGATATAACTCCTTATTTCTCAAAGACTGAAGCGAAAAAATCCTCCTAATCCACTGATTCCTAAAGACCAGGGGGGAGGGGGGTAGAGGTACTAACCAGTAAACATGTGCCAGATCGGGACTCTCATTCCGGTAGTCGCCAATGCACGTTTCCGCGACCGGCCAGTTCTAAGTTCCGCGCTGAATCACTTGTTGGTACTCGGTAGGAGAATATCCCGTGATCGAGCGGAAATCGTTGATCAGATGTGCTTGATCGAAGTAGCCCAACTCCAGCGCCAACTGCGGCCAGTCGGGTTCGTCGCCGCCTTGGAAGCGTTCGATCAATTCATGCAAACGATATCTCCGGATCACCCACTTCGGGCTGACTCCCACATATTCGCTGAACACACGTTGCAACGAACGCTTGCCGATGCCGGATTGGCGGACCAGGTCATCGACTGTCTTCATCTCGCGGTCCTGCAAAATCTGTTCCACCAGACGGCATGACAATTCGACTTTGTTGTCCGCAACGGGCTTGCGTTGCCGAAAGAATGCGTTCGCCGCCTCAACCTTCTCGTCTTCGACGCTTGACGACAAAACAGTGTGCTGCAAGGCGGTCACGTCGTCTCCGAGGATGCTCTCGACAGCCACCGTGCGGTCCGCCAGTTTCGAAACCGCATAACCGAGGAACGGACGAAATCCCCCAGGCTTGAATTTCACTCCGAAAACCTGGGACTGGCCGACGAGCGTGCGCGAGAACATTTTCGTTTGCACTCCCGCGACCACCGATGCCTCGGGTTCAAAGATCACGTGTACATTCGGATGCGGCACGCTTTCCGCCAGTTGCGGGTCGCAACCACGAAGGTCCCAACCGATCATCCAATAGTGAGCAATCCAGTCTTTCAGTTCTGGCGCAGGGCTTCTCCGCGCATGTCTCATCTTGCCCGCAGGCAGCGGACGCCGCAACATGCCGCGAGCCTTGCCCACTTCCGGGTCGTAGATTTCCTGCACCTCTCCGCTCTGAGTCGCGGAGGCCACAGTTTGTCGCGTTTTTCCAATCATGCCCGACTCGTTCGGCTTATATTCTCTTTCGAGGACGCGCTGGAGTACAAGATCACAAATCGCAACGCGTGAGGAAGACGATGCCCGAACTGCTAATCCGCAAATCGATCGAGGTGAACGCGCCTGTCGAAACTCTATGGAGAGTGCTGACCGACGCTGCATTCATTCCACAGTACATGTTTGGCTGCAATGCCGAAACCGACTGGAAGCCGGGATCTCCGTTGCTGTGGAAGGGCGCGGCCGATGGCAAAATTTATGTCAAGGGCCAGGTCATCGCCTTCGATCCTCCGCAGCGACTCGTCTACACCATCTTCGATCCCAACTCCACGATCCAAGATATTCCCGCGAACTACCTGACTATGACTTGCAACCTCGAGAAGCGCGGCGATTCTTTGTCGAAACTGGAGTTCGTCCAAGGCGATTACGCCGCGGTTGAAGACGGCCAGAACCGCTACAACCATTCGCTCGACGGAGACGACACCGTGCTGCAGCGAATAAAAAAGCTCGCGGAAGCGGCGGCGAAAGATCGGAATTGAACGCGATCAGGCATGAATGCGAACATTTCTCGAAGCTTGGTTCGGCGCTCCTTCCGCAACTCGGTCCGACGCCTGCTTCCGCGCCTGAGCAAACGCTTGTGGAAGAAAACGCAGCAGATCGGTCGCAACCAACGAATTTTCGCCGACGGATTCGCAGGCCAGATCTCCCGCGAGCCCGTGGAGATAGACAGCCATGGCGGTCGCCTCCAGCGAATGGTCGGGATGTTGCGCAATCAGTCCTGCGACCATTCCTGTGAGAATGTCTCCGGTTCCGCCCGTCGCCATACCTGGATTGCCCGTGGCATTCACCCACACCGTGCCATCGGGTGACGCGACCAAGGTGCGATGCCCCTTGAGGACGACGATCAGCACGTGCTCGCGTGCGAATTCGCGCGCCACTTTGAGGCGGTTCGCCTGGATCTCAGCAATACTCAGCCCGGTCAGACGCGACATCTCCCCGGGATGCGGCGTGATAACCAGCCTGCGTCCGCTTCCGTTTAACTGATCGATGTTTTGGTCGAAGGCATTCAGTCCATCTGCGTCGACTACGAGGTTGACGACCGCTGCACCGCCAGACGACCTTTCACTACGTTGGACGATTTCTCGCACCAACTTAGAAGTTTCTGCATTGCGCGAAATTCCTGGACCAATGGCCAGCGTTTTATGTTGCAGAAGTGAATCGAGCTTCGCTCCCAAAGCCCGCAGGGAGATCGTACCCTCGTCGGTTTCCGGCAGCGGCTCGGTCATCAATTCGGGATGAAACGATGCAATCGTGGGGAGCACCGATTTCGGCGTGGCGACGGTTGAAAGTCCTGCACCGGCTCGTAGCGCGGCGAATCCGGCCATGGCCGCGGAACCGGCTTTGCCGAATGATCCTCCAATCACCAATACGTGCCCGTAGCTGCCCTTATTTCCTTCCCGGTCTCGCGGGGCGAGCAGTGGCGCGAAGTCGAGCGGAGTACCGAGATTCAACCCAAGTTCGGAGACGATTGCTTCGGAGGGTGAACCGATGGGCGCAATCACGGTCGGGCCGCCGGTTAAGTCCGCAAAGACGTGAGCCGGACGGGGAGCTGTAAAGGTAACAATCGCATCGGCGCGTGCCTGGCTCCGAGCATTGTCTTTTGCATCTCGCGGCTGCGGCTGCATCGCGTCGGCATCGGCGCCCGTGGGGATGTCGATAGCAACCACAACAGCACCTGCCGCGTTCAACTTGGCGATCGCCGCGGCATATAAGGGACTGACAGGCGGCCGAAAACCCGTCCCCAGGATGGCATCCACGATCACATCCGCGGTGAATACCTCGGATGCCTGCGTCGAATCGAGATCGCCAACATTGCGCACGACGCTTGGCGAGCTATGCGACGGCAACGGCTGAAAAGTCCGTAACAACTGCTCGTACATGACCGCCGCATCGCCGCGAAGTTCCTCCGGATCGCACAAAAGAAGGAGTCGCACTGCACGCCCAGCCTCTGCCAGCTTGCGGGCAGCTACGAAGCCATCGCCGCCGTTATTGCCCTTGCCGCAAACAATGCCGACGCGTTCCGCCTGCGGATATTCGGAAACGATAAAATGTGCCGCCGCCGCGCCGGCATTCTCCATCAAAGACAAAGTTGGTACGTGAAAGCGCTCAGCAGTTACGCGATCGATTTGACGCATCTCCGCTGCGCTGACGATTTTCATGAACAGAATGCCTCGCCTGTGGACGTCGTTACCTTCACGCAAGAAGCGAGTATAGCTTGGCAACCCATTGGCCTGCCCTACAGCTGTTTCCCAGAGAGTGTTGTGTAAGTGGGTCGCGTGCTTGTGCGGCGCGCCGGAAGGTTGTTACGATTCTCCAGACATCATGCCTACTTTAATCTCGACTCCCATGCGCATTGAATCTGCCGGAAACAGGCCCAAGATCATTGACGAGTTTGTCGGCCGCGTGAACACCAAGACAGAGGGTATCAGCGTTGCGCACATGCGCAGTCCCGAAGGTTGGGAGGAACCCGGCCAGACTCCTGAGTTTGACGAATATACGGTGGTGTTGCGCGGAACGCTGCGGGTGGAACACCACGCCGGCGAACTCGATGTCGCCGCCGGACAGGCGGTCATCGCGCACCGCGGAGAATGGGTACGTTACTCGACTCCACTAAGCGGCGGGGCTGAGTACATCGCACTTTGCCTCCCGGCATTTTCTCCTGACACGGTGCATCGCGACGCCTAAGCTAACGAGTCCAGGGCGGGATGAGACGGGCAGAGCACGGCGGTGTCGTCCAAGTTAGATTTACGAGGCTCGGGACACGCTCTTTGGCGGTCCGCACACAGATTCAAACCAGCGGCTGATGTAGACCTGCGCGTGAGCCTCGCCGCAAAAGTGGCGCGCACTGGCGCTGGACGCCGCCACCAGGTCCCACTTGATGACTGAAAGGTTTTTCTCTCCACACTCAATCACGTACCAATGAATGGGATTGTCCGTGACGATTCCGCAGATTTCACACTGAAATTCTTTCAAACTCGACATGCTCTGTCCCGCCTCCTTCGAACCGCCGCAGCTTCCCGATTGAGTGATCCGGCAAGCTAGTATAACGGCTCGCAAGGAGCCAGCGAGAATGTCGTTCGAGCGCGGCCTTATTCCACGTTCGCGAGTTCGGAGTTCAGCCCAACGATGTCGGCTCCGAGGTCCTTGCCATCCGTCCCCTTTTTCTTATAAGGGCTGCTGGGCAGAAGTTCGTAGTTTCCGCCATCTCCGTTTTGGTAGCTTGTGAAATCAACATCGGAAACGGTTTGCGGAAACATATTTTTTGCCGGCCAGCTCGATGGCGGGAAACTTGATGGAGATGCAATCAACCCGTTGTTGGTAAACGTGTAACTGGTAAAGCACTCGTTCATAGTGGTAAGCGGAACATCGTGGCGCGCGCAACTGTCGCGGTTGTCCGCATTCCATATCGGAGCTTCTCCCGTGAGCACGAGGTTGTTGGTGAATACGAATCCGTACATGGGCGGTTTCTTTAACGCGTCTCCTACAATCATCATGTGACCGCTGGCATATGGAAACGCGGTCACATGATTGATGGTGACGGTATTCAGTGGATTCTTCGTCCACCCATTCACGATTTCGAACGCCGTCCCCCCACCCATATACTTCGGATTGAGATCGTCGAGGACGACGTCATGAATGCTCCAACGTGTTCCTGCAAGTGCGGCCGCTCCATTCCTTCCGTTTCCTGAGATCGCAGTCGCCAACTGCAGTCCGCCGCCGGCGTGCGATACATGCACGTAGCGGATGGTCACGTCCGTCACCTGGCAGAGGGGACAAACATTGGTGTGTCCCGAATGCTGGTTCTTGGGAGTTATGAGAATGCCGTATCCGTTTTGCGTGAAGCCTCCCCAGCAATTCTCCATAAGATTGCCGTCCACCAGCACTCGAACCGCATTCTTCAGTTCCAAGTGGTCCTTAACGACAAACGGACGGCCATTCTTCCCCCCGACAAACCCTGGGCTGCCGGGCATCCACTGCCAGGGTTTCCAAAAATGGTTGCTTAGGATTTCAATATCGGAAGGAGTCAAGGTCGCAGGGCCTCCGCCAAACATGATCGCTTCGCCCGAAGATTCCAGAAAGTTGTCCTGAATTTTGTAAGGACCATCCTGCGTATCGCTGAGCCCACCCGAGATGGCTTGTGAATCGGTACAAATTCCGGTTACCGCGATGCAATGAAAGTCGGTGAAATAGGAATCGACAATGGCCGCGTTCGTGGCCCCATTCAGACTTATTCCAACGTAGGTCTCATCCTGCGGACCACCATGCAGCCACAGGCGATCAAACACAATGTGATCCACCGTACCTTGGCCTGAGAACAGCCGCCCGCCAGGAGTACCCGCCGGACGCGTCACTTCCAGTCCCACGAAGCGATAGAAATTCGCGCCCTTTGCGAACACGAACGGGCCGTCGTTATCCGTTTCCGTCTGCACCCTGGCCATCACGTTCGCCGGATTGTTACAGGCATACTGCGGCCGTCCCTCGAGAGTAGCCACTCCGGCATAACACGGAGTTGCGCGCTGCCCCTCGGCTGGCATCGAGCTATCCGGAGCGCTGGTTCGTATGATGATCCAGGAATTGACATTGCAGTTTTTTGCCGGCACAGTGAACACGCCCGTAAAAGTGGCGCCCGCTTGCAACTCCAACGTGTCCCCGCAAGCGGCATTGTTCAAAGCGGATTGCAGGTTGCCGCCTGCGCTGACGCTGAGCACGGCTCCCGGCGCGGGCGTGTCCGCCACGGCGCTGGGCACAGTCACACGCGGTAACTCGGCTGGACCATCGTAAGTTTGACCAGCAGCGGAGACCGCCGCGCCTCCAAGCGCCAGGAGAAACAGCAAGCCACTCAGCCGTCGTAGCGAAGTCCGAGAAGCGTGCGATCGCGATGAGTGAGATTGGGAACTGAGCGGCTGTGAACGCTGCACCTTCGCCTGCATGGTTTGAGACCACGACGCTGTGCTCAACGAAACGATGCCGAGCATCAGAAAAAATGTAGGGAGCGCAAAGAAAAGAATTGCGGCGGTCGCTATAAGAATCACAAGCTCACCTCTGAGAATTGGGAGTAGAGTACGACGACGATGGTCGGATTGGCCGACCCAAAAGCCGTAACGGATTATGCGTTAAATCCGTTTCGGAATCTCCACTCAGAAGTGCAGTGTGTAAGTCGCTTGTGCAACAAAGGGAAATCTTAATAACGCAAACGGAAGCAATTCCCGGAAGAGCACGGGGCGGTGAATCATCCCTCTGCTGCGATCGGAACCGTTAACTCGGTCGTCTCGCTACCAGCTGAGCCGTGGCTTTTCTTTCGACTTCTTCGCGATAGTGCAGAACGAGGAGTCCGTTCGCGAGCTGCAGGAGTTCCCCAGGTGCCAGCAAGTGGGCCGGATCTTTGGGCCCTCCGGCTAGTTTGAGTTGTTCCAGCGTAAGCGTCTTGTAGATCAGAAATCCGCCGGGTTTCACGGTCTTCACAATCTCCGGAAAAATTTTCCGGTCGAGATAAAAGAACGCCATAACGATATCAAACTGAATTTGCGAAGCCTGGAAGCGGGTGAGATCATCTACTACAAAGTGCATGTGGGACGCGAGCGGTCCGGCTTGTTGCCGAGCCTGCCCGACTCCGATTTCGGAGATATCGATCAGCGTGACATCCCAACCTTGTTTGGCCAGCCAAATGGCATTCCGCCCTGCCCCACCCGCAAGATCGAGCGCGGTTCCTCCCGCTGGAAACGCCGGTCGAAAGTATTCTGAAAACGCGTCGATGAGAAGTTCGTCGGGGTGCGTCCACGTTGCCGTGCCCGCCGCCTCACGATATTTTTCGTCCCAGCGCTGCCGCTCGTCGGCCCACCTCTCGTCGTCGGAACGGCGCACCGGACAACCTCGAGACATATTCCTGCACCTCAGAAACTTTGATTCTAGTCTCCTGAACTTCACCCTCGACGATTGCACTCTCGACGATTTCGCGCTTAACGATTTCACGCTCGGCCGTAAACAGAAAGGTTCGACATGCCCCGAGTGACTCCCTTCGCAACGCGGCCTTCGGGCAATAACGGAGCCTCGCTACCTCCGCGAACCGGCGGAGGCGGCGGTGGTCGTGGGCGCGGCAACGACGATAGCATGCCGAACTATGGGGACCGCCTGCGAAAAGCTCGTCTGGGACTTGCCATTGGCATGACGCCGGTTGTGGTGCTTTTCATTTCGTATACGGCGGTGTACCTCATTCGCCGAGGGTTCGTAAGCATTGATGTGCCCAACGCCGCTTATGTGCAGGCATGGATTCCTGTCCGCTTGCCTTGGATTTTATTATTAGCGAATACGGCCGCGCTTTTGGCCAGTAGCATTACCATTAACTTGGCGCGCCGCGACGTTACGCGCGAGTCGGCGTTGGCGCCAGTACAATCCATTCCCGGCATCTCTTTGGGCGATGAACGGCATTTTCCCTGGCTCGCTACGAGTACCGCCCTCGGGCTGCTATTTCTCGCGGGGCAGCTGTACGTCTGGAAAAGTCTTTCCGCCGAGGGATTTCACTTGGCGGGGGGGACCAGCAGTTCCTTCGTATACGTCTTGACCGCTATGCACGGATTGCATCTCGCCGGTGGCATTCTTGCACTGTTGTGGGCCAACGTCGCGTCCGCCTTGCATCGTCCGGTAGAAACCAGACGCATCGTGATTGACATCGCGTCCTGGTACTGGCACTGCATGACGGGTCTCTGGATCTACATTCTGTTGCTCTTCTCTTTCGCCGCGTGAGAGACGCCATAGCGCCGGCGGTCCACGGATCATTTCTAAAGACCATTTATAATAGAAAGATTCGGTAGCGCTTCTAGACCTCTCTGGGATGCCTGGCAGTCGGCATCCAAGGCTGAGCGCTACCTTTCAGGGGAAGATGTCGACCGATAGCATTGTTGTTCGTGGGGCCCGGGTTCACAACCTCAAGAACATTGATTTTGAAATTGAGCACAACGCGCTCACCGTCGTGACCGGCGTCTCCGGATCGGGCAAGTCGTCGCTCGCCTTCGACACCATCTATGCGGAAGGCCAGCGGCGTTATGTCGAATCCTTGTCGGCCTATGCGCGCCAGTTTCTGGAGCGGATCGAAAAGCCGGACGTGGATCTGATCGACGGGATCGCGCCCGCCGTCGCCATCAAACAGAAAAACTCGACCCGCAATCCTCGTTCGACTGTCGCCACGGCCACCGAGATCTTTGATTATCTCCGGCTGCTCTTCGCCCGCGTGGGACGCACCTATTGCCTGCTGTGCGGGCAGGAGGTCAAGCGCGATACTGTGGATGAAGTCGTCGAACACATCCTGGCTCTCGGAGAAGGCACCCGACTGCATGTGCTCTTTCCGATTCAGGCAAATCCACTTGCCGTCGAGGACAAGCCCGCGAAGAAATCGCGCGCCAAGAAAAAACAGGCGGAACCGAATCCGTTGTCGGACGCCATCAAAGCGCGACTCTTCGAACTGCGCCGGCGCGGCTTCAATCGCCTTTTTCAAAATGGACAGGTCTTCGAATTTTCAACGCCCGAATCTTTGCTCGACGTCGATTTTTCAAAACCAGTTTTTGGATTGGTCGATCGTATCGTTGTTGCAGCCGACCAGCGCTCCCGGATCGTCGACGCGGTCGAGATTGGCTATCGCGAATCCGGCGAAGTGATTTTCGAAACTGTGCCTCGTTCCGCCGAGGGAGAAGCAGCCAGCATAGAACTTCCGAAACGGTTGCGTTTTTCGCAACGCTTCGAGTGCAAGAACGACGGCACACGCTACGAAGAACCCGAGCCTCGTCTTTTTTCTTTTAACAACCCGTACGGGGCGTGCCCGAAATGCCAGGGCTTCGGCAACACTATCGATTTCGATCTCAATCTCGTCATCCCCGACAAAGGGAAGACGCTCAACGAAGGCGCGATCGAGCCATGGACCAAGCCGAAATACCGCCCGCTGTTTACCGAACTAAAGCGCTTCGCTCGCCAGGCGGAAATCCCGCTCGACGTGCCCTGGTACGAACTGACGGACGAACAGCAGAATGTGATCGTCGATGGCAGCCGCGGCTTTCCCGGTGTCCGTGGCTTCTTTCAGCACCTCGAACGCAAGAAATATAAGTTACATGTCCGTGTCTTTCTCAGCCGCTATCGCGGGTATTCGCTGTGCTCGGAATGCGGCGGGACACGCTTGCGTGTGGAAGCTCGCCAGGTCAAGATCGACGGCAAGAATATTTGCCAGGTCTGCGGCATGACCGTGGAAGAGGCAGCTGCTTTCTTTGGTCAACTTAAGCTCACTCCGCAACAAGCGGCAATCGCCGAAAAGCTTTTGATCGAACTGCAGGAGCGTCTCCGCTTCCTCAACGAAGTCGGCCTCGAATACCTGACCCTCGACCGGCTCGCCTCGACTTTATCTGGAGGCGAAGCTCAGCGCATTCAACTGGCAACATCTCTCGGCTCGCGCCTGGTTGGCACGCTCTATGTTCTCGATGAGCCGTCCATCGGCCTGCACAGCCGCGACACGCACCGGCTCATTAAGATCCTCCACGACCTGCGCGATTTGGGAAACACGATTCTCGTCGTCGAGCACGACCCCGATATCATGCGGGCAGCCGATCGCATTCTCGACCTCGGCCCAGGTGCGGGAGAGAATGGTGGCAAAGTCGTGGGTGCGGGCACCTATAACGAAATCCTCAAAATGCCGCACTCCCTCACCGGGCGCTATTTAGCCGACGAACTGCACATCCAGATTCCATCGAAACGCCGTCAACCCGGAGCTCACAAACTTCGCATAACAGGAGCGCGCGCCCATAACCTGAAGCACATCGACCTCGAAATTCCGCTCGGCATGTTGGTCGCAATCACCGGCGTTTCCGGCTCGGGAAAATCTTCTTTGCTGCACGACGTCCTCTATCGCGCCCTCGCC
>Ga0302275_10004534_pt1 | contig 13690 bp, 6 predicted proteins | sample III_Bog_N2_2_FD_200229 | JGI IMG/M metagenome (GOLD analysis project Ga0302275, IMG submission 200229) | Peat permafrost microbial communities from Stordalen Mire near Abisko, Sweden - III_Bog_N2_2 | ecosystem: Environmental > Terrestrial > Soil > Wetlands > Peat | place: Sweden: Abisko...
AGAGGGGCTGGAGAATTCTGTGACGATGGGCGTCGTGAGTTCGGTGGCGCGGCAGGCGGATCCGAATAAGCCCATGGTTTACATACAGACGGATGCCCCGATTAATCCGGGAAATAGCGGTGGGCCGTTGGTGGATGCCGACGGGTACGTGGTGGGGATCAACACCTTTATTTTGTCGGAAGCCGGTGGGAGCGAGGGGCTGGGCTTTGCGATCCCGGCGCGCATCGTGAGTTTCGTCTATGAGAGCCTGCGAAAGTATGGGCATGTGCATCGCATTGAGGTGCAGGCAGGGGCGCAGACGATTACGACCGAACTGGCGAAGGGGTTGGGGCTGGCACAAAATTGGGGAGTGATCATTGATGATGTGACGCCGGGAGGTCCGGCGGATGCGGGTGGCCTGAAGATTGGCGACATTATTTTGAGCGCGGACGGGCACCGCATCGGGACACTACCTGCCTTTACGGCGGCGCTTTATCTGCATCGGTTGGATCAATCGCTGAAGCTGGAAGTTTTGCGCGGCACGGAGCGGAAGACGCTTTACATTGCGGCGCTGGAGATGAAAGATCCGATGGATGCTTTACCGGATCTGGTGAATTCACGCGATAACCTGGTGGCTCGGCTGGGAATTCTGGGGCTTGACTTGAACGATCAGTTGCGCAGTTCACTGGGGACGCTGCGTAATCCTTCGGGGGTGATTGTGGTGGCGCGAGTGGCGGAGTTTCGGAGTTCCGTCTCGGGGCTGGAGACGGGAGATATCATCCACAGCCTCAATCAGGCGCCAATCGATTCGTTGGCGACGCTGCGGGAGGCGTTGCGCCAGATCAAGCCGCGGGATCCGGTGGTGTTGCAAGTGGAGCGGGATGGGGGCTATCGGTGGTTGGCGTTTGATATGGAGTAACGGAGTGTCTAATGGACGGTGAAGACTGCGAGAGTTTGAGGAGGCAGCGAGAGATGTATTTGGCCGGTTGAGATTTCGGGAGAGGTGGTTCCGGATTTGCTTCCAAAGATCGGTTGCATCTGGTGAGCGGTTGCCAGGGGCGTGTCTTCCACCGGGATATTGAGGTCGAGGGGCGTCTGGGCGTTGTTGTAGATGACGAGAAGTTTTTCGTCGGGCGATTCGCGCAGGAAAGCGTAGTAGTTGTCGTCCCATCCGATGTGCCACTGTTTGCCAGTGCGCAGGGCGGAGTGATTCTGGCGGAGGGTGAGCAGCGACTGGACGTGGGTGAAGATGTCTTGTTGTTCGGGAGTGCGTCCGGCGGCGGTGAAGGCGTTTCTGGGATCGCCGGGAAAGCCTCCGGGAAAGTCGCGGCGGTTGTCGGGATCGTCGCCACCGGGAAGTCCAATCTCGTCACCGGCATAAATTTGGGGAATTCCGCGGAGGGTTAAGAGCAGCGAAAATGCGGCTTTTAATTTTGCGGGAGAGCTGCCGTCTTCGCTGATGAAGCGGCGGTCGTCGTGATTGCCAAGAAAAGTGACGAGTGTGTCGGGATGGGGATAGAGTTCGTCATGCTGCAAGACCTCGACGAGTTTTTGCATTGACGCACCTTGGATGACGACTTCGCGCAAGGTATTGAAGAGAGGAAAATCGAAGACGGTGGAGAGGCCAGAGTCGATGCCGTCGAACTGTTTTCGTCCGCCTTCAAAGAATGAGGTGATGGTGGAGTCGCGGTCGGCGACTTCGCCGATGTCGAAAACCTGTGGGTAGGGGAGTGGGTACACCTGACGCAGGCGGTCGTGCCACCCGCTCCAGAACTCGCGAGAGGAATAAGGGAAAGTGTCGAGGCGGAAGCCATCGAGCTGCGCAATTTCAGTCCACCACATGGCATTTTGGGCGAGATAGACGGCGAGTTTAGGATCGTCGGGATTCAGGTCGGGGAGCTTGCCGGCGAACCATCCATCGAGAGTGTTGAGATATTCGCGCGGCGACGCGTGGGGATCGACGATTCCATTAAAACTGTAAGAAGGTTGGCGATGATGCGCGGGAGTGCCATGCAGCCAAGTCGGCGTGGGCGGATCGTCGGCCCAGGGATGATGCGGGCCGGTGTGATTGACGACGTAATCGATGAGGACCTTCATGCCCAACTTGTGAGCGTCGGCGACGAGGGACTGATAGTCGGCGAGCGATCCCATGTGATCGTCGAGGGCGTAGAAGTCGACGACGTGATAGCCGTGGTAGTCGGAGCCGGTATTTTTCCAGACGGGTGTAAGCCATAGAGTGGTGACGCCGAGATCGTGAAGGTAGGCGAGGTGGTCACGGATGCCGCGGAGATCGCCACCGTGATAGGCCATCGGATTCGAGCGATCGGCGGGGGTGCTGTTTTGCGGTGAGTCGTTTGAGAGATCGCCGTCGGCGAAACGGTCGGGCATGATCAGGTAGATGACGTCGTCGCGAGAAAACCCTTCAAAGGGGTGACCGGCGTTAGAGCGGGCGAGTAGAGGCAGATCGATCGAGGTTGATCCGGAGAGCGTTTGCAGGTGGAGACGAGCGGTTTCGGGACGCGTAGCGGAAATCTTGAGGTGGACGAAGAGATAGTGTCCGTTGGCGGAGGCGTCGGCCGCGAGGACTTTGACGGCCTTGGTCGTGCTGGTGAGGTGGGCGGAGGAAAGATTTTCTCCGGTGAGAAGGAGGGTGAGTTCGGGAGTGAAGTGGACCCACCAGTTGGGAGGATCGATTTTACGGATGATGGGGGCAGCGGCCTGTATGTCGAAAGTCGGCGGCGCTGCCGAAGGGAGAGTTGGCTGCAGATATGCCCCATAGAGGCACACCGAAAGAATGGGAAGCGCGAGGTAGCGTTTGATCTTCATGGCGTTCCACAAGGCGCAACAGACTCGGTGGGCCACTTTCGCGATGGCACCGATGGTGGCTCTCCGCACAGTCGACTTAGGGTTGGGTGAAGCAGGGAACACTGATGCGTTCCCTGCTTCACCGCGCCGGACTAGAAGGTGATACGCACCGCCAACTGCAACTCACGCGCAGAGGAGAAGCGTGTAGCCGCGATGCCGGGATTGGCGACCGTCGTTAAGGCATTCATCTGGAAACTGGAGTTAACGAATTGCGGATGGTTGAGCAGATTGAAGTAGTCGCCTCGGAATTCGAGTTTGAAGCGTTCGAGGATAGAAAAATCCTTCTGCATGCCCGAATCCCAAGTGTGATAACCGGGGCCGTAGATGGCGTTTCGTCCCAAACTGCCGGGTGTTTTGAAATCGCCGCTTACAGGATCGGTCTCGGGAGCGGAGAAATTCCCGGTAATGATTCCTTGGCCCGTTGTGTGGTCAATACTTGCCGAAACCGGTCCCGAAACATTAGGCCGATCCTGGGGCGATCCGTTCACGTATAGGTCGAACGGGGTTCCACTTTGCAGGGTGATGATGTTGTTCCACTGCCATCCGCCGAGAACATAATTCAGTGGCCCCGACCAGCCGGCACCGAATTGTTTCCCCTTGCCGAAGGGGAGTTCGTATAGGGAAGCAAAAGTAAAGTTGTTGCGAATGTCCTGATCCGCATTTCCTTTGTTGTACTGCAGCAGCGGGTTGCCGTTCGCGTCCACGAAAATTCGGCTGCCACCACTGTCGGTGGCACTGAACGCGCCAGTAGAGTTGTCGATGGTATGGGACCAGGTATAGGCGCTGCGAAAAGTTAGTCCATACGAGAGTCGCTTTTGCAAACTGGTTTGTAGGCCGTTGTAAGTACCACTACCGATGTAAGCGTATTCCGTGACGCTGCCACCCAGTCCGGGCCAGCGCTGGCTAACCCCCGCCACCTGCTGGTCAAAGAGTTGTGTGTTATTGGCATTGAAAGCAGTTGCCAAATTGCTCATTTTGGTGCCGACGTATGCGATGTCCCAAGCCAAGCTAGGTGCAAGCTGACGTTCAATTTGGACGTTCCACTGTTGGACGCGAGAGTTCTTGCTGTTGCTTGGCGTGTAGATGACGCTCACGTTTTTGGGGTCGGTGGGGACAACTGTGTTGACTGCCGGCGGCAACGCTCCGGTTGCGTCGAGCCAGTTGTTATCGCCTGCGGGGCCTTGCCCGCTGAGCGTGTTCCGGGCGCCTGCCGCGACACCGACGGCGCCCAAGTTGGAGCAATTGCCGTTCTGCCCCGGGCACGCTTGGAAGCTGGAGACACCGTTGAAGTCTGGGTTATTGCTCAGTTGCTCGCCAATGCCACCGCGATCCAAGAAGTAAAAAATGCCATAGCCAGCGCGGATCACGGTTTTGCCGTTTCCGTTCAAATCGTAGGCGAGGCCGATGCGGGGAGCCCAATCGTTCTTGTCGTTCTTAATGAGGCTGCGAGGCAATCCGGCGGCGCCGGGGCTGCCGGGCGTGATCAACTGCCCATCGGTCGGATCGGCAGAGTTAGTCGGGAGCCAGTTCGACATCTGATTGTGAATTTCGTAGGGCCATGTGAAGTAGTCGTAGCGTACGCCGAGGTTGAGGGTCAGGCGGTTGTTGACGCGCCAATCGTCCTGGGCGAAATAGCCAGTTTCCCAACTGCGGGTTTGGTAGAGGCCGTTGAATTGACCAATTTCGTAATCGGCGAAGCCAGCCAAGACTTCTGAGGCTTCGTACCCGGTGAAACGGCCGGTGCCTGGATAACTCAAGCCGCCGAGCACGAAATACCCTTTGGCATCGTTGCCTTGTACGAAGTTGAGTTCGCGCTTGCCGACGGTGGCTCCGTATTTGAATACGTGGTGACCGTGAACATAAGAAAGCGAATCGGTGAATTGGTAGAGCTTTTGCGGAACATTGTAAGGACCGCCGTCACCCTGATAGTCGAGCTCGGGATTGCCGTTACCGCCGATGAGGACTTGGCCCCCGAGCAGCGGGCTGGGGTTGGCGCCGGGAATTCCTATGGCGGCTCCGAGGCGCTGGCCAATATTTGGGGGATTGTATCCGTAGATAGCACTGGTATCGCCGAAGCGAAATTCGTTGACGATTGTCGGGCTAAAGGTGCGGGTGTATCCGATGACCCAGCCACGGGCGTGATCGATGTTGTCGCCGGAGCCGAAGCCGGAGGGGCAGCAAGCACCGAGGCTATTGGTGACTGTGAAATTGTCTTGGGCGAAGCTGTAGCGAAAGAAGAACTGATCTTTCTGACTCAGGTTAAAGTCAGAGCGAATATCGAAGTCGTCGAAGTTGCGGACTTGTTGGCGCTCGGTTACATAGTTGTTCTGAACAGCGTTCGCGACATTGGGCAGAGGGAATGTTTGAAGGTATTTCAATCCGACCGGGTTGGGATTCGCGATGATGTTGGTTGCGGTTGTTCCGTTCCAGCCAAAAGGCGTGCAACCGCTGCCGGGAACACCGCTAAACGTGGTGGGATCCCAGATGTATCCATTGTTCGCGGGGGTACTAAGGCCTGCACAGAATCCCGGTACGCTGGTGAAGTTTGTGCCGAGGAACTCGCTGAAGTCGCCGGTCCGCATTTTGGCGGTTGGAACCGTATCGGTTTCGACTCCGTTCGGTTGATCCTGACGTCGGCCTTGATAATCGCCAAAGGCAAACCACTTATTCTTCCAGAGAGCACCGCCCAGAGTGCCGCCGAACTGTGCCTGTCGGAATACGGGGGGGCCGGGATTTCCGTTTGGATCGTAGTCTTTGGCTTCGCCCCAGCCGCTGCGGCGGAACAGGAAAGCCGAGCCGTGGACGGCGTTGGTTCCGGACTTCGTACTAGTTTCGAGAATCGCGCCACCGCCGCGACCGTACTCGGCGGTCGCTACGCTGGTGGTAATACGGAATTCCTGAATGGCTTCGGCAGGCGGAAAGAAAATGATGGTGTTGACCAAGGCGTCATTGTTGTCCACGCCGTCAAGAAGGAAGTTGTCAGCTTGTGGCCGCAGACCGTTAGCCGAGAGCGCTGCCCCTCCGGTTTCGGAATTGCGGAAGGTTTCGGAGTTCGTACCCGACCCACCGCCCGAAGCTTCGTCGCCGTACGCTCCGCGCGTGACGCCCGGCGTCAGAAGGGCGAGTTGAGTGAAGTTTCGTCCATTTAGCGGGAGTTCAGTAACTTCGCGTCCCTGGATGACTTCGCCCATGTTAGAGGTCGCCGTGTCGACAAGTGGTACATCGCCGGTCACGTCAACGGTGGTACCGGTGGCTCCGGTTTCTAACTTGAAGCTGATTTCCTTTACCTGGGAGACTTCGAGCGTGAAGTCAGCGGTCGAAGTTTTGAAGTTCGGCTCCCTCACTTCAATGTGATAGTTTCCGGCAGGTAGTGCGTTTACCGTGTATTCGCCAGACCCGTTGGTCTGGGTGGTCACGGTGCGACCGGTCCCGACATTCGTGACCGCAACTGAGGCGTTTGGTATGACGGCGCCCGAAGGGTCTGAGATGGTTCCGATAAGGCGGGCCGTATCGGTCTGGGCGACGGCTAGGCTGACCAGACACAGTAGAAAACTGAGAACCAGAATGAACTTAGACTTCATGTTTCCTCCAATTTCGGAACATCGTCGGGGATGTCGGGATACGCTGGTTGGAGCTCAAGCACACGAACGATGTATTGCTTGCACGTTTTAGAGCAAAGCGGGGATCGAAGCTACGTTTCACTAGGTCATTAAACGGTTACAGTAGTAAAATGTGGACGTTGCGTTGAGATACGATTCATTGTTACCTCGGTGTTAAATGGCTGTGACACGCACTTTCGCCGCCGGGCCGGAACAGTTCTTCCAACAAATAGATCACATTATTAAAAGTCATAGTTTGCGGGGCTCGGAGTCGCTCTGTAAGCTGCTGCAGTATCTCGCCAAGCAGGCCCTGTATCATCCCGATGCGCCGGTGAAGGAGTATCAGATCGCCACGGAAGTTTACGGGCGATCGGCGGATTTTGATCCGCAGTCGGATTCGACAATTCGGGTACAGGCGGGGCGTCTTCGATTGAAGCTGGCCGAGTACTATGCGGGTGAAGGGGCGGGCGATCCGATCCTGGTGAAGATTCCTAAGGGGAGTTATCACCTGACGTTTGAGGCGCGCGCGGTTGAGCTACTGCAGCCTCAGAGTGTGCCCGCGCGGCAACCGGTGGCATCGGCTGATGCTCCGGCAGCGGCGATTCCCCTGCGTTGGCGAGCGGCTTTCGTCTTGCTGCTAGCGGGATTGATGGCCTCGCTGCTTGCGGTGACTTTGCTGTTAAGCAGGAAGCCGTCCGAGGCCACGACGGTGCCTGCGTCTGTGGCGCGTCCGGCCGCGGGGCCGCTGGCGACGTTTTGGAAACCCTTCGCCACCGGAAGTGAAGAGCCCTGGGTGATCTTCAGCAATGCAGCGTTCGTGGGGCGTCCCGAGACGGGGATGCGGTATTACAAGTCGAGCCAGGATGCGAAGGCGACGGTGTACGACCACTACACGGGAGTGGGTGAGGTGCTGGCGATCCACGCTCTGGACGATGCATTTGGCGCGTTAGGGCGGCGGATTCGGGTGAAGCGCGGGAGCCTGTTCACGCTGGATGACGTCAGGAATAACAATCTGATTTTTGTGGGATCGCCGTCCGAGAATCTCTCGTTGCTGGATATTCCGGGGACGCAGGAATTTGTTTTTCAGAGGGTGGAGTCGGGACCGCGGCAGGGGGATTTGTCGATTGTGAGCAAACATCCGAAGGCGGGAGAGGCTGCCGTGTTTCTGGCGAGCCCGTCCGGGGAACCCTTGACAGAAGACTATGCGGTGGTGGGACTGGTGCCGGGAATTGGGGCGGGGCAGTACGTGATGATTCTGGCAGGTACGACTACCTTCGGAACGCAGGGAGCGGTGGAATTCGTTTGCCGGCAGGATTCGGTGGAGAAGTTGCTACGGGCGATTCCGGGGGTGGGCGGAGTCAGTGGGACGATTAAGCCGTTTGAGGCGCTGGTGCGAGTGAAGATTGCGAGGGGGGTTCCGGTAGGATCGGAGCTGCTAGCGGTGCGGGCGCGGTGAGGTTCAATCGCTGCGGAAAATGGGATTTAAGATTTTGCAGGGAGCGCGCTATTTGGCATAGCAGCTCGCGGTTGCCGGACTTCATATACGTCTTGCACGCGCTGCGTTAGAACTGCGGCCAGGATGAAAAATATGCCGCCTGCCACGACGGCGGCGATGCGATTGTTGTTGAGCAGGTGTCCCATCACCCAGCCGAAGCCGAGTGAAGCGGTGATCTCGGGAATCACGATGAAGAAGTTGAAGATGCCCATATAGACGCCAGTCTTGTCATGGGGCAGGGATCCCGCCAAAATGCAGTAAGGCATCGAGAGCGTGCTGGCCCATGCGATGCCGACTCCGACCATGGAAAATAGGAGCAGATATTTGTCGTGAATTACGGCGACGGAGAGAAGTCCGAGTCCGCCGCAGATGAGGCTGAGGCTATGCGTGAGTTTACGGCCGAACTGCTTGGCGAGGGCTGGGAGGAGGAAGGAAAATCCGAAACAAACGAGGGAGTACATGCCGAAGCAGATACCAGACCACTCGACTCCCGCGGAATATAAGGGCGAACTTGTGTCGGCAGCGCCGAAGACGTTGCGGGCGACGGCAACCGGAAAATAAAGCCACATACAGAACAGGCCAAGCCAAGTGCAAATCTGGACCCAGGCAAGTTGGCGCATGGTGCGGGGCATCTCACGGATGGAGGCGAGAATCTCTTTTGCGCCGGCGGCGATGCCCGAGGCTTCGTTCTTTCTTTGCTGAAATTCGGCGAGGTTGTCGGGTGGATATTCCTTGGTGGTGAAGATGGTCCAGAGCACGGCACCCATGAAGGCGCCCGCGCCAATGTAAAAAGACAAACGCACGGTGAAAGGGATGGTGCCGGGGGCGGTCGATCCGGCGACGTGAAAGACATTTGTCAGTAAGTACGGAAGGGCGGAGGCGATGACGTTGCCGAGTCCGATGAAGAGGCTTTGCATGGCGAAGCCGCGGGTGCGCTGCGATTCAGGGAGCAGGTCGGCGACGAAGGCGCGGAAAGGTTCCATGCTGATGTTGATGCTGGCGTCGAGAATCCAGAGGAGTCCGGCGGCCATCCAGAGGGCGGAGCTGCGCGGCATGAGGATGAGGGCGATGGAACTTAGAATTGCGCCGGCGAGAAAGTAGGGACGGCGCCGGCCGAGCGGTCCCCAGGTGCGGTCGCTGGCGTGGCCGATGATGGGTTGGACGAGTAGTCCGGTGAGCGGAGCCGCGAGCCAGAGGATGGGGATTTGATCGGCGTGGGCACCGAGGTATTCATAGATGGCGCTCATGTTGGCCATCTGCAAGCCCCAGCCGAACTGGATGCCGAGGAATCCGAAACTCATGTTCCAGATTTGCCAGAAGGTGCGCGGGGGCTTTTCCATGGGACTCTCGTTTTCTCGAAACACTAAAGCTTGAACGACTAAGGGCACTAGGGTTCAAGAGGCTTGGGTCAAAGTTCTGTAGAAATCGTTTCTATGTCCACATCAAACTTTCAGCGATCGAACAGCGAAACCAAAGAGCGTAATCGCGTGCTTAAGTCCGCAGTCAATGCGCCAGTCCGGTAACGCCATTTCCAGTTTCCGCTGACGGTTCCGGGAAGATTCATACGAGCATTGGTGCCGAGACCGAAGACGTCTTGCATGGGGACAACGGCGACGTTCGCGACCGAGGCCAGCACGGCGCGAATCATAACCCAGTTTATTTCGGAGTCATCCTGAAAATTGAGGTAAGCGCGGGCGAAGTCATGTTCTTTGCGGACGTCTTCAGCACTGCGAGTGCTGTCGCTGGCGCCGGAGCTGTTCCACCATCCCACGGTGGTGTCGTTGTCGTGACCTCCCGTGTAGGCGGCGAGATCGCGACTGTAATTGTGCGGACGGAAGGATGGGCCTTGAGGATCGTTGCCAAAGGCGAATTGGAGCAGGCTCATGCCGGGAAGTCCGAATTGATGGCGCAAATTTTCGACGGATGGCGTGATGACGCCAAGGTTCTCGGCGACGATGGGGAGCGGACCGAATGCGTTTTGCAGGGCGGCGAGAAAATTTTCGCCGGGACCTTTTATCCAGCGTCCATTCACGGCGGTCGTGTCGGTGCCGGGAACTTCCCAGTAGGATTCGAATCCACGGAAGTGGTCGAGACGCACCATGTCGAAGAGCGAGAGTGAAGCGCGGAAACGTTCGATCCACCATTTATAGCCGTCGGCGGCGAGGAGGTCCCAGCGATAAATGGGATTGCCCCAGAGTTGCCCGGTGGCGCTGAAGTAGTCGGGAGGGACGCCGGAAACGACGGTGGGACGGCCCATTTCGTCGAGATAAAAGAGCTCGGGATGCGACCAGACATCGGCACTGTCGTGGGCAACGTAAATGGGGACATCGCCCATAAGACGAATGTTGCGTTGCTGACAATAGGACTTGAGTTTTTCCCACTGCTGAAAGAACTCGAATTGCCAGAATTTGTAGGCGGCGATTTCTGACTTTAGTTTTGCCGACCATTCGCCGAGAGCCTGCGGAGTGCGCCGGCGAATCTGCGGATCCCAGAGAGTCCACATGACGCCTCCGTGGGCGTCTTTACAGGCCATGAAGAGGGCGTAATCGTCGAGCCATGCGCGCGTGATTTCGCAGAATTGGTCAAAGTCCGGGCGGGATTGGTGGGAGGGCTCGGCGAAAAAATTCGCAGCGGCCCGGCGCAATGCCGGCATTTTAAATTGAATTACCGGACCGAAGTCGACTTCGTCTTGAGGAAAGTTCGGAATTGGCGCCAAGTCGGACTCCCGCAAGAGTTCCTGGTCGCGCAAGCGTTCGAGGCTGAGGAGCATTGGATTTCCCGCGAAGGCGGAGAAGCATTGGTAGGGCGAGTCGGCATATCCGGTGGGATTGATGGGGAGAACTTGCCACAACGTTTGTCCGGAGGCGTGGAGGAAGTCGGCGAACTCGTAAGCACAAGGGCCGAAGTCACCAATCCCAAAGCGTCCGGGCAGGGAGGTGAAGTGGAGCAGAATGCCGCTACAGCGTGGGAACTTCACTTGGCTACAATACGCAGGTTGCGGGGGGAAGGGCAAGGAGAGTCAAGAGCTTCAAGCACAGCGGCCCAAAGAACTCTACGGAAGTGGTAGTGGTCGACACTTCGCGTCGCGAAAATAAACTGCCGTGTGATTAAGAAGCGGCTTCGTCGCTTCTAAAAAAAAATCGGGCGCATTGAAAAAACCCAAAGCCGCCAGACGAGGGATTCCAGCCCTTGGACCCGCTCGGTTCTTAAAAGTCCCCGTCCTTCGCTTCGCTGTAGGACGGGCCACCCAAAGACTTCTACGAAAAGGCTGGTCGGTGTCAGACAGCAACGGTTTCTGACTGTGCCAGTTCGAAGGTGAGGTTCACGGATCGCGCTCCAACAGGGCGAGTTCGATGGCGGACGCCGCGAGGGATGGTGAGCAGTTGGCCGGGATCGAGTTCGAGCGATCCGGTTTCGAATTCGATGGAAAGTCGTCCTTCGAGCACTAGAAATGTCTCGTCGGAGTTGGGATGAAAATGCCAGTGATAGGGCTCTGTCATGGTGGAAATGCGAATGGCGTGGTCATTGACTTTAGCAAGGGGATGATTGTCGTATCCCAAATGAGTCGCAGACTCGGCCTTCAGCGTGATGACCTCGGGAAGGTGTTCGTTCATTTGCATCCTCTTCAATCTTCGCGGTGCAATTTTAGGCGATGGACGGCTGGTTCGCGATTCGCCGTTCGCTGATTTCATGGGACTGGCTGAAAACCACCAAGCTGGTTCAATGGGACCACCGGCGGAGGGTGAAACATCCAGCATAGAGATTTTTTGATCAGCGCTAATGTGGCGTAGATATGTGACTTAGGGGCGGTTCGCGGCCGACGGTTGTGATTGGCAATTGACATGCATTGATGCAGCCATAGCTTTATCGCGAATGAGGGTGGAGATTGTATGAAGTTTAGAGTGATAGCTGCAATTTTAGGGATGATGGTGGCGATTCCAGGCGCTGGCTTCGCGCAGTATTCGGACGGGCAGATGCAGGATCAGACGGCGAAGCCGTCACCGAACATTCCCATGGATGCGCCGATGAATGCGCCAAGCAATCAGAACTCGATGCCACAAGGTCAAATGGACCAGCGTCCGGTGGATCAAGGATCGATGAATCAAGGTTCGATGAATCAGGGGCCCAATGGTCAGGAGCCGATGGGTCAAGGTACGGCGAATTCGGAAGAGACGGAACAGGACATTCAAGGCTCGAATAACAACTCGATGAATCAGGGTCCTGCGACGCAGGGACCGATGGATCCGGGGCCGAACGACGCCAATGCGAATACGAATAACGAACAGACTTACAACACGCCGGCTCCGGAAGAGAAGAATGGGGTGGGACGGATCAGCCTGATCCACGGCGATGTGTCGACGCAGCGCGGCGATTCGAAGGACTGGTCGGCGGCGGCATTGAATGCACCTGTAGTGGCGGGCGATCGTATTTCCACCGGCGACAAAGCGCGCACGGAGTTGGAACTGGACTATGCCAACACGTTGCGACTGGCGGAGCACACGCAGGCGAACCTGACGCAGCTCACGAAGTCACAGGTACAGATTCAGCTCGGGCATGGCATGGCGAACTACACCGTGTACCGGGGCAGCGACGCGGACGCGGAGATTGATACTCCGAATGTGGCGATCAAGACGGAGCGGCGCGAATCGAGCTTTCGAATTCTAGTGACGGCGGACGATCACACGGAAGTTCTGGTGCGCAAAGGCGAGGTTGAGGTTACGACTCCGCAGGGTGGAACGCGGGTCGGGCAAGGGCAGTTCATCACGGTGCAAGGCGCTGGCGGAGACGCGCAGTACAAGATTGGCGAAGCTCCGGCGCGGGATGACTGGGATCAGTGGAATACGGATCGCGACAACATGATCCGCAACTCGGAAGCGCGCAAGCACACGAACGACTATTACGTGGGAACTGAAAATCTCGATGGACACGGGACGTGGTCCGAGGTTCCTGACTACGGTCAAGTGTGGCGTCCGGCGGAACCGGCGGGATGGGCTCCGTATCGCAACGGGCGTTGGGTGTACGAACCGTACTGGGGATGGACATGGGTTTCGTACGATGACTGGGGATGGGCTCCGTATCACTACGGCCGCTGGATGTATGTCGATGGCGGGTGGGGATGGTGGCCGGGACCGGCGTACGGGTATCCGTTTTATCGTCCGATCTGGGCACCGGCGTATGTGTCATTTTTCGGATTTGGTGTGGGTTTCGGTTTCGGCGGCGGATTCGGTTGGCTGCCGCTCGGGCCGGGTGATTTTTTCCATCCTTGGTGGGGACGTTGGGGCGGCGGTTTTGGATACGCGCGGTATGGCGGATTCCACGGCGGCTTTGCTCCGTTGCGGGCCGGTTCGCGATTCTCGAATGTGAATCTCGCGATGCATGATCGGAATTTCCGCGGCGGCACGACGGTTTCGGGCCGAGACTTTGGCACAGGTCACATGAACGCGCAGGCGATGACGCATGCACAGTTTCAAAATGCGCGCTTCACGACTGGCAGGCTGCCGGTAAGTCCGAGCCGTGAGAGCTTCTCAGCGAGCGGAAGGGCGGCGGCGGCTTCGACGACTCGAAATGTGTCGCAGAACCAGCACTTCTTTTCGACTCGCGGCACAACTGCATCGGCGTCGAACAGAAGGTCGGCGAGCAGCGGTCGCGAAGGTTTCAACAGCACTTCGAACCTGCGTTCGAATAGCGGATCCAATCTTCGTTCAAATAATGGGTCCGAGCACCTCAACCAGAGTGCGGAGCGAAACTCGCA
>Ga0302275_10004539_pt1 | contig 13680 bp, 14 predicted proteins | sample III_Bog_N2_2_FD_200229 | JGI IMG/M metagenome (GOLD analysis project Ga0302275, IMG submission 200229) | Peat permafrost microbial communities from Stordalen Mire near Abisko, Sweden - III_Bog_N2_2 | ecosystem: Environmental > Terrestrial > Soil > Wetlands > Peat | place: Sweden: Abisko...
GTCGTCCCGTTCACTTCCTGCGCCACAAACGACACCAGATCCTCGGTAATCTGCATCAGGTCGTGGTAGTTCGCGTAGGCCTGGTAAAACTCCAGCATCGTGAACTCGGGATTGTGCTGCGTGCTCACGCCCTCGTTGCGGAAGTTGCGGTTGATCTCGTACACGCGATCGAGCCCGCCCACCACCAGCCGCTTCAAATAGAGCTCCGGCGCAATGCGCAGAAACAGATCCTGGTCCAGCGTATTGTGGTGCGTCTTGAACGGCCGCGCCGCCGCGCCGCCGGCAATCTGCTGCATCATCGGCGTTTCCACTTCAAGGTAGCCGCGCTCGTCAAAAAACTGCCGCATGGCCTTGAGCGTCTTCGCGCGCTTCACAAACACGGCCCTGCTATCGAGATTGGCAAACAGGTCCACATAGCGCTGCCGGTAGCGCAACTCCACATCCGCCAGCCCATGAAACTTCTCCGGCATGGCCAGCATGGCCTTGGCCAAAAACGTCAGCCGCTCCACGTGCACCGTCAGCTCGCCCGTGCGCGTGCGGAACAGGTAGCCCGATACGCCGATGTGGTCGCCCAGGTCCAGCAGCTTGTAGAGCGCAAATCCCTGCTCGCCGACGGCATCGAGCCGCACGTAGATCTGCAGCCGCTCGCCCTCCTGCTGCAGCGTGGCAAAGCCCGCCTTGCCCTGCGCGCGAATCGCCATGATGCGCCCCGCAACGGCCACCGTCACGCGCGTCGCCTCCAACTCTTCCGCCTGCGCCTCGCCCCACTTGGCGCGCACTGCCGGAATCGTGTGCGAGGCAGGGAACTGGTTGGGGTAAGCCGCCTGTCCCAGCTTCACAATCTCGGCCAGCTTTTCCTTGCGCAAATCAAAAAGATTCCGCTCAAACTCTGAATCGAATTCCATGTTTCCTTTGTGGTCTGCCATTCCTTGGTCCAAGGGTCAGTATAGCGGCTGATGAAGCCCAGGTGAGGACCAGCTGCTGTGTGTCAGGGCAAACGCACCTTGATTCAGCCGGCCTATGCAGTTCTGGACTGAGATTCGATGCAGGGATCAGTTTTCGGAGGGAGCAGGGGTCTTCAGACCCCTGAAGACGGTCGCGGATAGACGGGCCTTCAGGCACGGGCCTTGTTTCGGCTGTGAACAGAAAGCCCGAGGCTAAAGCCCATCGCTCTTGCCTCTGATTCAGGGGTCTAAAGACCCCTGCTCCCTCCTCAAAAGCAAGCAAAGAACCGTGCACAACTCTCACATCCGAAGAATTTCCGAGGGATTTAAATGCGTCTGCCCTCGCCGTGTGCCCGACATCACGCCCCAATGTGACGCGGGCAACGAAAACCCCGCATCGCGAGTCCTAGTCGTCAGGAGAACTCTGATGAAATCCGTTAGCTCTTTCTTGGTTTTGTGTGCCTCTCTTGTCTTGGCGGCTCAGGCACGGTCCGCTGTGTTGCCGGATGCCTGCGGCCAGGATGCGGTCCGGTTCGATGTGACCACGCAAATAACCCAGCCCGCGCCCACCGCTCCGCCAGCCGGCAAAGCGCTCTTTGTCTTAATCGAAGATCAAAAGGACAAGCCGCACAGTTGGCGTGACCGATCGGACACTGTCCGCTTTGCTTTGGACGGAGCGTGGGTGGGCGCCACCAAGGGCAACTCGTATTTCGCTCTCGAAGTTACTCCAGGAATCCACCACCTGTGCGCAAGCTGGCAAGGAGCAGTCAAGGTTGTCACTGGTTTCGATTTGGCGCCCATCAACGCCGAGCCAGGCAAGGTCTATTACTTCGCGGCCGAGGTTACGGATACGGAATACTTTGCCAACTTCAGCCTCGCGCAGCTCAACGACGATCAAGGCGAGTACCGGCTGAAGTTCTGGACGCGCAGCACATCGAAACCGCATCGCTAGTGCGCCGCCTCGTCCTTCTGAACTCCACGCCCTCAAGAACGACTCTGCCTCGGCCCAGCGTTCCACTGCGAAAACGCATGGAAAGCACGCGCAAAATGTGCCTGAAATGTGCCAAAAACACGCCAAAAACAACCGTTTTTGGCAGATTTCAGCCCGAATGGCCCTGCTCTACGCTTGCATTCCCGGAAAATTCGCCCTCATCCACCATGTCATTTCCACACCCCATCGAAAAATCGCACCAAACGCCCACACCCGGCCCGGTAAATTCACCCGTTTTGTCACGATTGAGCCGGACACACAAACAGGAACGCATGTACGTGCGCAAGCCTACATTCTGCACGCGGTCCCTTGGCCCTCCACCGCACCCATCGTGTATAACCACCATTGAATGGCCTTCAACCGCTTCAATAACGATCCCAAGCCGCGCTCCGGCGCCTCCTCCGGCATGGGCGCCTACATCCAGGCTGAAAAACTCATGCAGATCGCCTTCGTCCTGCCTGCGGCCGTCGTCATCGGCTGGATCGGCGGATGGTGGCTCTCGAACCACTTCCACCAGAAATGGATGGAGCTGGCCGGTATCTTCTTCGGCTGCATGACCGGCCTCGTCTACGTCGTCCAGACCGCCGTCGCCGTTGAAAAAGAAACCAGAATGCGGAACGAGGATGGAAACGGGCCCGGAAAGGGAACAGGCCCCGACGCACCATGACCGAGGAAATCCACCCAATCGTCAACCTGACCCATGATGATCTTGACGCAATGCTCAAGCGCGCCTTGCGTATAACGCTGATTCTAGGCACGATAGCGTCCATCATCGTGCTCATCGGCTCGGGCTGGCGCAATGGAGCGATGCTCCTGACCGGAACCCTCATCTCCGCGGCCAGCATCCTCGAGTGGCAGCGTCTCATCCGCGTGATCAACGCCCGGATGGACCAAAACCGGGCCCCCGCCGGCGCTGGCATCGTGGTCCTCTTCTTTGTGCTCAGGCTCACCCTGTTTGCAGGGGTCATTTATGGTAGCCTGAAGTGTTTCCATGGCTCGGTTGTAGCGCTTCTATGCGGCCTTTGTCTGGCAATTCTCACCATTGGCTATGAAGCGATCCGGTTGCTGCGCGATTAGCCGGCGCGGCGGCCGCACAAGCCGGGAAAGATTTTGATCAGGCTCTCAGCGGGGGCTGCGCCTCCCGTTGCTGAGCGGAAAGACTCCTGGGATCGATGCCGCAATCGTTTGTACTCACTCATTTGCTGAATCAGCTCTTTGGCGGCCTGCTCGCCGCCGGATTTCACGCCGTGGGCCTTCCCGCCGACAAGGCATCGGCCCAGGCCGCAAGTGTCGTCAGCGCCTTTACGATTGAAGTGCTGGTTGCTGCCGCCCTAATCGCCTTTTTCCTCGCCGTGCGCGCAACGCTCTCGGTTGAGAAGCCCGGCCCGGTGCAGCACATCGCCGAATTGATTCATGAAGCCATTGGCGACCAGGCTGAGCAGGTCATCGGCCACGGCTACCAGCGCTTCCAGGCCTACGTCACCTGCATCTTCCTGTTCGTGTTGTGCAACAACCTCGTCGGCCTGATTCCCGGCATCGAAGCGCCCACCACGTCCATCATGGTGACCCTGGGACTGGCCGTGCCGACGTTCCTCTATTACAACTATTACGGCGTCAAGGAACAGGGTGTTGTTGGCTACATCAAGCATTTTGCCGGCCCGGTCTGGTGGATGGCATGGCTCATCTTCCCCATTGAAGTCGTCTCCCATCTTGCCCGCGTCATGTCGCTCAGCGTTCGTCTCTACGCCAACATGTTTGCCGGCGACCTGGTCACACTGGTCTTCTTCTCGCTGATTCCGGTAGGCGTCCCTGTGATCTTCCTGGGACTGCACCTTTTTGTTTCGCTCATTCAAGCATTCGTCTTTACGCTGCTGACCATGATTTATCTTTCGCTGGCAGTGGCGCACGAACACTAGGTTTTTAGTTGTAGTCGCAGCTTTGAAAGGGCACGGCTTCAGCCGTGCCGCAGATGCACCAAAATGAAACACGGCTTTAGCCGCCGAGGGAAAACTGGTCGTTGGACCGAATTTCCCCTCGGGGCTAAAGCCCAGAAAATTCGGAATCCTGCGCGGCGGCGTGGCTGATGCCACGCCCTTTCAAAGCCGGCAAATTCTGAATGATTCTCAAACAAGATTCCGCCGGAGAGCGCTTCCGCTCCGGGCAACGGCAGGCTGCAAGCGTGAGGGGACCAAACGCATTTTCGGAAATCAAACCTCTTGAAGGCTCTAAAGCAAAGTCGACGCGACCAACAGGGAGTGGCGACCTCGCAAAGAGCAAAAAGAGGCAGTAAATTTCCGAAAATGCCGGCTCGGTGAGTCTCAACCACCCACTGGCAGCCAATCCCAAGGGAAGCTGGAGAATTATGCGTAAACTTCAATATGTATTTATGGCCCTGGCGGCGCTTTGCTTCGCCATTCCGGCCTTCGCGGACGGTGGCTCAGCCGCCGTCAGTCTGGTGCCCATCGGCGCCGGTTTGGGCATGGGCCTGGCAGCTGGCCTTTGCGGTCTCGGTCAGGGAAGGGCAGTTGGCTCGGCCGTTGAAGCCCTCGCCCGCAACCCCGGAGCCCGTGCAGGCATCTTCACCTTCCTGGTCCTCGGTCTTGCTTTGATCGAGTCCCTCACCCTCTTCACACTGGTCATCGTCTTCGCCAAGATGTAGTTTGCCGCAGACTTCATCCAGGTTCAGTTTGCTGAAAACACGACGGCCCTCTCAAAAAGAGAGGGCCGTCGTGTTTTTCAACTCCATCCACCGTCTCCAACTCGTCGCGAAAAAAATTTCCGGCCGGCCGCACGAAATCTTGATTCAGTGCATCGTACCTATTGTCAGACTCAGCCTCACGAAAGGCCTTCTCCATGAACTTTTCACTCACTTTACCGGTCCACGCGATTCCCCTGTGGTTCCTTGTCCTGTCTCTTTTTCTGCCGCGCATCTGCATCGTCCTCGCATGGTTCCAGCACAGCATGCTTGCGTTCATTCCGGCGACCGTCGGTATTCTCTCGATCGTCGTTGCCGTGCTCGTCCCGCGCCTCCTCATCCTGATTTGGATCTACCAGGACCAGGGCATCACAATCTGGTTTCTGCTGCATGCGATCGCGCTCCTGATTGCCTGGGGCGGAAGCAGCCACACCGTCTACCGCCGCAGCACCTAGGTCGTCGCCGGGGAGCCGCAGTTAAGCTCCCCGGCACCCCTAAATCGACGGCTCGGATCGTGCTCTAGCCACCTTTTTTCAGCATCAGGATGCCATCGCGGTAATCCATTGCCGCCGGAACCGGGGCGTAGCGCGTCATCAGCTCGTTGGTATCGAAAATTTTGGTCTTGAACAGAATGCGCATCGACATCTGCATCTGCACGTGCACAATGCGCCACTGGCTGCCGCCCACGTCGGCTTGTTCAATCACCACCCAGCCGCCCTTGTCCAGCTTTCCCAGGATCCCCCACCCGTAATCAGTGTCCTGCAGCAGGTGACCTTCCAGCCGCGTCACCCGCTCCTGCTGGGGATCGATCCAAATCTCCCCGGACAAGGCCGTCAGGGCCTGCGTCTCGTAGTCCGGCGGATCGAACTTGGGATTCGGCTTGAAGGTGAACTTCTCCACCATGCCGGCTGCGCCCTGTGTCGTGCCTGCGTACCGGTAGAGGAATGCGTCGGGCAGCATCCGCAGCAGCTTGAGCACGATATGCATATCGCCGTCCTCGCTCTGTTTGCGGTGCTTTTGCAGGCTCGGATCGCTGGCCAGCGTATCCAGCCGCGCCTCTTCTTTTTGCTCGTCCGCGTGGCCCAGCGGCCGGTCGTCGATGGAGAGCAGCCGCGCCACGTCCCCGTCCCTGGTTTCGACGATGGCCTTGGTCGAGGTAAGCCGCGGGCTGGTCTTGCGCAGCTGGTAGCTCATCGGGTGCGCCGGATCCTGAGCGAGGCGCAGCTCGGTGGCCAGCGTGCGCCCCACCAGCGCCTGTGCCTGCTCGGGCGTCAGCCCTGTGGCGTTTGTCCTGGCCGGGACGTTGGGCTGTCCCGCGCCCAGTACCGGCACGGCCAAAAGACATAAAAGAGGGAAAAATCTGCGCACATCCACCAGTGTAACGGGCACTGTTGAATTCGGGAGTCGGCTGCGCCTCATGGCCACTTAGACGCTGCCGGCTGGGGCCGGATTCAAGCTGGGGTTCAGGTTAAAGACGGCCTGTTTTGCCCGCCCAACCCATGCCAATCTGCGCCATTTCCGCGCCCTCCATTGAAGCAAGGCCGCCAGTTTGCGTATAGTTCGGGGAGGGCCCTGTTTCGGGTCACGGAAGGACCAATCTTATGGCTCAAGAGAATTCCCCAGCGCGCATCGGGAAGAGCATCATCATTAATGGCGAAGTCAAGGGCGGTGAGGACCTCATCGTGGATGGCCGCGTCGAGGGAACTGTCACTCTCTCCGAGAGCCGGCTCACCATCGGTCCAAATGCCCATGTCCAGGCGGACCTTTCCGCCAAGGACGTGCTGATCCTGGGACACGTTCAGGGCAATGTGGTGGCCAGCGGCCGCGTGGAACTGCGCGCCGGATGCCAGATGGAAGGCGACATTCGCGCGCTCCGTCTCGCCGTGGAAGACAATGCCGTTTTCCGCGGCAAGGTTGACCTTACCCAGGCCGTCTCCAAGGTACCTGAAGGCGCCCCGACCGTGGCCGCCACCGGCGCCGTCTAGCAGAACGCTGCACACGTTCACACATTCATCTGCCTGGCCGAAAGGGACTCAAGGTTGTTCAGCCATTGGTTCGAGAAGAAGCGGGATAGCGCCCCCAACGCGCCCGCTCCGGGACTGATTGGGCCTAAGTATCAGCGCCATTCCGGCGCCTGGGCCGCCATGCGCAAGCGCCTCCAGTCCGAATCCGGCCTCCGCATCATCGACAGCGGTTTCACCTCGCCCGGCAACATCAACTACCTCACCAGCCTCGGCCACAGTATCTTCCTTACTGACCTCGTGAATGACGCCTGCACCGGCGACTGGCAAACCGGCGTCGACGAGGATGGCAATCCGGTGTGGGACGTTGAGGGCTTTCTCAAACGCTCGCTCGATTTCCAGGGCCGCATGTTCGACGTTGCCATGCTCTGGACCGCACTCGATTATCTGCCCGAGCCCTTCGTCGCGCCGGTCGTGGCACACCTGTTTCAGGCCATGAATCGCGGCGGCCAGGTCCTCGCCTTCTTCAACACAAGAATGGATGCGGAGGAATCCGTCCGGCTCCGCTACCACGTTACCGTGGAAGACCACGTTGAAGTGCAATTGACCCAGCAGTTCCCCATTCAGCGCGTGTTTACCAACCGCAGCATCGAACGCCTGTTTACCGGCTGGGCGGGGCACAAGCAGTTTCTCGCCAAAGACAGTGTTTCTGAAGTAATCATCACGCGCTAGACGCCCATCGGGCCGGCGCGCCGGGAGGAACCATGACTGAAGCAAACATGACACGCATCACCTGGCTCGGCCACGCGACCGTACTCATTCAAACCGCCGCGGGCACCAACATCCTCATCGATCCCTTCATCGAGCAGAATCCGAAATACCCCAAAGGATTCGCCCTGCCCTCAAAGATTCAATACATCCTGCTCACCCACGGCCACGGCGACCACATCTCCGATGCCGTGCCGGTGGCCCAGAAACACGGCTCAACCGTCGTTGCGATTTATGAACTCGCGGCCTATGTCGGCGATCGCGGTGCTGCCAACACCATCGGCATGAACCTCGGGGGCACCGTGCAACTGAATGAAGTGGCCGCGACCATGGTTGAAGCCAAACACTCCGCGGCCGCGCAGGACGAAAAGGGAACTCACTATACCGGAGTCGCTACGGGTTTTGTGTTGACCATTGAAGGCGGCCCGGTGCTGTATCACTCCGGCGATACCGCGGTCTTTGGCGACATGAAGCTCATCCACGACCTGTACGAGCCCACCGTCGTGATGCTGCCCATCGGAGGTCACTACACCATGGGTCCCAGAGAGGCTGCGCTGGCCGTGAAACTGCTCGCTCCGCAGGTGGTGCTGCCCCTGCATTTTGGAACCTTCCCGCCCCTCAAGGGCACGCCCAAGGATCTGGCCGCGCTGGTCGATGCTGGCGTGAAGGTCGTGGACTGGGTGCCCGGCGACGTTTACTCCGCCTGAGTCATGCGGGTGCCCCAGGTCCCTCGTCCACCGCGCACCAAAAAGCCGGATGCAGTCCGAGAGGCTGCATCCGGCTTTTACTAATCCCTAATCCCTGCTTTACTGGTCTCTCGTCTGGCGGATCGCCGGCGGTGATTGTCGAATCCCGGTCTCATCCGCATCCGGGTTGCCCAGGCGCGGAGAGTCCGGCATAGCCGCAGCTGCGCGATAGCTACGCAGGTCGCGCAGAATCTCCACCTTTTCTCGCGCGTACTGGCCCGCCAGCCGGGTCAGCGCGTAGGTGATGATGTCGCTGTGGTGCAGATCGGCAACCGACGGGTCGCGGCGCATGTTCAGCCACAACCGGTGAACCAGCTGCACATCGTCCGGGCTGAGCGCCGGCGCGTGCGGGCCGATATAAAACACCTTGGTTTCGCCGCTCTGCGCAATCACGTAATAGTTGAATTGGCGCTTCGGCTCCGGCAGCGCCTCCCAGGCCTGGCCCATGCGGAACGCCTGGTCTTCGGCCGTCATCGACGTGGAAACACCCGAGACCACTGTATCCATTTCAAGCGAGTTGGCGCCTTGCGCCAGCGCCGCAAACACATCGCCCGCCGGTACCACCAGCAGCGAAACCTTCTTGCCGAAGCTCTCTGCCACTGACACGGCCTTGGTAAACACCATCTGCTCGTGTTCGCTGAAGCTCTGTTGCTCGGGACTCAGAAATTCAGGTCCGCCCACGCCCATCATGCGCACGCTGATCACCACCACGTCTTTCTCATCCGTGTTGGTGCGCCCCAGGGTCCACTTCAACGCCACCGGGTTGGCCACGTCGCGCATGGTGACCATCACCCCGCCCGGCCGCAGCGCCGCCGACTCGCGGCTCACCGTGTCCTGGTGTTCCATCTGGAAGTGGTCTTTCATCTGCCGCGCGGTGATGGCATGTTTTTTCAGGTTCTGCCGCTCTGACACGGAGAAGATTACGAAGAACGCCGCCGCAAATACGATGCCGCTTACCGTGGCTACTGATTTGGTGGCCAGATTGACCAGCGCCGTGGACAGCAGCACCAGGAAGACCGAAATCAAGCCCAGCGGAATCTCGGTCTTGCCGATCGTGATGTTTGGCGGAACTTTCCAGCCGCGCTCGCCATGGTATTTCCAGCGCAGCACCAGCATTGCCAGGCTGTTGAACGTGAACGACCAGATCACGCCGAAGGCGTATGCCTCGCCGAGGGTGATGATGTTGCCTCGCGTGACGATGATCGTGAACATCTGCAGGAAGAAAACCAGGTTCACGATGCGATAACTGGTGCCGAAGCGCTGGTGCGGCTTGCGGAACCAGTCGGTCAGCACGCCGTCTTCGGCAACCCGCATCAGCACGCCTGTGGAGCCGATCATCGACGTGTTGATGGCGCCTGACAGAATCAGAAAGCCAACCACCACCACGAAGATGCGGAACGCGATCCGCAGAAACATGGGGCCGACCAGGTTCATCGCCAGTCCGGCGATCAGGTTGTCCTGGTAAAGCACGTGATCTTTCAAGGGGATCAGCATGTAAGCCAGGATGGTGCCGCCGCCCGTGAAGATCAGGCTGTAGATGGCGATCACGATGGCCGCGCGCTTCAGGTTCTTCAGCTTCGGATGTTCGATTTCGCGATTGACCTGCGCCAGGCTCTCCTCGCCGCTCATGGCCAGCAGTGAATGGCCGAACGCCATCAGGATGCCGAACACGCCCAGCAGCGGCACCAGTTTTGTACCGCGAAGGAAGCCCAGTGCATCGTCGCTGAACTTGAGATTCTGCACCGTCGGTGGCGGCGGCAGGTGACCGCCCTTGATCACCGCGGAGTAAACACCCCACACCAGCAGGATGACCACCATGATGGTGGTGATCTGCATGACCTGCAGCGCCTTTTCGCTCGACTCCTCAATGCCCTTGACGTTCTGCCACCAGTAATAAATCGTCACCGCGGCGGCGAACACGGCAGAGGTGTAATTCATGTCGAACAGAAACGATGGATTGTGGTGCGCGTCCATCAGCGCAGGAGGCAGCCAGTTGCTGCTGGCCGCAACCGCCAGCAACTCGTTCATCAGGCCGGTAATGTACTGGCCCGCAGACACGCCGGAGATCGGCCCGGTAAGAATGTAGTCGAACATCAGCGCTGAAACGCTAAGTTTGGCAAACGTGCCGCCCAGAGCTTCCTTCACCACGCGGTAAACGCCGCCGCGCGTGAACATCGAGCAGCTCTCGACGTAGACCGCGCGCACCGCAAAGCTGAACAGCATGATGCCGAGGATGAACCAGGGAGCAGCCGCGCCTACCGCGTGCTCGGCAATGCCGCCCGCGTAGAACGCCGACGAGCCAAGATCGCAGAGAACAATTGCGGCTGCGCGCCAAAAGGAGATGAACGTGAGCATCACCGACGATGCCACGATGAGGCGGACGCGGTTGGACGGAGGGGCTACGGTCGTTCGGGTTGATGCCATCGTGTCGGTGCCGTCACTTTAAACCGGTGCTCTGGACTCGAGAAGGCGCTATCACCGCCCGTCCTTCGCTGAGTCTAGTGCCGAATGAAAACAGTGTCAATCAAATTGAGGAAAGCCCTTCGTGCATTGGAGAAATGCGCGCATTAATCCTTGCCGAACAGCTCTTTGCCGTCTTCGATAAAGCTGATGATCACCACCACGGATGAGCCGACGAGGCCAACGAAGAACATCACCTCGAGAACTTTCATGACAAAAATCGCCAGGATCATTCTGCAATTGTAGCTTGATTTCGCCAGCCCGCTCGCACTTTTGCTGGCGTTGGCAAAATCCGTCATCGAGTGGCAGAACGCTGCCGGTTTACCTTCCATCTTGCCTGCGGCCCGATGCGATAAACTCGCCCCTGTATGCAAACCCTGCCCCAACAACAGGCTCGCTGGAAGTTGTGGGTCGCAGTGGGTTTATCCGCTGCCTTGCTCGAGCTGCCTTTTCCACTGGCCGGACCATTACCCCCGTGGCGCTCAGTCTTCGCCTGGTTCGGTATGGTCCCTTTGCTGTGGGCGATCCTGTCAGCCGCCGGCTCTAATCAACCGCGCCCTCTGCGCCGCGCCTTTTTGCTCGCGTATGTCTGTGGCGTATTGTGGTACGCCGGCAACTGCTACTGGATTCGCGACGTCATGAGCCAGTACGGCGACATGCCGCCCCTTGCGCCCACGCTGCTGCTCGTCGGTTTCAGTCTCGTGCTCGGCCTTTACTTCGCGCTCTTTGGGCTCATGGTGGCTCTGGTGCGTCGCGCATCCGGCAGCATTGCAATCGCCCTCGCCACGGCTCCCATCTTCTGGGCTGCGCTTGAGCTCGCGGCCGCGCGCATCACGTCGGTTCCCTGGGACCAGCTTGGTTATTCGCAGGTGGACAACGCGCTCGTCAATCAGCTCGCTCCCTTCACCGGCGTCTATGGCATCAGTCTCCTGCTCGTAGCTGTCAACGCGCTCATTGCTGGCGGACTGCTGCTGCCGCGCTGCGCTCACCAGCGCATCTGCGGCGTCGCGGGCGTCGTCCTCGCTCTCGCTGCAACGGCCGGCTTGTTCCTCAAGCCCCCTGCGCCCGCGCCCACGGCCCTCGCCGTGCTCATCCAACCCAATCTCGACGTCTCCGGCCAGAGCCTGTGGTCTGGTCCAGGCGAGTGGGAGCGTCATCTCGCTGATTTCGCCCACCTCGCCGCAGAAAAATGTGGCGGGACTTTCATAAACGGGATTCCGCAGACCGGAGCGCTCGTGGTCGACGTGGATTGCTATGCGCCCTCGGGTTTACTCCACGCCGATGTCATTGTCTGGCCTGAATCGCCCGCGCCCTTCTTTGAAGATGATGCCCGTTTTCAAAAGTCGATCATCGCCATTGCCCAGGTGAACAAGGCGCCTCTGGTGGTCGGCAACATCGGTATGGACTTCTCGCCCGACATCGGCGCATGGCGTCAGTTCAACTCCGCCCTCGTCGTCTCGGCTGATGGATCCCGCGTCGGACGCTACGACAAGATTCACCTCGTTCCCTTCGGCGAATACGTGCCCTTCAGCCGTCTGCTCTTCTTTGCCCGCAAGCTCACCGGCAAGGTCTCGCGCTTCGATCGTGGCGATGAGCGCAAGGTCTTCCGCTTGAACGGCCATCGCTACGGCGTCTTCATCTGCTACGAGTCAGTCTTTGCCGATGAGGTGAGGGAGTTCTCGGAGCTCGGCGCCGAGGTGCTCGTCAACATCTCCGACGACGGATGGTACGGCGACACCAGCGCTCCCTGGCAGCACCTGAACATGGCGCGCATGCGTGCCATCGAAAACCGCCGCTGGATTTTGCGCGACACCAACAACGGCGTCACGGCGGCCATCGATCCTTACGGCCGTGTCCGCCAGAGCATTCCCCGCCACGCCGCAGATGCGCTGCCCGCAGCCTATGGATTCAACGACGAGGTCACCTTCTACTCCAGGCATGGCGACGTCTTCGCATGGCTTTGTGCCATACTTGGATTTGGGATTGTCGTCTGGGCCGCGAGAAAACTTCTCGGCCAGTTCGCCAGAGCCCAAGTTCAATCAAAAGTCAGGTCATAAGAGCAAAGCATGTCATTGAACGATCTCGAATTCGCTTACGCTCCCGTCCGCGACCAGGTTCGCGACCTGCGGGAGTATCTTTGACCCTGCTCGCATCCGCAGGGAACTCGCCGACATTGAAAAAAAGCTAGCCGATCCAGCCCTCTGGAACGACCCCACTGCGTCCAAGCCCATCATGCGTGACCGCAAGCGCCTTGAGAATCTCGTCGCCGACGATGAAGAACTCGTGCGCCGCACCGGCGACATCGAGGCCTACTTCGAACTGGCGCGTGAAGGCGAAGACGTACTCGCCGATCTCGAACGGGACATCAAGGCTCTATCTACTTTTACTGAGGAGCTTGAAGCGCGCACCATGCTCTCGGGCGAGGCCGATCCGCTCAACGCAATCGTCACCGTGCATCCTGGCGCAGGCGGCACCGAAAGCCAGGACTGGGCCGAGATGCTGATGCGCATGTATTTGCGCTGGGCTGAGCAGCAGGGCTTCAAAACCGAAATCAACGACCTGCAGGACGGCGATGAAGCCGGCATCAAGTCCGCCACCTTCACCATACTCGGCGAATTCGCCTTCGGGCAACTGGCAGGTGAGAGCGGCGTTCATCGCCTCGTCCGCATCTCGCCGTTCGACTCTGCCAAGCGCCGCCACACGTCGTTTGCTTCGGTCTACGTCTCGCCTGAGATCGACGAGTCCATCCATGTCGACCTCAAGGTCGAAGACCTGCGCATCGACACCTATCGCTCCGGCGGCAAGGGCGGGCAGCACGTTAACACTACGGACTCCGCCGTCCGCATGACGCATCTGCCCACCGGCATCGTTGTCCAGTGCCAGAACGAGCGCTCCCAGCACAAGAATCGCGAGAAGGCGATGAAGATGCTGCGCTCGCGCCTCTACGAGTACGAGCTGGAGAAGAAACGCGCCGTCAGCAAAAAACTTGAAGACTCGAAGTTGGAAATCAACTTCGGCTCGCAGATTCGCTCGTATGTTCTGCAGCCGTACCGCATTGCCAAGGACCACCGTACAAAGGTCGAGGTAGGTGATGTGGACAAGGTGCTCGATGGCT
>Ga0302275_10004556_pt1 | contig 13652 bp, 12 predicted proteins | sample III_Bog_N2_2_FD_200229 | JGI IMG/M metagenome (GOLD analysis project Ga0302275, IMG submission 200229) | Peat permafrost microbial communities from Stordalen Mire near Abisko, Sweden - III_Bog_N2_2 | ecosystem: Environmental > Terrestrial > Soil > Wetlands > Peat | place: Sweden: Abisko...
GCGCATGCTGGCCGTTGACGGAATCGCGTTGCCGAGACTGATCGCGCTCGCGCTGCAACATGTGCTGGTAATGTATGCTGGCGCCGTCGCGGTCCCGCTGATCCTGGGCGGGGCGCTGCATTTGCCGCGCGACCAGATCGCCCTGCTGATCAACGCCGACCTGTTCGCCTGCGGAATCGCCACCCTGCTGCAAGCCTGGGGCGCCGGCCCCTTCGGCATCCGCCTGCCGGTGATGATGGGCGTCACCTTCGCCTCCGTCGCGCCGATGCTGGCCATGGGCAACGATCCGGCCCTGGGACTGCCCGGCATCTACGGCGCGGTCATCGTCGCCGGGATTTTCGGCATCGCGGTCGCTCCCTTCATCAGCCGGCTGCTGCCCTTCTTCCCCGCCGTGGTGACCGGATCGATCATCACCGTGATCGGCATCACCCTGATGCGGATCGGCATCAACTGGGTTGGCGGCGGCCCGCCGAACCTCAAGGATTTCGGCAGCCCGGGCTATCTGCTGATCGCCGGCATGGTGCTGGCCATCATCCTGCTGCTGCTGCGCTATACCCACGGCTTCATCCAGAACATCTCCGTCCTTCTGGGCATCGTCGCCGGCTATGCGGTGACCGCGGCCTTGGGCTGGCCCAGCTTCACCGGGCTCGACACGCAGCCCTGGTTCGCCCTGATCTATCCGCTGCAGTTCGGCGTCCCGCGCTTCGGCCTGGTCGCCTGCCTGTCGATGTGCCTGGTCATGGTGGTGGTCATGATCGAATCGACCGGCATGTTCCTCGCACTGGGCGAAATGGTCGGAAAGCCGGTGACGCAGAAGGACCTGACCCGAGGCCTGCGCGCCGACGGCCTGGGCACCCTGATCGGCGGGCTGTTCAATACCTTTCCCTATTCGTCGTTTTCGCAGAACGTCGGCCTGGTGGGCGTCACCGGCATTCGCAGCCGTTTCGTCTGCGTCGCCGGCGGCTGCATCATGCTGATCCTGGGGCTGATCCCGAAACTGGCCTTCGTGGTCGCCACCGTGCCGCAATGTGTGCTGGGCGGCGCCGGGGTCGTCATGTTCGGCATGGTCGCCGCGACCGGCATCAAGATCCTGTCGTCAGTCGATTATGCACGCCACCGCAACAGCCTGTTCGTCGTGGCGATCTCGATCGGATTCGGGATGATCCCGCTCGTGGCACCGACCCTGTTCCGCAGCTTCCCGGAAATCCTGAAACCGATCCTGGACAGCGGCATCCTGCTGGCGACCGTCGCCGCGGTGGCGCTGAACGCCTTCTTCAACCGCGTGGAATCCGCCGCGGCGGCTCAGGCCCACGCGATGCACGCCGCCGCCGCCAGTGAACATATCTGACCGCAGGACTCGCTATGACCGAAATCGAGGCTGCTCCCTATCCTTTCACCTTCGACCCGCCGCACGCCGCACTGCTGATCATCGACATGCAGCGCGACTTCCTGGAGCCGGGCGGTTTCGGCGAAATGCTGGGCAACGACGTGTCGCAACTGCGCCGCACGATCGAACCTAACCGCCGGCTGCTGGCCGCCTGGCGCGCCGCGGGGCTGATGGTGATCCACACCCGCGAGGGCCATCGCCCCGACCTCGCGGACCTGCCGCCCGCCAAGAAGATCCGCGGACGCAGCGCCACCTGCATCGGCGACGCCGGCCCGATGGGCCGCATCCTGGTGCGCGGCGAGGCCGGCCACGACATCATTCCCGAACTGTACCCCGCCGCGGGGGAGCCGGTGATCGACAAGCCCGGCAAGGGCGCCTTCTTCGCCACCGACCTGCACGCCATCCTGCAGAACCGCGGCATCACGCAACTGGTGGTGACCGGCGTCACCACCGAGGTCTGCGTCAACACGACCGTGCGCGAAGCAAACGACCGTGGTTACGACTGCTTCGTGCCCGAGGAGTGCGTCGGTTCATATTTTCCCGATTTCCAGGACTACGGCCTGAAGATGATCAAAGCGCAAGGCGGCATCTTCGGCTGGGTCGGCTCGTCTGCGGACGTGATCGCCGCGGTTGAAGGCTGAAACCATAACAGAAGGGGTCGCGACATGAGCGGAGCTGTGACGGGATTCAAACCCAAATTCTGGGTGCCCGGGGACTGGAATGCGTTGTTCGGCTTCGGCACGAACATCCTGGTGAATGTGCTGACCTTGACTGCACTGCTGCGCTATGTGCTGAAGATGCCGGACGATCTGGTGTTCGGGCGGATTCTTCCCGCGCTGGGGCTGATGCTGTGCCTGAGCACGTGCTATTACGCCTACCTCGCCTGGCGGCTGGCAAAAAACACCGGCCGCAGCGATGTCTGTGCATTGCCTTCGGGCATCAGCGTGCCGCATATGTTCGTCGTCACCTTTGTGGTGATGCTGCCGATCCTGATCGCCACCAAGGATCCGGTGCAAGCCTGGGAAGCCGGGCTGACCTGGGTGTTCGTGCAGAGTTTCGTGCTGATGGCGGGCGGTTTCATCGGCCCCTATATCCGCAAGATCACGCCGCGCGCCGCCTTGCTTGGTTCGCTGGCCGGCATCTCGATCACGTTTATCTCCATGAGCCCGGCGGCGCAGGTGTTTTCGACCCCGGTGATCGGCATCGTCTGCTTTGCCGTGATCCTGGCAAGTTGGTTCGGCGGCGTGAAGTATTTTGGCGGCGTGCCGGGCGGCCTGGTGGCGATCTTTGCCGGAACACTGATTGCCTGGCTTTCCAACCTCGTCGGCCTGGGCTACGGCAGTCTGACCTTGGCGAAACTCACAGCCTCGGTATCGAATTTCGGCTTCTCGTTCCCGATCCCCGCGATCGCGCACACCTTCGGGGGCTTCAAGTACCTTGGCGTGATCCTGGTGACGGCTATTCCGTTCGGCATCTACGACCTGATCGAGGCGCTGGATAACGTCGAAAGCGCCGCAGCGGCCGGTGATTCATTCCCGACCACGCGCGTGTTGACGGCCGACGGCGTGATCAGCCTGATCGGCTGCCTGCTGGGAAATCCGTTTATCAACGCGGTGTATATCGGCCATCCCGGCTGGAAGGCGATGGGCGGCCGGATGGGCTATTCGGCGGTGACCGGGATTACCGTGCTGATCCTCACCTGGTTTGGCATCATCTCGGTCATGATGGCGGTCATTCCGGTGGTCGCGATCCTGCCGATCCTGCTTTACATTGGCATGCTGATCGGGTCTCAGGCATTCCAGGAGTCGCCGCACCGTCACGCACCGGCGATCGTGCTGGCGCTGTTGCCGCAAATTGCGGAGTGGGGCAAAACCCAGATCGACAATGCACTCGGCGCCGCGGGGACCAGTGCCGCCGCAATCGGCGACGCGAAGCTCGCGCAGGTCGGCGTTCTGTATCACGGGCTGGCGACGCTGGGCGGTGGTGCGACACTGGCGGGGATTATTTTGGGTGCGATCACCGTCTTCATCATCGACCGTGAATTCGACAAAGCGGCGGCGTTCGCGCTGGCCGGGACGATCTTTACCTTCTTTGGCTTCATCCACGGTGACGCGATCGAGTTCGGCAGTTCGCCAACGGTCGCCGTCGGATACCTTGGCGTTGCCGTGGTGCTGTTCGTGTGCTCGCGGTTTGCGGAGTTCCACCCGCTGCCGGCCGCGATGCATGGCGCCCAGGAAGCGGACTGAGTTTAACCGGCCGTCACGCCTTTGGTGTGACGGCCGCGCCGCCCCTCCCCATCATGACCGGCCTTGACGTCGAAGCACGATCCGCCGCCCTTGAATCAAGTCACCGTGAAAAAGGCTTTAGCTGCCCCGATAGGTCGTATAGCCGTACGGCGAGACCAGCAGCGGGATATGATAATGTGCGGCCGGATCTGCAACGCGGAACCGGATCGGGATCAGATCATAGAATCCCGGATCGCTGCGCCAGCCGGCGATATCGAATTCAACTTCATAAATGCCAGGTCGGAGCGCGTCGCCTTGCAGCAGCGGTGCGTCGCAGCGACCGTCGGAATTGGTGACCCAACTGCCAAGATGGGTGCGTCCCTCGCTTTGCAGCCGATAAAGCCGGAGCGGAAGACCGGATGCGGGACGGCCTTGCGCCGTATCGAGGGCATGCACCGTCAGCCGGCCCGCTGTGGTTTCAAACGACATCGGCGATCAGATCCTCCAGCCGGAAGCGGGCGATTTTCGCGACCTCCGCGAGTGCGGTGATTCTTTCATGATCGAGCGTCTGGGTCACGCGCTTCGACAGCGTCGCCAGGATCGCGGTTCGGTCCCGCTGGCCCCGCACGGCGATGATGAAGGGAAATCCGAACCGGGCCCGGTAGGTGGAATTCAATGCATCGAACAACGCCGCCTCGTCGGCCGCCAGCCGGTCCAGGCCCTTGCCGCCCTGTTCCGCCGCCGATTCCGCCGTCAGCGGGCCCTTGCGAGCCAGTTCGGGGTGAGCGCGCAAGAGCGCGAGCTGCTGCGCGGGATCGGCGTTCGAAACGATCGCGACCATTGTCGCATGCAAGCTTGCCAATGACGCAAAGGGGCGTGCGCTGTGCGCGGCGCGTGGGACCCAGGGCGAGTGCTCGAAAATGCCGCTGAGCAATTGCGTAAAGCGGTCGACGTCGAGTGCGTTGAGGGCCTCGATGGAGCATTTTTGCGTGCTCAATTCAACCTCGAACCCGCGGCGATCCAGGCGCCGAGCTGGCTGCGTTCCTGGTCGGTGATTTCGGTGATGTTGCCGAGAGGCATGGTGTGGGTCTGTACCGCCTGGGCAAAAATTTCTGGTGCGTGCAGACGGATTTGCGCCGGCGTATCGAACATGATGCCTTTCGGCGCTTCCGCGAAGCCGGGGAATTTCGGCCGAGCCGAGTGGCAGACATGGCAGCGCTGATCGACGATGTGTCTGACATCGGCGAAGGTCACCGGTGCGGAACCGGCGGCCATTGGCATCGCCTGGTGACCGGCGAGGGTCAGAACGAGTGCGACCAGAATGGGCCCGGCCGCCGCGGGCCACAGCCACCAGTCGGGTTTTGCGCCTGTGTGCATGGTGTTGAACCAGTGCCGGACCAGGAAGCTGGAGACGAAAACGCATGCCAGGATCGCCCAGTTCCATCGCGACTGGTAGGTGAAGGCGTAGTGGTTCGACAGCATGGTGAAGACGACCGGCAGGGTCAGGTAATTGTTGTGCACCGACCGCTGCTTCGCCTGGTAGCCCCAGATCGGATCGGGTTCCTCGCCGGCGATCAGCCGAGCGACGGTTTTGCGCTGGTTGGGGATGATGATGAACAGGACGTTGCCGGCCATGATCGTGCCAACAAGGGCGCCGATCTGGATGAACGCGCCGCGGCCGCTGAACACGTGGGTGTAAAAGAACGCCATGCCGACCAGCAGGATGCAGCCGCTGATCGCGAGGCGGGCAGTGTCTCGGCCAAACCACGAGCGGCACAGCAGGTCATAAATGAACCAGCCCGCGACCAGCGATCCGCCGGCCAGCGGCACTGCGTCCCAGACCTGGATATTGGCGACGGCGGGGTCGATCAGGTACAGATCGGGCTTCAGGTAATAAAACAGCACCAGCAGCGCGAAGCCGAAAATCCAGGTGCTGTAAGCCTCCCATTTGAACCAGGTCAGATGTTCCGGCATGAACTCCGGCGCGACGGTGAATTTCTGGATCTGATAGAAGCCGCCGCCGTGCACTTGCCAGGCCTCGCCACTGACCCGGCGATCCAGGCGGGCGTTTGGTTGCAGGCCCGCGTCGAGGGCGATGAAATAAAACGAGGACCCGATCCAGGCGATGCCGGCGATCACGTGGGTCCAGCGAACCAGCAGGTCGATCCAGTCGAGGATCGCGGACCAGTCGATCAGATTATAGGGCCACATGAATGGGAGACTCGCGCTGTTATGGGGCAGGGGTTAAAACAAACGCCCTGCCTCATCATAACGATGAAGCAGGGCGAGGTCTACAACGGCGACGCGGATCAGAAGTGGTATTCGATACCAAATACGGGGGAGATTTCGTCCACGCTGTGGTTCTGTTTAACCCCGGCGATTTTCAGCGATCCGTCGTTGCCGAACTTGTTCAGCCACAGTTCCACCTGGAAGTAGGTGTACACCTTGTTCGGCTTGTCGAAGAACAGCTTGCCGACATCCAGGTTGATCTGCGGACGGGCCAGCACTTCGGTCGCTGTCTGGTTGCCGAACCCGTCCCTGCCCTTTGGCAGCACGACGTTGGTGAAGCCGCGGAAGTCCAACGGCAGGTTGGTGAAGCTCAGTGGCAACAGCCAGACGATTTCGAATTCCGCGGTGGTGTCGAAATCGACCGGTCCGCCGCCGCTGGTGCAGGCATTCGTGCAGAATCCGTTGTGGTTCCACTCATGATAGACATGAACGCCGATGTTCAGGAATCCGGTCGGGATTGCAATATGGAAGTTCGGACCTGCCACGATCGCTTTCTTGTTTGGCGCAAAAGCGGTATTCTCCGTTTCCAGGTCACCACCCCATTCGAAGTTGATTGCCGAGATCGGACCGAACTTGGTATTCAAGCCAAGGAAATGGTCCGGGCTCAACTGGCCGCGATAGACCCCATAGAACTCGGTCGAACCGCCGGCCGAACTAACCGCGGGTTCGTTGGCATCGGAGAGCAGGACATCGGCGCTGAGGAAGTTCGAGCCGTAGGCCCCGGCATCGAAGTGCCCGGCGTTGACGATGATCTTGTTGACGTTGCGACCACCCTTTTCTTCACCGGGGTTGGCGATCGTTGTGCCATCACGGACACCCATCCAGGTATCGCTAAATCCTTGCGCCTGAGCCTGGGTTGCGGTCACGACCAGGGCCGCCGCGAACAAATAGTTTCTCAGCTTCATGTCACATCCTTTACTCGTTGAGGCCAGGCAGCACCGCCGCCTAACAGCATGGCATGCACGATTCTCATCCGGACGAACCCGACTTCATCACACACGGTCCCCGACGCCTGTTTCGCAGCAGACAGTTGCTATCCACGAATGCTGGATCAGCAAGCGATGTGCCATGCCGGCCTGATGTGTGGACGCGGGATTAACCTGGCGCGCGGGTGATGACTCTGTGCAACACCTCACGCCCTCGCCGCCAGGGCTCGGCTGGCCGCGCAGCCTAAGCCGCAGGCGTTCGCCCAGATTGGCGGCGCGCGGGTGGGAAAGGATTTGGATCTCCGGCGATCAATTTGGCGTTATGCGCTTGATATCGAGCCTTGGAATCACCGAAATGCACACGATGACACATTATGCTCAATAATAGTGCATAACTATGATGTTAGATGGGCACGATGTCACGGGTTTGTCATCATGGGATGGTGGCATGTCGATTGCTTGCTCTTACCAGCCACCCGCCGGAAGCCGAGGCCCCCGCCTCCACCGGCTATTAACAAGGAGGAGTATGCATGCGCCAAACCCGGTCATCGAACCCAGGGCTTTCACGTCGCACTATGTTGACCGGGCTGGGCCTGGGCGCCACCACCGGGCTTGCCATCACGCCTGCCGCGGCAAAGGAGCTGGTGGTCGGTTTCATCTATGTCGGACCGAAGGATGATTACGGTTACAATCAGGCGCATGCCGAGGCCGCTGCCCTGCTGAAGAAAATGCCCGGCGTGAAAATCGTCGAGGAAGAGAAGGTCCCGGAAACCGACGACGTCTCGAAGACCATGGAAAGCATGATCAAGCTGGACGGCGCCACCCTGCTGTTCCCGACCAGCTTCGGCTATTTCGACCCGTACATGCTGAAAATGGCCGCCAAATACAAAAACGTCCAGTTCCGCCACTGCGGCGGCCTGTGGCAGAAGGACAAGCACCCGATGAATACCGGGTCGTACTTCGGCTATATCGGGATGTGCCAGTACCTCAACGGAATCGCCGCGGCCTACGCGACCAAAAGCAAGAAGATTGGTTTTATCGCGGCCAAGCCCATCCCGCAGGTCCTGATCAACGTCAACAGCTTCGCCCTCGGTGCTCGGTCTGTTGATCCGTCGATTACCACGACAGTGATTTTCACCGGCGACTGGTCAATGCCGGTGAAGGAAGCCGAAGCCACCAACGGACTGGCAGACCAGGGCATCGACGTCATCACCTGCCATGTCGATGGTCCCAAGGTGATCATGGAAACCGCCGAACGCCGCGGCATCTTTGCGTGCGGCTATCACGCGGACCAATCGAAACTCGCGCCCAAGGGTTACCTCACGGGTGCGGAATGGAACTGGATCACGGTCTATAAGCAGTTCATCGGCGATGAGGAAGCCAGCAAGCCCTTGCCGAATTTCGTCCGCGGCGGGCTGGCGGAAAACTTCGTCAAGATGTCGCCCTATGGACCCGGTCTGTCCGCGGCCGGCCGCAAAAACGTCGACCAGGTGAAGGCAGAGATCCTGAAAGGCGGATACTCGGTCTTCAAAGGACCGATGAAGGACAACAAAGGCAACACGGTGATCCCCGCAGGCAAGGCCTATCCGGAAACCGCGGTCGAACTCGAGTCGCTTAACTACCTGGTCGAAGGGGTGAACGGCGCCATCGCATGACGCAGGCCGCTGTCACCGTCGCCCCGGCCGGCGATGCGAGCTATCCTCTCAGGCGTGGGCTGGAGGCGCTGCTGGCGCCTCTGGCCGCCCTGGTCGGCGCGGTTATTCTGTTTTCGCTGTTTCTGCTGACATTGGGCCAGTCGCCGCTGGACTTTCTGGACCTGGTGTGGCGCGGCGCCTTCGGCAGTTGGTTTTCGTTGCAGAATACATTGCAGCGCGCTTCGCCTTTGCTGCTGACAGCCTTGTGCGTCGCGCTGCCGGGCCAACTGGGGCTGGTGATCATCGGGGGCGAGGCCGCCGTCGTCCTCGGCGGCCTGGCTGCCACGGTGGCCGCGCTGCCTCTGGTCGATGCGGGCCCCTATCTGGTGCTGCCGGCGATGGCGGTGGCCGGCGCGGCCATGGGGGGGATCTGGATCGGCATCAGCGGCTGGCTGCGCGCGCGTCTCGGCGTCAATGAGACGATTGCCAGCCTGGTGCTGGCCTATATCGGCCTCGCCATCTTCAACCATCTCGTGGAAGGCGTGCTGCGCGATCCCGCCAGCCTGAATAAGCCATCGACCTACGGGATCGGCGACGACAACATGCTGGATACCGTGCCGTGGCTGGACGTGCATCCCGGCCTGCCGATCGGCGTGCTGGCCTGTGTGCTGTGCTGGGTGTTGATCTACCGCACCAGCACCGGCTTCGCCGCGCGCGTCACCGGCGGCAATATCCGAGCAGCGCAGTTGCAGGGCCTGCCGGTGGCGAAACTGATCGTCCTGGCCTGCGCCCTCGGCGGCGCCTGTGCGGGCCTCGCCGGCGCGATCGAGGTCGCCGCGGAATATGGGCGAGCCAACGCCTCGCTGAACGCGGGGTACGGTTATACCGGGATATTGATCGCCTTCCTGGCGCGCTTCAATCCGCTGGCGATCATGCCGATGGCCCTGCTGCTGGGCGGTCTGGGGGCGGCGGGCGGCTTGCTGCAACGGCGCATGGGGTTGCCGGATGCCACGGTGCAGGTGCTGGAAGGCATGATCTTCGTTGCGATCCTGACCAGCGACACCCTGTACGGGCGGTTCCGCTGGTTCCAGCCGCGGGGCAACTGATGTCAATCGACCCCAACGCCATCGCAACAGTCGGCGCCGCCATGCTGGCCGGCAGCCTGCGGGTCAGCACCCCCTTCCTGTTCGTCAGCCTGGGCGAATGCCTGACCGAGAAATCCGGCCGCATCAACCTGGGCAACGAGGGCGTCCTGGTTCTCGGCGCGATGGTGGCGTACGCAACTTCCTACGAAACGGGCAATCCGTGGATCGGCGTCCTCGCCGCCGCGGTCGCCGGGTTTTTTCTGGGCGGCCTGCACGGCGTGGTGTGTTCGCTGGCGCGTGTCAACGATGTCGCGATGGGCATCGCCATCATGCTGGCCGGCACCGGCATCGCGTTCTTTTTCGGCAAGCCCTATGTCCAGCCCAGCGCACCGCTATTGCCCAGTTTGCAACTGGGATTTTGGTCGGACTCGCCGCAACTGCAGAATGCCTTGAAGGTCTGCCCCTTGTTTTTCCTCGGCCTGCTCGCCGCGGTGGCATTGCATTGGGGCTTTCTGGCAACCCGCGTCGGATTGCGCATCCGGATCGTTGGCGACAGCCAGGATGCGGCACTGGCGCTGGGCCTGCCGATCGATCGGATCCGCTTCCTCGCAACCGCCGTCGGCAGCGGCCTCGCCGGCATCGGCGGCGCGTTCCTGTCGCTGTATTATCCCGGAAGCTGGAATGAGGGTCTGTCCTCCGGCCAAGGTTTGATGGCAGTGGCCCTGGTGGTGTTTTCCCGCTGGAACCCGATCAACTGCATCTACGCCTCCCTCCTGTTCGGCGCAGCGGGCGCGTTGGGCCCATCGCTGCAAACCGTCGGCATAACCTGGGGCTATTATCTGTTCTATGCCGCGCCCTATGTGGTAACCTTGGTGGTGCTGATCATAACCGCGCGTGGGGGAAAATCCCTGCGCGGCATGCCCGGACAACTTTCGATCGGACGGTGAACATGACAACGATCGACGCGGATCCTTATCCCTGGCCGTACGATGGCGCGCTGCGACCGGACAACACGGCCTTGATCGTCATCGACATGCAGACCGATTTCTGCGGCGTCGGCGGCTACGTGGACAAAATGGGCTACGATCTGTCGCTGACGCGCGCACCGATCGAGCCGATCAGCCGAATGCTGGCGGCGCTCCGCCCGCAGGGCTACACGATCATCCATACGCGCGAAGGGCATCGTCCCGATCTGTCGGATCTGCCCGCCAACAAACGCTGGCGGTCGCAACGGATCGGCGCGGGGATCGGCGATGCGGGGCCGTGCGGACGCATTCTGGTGCGCGGCGAGCCGGGTTGGGACATCATCCCGGAACTGGCACCGCTGCCGGGTGAGATCGTCATCGACAAGCCGGGCAAAGGCAGTTTCTGCGCCACCGACCTGGAGCTGATCCTGCGCACCCGCGGCATCGTCAACATTCTGCTGGCCGGCATCACCACCGATGTCTGCGTCCACACCACGATGCGAGAAGCTAACGACCGCGGCTTCGAATGCCTGCTGCTGGAAGATTGCTGCGGCGCGACCGACGCCGGCAATCACGCCGCCGCGGTGAAAATGGTCAAGATGCAGGGCGGCGTGTTCGGCGCCGTCAGCAACAGCACGAATTTTCTGTCAGCCCTGCCATGACCACAGCGATCGGCGTCGAGGCCGTCGGCATCGGCAAGCAGTTCGGCAGCTTCAAGGCCCTGGCTGACGTATCCCTCAAGGTCGAACCCGCGACGGTGCATGGCCTGCTGGGCGAAAACGGGGCGGGCAAGTCCACGTTGGTGAAGTGCCTGCTGGGCTATTACAAAGCCGATGCGGGGTCGTTCCTGGTCGATAACCGGGAAGTCCAGATGGAACGCCCGGCCGATGCAGATGCGCTTGGCCTCGGCATGGTCTATCAGCATTTTACCCTCGTTCCCTCTATGACCGTGGCGGAAAACCTGGTGATGTCGCGCCGCGACGTTCCCGCCGTCATCGACTGGAACGCCGAGCTCGGTGCGTTGGCGGATTTCATGCGGGGCATGCCGTTCAAGGTGCGGCTGGATGCCGAAGTCGGCAGCCTGGCCGCCGGGGAACGGCAAAAAACCGAGATCATCAAACAGCTTTATCTGCAACGCCGGTTCCTGGTGCTGGATGAGCCGACCTCGGTGCTGACCCCGCAGGAGGCGACCGAAATGCTGGGCCTGGTGCGCGAGCTCGCCCATTCCGGGCAGTTGACGATCGTGATCATCACCCACAAGCTGAAGGAAGTCGCGGCTTTCGTCGATGAGGTCACGGTGCTGCGGCGCGGCCGCATGGTCGGCGGCGGCATGGTCCGCGACCTCGGCCCCGCCGACCTGACCGCTTTGATGATCGGCGAGCCGCATGCGCCGGCCAATCCCGAACGCACCGGTGCGCCATCGAACGAGATTCGCCTGTCGGTGCGCGACCTGCGCACCGAGGCTGACGGCGGGCGCAAGGGACTTTCGATCGATTCGCTGACGGTGCGGGCGCACGAGATCGTGGGGATCGCCGGCGTGTCGGGCAACGGGCAAAAGGACCTGGTGGAAGTGTTGGGCGGGCAGCGGCCCGTTGCCGCCGGCCGGATCGAGGTGGATGGTGCGTCCTATGACGCCAGCCGCGGCGAATCGCAGGCGCACGACGTCCGCGTGTTGCCCGAGGAACCGTTGCGCAACGGTTGTGTGCCGCCGATGACCGTGGTGGACAATCTCAACCTGCGCAGTTTCGATCGCGGCGGCAACGGCAGCCGTTTTTGGCTCGATCGCGCCGGCATGGCGGCAAGGGCGCGCGCCATGATTGCGGCATACGGCATCCGGGCCCCCTCGCCGCAAGTGCCGATCGGTGTGCTGTCCGGCGGCAACGTGCAACGCTGCGTGCTGGCGCGCGAACTGGACGGCGACGTCCGGCTGTTGATCGTTGCCAATCCCTGCTTCGGCCTGGACGTGAAGGCGGTGGCCGAAACCCGGGCCCGCATCATGGCCGCGCGCAATGCCGGCACCGCGGTGCTGCTGATTTCAGAAGATCTCGATGAAATCCTGGAACTCGCCGATCGCATCGTGGTGATGCATGACGGTCAGGTGGTCCACGAAATGCCAGCCGCAGGCGCCGACCCGCAAGAGATCGGCCGCCACATGCTCGGGCATCACTGAAGCGTTCATGCCCTGAAGAACGGCCGGTCACCCTTCACCGTAACCCGGTAACCGGAACGAACCTGCGGGTAGTAGTCCCACATCGCGATGTGCTGGACGCAACGATTGTCCCAAAAGGCAACGCTGTCCGCCTGCCAGCGGAAGCGCACCTGCCAATGCGGCCGGCCGCAATGCTCATACAGGAAATTCAGGATCGCGGTCGCCTCGGCGTCCGGGATGTCCTTGATGCCGACCGTGAACACCGGATTGACGAAGATCGCCGGCCGGCCGGTCACCGGATGGGTGCGGATCAGCGGATGCTCCGCCCGCGGGAATGTCTTGGTGGTTGGCTTGCCATACAGGGCGTTCGTGCGCGTGTAATTCGGCGTGCCGTCATGGATCGCGGTCAGCCCGGACAGGAACTGCTTCATCGGCGCCGACAGCGCGTCATAGGCGGCAGTCATGCTGGCGAAGATAGTATCGCCGCCGACCGCCGGGATGGTGTTCAGATGCAGGATCGATCCCATCGGCGGCTCCGGATCGCAGGACACATCGGAATGCCAGCGCTCCCCGGCGATCCGCTTGGAGTTGGCGTCGGCATGCACCGGCAGGATTTCCGGGTGGCCCGCGGGGGCGGGGGAATTCGGATGGATTGCCAGCTCGCCGAACAGCCGGCCGAATGCCTTGTGCTGATCCAGGGTCAGCGCCTGGTCGCGAAAAAACAGGACCTGGTGCGCCATCAGCGCGTCATGCACCTCCTGGAACTGCTGGTTGCCCAACGGTCGCCCCAGATCGATGCCGGACACCTCGGCCCCGATCAGCACGGTGGATGGTTTCACCTCGATGGTCTCGTATCGCATCGCACTGCCTCCCGGGTTTTTGCTCTGGCCACGATGGCCTGTCTGGTCGTCGCTGGCAAATCGGCGGCCGAACGGTTCACGCCCGGCCATTCGGCCCCATATCCGCCGGTGCGACCCACCATCGAGAGGAGC
>Ga0302275_10004565_pt1 | contig 13636 bp, 11 predicted proteins | sample III_Bog_N2_2_FD_200229 | JGI IMG/M metagenome (GOLD analysis project Ga0302275, IMG submission 200229) | Peat permafrost microbial communities from Stordalen Mire near Abisko, Sweden - III_Bog_N2_2 | ecosystem: Environmental > Terrestrial > Soil > Wetlands > Peat | place: Sweden: Abisko...
GCGGAGTATTCTTCGCGGGTTCAACGTTTTCCTCGAATTTTCCGGTTGTAAGTGCATTTCAGCCGCACTCCGGCGGGGGCAAGGTTCGCTTCGTCGCCAAACTTTCGGCAAATGGCACAACGATCATCTTCAGCGCGTACTATCGCGGCTCGGGCGGGACGGCGTCCGCACCCGAAGAGGTGAACGCAAGCGCGATCGGTTCGTCGGGCAATGCGATTGTCGCAGGCACCACCAGTTCCCTGAACCTTCCAGTCGCCCCTTCGCCGGTCCAGGCCACATTCGCGGGCACCAACACCGATGGGTTCTTCGGACGCATCAGCGGAACGACGGGCGCGCTACAGGAGTCGAGGTATCCTGGGAGGGTCTTCGGATGACGGCATCAACGCCGTCAGGGCCGATTTTTTTGGCCGCGTTTACATTGCCGGCTACACAAGCTCTTGGGTTTTCCCGACTATCGCCGACTGTCTGCAGTGCAGTTCCGGAGGGGGAATGGTTGCATTCGTGGCCAGGATAGCCTGGACCGGCATTGTGTACCCGACTTACCTGGGCGGTCCGGACAACGATTCTGGGCTGGCAATGGCTGTCGATTCCATGACATCGATCACGGTGGTGGGCCAGACCGGCTCCCCGGATTTTCCCGTCGCGGGTGGCCTGGAAAACCAGGGAGCCGGAATCGCCGGGGTGGGAAAAGGTCAAATTGTCCGCTCGCGGGATGTCCTCAATCAGAATCTGGTGGCCAACCGGGCCAGATACGGAAGAATATCGCGCATGTCCCGGTGGAAGACGGCCGACCACTTCGCTTTTGATCACTGGTACCAATCACTGCTGACCTCGTCCGGATAAAGCCGATCCATTATTCGAGTGGGTCGTTCCCTCACTGGTATTCAGCCCCCCTTGAGCCACACGCGATGTTCACCTGCGTCGTTCGCTCTTCCAAAGACGATGCCAAGCGGATTGAACCGGAATTCAGTTAAGATCGGGATATGAATGCGCGCGCGACCGAGTTCTGAATGCTCCGCAACCGCTCCGTCCCCGCCGATATCATCCTTCCGCACATTACGTGCCGGGAAGCAGGCGGAGCCGCCGCCTGGCTCACCCGGACCTTCGGTTTCACCGAACTGTATCGCTATGGCGACCCCGCCGAACCCTCCGGAGTCATGATGCGCCTCGGACCCGCCTACGTGATGCTGAACGCCCCCAAGCCACACACCGGAACCCCCGCCCAGCTCGGCCACACGACGCAGTGCCTGACCATCTTCGTCGAAGGTGTGGACGCGCATTACGAACACACCCGATCCGTTGGCGCGGAAATCGTCGAACACCTCCACGAAACCGAGTACGGGGAACGGCAATACGGAGTCCGCGATCCCGATGGCCACCTCTGGCTCTTCTCGCGCCACGCCCGGGACGTCAACCCCGCCGAGTGGGGAGCGACGCTCGCTCCGTAGATCATCTCCGCTCCAGCACCACGGCCCCGATATACGGCAGATTCAAAACCTGCCCGCTCCAGATCGCGGCATCGTAGCCGCCGTTGCCGCACACCGGCTCCCCCTCCACCTGATAATCCGGCCACGACGAATTGAAGATCTCTTTATAAGCGCTGCCGCCCGGCAGGCCAAGCCAGCCGCTGTTCTGCGTCTGATCCGGCGTTCCGAACGTGATCACTGCGAACAAGGCCTGCCCCGAACCGCACGTAAACGCCACCGTTCGCCGCCCCGTCTGCGTAACCTGATTGTTCGCATTGCCGCGCAACCCTTTCGACGGGTCGTTCCTCAGCCCCATCAAATCCCCGAACCAGGCCCTCATCACTCCGTTGCCGTTCTGCGGATTCGTCACCGGACCGTTGTTATCGAACGAGAAGAACCGCGTCTCGCCGACCTCCTGGCCCATAAACAGCATGGGGACCCCGTTCGAAAGGAGCGCCAGCGCGCCCACCGCCTTTCCCATGCGCAGCCCGAGCCCGAAGGGCGGCCTCGCCGCGATCCGCTTATTGCCCGGATCCTGCCCGCTCACGCTGTCGTGGCTCTCGCCAAACCGCGTCGCCTCATAGAACTGCCGGCCCCAGGTCTGTGGCACGTCCATGTCGCCCTTCACGCTGCCCGCGTGATCGTGCGACGCCTGCCACGGGTCGTAAGCCGCCGCGCCCAGATCGTACAGCTCCGTGATATCCCACTGGCCGTCCATCACGCCCCACGCGGGATTCGTGATATCCCAGTATTTCGGATCGTTCTCCCCGACAAAGTACGGCCAGCCCTGCCCTGCCACCGATGCCGCGGTGCGGACGGCATTGCGGATCGTCCCCAGGAAATCCCAACCGTCGTTCTGAACGATTGTCGACGTGCTGTCGAAGCGGAATCCGTCCACGCCGAATGTCTGCCACAGATAAACCGTCGCCTGCCGGAAGAACTCCTGCACCATCGGATGCGCATTGAAAATCCGGTCGCCCCAGGCGTCCCCGTTGCGGTAGACGTCGATCGCAATCGCCGTGAGCGGCGAATCGTTCATGTGGTTGTAGACCACATCCAGAAACACGCCGCGAGCCGCCGCATGCGCCGCATCCACAAACCGCGCCAGCCCCGCCGACCCGCCGTATTCCCCGTCAATCGCAAAAAAGAACGCCGGATTGTATCCCCAGCTGGCCGCGCTCTTGAACTCATGCACCGGCAGCAACTCCAGCACAGTTGCGGGCAGTTGCCGCAGATATCCCTCTACGCCCAGCCGGCTCATGGTCTGCAGTTCATCGGTCACCAGATCGAGCGGCGACAGGGTACCCGCATTCAGATCCGTAAACCGCTTCGGATGCAGTTCGTAAACCAGCGATGCGTCCCAGCCCATCGTCTGCCAGGGCTGCGCGTGGGCTGTTGCTGTCCACCCCGCGATATCCGGAACCAGCGACCATGAGGTTGTGGGGTCCGCCGGATTGTCACCGCGCGAGGTCTCGTAACCTCCGCGATCCTCGACATCGCGCGCGGCGGGATCGTTGACCTCCAGGTCGTCGTTCAGCGCGAAGTGATATTGGGTACCCGGAGTGGCTTGCGACGCCGGAACCGCGCACCACCAGTACAGAGTATCCGGCGTCAGCGACATCGCAATCTGCACGCGCGCCGCGGTCGCGTCCACCAGGATCAGCGCGGCCCACACGGCGTGTGGCGCGTGTACCACAAAATAGGCCTGGCCGCCCATGAGCGTTACGCCATGCGGCATTTCGCTCGCGCCAAACACTCCGGAGCCCACCAGCGGAGCGCCGAATGCCGCCTGCATCAGCGCGGTCCGGCTCGGCGGTTCCGCAAACGAAATTGGCCCGATGGTCGCCAGTCCGTAAACTCCCTCCGCAGTGCGATACGTGGCGGTCGCGGCCGGAGGCGTGAGGAACCGGCGCGTGTCGATCAATTGCTGGTTATACGGCGGAGGGTTGTACGGCACCGGCTCCGCACCCGTCAGAGGGATCAGCCGCACCCAGTTCTGCAACGTCTGCACGACGGTCAGCGTGGCCTGCCAGGTGCCATCGGCCGTCTGCAGCGCCGCCACCGACTGGTGCGCCGCCGCTGTGCCCACGCCCGTCTGGACGGTAACGCCGCCGGTAAACGTCGAGACCGGCTTCGGCTCCGCGATCAGCGTCACGCTGGCGGCAACGGCGGGAAAATCCGCGACCCAGCCCGCCGCGCCCAGCACCACATTCGACGGGTTCGCCAGATTGGCCGGATCCGCGGGAAACGGACGCACCATCGCCGAATCGCCTTCAATCCCGCCCAGAAAGGAAAACTGATAGGGGGCGTCCGGGTAGATGGACGCGGTGTACGCCGACATCTGGAATAACGGACTCCCCGGGTATGCACTCACTGTTGGAGTTAACGACTGGTGCAGGTTTTCGACGGGATCGAACAGGTCGGCAATCGCCGGACTCCCCAGCGCCGCCGGTATCAGAGCCTCCACTGGCACGCTGGTCAGCGTCAGAGGTTGGTTGCGCACGCTCGCCTGGCCGCTCTTCATCCACATGGCGGAGCCGTCGGAAGGACGCCAGACCTTGTTGCTTGCATCGGGCTCCCAATAACCGCCGTCCGCAGTCACCATCTTGAAATGGAATCCGGCGGTCATCCAGCCCGCCAGCGGCACGGCGAAACCCGACACTGCATTGGCGCGCGACGCTTCGCCGAAATAGGCGGTCGGACCTGTGGGGTCGTACGGATTCCAGGCATACATCCGGCCACCCGCAAAGCGCGCCTGGGTGATCAGATTGAAGGTGAGAACGCTGGCCGCGCTGAACGACACGCCCGCGGGCCAGGGATTCTCATACAGCACCCGCGCCGAAAAATCGAAAGTCCAGATTTCGGTAATGCCGGTCAGCCGGATATGCCGCTGGAAATCGTTGGCCTCCCAGACGTCGAGAGCCGTGGTGGGATCGACGGTGTGAAACTGAAACTGCAAAGTGCGCGGATCGTCCACTTCGGGCAGCTCGAAATCCACGAAATTCCCCGAAACTGTGCCCGCCGGATCCCAGGCGGTTGAAGAAGCATTCCAGACGTGCAGCTTGTAAGTTACGGCCGCGTTCGAGGGAGAGTGGTGGACAATAATTCCCATAAGGTGGATCTATTGTGCGCGCAAAGCGAAGATCCGGCAACAAGATTTTCCGAATCGCGCCGATAACCCCGCAATTTTGCGGTGCCAGCCGCGCTTAATTGGCCGACGGCAATTCCACGCGGTCGATCACCAGCACCTCGGTCGGCACTTTGCGCGCTTCAAGCCCGCAAGAGTGCGTGCGCCACAGGGGTCAGCCACTGGGTTTGCCACAGTTATTTCGTGACAGTCACTAAGGGTCTGCCGGGAGGTGCGGAGATCGCGAAACGCTACGCACGGTTCGAAAACGACTTGCCAGGCATCTGTAGAATCTCAAGCGCCAGCCGAATAACTCACCTTCGCGGATCTCTCCGAGATGGTCGAAGTCTGGTTAAGGTCGGCGCGCTGAGCTGCTAACAATCTCCCCAGCCGTCAGGGGGGCGATGTTACTCCATCAAAGAACGTGACGCGTTTCGGGGCCAGCGCTTCCAGACCCTCGGCGATGAACAGGAACGACGCGCCCCACATCAGGCCCGGCAGCAACAGGAGCGCCCAATCCTGCCATCCTGGTGTGTTCGACGGGGCGGGTGTCGGAGCCATTCACCCATTCTCGCGTGGTCTGTTCTCAGGAAGACTGGCAATCTATCTGCCAGCGGACGGATCGCCGGTAGGCGGCGGTGCGTGGTCTTCGGCCGCCGGTGGCCCAAGCAGTTCGGTCAGGACGGGCCTGAGCGCATCCGCCCATACCTGATACCCCTTCAGATTGGGATGCAGCTTGTCCCGATCGTTCATCATGCCCTCGAAAAGCACACCGTCGGGGCCGGCGAGCTTGTCGTTGACGTTCAGATAGCGGATCTTACCGTCCACCGCCATCTTGGCGAGACCGGCGTTGATCCTGTCGATCTCCGGCATCACCGTAATGTTGTCGTTGCGCGGGAAGATCCCCGTCAGGACAATCACCGCGTTCGGCGCCTTCGACCGCATCACCCGCACAACGGCTGCAAGACCCCGCGTCACGTTCGCGGCGGCGATTTCCATGCCCTCGGGCGGGACTTTATTCCCCACATTGTTCGTGCCCGCCAGCAGCACGATGACCTTCGGATTCACGCCATCCAGTTCACCGTTCTCCAGCCTCCAGAGGATGTTCTCCACGCGGTCCGCGCCCCACCCGAAATCCGCCGCGTTCCACCCGAAGAAGTTCTTCTTCCAGTTCTCAAGCAGCTGCGGATAGTCCGTCGCGCCCCATCGGCGCGTGATGGAATCGCCTTCGAAATAGACATTGATGCGCCCCTGCTTCGCCTTGGCCAGAAGCTGCTCATGCGCGAGCTGCGAATTGATGTCCGTTCGGGGCGCGGGCTGGTCCGCAGGCGCCATCTGAGCGGTCAGCAGCGAGATCATCGCCACGCCCGCCAGCAAGATCTTCAATTGCGGCCCGCCGGACCCGCATGTTGCAGAAACCGATCCGCCCACGGGATAAAATACTTCCAGTTCGGCGCGTCGGTGTGTCCGCCGTCGTGCTGGCGCCACGCAAGCTGCCCGTCGAGCAGCCCCGTGTTCACCGGCGGCATCTTCGCCGTGTGATAATCCGCCGTCACGCCGAGATCCTTCGCGCCCAGCAGCCGGAACACCGGCTCGGCCGCAACCGCGGCCATAAAACTCCCCTGATGATCGAGCCACTTCGCATCGCCCTTTTCCGGCACTCCGTAGCTGACGAAAGTCAGCCGCGGCGCGCAGAGCGCGAGCAGTTCATGAGCGTCCACCGGAATGTCGCCCGGCGTCTTCGCCCCGAACGTCGCATCCGATGCGCCGTATTTCAGGAAGTTCCCGGCCATCCAGTGGTATTCGCCGGAACCGGTCAGATTCTCGACCGCCTCACCCCAGTTGCGCCGATGCAGCTTCGCCCCGCCTTCACCCGAAGAGCCGATCAGCACAACCGCGAAGCGGGTATCGAAGGCCATGGTGACCAGCGCAGCTTTCCCGTAACGCGACACGCCTTCGATGCCGACCATTTTCGCGTTCACGGCCTTGTCTGCTCCGAGGTAATCGAGGCCGCGCGAAGCGCCCCATCCCCATGCACGGAGCGCGCCCCAGTCGTCGGGTTTACGCGGCGCGCCTTTGTTGACCAGACCGATAATTCCTTTGGTCAGCCCGGCGCCGTTATCGGCCTGAATGCTGCCGGGGTTGATCGAGGCGAATCCCCACCCGTCGGCGATGAGTTGCTCGGTTGCGGGCGGGTCGGCGTTGACAGGAGGACCAGGCGGCGGACCGCCGCGTCCTGGCGCTCCGGCGCGTCCGGGGAACACCGGCGCGGGAAATGCGATTTCGGGTATGGTTCGTCCGCCGAACATCATCATGACAGGCACCGGTCCCTTCGCATCGGCGGGAACAACCAGTGTCATCTGAATATCGACCTTGATTTCGGGGTCGGACGCATTCTCTACATGCCCGAGAAGTTGCTTCCCGATTACGGGATGGCCGCCAACGCTCGCTTCGGCGGTCTTCGTAACTTCCCAGGTTACTTTCGGCACCCCTGCGGGGACTCGCCCCAGCACTTCGCGTTCGAAATCTTCAACGATCTCGGGCTGGCGCTGACGCCACCACATATCCGCCGACGTGACCTTCCTGCCGTTCTTCAGGGTCAGGACATCCGGAAGATCGGGAAACGGATTTGCCGTGCTTTCGTCGTAGTTGGCATGGTTGGGGGCGGCTTCATTGCCGCTCGGACCGGGCCGAAGGGCCTTGATGCCGAGCTGATCCATCATGTTCCGATGATCTTCGGCGGCGGTCCAGTTCCTGGTGTCAACCCCGCTCTGTGCAAAGAGACTGACAGCAAATGCCGCCGCAGCCAAGCGTAATGACGTCATATGAATAACAGATCATAGTTTGTTGGGACGCGCAACAAACCTGGAGCGCCATGTCTCAGTAAATGGTCTTCAGTTCGAGGATCACCGTTTCGAGCGGCTCATCGCTCAGGTTTTCGATCTTCTCCTGAGAGGGACCGCTCCAGTTGAAATCACCCAGCTTGCGCTGAACGGCTTCGCCCTTTCCCTCCGCCGGGGTGATGCGGGCGTTGAGATCGGTCATGCAGACCACCAGGTGGCTGAGCGTGTACTCGTGTGTGGGGACGCTTTGATGCGGGCCGATTTTCAGCCGCAGAGCACGTACCTGGGTGTTCTCGAAGATCAAAGAGAAGTTCGCGGGAGCTACTTTTAGCGGATCAAGAGCGGTACCCACGACTTTAGCGGGATAGCCCGCCTTCTTGATCGCGATGATCACGCCGGAGGCGCTGCTGGGCCGTGGATCCACACGAGGCGTCGGCAGAGGACCGGAGTAGTGAAATCCGATCGCAGGACTCCAGTTGACGGTATCGGGATCCCACGCCAGATCTTCGGTGCTGCCATCGAGATAGGTGAGGCGCTCTCCACCGGTACGGAAGTAAATGAGGACGCGGTTCAGCTTGTGGTTATGCCAGTTGTGACCCGGCTCGGCGCACCGTGCGCGGTCCTGCGGGGGCAACGTTCCGCAGAGTTTGGGAAGGTCGGTTGCGGGATCGCCCGCGCCGGGCCACGGCTGCGGCGGATTCACCACCAGCTGGTCGTTTTCGAATAGCACCGTAAACCCACGGACTCCGGGCACTGGCTTGCCGGGTCCGGCGAACCACTGCCCGTTCAGAGTCAGGGGAAGGCTGAGTGCGAACACGCACAGGGTGTGCAATCCAGGGAAGCGCATTCGCACATTCTATGCCCTGAAACGTACCGTAACCCTGGCCAAACGGACAGGCCAGCCTGGGTTTACGGGCTGGGCGTGCTTTGAACGTTAGTTACCACCGCAGTGCCAATCACGCCCGCTGTAACCGCACCCGCTGGCGGCAGCCGCTCCGGCACCCCCGCTGTAGCCGCACCCGCTGCGGCTACAGCCGCCGCTCCACCGATCGCCGCTCCGCTGGCGGCAGCCGCTCCGGCACCCGCCGCGGCACCCGCGCCGACACCGGCTGCGGCGCCCGCCACGCCGACGGCCGCTCCGGTAGCTCCGGCGCCCACTCCCGCCGCAAGACCTACCGCAGCCGTGGAATCACCCAGTTTCAAGGCCAGAGCCAAACAACTCAGGCCTCTGGTGTCGAAGGTCGCTTTTATGACTTTGACCACCTGCGCCGCGCCTCCGGCAGGGGTTGCCGTCGAATCGATAAGGCCCGTAACGTGCGTCCGCTTGCCGATGGCTTTGCGCAAATCGAAACCGCGAAGCTCCGTAATATGGCTGCCGCTGTCGTCGGACTGGACCGCCGCGCCGTTCTTCTGCAACACGCACCCGATGGCGTCGTAAGTGTTTGTGGCTGCCGCGCCCTGGGGCAGGAACGAATACGGGACGCCGGGAATCACCTTCGCGACCAGAAGGCCATCGCCGTTCAGAACGCTGACCGGAGCGTTCACGGCAGTTACGTAGACGCGCTTGTCGTTCGGATCGACCTTGACGCGCGCAATCGAATTCTTTTCCGATAGCCGAACCTTCAGCGTGCGGACGTCGATTTCGTATCCCGACGCGCTCTCAAATTCACTCATGCCGGTTTCGAGTGCCGCGTGGTTTGCGAAAATCTGAGCGCGGGACCCAGCCGCGAAATCCATCCGGGTGCCATTATTGAGGTGCAGCCGGGAGTAACGATTGGCCATGAGTTTTGTCCCTTCGAACAAGGTAGCGCTACCAGTTACTTTAGAGTCGTCGAGTGTGATGCCGCCGCTGGCCGACGCCAGTCCAATGATCGGGGGGCTGGCCATTAGTGTGGACAAAGCACCCGCTGTAAAAAAGAGAGGAATTAAGTAGGATATTTTAGTCACGTTGTCTCGTAAGAACTTAGTTCTTCTTTACGACGAAGCACTTTTGACTCCGGAAAGCGCACCTTCCGCCAGTAGTTGCAATACCGGTGACCTGTTCAGTACCGCAGGTAGCATTACAATCGAACAAACGAATATGGACAACGTGATAGCCGAATACCAGAAGTGGAAGCAGCAGGGGCAAACGCTGCGAACTCATGCGAAACAGGCCATGGAAGCGCGTTTTCGCGATTTGCTTACAGAGGCGGCGCAGGTCGCGCAGGAATACCAGCACGATTTCGGCGTAGCGCTGAAACCGCCGCCGTCGATTACAGCTTTCCGTTATAAGACGGCGGCCGGCAAGCCTCAGGCTAAGACAAAGAAAGCCGAGCCGGCGTTAGCTGAGCCACAGAAGACGGTGAATCCAAAGATTGCCCCGCTCGAAAAGCGGCTGGCGCAGGCACGGGAGAAACTCGAAGTGGCGAAGACGGCCGGTAAGCCGACGCGCAATCTCGAAGATAAGATCTACGAAATCGAAGACGCGATTCGGCTCGCCAATCAGGCCGGCTGAATTACCGGGCGGCGCGCTGTGCGTTCACAGCCGCGCCGATCACCGCGATTTCGGTGCTGGTCGGCACGACTTCGAAGACACTGCCCTGCAGCGGCGTCATCGTGACCATCTCGTGCAGGTACTGGCTGAGCAGGCTCACCTTGATAAACCTTGCGTTCGGGCCGGATACGAAAAACTTTCCCGGACCTTCCAGGTGAACGCTGGTGGCCGACGCGGCGGCGAGCGCGCGGTGCCAGAGCAATTCGAATTCGCAGCAGCGGGCGTCGCCCTCAGCGGCGTTGGCAAAGATCTCCTCGGGTTCCAGATCGAGAAAGCGCAGGCGCATCGCCCGGTGCCCCATGATTCCTTCCAAGTGGCCCTTGCCGCCGCAGCCGCAGAAAGCTTCCCTGGGATCGAGTGTCACGACGGTGTGTCCGCCTTCCCAAACGCCTTCGGCATGGGGATAGCGGCCGAAGCCGACGCCATGACCGAGAGTCCACACGCGAATCAGATGTTCCAGTTGCCCGCGCGTGGCAGCCATCCCCGCCGCTGTGACATCGGCGTCGTTGAAGACGGAAACCCGCAGGTCCATGCCCCGGCCCGCAAGAGCGTTCGTCAGCATCTCGCCGAGCTTGGCGCCTTTGGCCTGCTTCAGATTGGGCGATTCTTCGATTATGCCCGCGCGGATGATGCCCGGAAAGCCGACACCCACCGCGGTGGGCGAGGCGTCATGCTCGAGGCACAGGTCCAGAATGGTCTGGGCGATGGTCTCCGCGATCGCCTCCATGGGCATGCTGTGGACTCCGTCGGGCGGTGCGGAATCGTCTCCATCGTCGCGCGAGGGCGGATAGAGACGCAGTTTCCCCAATAACTGGTGGCCCTGCACAAGGCCGACGGCAATTTCGCCGGTTGCCACTACGCCGATCGTCTGATCGTTCATCGTTATGACCTTATCAAAAGCGACTGAGCTTGTTTAGTCCGTTGAATGCAGCGGCCTTGTAGCATTCCGCGAGCGTGGGATAGTTAAACACCGTATCGACGAAATACTCCATGGTGCCGCCGAGAATCAGCACGGCCTGGCCGATGTGAAGCAATTCACTGGCCCCTTCCCCGATGATGTGAACGCCCAGCAGCAGGCGCGTTTCCCGATGGAAGATGAGTTTCAGGCGGCCCGTGGTATCGCCGCGGATCTGGCCGCGCGCGATTTCGCGATAGTAAGCGACGCCCACTTCGTAGGGCACATCCTCGTCGGTCAGTTGCTCTTCCGTCTTCCCGATAAACGAGATTTCGGGAATGGTGTAGATGCCGTAAGGATAGTAATTGGGATTCGAATGCAGCGGGATGCCGCAGACATTGCCCGCGGCAATCCGCCCCTGTTCCATCGAAACGGAAGCGAGGCTGGGGAATCCAATCACGTCGCCCACCGCGAAGATGTTCGGCTGTTTGGTGCGGAAATCCTTATCGACGGGAATACGCCCGCGCGAATCGGCCTCAATGCCGGCAGCCTGGAGGTTCAGCTCATCCACGTTGCCGGAGCGCCCGACCGCATAGAGCAGGGCGTCACCCGAGATTTTCTTCTTGCTCTGGAGATTCGCCACCACGCCGGTGCCGGATTCCTCGACGCTTTCGACCTCTTCGTTGAGCCGCATCGTGACGCGGCTGTCGCGCAGGTGATAGGAGAGCGCTTCGACCATTTCCGAATCCGCAAACTCGAGCAGACGGGGCCGCTTCTCGATGAGGATGACGCGCACTCCAAGCGTGGCGAACATGCACGTATACTCGACGCCTATGACGCCGCCGCCCACCACGATCAGGGTTCGCGGTATTTCCGGGATCGAAAGGATCTGATCGCTGTTGATGATGGTGCGCCCGTTGATGGGCACGAGTTTCGAGACCGCGGGTTTGGTGCCGGTGCCGATGATGATGTTGGCGGCATCGATTTCGCTTCTGCCGCGCGAGTTCGTGACCTGAATCCGAGTGGGGCTGAGGAAGCTGGCCTCGCCCATTATCATTTCGATGTTGTTGCGGGAAAGCTGCGCCTGCGTGACATCGACTTCGGTTTTGATGACGTGCTGGACCCGGAACGAAAGGTCCGCCATCGAGATCTTTTCTTTAACCCGGTAATTGATCCCGTAGATGTTCTGGTACAGATATCCCGAAAGGTGCAGAACGGCTTCGCGCATCGTCTTACTGGGAATGGTCCCAGTGTTGATGCACGCTCCGCCAATCACCTCGCGCTTTTCAATAAGGGCGACGCGTTTTCCCGCTTTGGCTGCCTGAATGGCTGCGCGCTGGCCGGCCGGTCCTGAGCCGATCACGATAAGGTCATACTCTTGCATGATGTGCGAACTATGCCATTCTCCTATATTGATATATCGGGTCGATGACAGAAAAGGTTTATACCCGCAATAAACGAAGCTTAGTGCAGGCCCACCATTCCTTTCACCGAGTCGAGAAGCTTTCCTGAATCGTAGCCGACGCCGTTGCGGAAAACGATACGGACGTTTTCGATGTCCGAGATCCGGGCGGAAGGATCGCCTTCGATGACCGCGAGGTCGGCCTGTTTGCCGGGGGCGATTGATCCGATGCGTTTCTCGAAGCCGAGAAACTGAGCGCCGTTGAGGGTTGCAATGCGGATGGCTTCCGCGGGTGAAAATCCCGCGGCGACCAGCAGTTCGATGTTGCGCTGGTCGGCGAATCCGGCGAGGGCGCTGCCGTTGCCGGTAGGGTCGGCACCGGCCATCAACAGGCCGCCCGCTTTGACGAAGGCGCGCTCAAACTGCTGCTCTTTTTCGATCCGCAGCGCGCTCAGCTTTTTGGAGGCTTCCGGCAGGCGTTCCCGCGCGGCACGATATTCGGCCGCGTTTTGAGGAGAAAGCGCGTCCAGGAAGCGCTGCTGCAGCGGCGGAGCGATTTCGAAAACGGCGAGGGTCGAGGTGACCGCGACATGATGCTGCACGAGGTCGCGAATGATCTGCTGCACCGTGTCGTTCCCGACATTGACGCGTTGCAGGGCTGCGGCGGTGACCGGCGGGCACTCGTCGGGCTTCTTGCCGGGAACGATTTCCCCATCGACCACCAGGCCGTGTTCCAGGTTGTCAATGCCGAGTTCCGCCGCTTCGCGAAAGCCGACGGAACAGAGATGGCCGGTGACTTTCAGGCCGCGCGCATGGGCGGCCACGATCGCAGCGCTCAGTTCCGCGCGCGTGATGTGCATGTAGGCCTTGAACGACGTTGCGCCCAGCCCGGCCCAGTATTCGACAAACGCCTTCGCGTCCTCCGGTCCGCGCAGTTCCAGCATCTGCGGGGTGAAGCTGCCGGGGCCTTCCAGATAGCCAGCCGTGATGTGCATGTCGGGACCCGTGTAGCGGCCCGAATCGATCCATTTTTTGACCATCAGATCGGTCTGAACTTCGAGGCCTCCGCCGGTTCGGGCTGTCGTGACGCCGCTCGCGAGATAAAGCCTGGGGAAGCTCAGAGCGTGTTCAATATAAATGGGCGCGCCGCCGCCCGATGGGTAGAAGAGATGCTCGTGCATGCCGACGAGGCCCGGGATCACCGTGTAATTCGGCAGATCCTGAAAGCTGAAGTCGTGTGGAACGGTGAGCTTATCCGCATCGCCTATGGCCTCAATCAGACCATTGCGAAGGAGGATCGTCTGATTTGCGCGGGCCGGCGCGCCGGTACCGTCAATCAGGCGCACATGCACCAGTGCGACGGGGCCATT